>Ga0302322_100005750_pt1 | contig 10905 bp, 7 predicted proteins | sample Fen_T0_2_FD_203757 | JGI IMG/M metagenome (GOLD analysis project Ga0302322, IMG submission 203757) | Peat permafrost microbial communities from Stordalen Mire near Abisko, Sweden - Fen_T0_2 | ecosystem: Environmental > Terrestrial > Soil > Wetlands > Permafrost | place: Sweden: Abisko... | reverse complement strand
AAGCGGCGAGGATCTGGAGCATGTGGGGTGCGCCTCTACTGGTTCTATCTTCTTGATCTCAGCGGAGTTAGGCCCCGGATTCCCGGATGCCGCGCGGGCACTCTAGGAAGCCGTTCCGGGCCTGTCAAAGGGCGTCTGTGATCCCAGAACCGCCCGCGGACGGTGCGCATGGACGCGCCAGTCGCCTCTGTCTTCCCGTCAGGGCGTGGACTCCGCTTCCGGCGCAAGGCCGTCCGCGTCGCGCTTTCCAAGCGTGGTCGTGCCGGGCTATGCTGCCGGGATCCATGCGGTTGTCCGAACTCTTCCGCGCCGAAGATCTGCTGCTCGGCTTCCGGCCCGCTGACAAGTGGGACGCGATCCAGAAGCTCGTCGAGCACCTCGTCGCGCAGGGCCGCCTGCCGCGCGCGCAGGCCGCGGCGATCCAGGAGGCCGTCGTCGCGCGCGAGCGCTCGATGTCGACCGGCATGGAGCAGGGCATCGCGATCCCGCACGCGGCCGTCGACGGCGTCGAGAGCGTCGTGGCCTGCATGGGCATCGTCGGCAGCGACTCGGGTCTGTCCTTCGACAGCATCGACGGCAAGCCGACGCGCATCGTGGTGCTGCTCGTGATCCCGCGCGCGCAGAAGCTGCTGCACATCCGCACGCTGGCCGACATCGCGCGCGTGCTCGGCAAGGACGCCGTGCGCGAGGCGCTGGTGCGCTCGGTCGACTCCAAGGAAGCCTGGAGCGCGCTCGCCGAGGGCGACGCGGCGCGCCGCTGAGCACGGGCCTCCGGTGAGGCGCGCGCTGGCACTCTCGGCGGCCTTCTTCGCCGGCGCGGCGGGACTGGGGCTCGAAGTGCTGCTGCTCGAGAGCGCGGGCCTCGCGCTCGGACAGGGACGCGCGGCGGCCTGGGGACTGGCGTTGTTCGTCGCGGGTTGGGCACTCGGAGCCTTCAGCGCCGGACGCTGGCGCGGCCGTCCAGGCTTCGCGCTCGGCGCGGTCGGGGTCGTCCTGGCGCTGCTCGCACCGCTCTCGGTCGGACTCGTGCTGCACGCCGCGCTCTTTGCGAGCCAGTGGCAGGCCGACCTCGTCGCGAGCGGCACGATCGCCGCGGCTGCGTTCATGCAGGGTTTCTTCCTGCCGCTGCTCCTGCGCGGCCGCGATCCCGCCGCAGGCTGGAGCGAAAGCGCCGCCGCGCTGGTCGCTGCCAACCTCGCCGGAAGCCTCGGCGGGGCCTGGATCTTCGGTGTGCGGCACGTCGAACCCGAGCGCGTGGTCGCGGGGGAGTGCGCGGGCCTGCTGGCGCTCCTCGCGGGCCTCGCCGGCGCATGGGCGCTCGCGAAGCAGTCTGCGCTGCCGCGCGCACGCGCTCCGGTCGCCTGGCGCGCGGGCATCGCGATCGCGCTGGTGACGCTCTGGACGCTGGCGCTCGAGTACGTGGGCCTGCGCTTGTGCGTGCTCTGGATCGGCGGGATGCAGTACGCGCTCGGCGCGGCGCTCGCGGCCTCGGTCGCGGGGCTCGCGCTCGGCGCGGCGCTCCTGCCTCCGCTCTTGCCACGCGGAGAGAAGGGCGTGCTGCTGCTGCTCATGCTGGCGCTGGTCGCGGGTGCGTGGCCGAGTTGCGCGCATCTCGCGCTCGCGGGCATCGATCCCGCGGGTGATTCGCTCGGCCTCGCGCGCGCGGCCGTGCTGCTCGTCCCGGCACTCTTTCCGCTGGGCGCGTTCCCGGCCGTGTTGCACCGCACGCTCGCGGGCGACGGCGGCGAGCGCCTCGGTGCGCTCTACCTGCACGAAAGCTGGGGCGCGTTGCTCGGCCTGCCGCTGCTGCACGCTTTCGTGCTGCCGCGTTTTGGGCTCGAGGGACTGCTCGCGGTGGCGACGCCCGTCGGGATCGTGCTCGCGCTCGGGTTCGCGCGGGCTTCGAAAGCGCTGGCGCTTGCGAGCTCCGTGCTGGCGCTCGCCGCCGGCGCCTTCGTGATCGTCAACGGTCCGCCCGCGCTCTCCTCGCCGCCGCTCGCGCAGCCGGCATTGAAGCTGCTGAGCTTCCGCGAGGACCGCGATTTCGCCGTCAGCGTCGTCGACGACGGGATGCTCGGCGAGCGCACGCTGCTCACCGACGGCTTCCGCGCGGCGGGCACGAGCCGCGACTACCTCTACATGCAGGTGCTCGGGCACCTGCCGCTGATCCTGCACCCCAATCCCGAGCGCGTCGCGGTGCTGGCGCTCGGCACGGGCACGACGCTCGGCGCGGTGGCGCAGCATCGCGAGGTGAAGCAGATCGACGTGCTCGAGATCTCGCGCGCGGTGGTCGAGGCGGCGCCGCTCTTCGAAGCCAAGAACCACGGCGTGCTCAACCCGGGTGCGACGGATCCGCGCGTGCAGGTCCAACTCGGCGATGGACGGCGCACGCTCGCGAACCATCCGGCGAGCTACGACGTGATCACGATGGAGCCGCTGCTGCCGGACTCGCCCTTCGGCGTGTACCTGTACACGCAGGAGTTCTACGCCATCGCGCGCCGCGCGCTGCGACCGGGCGGTCTCTTGTGCCAGTGGGTCCCGCCGCACGCGCTCGAGCCGCAGACCTTCGAGGCCGTCCTGCGCGCGTTCGCGGACTCGTTTCCCTGGTCGGGCGTGTGGGTCTTCGGCACGCAGGTGATCCTGGTGGGCGGTACCGAGATCCCGGAGCTCTCGCCCGGGCGCTTCGACCCGGCCCTCGCAGCCCTCGGCCTCGACACTCCGCCGGCGCTCGAGGCGCGCTGTGTCGGGACGCGCGTCCCGCAGTCGGACGCGCACACGCGGCTCACCGACGACGAACCTTGGATCCTGTACCTGCCGCGGCGCAGCGGGGTCGTCCTGCTCGGGGATCTGCCGCGAAATCTCGGCACACTGCGCAGTTCCGCCAGCCTGCCCTGGCACGTCGACAGCCCACTCGTGGACGGCCTGCACGCCCTGCGCCACGCACGCGAGCTCTTCGCGATCGAGGAGGCGCGCATGCGCGGCCTCGATATCCCCGCGCAGGCCGGCGCAGCCGCTGAACTCGCCCGCGCACGCGATCTCGCGCCGCTCGATCCCGAGGTGCAAGCCTTTGTCGAGGAGCGCGAGTTCCTCGACGTGCTGCGCCGCGGAGTCTCGACGCTCGCCTCCGATCCCGCGCGCGCGCTGCCTGATCTCGTGCGCGCGGCCGAGCTGCGTGGCGAGCGCGCGGACGTGCATCTTTATCTCGCGCTCGCATTGGAAAAGACGGGCAGCTCCGCTGCGCCGAAGGCGCTCGCAGCCGCACTCGCGCGCTGCCCGCGCATCGCGCTCACGCGCGAAGGTCTGCGCGCGCGACAGTTGGGCTTGTCCGACGCGTCCTGGGCGGCGCTCGAGCGAACCGCGCAAGAGTTGCGTTAGTGCATGCACAGGCATGGAACCTTTTGCGAGGTTCCTGCAAGATCGCATGCGCTTCGGGCGTCCAGGCAGGTCGACCCGCAACGGAGGAATCTCATGCTGGCAGGGATACTGACGCTCGCACTCGGACTCTCTACACCCACTTCCGCGCGGGAATTCCCGTTCGAGAAGGCGGCCCAGAGCTTCCTCTCGGAGCATGGACTCGCCGGCAAGACGGCCAGCGACATCGATTTCGAGGGCGTGCTCGGGAAGAGCTTCGTCAAGGCGCCGGCGGGCGTGTTCGAGATCCGCTACCCGATCGCGGACCTCGAGAAGCGGCCGACCGAACTCTTGAAGTGCGCGCGCGCTCTCGTCGATGCGCAGGAACACCTGCTCGACTGGCTCAAGCCCGCGGGCGTCGACCAGAAGGTCGCGCGCGAGGACTTGAAGAGCGTGAAGAACTGGATCGCCGGCCTGAAGGAAGGCCAGATCCAGAAGATGAAGGACGCGGGCGGCAAGGACTGGATGGAGCTCGTGCCCTGTCCCGACACGACCAAGGCCGCGCAGAAGCGGCTCGCCGAGGCGCTCGGCAGCGGCGCGCTCTTCGCGACCAAGCGCGACGCAGCGGAGGTCGTGCGCGTCGTGCTGACGCCCGCGCGCAAGGAGTTCGTCGAGCTCGTGTGCTTCGCCGGCTGGCAGAACGAGGCCGACCGCGGGCTGTACTGGGCCGACGGGGTCGCGAGCTGGACCTCGGCCTTCGTGGGCAAGGACCAGGTGATCGCGCTCGAGTACTCCGTCGCGGGCGCGCGGCCCGAGGACTATGCCCAGGGCACGGCGATGGCCGACGTGCTGGGCCAGCAGGTCGTGCAGCTCTCGCTCAACTCGCTCTTCGACGGCTTCTACGCCGATCGCGTGCCGACCGAACTCGTGCGCGGTCTCTCGATGAACCTCGTGATCGAGCAGTTCGGCGAGGTGAACACGCGCGTCGACGGCGACACGCGCGGCCGGCAGACCCAGAAGCGCGAGATCTTCGTCGCCGGCGGGCAGTCCGAGGGCGGCCAGCTGGGCAAGAACTCGGCCGACACGCGCTGGCGCGAACTGCAGGGCGCGGACCACTTCGTCAAGATCCTCAAGCTCTCGCAGAAGGAGGGCGGCGAGGCGGACAAGAAGGACAAGTTCAAGCTCGCGGCCTTCGGGATCCGCAACGACAAGGGCACGGAGCCGCTGGCGGTGCCCGCACCCTTCTTCGGCGCGGCGGCGGGCGACAAGCAGGTGCCCGCGGAGTACCAGGGCGATTTCTCGGAGTGCATGCGGGCGTACAAGAGCGCCTTCCTCTTCTGGCTGCAGACGCAGGCCGGCGGCGCCGGACCCAAGTCGAAGGAGAAGTGGGCGCAGCTCTTGTGCAAGTTCGCGGATCCGGCCGCGGGCACGGACTTCGAGGCGCTCTTCAAGCAGGTCTACGAAGGGGCGGCGCTCTCGGACACGGAATGCTCGAAGGCCTCGCTCGAGGGACGCTTCGTGGCCTGGTTGCCGGGCGCGCGCTGACGCAGGCGCAGCGCTAGGCCCAGGAATCCAGGCGCAGCGCCAGGCTCGCGCGGATCGAATCCGCGGTGTGCTCGTAGTCCTCGCGCGAGCCGCCGATCGGATCGGGCACGTCACGACCCTCCGGGTCGAGCAGCTCGATCTTGCGGTCCTTGCCCGGCGGCAGGAGTCCGATCAAGGCCGCGCGGTGGCCGCGGGTCATGCAGTAGACGTGCTCGAAGCGGCTGATGTCCTCGGCTGCGGCGGCGCGCGACTCGTGGCCCGAGAGATCGATGCCCTGGTCCTTCATCACACCCAGCGCGTGCTTGCTGGCCGGCTGGCCGACCGTGGCTTGCACTCCCATCGAGACGATCTCGAATCCGAACTGACCGAGCTCGTCGCTGCGCACCGAAAGCCGCTCGGCGAGCAGCGTGCGCGCCAGGCCCTCGGCCATCGGGCTGCGGCAGGTGTTGCCGGTGCAGACGAGCGCGATGCGCAGGCCCGCGACCGCGCGCAGCTGCTCGAGCGTGAAGAGACCCGCGCGCAGGAGCTCGAAATGGCCCGGTCCGAGGCGCAGCACGCTCGAGGATTCCGAGAGGCGCGAGGGCCCGCCGTCGAGCAGCCAGTCGACGCCTGCGCCGAATTCGCGCTCGAGCACATCGGCCGTCGTGGCCGGGGCTCCGCCGTGTCGGTTGGCGCTGGTCATCACGACCGGGAACTCGAGCGCGTCGAGGATCCCCGCCGTGCCGCGGTGCGCGGGCAGGCGCACTCCAGTCCAGCCGTTGTTCGTGACGAGCTCCAGGCCGCGCGGCACGCCGGGCAGCACGAGCGTCAGCGGGCCGGGCCAGTAGCGCGCGACCAGCCGCAGCGCCATCGGGGAAACACGCTCGAAGCGCTGCAGAGCACGGCTCGATCCGACGTGCCAGGTGAGCGGCATGTCGACCGGCCGGCCCTTCAATTCGCGCAGGCGCTCGAGCGCCGCCTCGTGATCGGCGCGCACGGCGAGGCCGTAGACCGTTTCGGTCGGCAATGCGACCACGCCGTCCTCCTGCAGCACGGCGCGCAGGCGGTCGACGAGATCGCGCTCGGGGGGCTGGTCCGGGAGCTCGGCCCGGCGCGGAGGTTTGGCCATGTGCACGGTGCGGATTGGAGCGCGTGTGTGCGCACTGCTAGCCTACCGGGCCGGGCACTTCAGCAGAAGCCGCCCGTCAGCACCCGCGCATGGCGCCCTCCGAACCCCTCCCGCCGATCGAGCCGATCCTCGACGCGTCCGCCGCCCCGGCGCGCGCGGAGAATTTGCCTCTGGAGGAGCACAAGGCCGCCTTCCTCGTGCGCCTCGCGGCCGGCCTGGCGCACGAGATCAAGAACCCACTCTCGACCATGGCGATCAACCTGGCGCTGCTCGACGAGGAGTGGGGCGGCGCGCGCCGCGCGCCCGGCGCGCCCGAGCCCGGCGCGCGCGAAAAGCGCTGCCTGAAGCGCGTGCAGACGCTGCAGAAGGAAGTGCGCCGCCTGGAGACGATCGTGGACGACTTCCTGCGCTTCGCGCGTGGCGGCCAGATCAACCGCGCGCCGAACGACCTGTGCGCGCTCGTGCGCGAGGTGCTCGAGTTCGTCGAGCCCGAGGACCGCGTGCAACAGATCCGCCACCACGCGGAGCTGCCCGCCGGCTTGCCGCTCGTGATGCTCGACACGGGCGCCTTCCGCCAGGCCGTGCTCAACCTGTTCGTCAACGCGCGCCAGGCGATGCCCGACGGCGGCGAGTTGATCGTGCGCGTCGAGCGCCAGGGCAACTTCGTCGAGCTGACGGTGACCGACACCGGCATGGGCATGACGCCCGAGGAGCTCGAGCGCTGTTTCGAGGTCTACTACTCGACCAAGAAAGGCGGCACGGGCCTGGGGCTCTCGACCACGCACCGCATCGTCGAGGAGCACGATGGCACGATCACGGTCGTGTCCGAGAAGGGCCGCGGCACCAGCTTTTCGATCGTGCTGCCCTTGCTGGTCGAAATCCACGGCGCGGCGGGCGAGAATCGCGCCGAAGAACAGCGATGAACGCGCAACCCAAGCCCTACCGGGTGCTGATCGTGGACGACAACGAGTCGCACGCCGAGGCGCTCAAGGACAGCCTCGAGCTCGACGGCCACAGCTGCACGCTGGCGCATTCGGGAAAGGAGGGCGTTGCGCGCCTCTCCGAGCGGCTCTACGACGCGGTGCTGACCGACCTCGTCATGCCCGACATCTCGGGCCTCGAGGTGCTGAAGCGCGCGCGCAGCGAACAACCCGACGCGGTCGTGATCCTGATCACCGGTCGCGGCTCCGAGCGCGACGCGGTCGAGGCCTTCCGCGACGGCGCCACCGACTACCTCACCAAGCCCGTGGACATCGCCGAGCTGCGCGCGCGGCTCTCGCGCGGCGTCGAGAACGCGCGCCTGCGCCGCGACTATGTCGAGCTGCGGCGCCAGATCGACAAGCGCGCCGGTTTCGAGGGAATCATCGGCAGCTCGGCCCCGATGCAGCGCCTGTTCGAGGTGCTCGGCCAGGTCGCGGGCACGAACGTGACCGTGCTGATCCTGGGCGAGAGCGGCACGGGCAAGGAGCTCGTCGCGCGCGCGATCCACGAGAACTCGCCGCGCAAGCAGGAACACTTCGTGGCGGTCAACTGCGCGGCACTCTCCGAGGGCCTGATCGAGTCCGAGCTCTTCGGGCACGTCAAGGGCGCCTTCACCGGCGCCGTGGCGCACAAGGAGGGCCGCATGGTCTACGCCGACCGCGGCACGCTGTTCCTCGACGAAGTGGGCGACATGCCGCTCGCGACGCAGGCCAAGCTCCTGCGCGTGCTCGAGACGCGCGAGGTGCAGCCCGTCGGCGGCAACCAGGTGCAGAAGGTCGACATCCGCCTGCTCTCCGCCACGAATCGCGACCTGAAGCAGCTCGTCAAGGAGGGCAAGTTCCGCGAGGACCTGATGTACCGCCTGGCGGTGGTCTCGATCGAATTGCCGCCGCTGCGCGATCGCAAGAGCGACATCCCGCTCTTGATCGACCACTACGTCGGCGAGCTCGCGAGCGCACACAAGCGCAGCGTGCGTGGCATCACGCCCGAGGCGCGCAGCGTGCTCTTGCGCTACGACTGGCCGGGCAATGTGCGCGAGCTGCGCAACGCGCTCGAGAACATGGTGCTGCTCGCGCGCGGCGAGGTGCTCGGCGTCGAGGACATCCCTGAGACCGTCAAGGGTGCACCCGCCGGCAGCGGCGGCGGCGGCGGGGGATTCGAGCTCGCCGGACACTCGATGGAGGAGGTCGAGCGCGCGTTGATCGCGACCAATCTGCAGCTGATGGGCGGCAACCGGGAGAAGACGGCGAAGGTGCTCGGGATGGGCGAGCGCACGCTGTACCGGAAGATCAAGCAGTACGGGCTCTAGCTCTGTCTGATTGGCAGGCCCGACAGCGCGGCCCGGAAGCCTCTGCCACTTTGGCGCGCCGCATTCGGGAGGCCTGGAGGCAAATCCATTGTGCAAAACGACTTCCGTCGTTCGCTCCGACTGGCACAGCATTTGGAATCGGGTCAGCCAACTCCCATGAGCAATCAGAGCAAGATCATCGGTATCGACCTTGGCACCACCAACTCCGTCGTCAGCGTGATGGAGGGCGGCCAACCGGTCGTGATCCCCAACGCCGAAGGCGGCCGCACGACGCCCTCCGTGGTCGCCTTCCAGCCCGACGGCGCCAAGCTCGTCGGCGCGCCGGCCAAGCGCCAGGCGGTCACCAACCCCACGCGCACGATCGCCTCGATCAAGCGCTTCATGGGCCGGCGCCACCACGAGGTCGCGGCCGAGGAGAAGAACGTCGCCTACAAGATCAGCGGCGGCGCGGACGAGCTCGTCAAGGTCGAGATCGACCAGAAGAAGCTCACGCCGCCCGAGATCAGCGCTTCGGTGCTCTCGTACCTGAAGGAGGCCGCGGAGGCCTACCTCGGCGAGAAGGTCACGCGCGCCGTGATCACGGTCCCGGCCTACTTCAACGACAGCCAGCGCCAGGCGACCAAGGACGCGGGCACGATCGCGGGCCTCGTCGTCGAGCGCATCATCAACGAGCCCACGGCAGCGGCCCTCGCCTTCGGCCTCGACAAGCAGAAGTCGGGCAAGGTCGCGGTCTTCGACTTCGGCGGCGGCACGTTCGACATCTCGATCCTCGAGATCGGCGACGGCGTCTTCGAGGTGCTCGCCACGAACGGCGACACGCACCTCGGCGGTGACGACTTCGACAAGGCGCTGATGGACCACATCGCGGACGAGTTCCGCAAGTCCTCGGGCATCGACGTGCGCCGCGACCCGATGGCGCTGCAGCGCCTCAAGGAAGCCGCGGAGAAGGCCAAGATCGACCTCTCCTCGCTCAACCAGACCGACGTCAACCTGCCCTTCATCACGGCCGACGCCTCGGGCCCCAAGCACCTGCAGATGACGATCACGCGCGCCAAGTTCGAGCAGCTGATCGACGGCCTCGTCGATCGCGCCAAGGGACCCTGCCAGCAGGTGCTCAAGGACTCGGGCCTCGCTCCGGCGCAGATCGACGAGGTGATCCTGGTCGGCGGCTCGACGCGCGTTCCGTGCGTGCAGGCGCTGGCGAAGAAGCTCTTCGAGAAGGAGCCCAACAAGAGCGTCAACCCCGACGAGGTCGTCGCGATCGGCGCCGCGATCCAGGGCGCCGTGCTCGGCGGCGAGGTCAAGGACGTGGTGCTGCTCGACGTCACGCCGCTCTCGCTCGGCATCGAGACGCTGGGCGGCGTGTGCACCAAGCTGATCGAGAAGAACACCACCATCCCGACCAGCAAGAGCCAGGTCTTCTCGACCGCCAGCGACAGCCAGCCGAGCGTCGACATCCACGTGCTGCAGGGCGAGCGCGACTTCGCGCGCGACAACCGCACGCTGGGCAAGTTCCACCTCGACGGCATCGCGCCCGCGCCGCGCGGCTTGCCGCAGATCGAAGTGACCTTCGACATCGACGCCAACGGCATCCTGAACGTGACCGCCAAGGACAAGGGCACGGGCAAGACGCAGCAGATCCGCATCGAGTCCTCCTCGGGCCTCTCCAAGGACGACGTCGAGCGCATGCGCCGCGACGCCGAGGCGCACGCCGCCGAGGACAAGCAGAAGCGCGAACTCGTCGAGCTCAAGAACCGCGGCGAGCAGGAGATCCACGAGATCGAGAAGTCGCTCGCGGAACACCGCTCGAAGCTGCCCGAGGCCGACCAGAAGTCGATCGAGAGCGGGCGCGACGCGCTGCGCGAGGCGCTCAAGACCGAGGACAAGGCGAAGATCGAGGCCGCGCTCGAGAGCTTCCGCAAGGCCGCCCAGCGCCTGGGCGAGATCATCTACCAGCAGCAGCAGGCGGCTGCGCCGGGCGGGGCCGCGGGCCCGGGGCCGGAGCAGGCCGCGCCGGGCAAGAAGGCGAGCGACGAGCCCGTCGACGCCGATTTCGAGGTCAAGACCTGAGCACGGGAACCCGCGCTGTGCGGAAGCGCTGAGCGCGTTGTGCGGCGCCGCTCGCCCGAGCGCGCCGCGCGGCTCGAAACTGCGTGCCGCAGCCCGCGCGGGTTGCGGCACGCGCTTTGCCAAAGGGCTTGCGCAATTGGGGAACCGCCGGCGAGCGTGTCTGCCAGGTCGGTCTCGCCGGCGGTACCCGTTGCATCTGCACGCGCCGATCACACGACGTTGTGAGCATTGCGGCCCGTCGCTACGCTCCCCGCGTGATCTCGGTCTCCCATCTGTCGCGCAGCTTCGGCAGCATCACCGCGCTCGACGACGTCTCGTTCGAGGTCGCGCGCGGTGAAGTCGTCGGTCTGCTCGGGCCCAACGGCGCCGGCAAGACCACGGCCATGCGCATCCTGACCGGCTACTTGCCGGCCACGAGCGGCGCCGTCTCGGTCGCGGGCTTCGACGTGATGAACCGTTCGCTCGAGGTGCGCCGCCACATCGGCTACTTGCCCGAGAGCGTACCGCTCTACCGCGAGCTGCGCGTGCAGGAGATGCTCGG
>Ga0302322_100005748_pt1 | contig 10907 bp, 10 predicted proteins | sample Fen_T0_2_FD_203757 | JGI IMG/M metagenome (GOLD analysis project Ga0302322, IMG submission 203757) | Peat permafrost microbial communities from Stordalen Mire near Abisko, Sweden - Fen_T0_2 | ecosystem: Environmental > Terrestrial > Soil > Wetlands > Permafrost | place: Sweden: Abisko... | reverse complement strand
AATGTTGTTTAAATAACCCGAAATAATAGGTGATTTAGAGCTTTACTTTTAAACGCAAAGTGCACGAAGAAGGCGTATCTTGTACCATTTCGCGGTTAGCATCTGCATGAAGATTGTGGGTCACTGATTTTTTTCAGGTACAGAGAGATAACTCTTGAGTTTTTCAGAAGTCCAGGTTTTAAAATTTCCGCCTTCGTCAGAATAGACCATAAAAGCCTCAAATTCGGGATGCAACTCAAGAAATTCCATTGCCATCTCTTTACCCATTACCAGGCAGCCTGTTGCCACACCATCAGCCATAGCACATTCGTCAGCAATAATTGATATACTCAGTAATGTATTTTTTGTTGTATATCCTGTCCTTGGATCAACATGGTGTGAATATTTAATACCATCCTCGACATAAAACTTTCTATAGTTTCCGGAGGTTGCAATTGCTTTATCGCTGATTTTAATTATTGCCTGTAGTGATTGACCAGGGGTCATGTTCCCATCCTCCGGTTTATCGATACCTATTCTCCATAGGTTGCCGGCCTTCTTACCTTTTGCCCTTACTTCCCCGCCTATCTCAACCAGGTAATTTTTAATTCCAAGACTATCGAAAAAACGGCAAATTATATCAACAGAAAATCCCTGGGCTATTGCGTTAAAATCGAGAGACATACGTGGATCAGATTTTATAAGTTTCCCGTTCACCAACGATATCTTATTCATACCTACAAGTTTAAGCAGGCTATCACGTTTTTGTTCAGTGAAATTTTTATGCGCTTCCGGTCCAAAACCCCAGGCCTTAACAAGAGGACCCACTGTAACATCAAATGTTCCTCCCGTCATTTGTGATATTAAAACTGATTTGCGGAATACTTCAGTAAAAAATGAATCAGGCACTGCCTCCTCGTTCCGGTTAATTTTGCATAAAATAGATGAATCCTTATACAGTGATAATGACATATCGAAATCAGACAAAATCTTTTCCACTTTTTGCTTCATCTCTTCGGGATTACGGTTATTTCTGTTCTCGTAGACGATGCTATAAGTTGATCCCTGGGCTAAACCGTTGAAATTCGAAAAAACTGGCTTATTTTCTTTACAGGATAAGATTGATATGGTAAGTAAAAATAATATTGGAAATACAGTTATTCTCATCATAAAATATTTACCCGCTAAAATAGGAGATTAGTTCAATAAAATGGAAAATTCCTGTAAGATTAATAATATTTACATTTTGCGGAGTTTTCAGAAAAAATCCTTTGTGAACCTTAGTGAAATCTTTTCGTTCCTTGGAGGTAATAAATAATTCAGTGAACCACAAAGGAACTCTAAGGAAAACACAAAGTAAAAGAGCATATAACAACTCTGATATCTTTCCAGAACATTAGTCTCCTGCTATTAAAAACATTTGCACTATTTTTGCAGATATATCTTATAAAAGAAAATTAATGACAAAATATACCGCAGTTCTTTTACTATTAATCTCATCACAGTTAAAAGCCATAGCCGCAGAACCAGATTCAGTCATTTATTCAAACCATATTTTCGATCAGAGGATAAAGACTGTGCAGTTATTCAAAGAAGGATGGAATCTTTCATATCCTATAATTAAACTTAACAGCATCGACAAGTTAGTTCTTAATTTTGATCTGCTGGCAGACCAGCCTGAAACATACTATTATACAATTATCCATTGTGATAAAGACTGGAACAAATCTGACATCTTCCCAAATGATTACCTTAAAGGAAATGCTGAAAACCCAATTGAAGATTACACAAATTCATTTAATACTACAGTAAGCTATATTCATTATAAACTCTCATTACCTAATGACAGGGTTGATATTACGATTTCGGGTAATTATATTCTGTATGTATATCCTGCCGACAAACCTGAAGAACCTGCTATCACCCAGAGATTCACTATCACCGAGGATGTTACTCAGATAATTGTTACTGCTCACAGGCCACAGATGACTAAAGATAACAATACTCATCAACAGGTAGATTTTACTGTAAACTATGGAACCCAATCAATAACTGACCCATTCAGGAATGTATATGCATTCATCCTTCAGAATGGCAGATGGGATAATGCCAAAAGAAACCTGAAGCCAGATTTTTACGGTAACAATGAGCTAAAATACAATTCATTATCTGATAAAAATATATTTCAGGGAGGAAATGAATTCCGTTATTTTGATATTAAAAGCATAAGGTATCAGACTGAGTATGTCAAACGAATAGATTTTGTTATACCGAATTATAATGTCTATCTCTTCCCTTCTGAGAACAGGGAATTTAAACCTTATTTCTACTGGCAGGATTTCAATGGCAAGTATTATATAGCTTTTCAGGAAGGAAAGAAACCTGATACAGAATCAGACTATGTGAATGTGTATTTTACACTCCCTTCAGATCAGGCAATACCGGGAGGTAGAATGTATATTTCTGGTGGTCTCAATCAATGGGCTTTCAACAAAAATAACCTGATGACATACAACCAGGAAAAAAAAGAGTATGAATGTACAATGCTGTTGAAACAGGGATGGTATAATTATGAATATGTTTTTCTGAAAAATGGGGAAACAAACGGGACTGCATCATTATTTGAAGGCAGTCACTATGAAACAGAGAATGATTATATTGTTTTAGTTTACTACAGGAATCCACATGATCGTTACGACAGGGTAATCGGCACTGCAATTGCCAATACACTGAATAAACTCACCAATTAGTTGTGTTTTTCGTTTCATGTTCTTCGTTTTGCTCAGTTATTTTCTATATACCATACAGGAACTCAGTTATTACTGATTTTAAGAACTGTCACAGAGTCCCGATAGCTATCGGGACACAGAGTTTCCACAGAGTTACACAGAGATATATTTCATATCTTTTCTATTGAGCTGCATTCCGTTTTGCCATTGCGCCGTTGAGCCGTTATACCTTTAATTATGTTTATCCATCCCATACTGCATATAGATAGTGTGCAGCAGAGTTTTTAAAATTTCATTCATATATTCTTCGACAGCTTTTACTGAGCCAGGCAATGTATAAATCAACGATTGTCCAAGTATTCCTGCAACACCCCTGCTTAAGAGGGCGCTGGGTCTGGTTGTACCAAATTTTATCCTGATAAATTCCATAATACCTGGGATCTCTTTTGACAAAAGCGGCCTCACTGTCTCTATTGTAATATCCCTTGGACCAATTCCTGTTCCTCCTGTAGTTACTATAAGATTGTAGGTATTGCCTGCACCTAGCAGAATCTCTTTTAAAATGGCCTTGTCATCAGGGATAAGAATTAAATTCAGATTATACATCCAATCCGATAAGGTGAAAAAATCCGTGATCATTTCTTTGACCTTCGGACCACTAAGATCATCATACTCACCTTTAAATGCCCGATCACTGAGAGTAATGATCAGTATTTCAAACTTTTCAGGAAGGTTCATTTTTTAGTTTTTTCTGTGAGACTGATATTATCTATGATCATATTCTTATCTACTGCCTTACACATATCATAAACAGTAAGGAGAGCTATACTGACAGCTGTTAAAGCCTCCATTTCCACACCTGTTTTCCCGGTACATCTAACTTCACTTTCTGCTTTTACACCTGTACCGTCAATAGCTAGATCTACTCTTACATTCTCCAGAACAATATTATTACATAAAGGTACCAGTTCAGAAGTTTTTTTTGCCGCAGAAATTCCGGCTAGTTGTGCAACTGTAAGAACATCACCTTTCTTAAGCATGTTTTCTTCAATAAGCCTGATTGTTTCAGATGCAACTGAAATATGCCCGCTTGCTTTTGCAATTCTGAGTTGATTCTCTTTGTCACCAACATCGATCATAACTGCCTTCCCTTTACTGTCAATATGCGTCAGCTTATCCATAAATTGTTAACCTCCTATATTATAAAAAGTGCCTGATTCATTTTTTGATCCACATTCGGGTTTTAATTCCACTGCAAGATTAATCGCTTCTTCAGAGCCAAGTTTCCTGATGTCAAATTCCAGATTGCTGAACAGGCATGGTTTGAGCATTCCGTTGGAAGTAAGTCGCAACCTGTTGCACAAAGAGCAATCACCACCTGTGCCCCCGTCGACAACTGAATAATGGCCCTGCACCAGATCCATTTGTCTTATATATCTGACCTCCAGATTATTTTCCAGACAAAAATGGGTTACAGCCTTCGCTTCTTCTTCTTCCTTTGAGTCTTTGATAACACAATTTATTTTAACAGGAAGGAGACCAGCCTCTTTTGCGGCAGTAATACCTTCAAAGACGTCATTAAGATTTCCGGTACGCGTAATATTTCTGAACTTCTCAGGGTCGATGGTATCGAGACTTATGTTAACTCTATGAAGTCCTGAGGCTTTTAATTCCCTGGCATATAATTTAAGAAGTGTCCCGTTTGTAGTCATGGAAAGATCCTCAATCCCCGGAATATCCGATATCATTCTGACGAGAGCTGTTATTCCTCGTCTAACCAGAGGTTCTCCTCCTGTTAACCTCACTTTTGTCACACCTTTTAATGCAGCAACTCTGGTGAATGAGGTTATCTCATCAAAAGTAAGAATCTCTTCATGGCGGTAGAGTCTGATTCCTTCTTCCGGCATACAGTATGTACATCGCAGATTACATCTGTCGGTAACAGATATGCGCAGGTAATTAAGTTTCCGGTTATATCTGTCGAACATTTACAATCTCTCCTTTTATCAAAGATGTTACACCCGGGTTAAGGGTTATTATTCCGTCAGTATCAGAAAGTGCCGAAATATGTGCTGATCCGTGAAAATCTACCGGAAAAACCTCTCTGTCAGTATTTATCGATACCGGGATCAAACCCAATCGGTCAGATGATTTTCTTTTATAATTTACAGCCATAGGTAATTTAAACTCCCCGGCTTTCCAGTTATATCCCATCATCATGCACATCATAGGTCTGACCAGTATTTCAAACTGAATAAATGATGAAACCGGATTCCCGGGAAGTCCGAATATAACAGCTTTGGAATGGACTCCGAAAGTCGTAGGTTTTCCCGGCTGTACATTTATCCGATCAAACAGTATCTTTACTCCGCTTCGCGCAAGAACTTCTGGTACGAAGTCAAAATCACCCATAGATACACCACCTGTAATAAGCAGAATATCACATACCTTAATTGCTTTATCTATTATTTCGAAAGTGGTTTCTTCATTATCCGGGGCAATTCCAAAATCTTTTGCCTCTCCTCCTGCTCTTTTGACTTGGGCAGCCAACTGATAGGCATTACTATTACGTATCTGTGAAATCCCCGGAATTTCCATTGGGTTAACAAGTTCATCACCGGTACTTAAAATTCCAACAACAGGCTTTTTTTTCACCATTACTCTTACATGCCCTACTGACGCCATTATTGCTATATCCTGGGGTTGTATGAACCTGCCCTTTTTAAGTACAACATCCCCAGTTCTCACATCTTCGCCTTTCAGTGATATATTTGACTTAGGTTGAGATCCGGTAAATCTTATTTTACCATTGGAAAGAATTTCTGATTCTTCAACCATAAAAACGGTATCGCAACTATCTGGAACTATTGCACCTGTCATTATTTTTGCGCACTGGTTTTTCTCTACCTTTTGCAGAGGCACTTTACCTGCAGCGATGACTTCAATAATTTCAAGATCATCTTTCAGATCAATTCTGTGACATGCGTAACCATCAACCGCAGACCTGTTGAACGGGGGCATATCTATATCGCTCGCGATATCCTCATCAAGGATCAATCCCAGAGAATCGCTGAAAAGAACCATTTCCCTTTCAGTTTCGAATACCGATCCCATCACAATTTTATAAGCTTCTTCAAATGATATCATTCTACTCCAACTATTTTACCAACAATTTCAACAAATCCTCCTGCATATATGTTTTTCAACTTAGCAAATTTAAGAAAGAACTGTCACAACATTTACCAGCGACCATCAACATATATTGTCAGGCGCTTTAATTTCCATTTATTACAACAATATCTTTCGGAGAGAAGCTCACCCATACATCTTTTCCTTCTGTAATTCCAAGTCTTTCAATTTCAGATAATTGTATATTGACATAAAATAAATCCCCTGCATCAACGGTTACCTCCAACCCAAATTCTGAAGGTATGATTTCAGTTATTTTACCTTTAAATGAGTTAAGCTCTGTATCCCAAGGCATTTCATTGCCAATAAAAACTGAGTCACTTCTTACAAGCAAGAGGCTGTCCTTTTCTGTATTTTTATTATTTAGTTTAAACCTGTTTTTATGTTCGGTTACTCCAAATAATGACCCGTCTTCATGTGAAATATTTATTCTGAAAAAATTTCTGATACCTGCATAACGTGCTACAAAACGATTGACCGGGTTTTTAAATACTTCACTAACAGAACCTTCCTGAATTATTTTTCCATTATGAATAACGCCTACTCTTTTTGCAAGGCTTATAGCATCGCCATAATCGTGGGTTACATGAATAATCGTCTGTCCTGCCTTATTAAGACTTCTCAAAACCCTTTTCAGGTCATCCTTTAAGGAGGTATCGAGAGAAGAAAGCGGTTCGTCAAGCAGCAATAGTCTCGGAGATGTGATCAGTGTGCGAGCCAGAGCCACTCTTTGCATCTCACCCCCCGAAAGTTTTTCTGTATTCCGGTCAAGGATATGTCTAATATTCATTGCTATTGCAGCTTTTTCTACTTTCTCTGTTATACTATTTTTGTTTTCTTTTCTGACTCTGAGGGGATATGCTATATTTCCAAAGACAGTCATATGCGGGAAAACGGCAAAATCCTGAAAGACAATTCCAACCTTACGATCCTGAATCCTTTGCCTGGTTATATCCTCATTATCCAACAATATTTTTCCTGTATCGGGATGTTCCAATCCGGCTATAAGTTCCAGAAGCTGAGTCTTTCCTGCCCCTGATCTCCCCAAAAGTACATAGTATTGACCATCGGACACTTCAAGGTTAATGTCAGTAAGTGCAAAATCGCCGAGCCGTCGGTTTATATCAATCAGTCTGAGCATCAGAATTAATATATTTTTCCTTGCGTTTTAAAGAGAGAAGACGGAGTGCAATCAGAAAAAACAGAGCAATAAGTATAAAGAAAACAGATGCAGGCCGTGCATAATTCAGACCATAAGAACTGAATCTTTCATAAATAAGAACCGGAGCAACCATGGGGTGGTATGCAATGATAACAACGGCTCCGAATTCACTCATGCCCCTGGCGAACATCATTACAAACCCTGTGGTAATACTGCGCAATGCAAGTGGAAATGAAATTGTAAAAAAGACCTTAGTATGACTGGCACCCAAATTTAAAGCAGCTTTTTCTAGTCTTTCCGGAACAGCAGCAAAACCATCACGGGCAGCATTTATCAGGAAAGGCAGACTAACGAAAGCCATGGCAAGTGCAATACCTGAGGGATGATTTACCAGGTTCAGTCCAAATAAGGAAGCTGTTTTCCCAAGAAATCCATCTCTTGAAATGAATCCAAGCAGCGCAATACCTGCAGCAGTATGAGGAAGAACTATAGGCAGATCTATTATTCCCTGAACAAAATTCTTAGCCGGAAACTTTTTCCTGGCAAGTAGCCATGCAAATGGTATAGCTCCAACTGAGAATATCAGCGTTGCTGTAAATGAAACCCAGAGCGTCAGCCAAATACTCTGGTGAACCTCTTTGTCTTTTATTGTTTCAAGAAACCGGGCTCCGTCCATATGCAAAAACATGCCTGCCAGAGGAGCAATAATAAATAACAGCACTAATGATGACAAAATCAACACTATCCAGCTAAATATGCTATTCCGGCTCACTGGTGGATCAATTCTTGTTGCCCTTTGCAAAATACTTTAACAATTCCGGAGGAAGCTTCATAACAGGTTCCGCGATTAGTGGAACCAAAGGTTCCTGTCCGTTCTTTTTAAAAATAATCATGCCTTCCGGACTCAGCAGAAAATCGAGAAATTTAATTGCCTCTTTTTTTTGAGGAGCCTGATCGAGAACAGTTATGCTATAATTAATATAATCGCCTTTTACATTCATTTTGGTTCCAGGCTTATTCCCTGCCACATCAGTATTTACCGATGAATACAATGCATTTTCAGACGGATCCGATAAATTAATTTCTTTTGGAAGTTCAATATATTTAAAACCATGTTGTATAGCAACTGATTTATACTGAAGCATATAATCGATGGAATTTGATTCCAGCAGAGCCACAAGGTCCACCTCTTTCGGTCTTATGTACTCTTTATTTCTTGAAAGAAGTTGTTCTGAGAGTCCGGGCTTGTTGTAATACTTTTCTGCAAGTTTGAACATAAATACTGTCCGGTATCCGCATGGATCCGAATCAGGGTCCGATCTTGAATAAATTACATCTTTTTTAAGGAGGATATCCATCCAGTTATCCCTATTAATTTCAGAAGAAAATTTGGATTTATCCTGATATGCCACAACTATTTCATTTGTGGCGAATCTGATACTCCAGCTCGCATAGTCAGGAATAAGCAGCTCATTTATAACAAAATAATCCGATGAGGCTATAATATCACAAGGTTTTTTTAACTCAGTGACCTTTCTGGCACACACAAGGCTTCCCGCTGATTCAAGAAATACTCTGGTATCAGGATTTCGCTTCTCATATTCATTGGCTATTTGTTTCATTGGTACAGATAGGGAGCCAGCGTGGAAGATTATTAACTCTTTTTTGTCCGCCTTTTGTTGACTTAAAGAGTCGGTTGGGCGAATTAATGTTGCTAATAACATGATAAATAGAAATCTCATAATTAATAATAATTTAAGAACGTCTTTAACAGACACAAAATTAATAAATGGTAGCAGAGAAATCTATATTTTCAATTAAAAATGGTAGAGACGCCCAATTTGGGCGTCTCCAAAATGTGGCCATTGATTTCCTTATTATCACAAAATTTAAAATAGTGATCTGTTATTTCTAAAATAATGAATTTGAGACGCCCAAATTGGGCGTCTCCAAAATGTGGCCATTGATTTCCTTACTATCACAAAATTTAAAATAGTGAATCTGATATTTCTAAAATAATGAATTTGAGACGCCCAAATTGGGCGTCTCTACATGTAATTTTATAGCTTTTCCCGGGCTATATTAAGTATGGTTGTGATTGTCTTCCAGTTCCTGGCAGTTCCTGTAACCCCCATTTTCTTTTCGAAGAAGTTGGTATACAGTTTAGTCCTTCCAAAACCGTTCGGGCAATAGATGAAGATATCGTGACCGATTATTTTAAATTTATCAGGAGGATAGTCAACATCTGCTACTTTCATAAGTTGTGAATCCGAAGGTTTTTCATGAAGAAAGATAACAGCCATTTTAGCCGGGTTAAAATCTGGTTCTCCAAGAAACGGATTAGCCGAAAGCAGAATTGTCAATTCCTGACTTGTTCTGATCATTGCAGGAATTACGTAATTGAATTTTTCCAGAATTGCTTGTTCGATGGTTTTTGAAAATGATAACGGAGGAATATTACCTGAATCAGTGAAAACAACATTGCCACTCTGAATATAAGTTTCCGCATCAGAAAATCCCATTTTTAGAAAGAGCGCTAAGAGATCAGCCATTTTTACTGAGTTATGACCCGTCATGTTAACACCCCGAAGGAAAGAGATATAAGATTGCATGTTAATTCACTCCAGATTTTATGTCCTGTATATGTAGAGACGTCCAATCTGGGAGTCTCAATTCAGTTTTTAATTGAATTCTTTAATGATTTTCCAAATTTGTTTTAATGATGAAAGAGACGCCCAAATTGGGCGTCTCTACATTGTATTATTATTGAAAGTTTTTTACAACATCTATAACTTCCGGAAGATCCATTCCAATTTTTTTAAGGAATTCTATTGTAGGGACTCCGTTTTTATTCCAGCCTCTTCTCTTATAAACCGCATCAATAAGCGATTCATACTGTGCCTCACGATATGTCCTCAAAACCTTCATTTTTTCCTGGGTTGTTTTACCCGCAGGATTAAAGCCGATTTTTTCTTTAAGTTGCTTATCATATCTTTCTGCCCTCGATTCGTACTCTTCAAGTGTAACAGGTCCGGCAGCCCTGTATGGTTGCCTGTCATGAATACGTGTACCAAAGCCTCGTCTGAGGTTGAATACCCTCTGAAAGTTATATACTCTTTCAGAATCCTCAATTAATCGTTTCTTATCAAATTCCCTGCCTGTGACGGCTTTATAGATTGTTACATAATTGTCAACATGTTCCGGCACCTTAGCGGGTTCATCACTTTGGGCATTAGACTCAGGTTCAACGTCATTCCATGGTAATTTGCATAAACCTACAAGTCCGAACCATGTACGGAACATCGGAAAATAATGAAGTGCTTCTGCCTTATTTTCAAAGGTGGGTATCTGATTATTAACCATATCCATGAAGATAAGCCATGCTTCATCGTGCTGGGGACCTTTATTTGTTAGGGCAAAACCACCCTGTTGAGCAAGAGATTCTTTTGGCATATATTGTGAATATTCCAATCCCTTGTTCTCCATTCCGATATCATTCAGGAACCCTGGTTCACCCCATCCGTTTTTAATAAAAAGTTCTTTCATTTTACGAACCCCGGTTCCTGCAATCTTCCCAAATCCCTCACCTCTGCCGAGCTGGTGCAACATTTCAAGGGCAGGACCGGAGCTGCCAAAATTAAGATCAAGCCCGCCTGTTCTTTCCAGATTAAGAATACCATTCTGGAAACACTCCATAACGAATGCAGTAAGTGTACTCCATGTTATTGTACAAATACCATATGTATCGCAATAAAAATTTGTTTCAATAATATATTCCGGATCAAATATTCCGCAATTTGCTCCAAGACCGGCAGCATTCTCATACTCAGGACCGTCGACTGTGACGT
>Ga0302322_100005747_pt1 | contig 10907 bp, 10 predicted proteins | sample Fen_T0_2_FD_203757 | JGI IMG/M metagenome (GOLD analysis project Ga0302322, IMG submission 203757) | Peat permafrost microbial communities from Stordalen Mire near Abisko, Sweden - Fen_T0_2 | ecosystem: Environmental > Terrestrial > Soil > Wetlands > Permafrost | place: Sweden: Abisko... | reverse complement strand
AAGCAATCGTAATGTAAAAGCGACCGGCCAACACCCGGAGCAGGGGTACATGAAAGGAAATTCGAAGTCGATTCATTGTGTTATGTGGTAAGATTATCGGACAGATATTTCAAGCTAACGAATGATAAAAGTGTGTTTGACAGTAACTGGGATAAGGCAATGAGGCTTATTGTAAAGACTCTGAGAACAGAACAACGGAAGGATGGAACATCACCTTATTATTTTATTCGTAAAACTAGTGCTATGATTGATGCTCCGTTATTTGGCAACGGCAGGCCTGTGAAGCCAACCGGATTGATTTGTTCCATGTTTCGTCCCTCCGATGATGCTACCTTGTTTCCCTATCTTATCCCATCTAATATTTTTGCAGTTCTTTCACTTCGCCAGCTTTCTGAAATTTATTCAAAAGTACTTTATGATCAAAAATTTGCGGCTGAGTGTTCAGCTTTTGCCGAAGAGGTTGACGGAGCGATTAAAAAGTTTGGTATTTCAAACCACCTCAGGTTTGGTGAGATTTATGCGTATGAAGCGGATGGTTTCGGCAACAAGGTATTCATGGATGATGCCAATGTGCCTTCCCTGATGTCACTGGCATATCTTGGTGCCCATGGTACCAGTGATATTATCTACATGAATACCAGAAGGTTTGTTCTAAGCGATTCCAATCCTTATTATTTAAAGGGCTTTGCAGCTGAAGGGCAGGCAAGTCCGCATACAGGTAAGGAAAAGATATGGCCAATGGGGATCATCCTCCGGGCCATGACAAGCGAATCACCAGAGGAGATTACTCATTGTCTGAAGATGCTGAAAAATTCACATGCCGGCACTGGTTTTATGCATGAAGCTTTTAATAAAGATAACCCGGCTGATTTCAGCAGAAAATGGTTTGCCTGGGCAAATACATTGTTCGGGGAGCTGATTATTAAGGTACATAATGAACACAGGGAGATACTGGGGAAAGTTATAAGTTAAAAACCCCTTCTGTCGCTGCGCGACATCTCCCCCAAGGGGGAGAAAAAACTATATATCTAATTGGAATACAATCACATCCCGCTTTATCTCCCCTCTTGGAGGGAGTGCCCGAAGGGCGAGGGGGGTATTGAGGCAAAGGTTATCCGATTCTGAAGGAAGTCATTGTCAATGATCCCATAACTGCCTTATCGTTGAAAATAGATACTTCTTCGTTTTCTTCTTTGAGTGCAAGTGAGTAGAGCATAGGAAGGTAATGATCGGGCGTCGGGATTGCCATCTGCACTTCTCTTCCAAGCATTTGATAGCTGATAAGTTCTTTAGAATTATTTGAAAGGATCAGTTTCTTAAAGACTTCATTTGCCTGCAGGGCCCAGTCAAAACCAAATTCCGGATCATTTGCATGATCCCAGGCAATCCTGCCAAGATTATGAACCATGTTACCGCTTCCTATTATGATAACACCTTTTCTCCTGAATGATGAGATTTCCTTTGCGAGATCAAAATGTGCCTGTGCACTTTTATGGTAATCAAGGCTCATCTGAATAACCGGCACATTTGCCATAGGATAAATTTTTCTGATAACGCTCCATGCACCATGATCGAGGCCCCACTTCTCATCAAGTCCGACTTCTTTTTCTGAAACAGTTTGTTTTACAGCATGAGCCAGTTCAGGACTTCCGGGTGCCGGATACTGAATATCGTAAAGTTCACGGGGGAATCCCCCAAAGTCATGGATAGTGGCAGGTTTGGACATGGAGGTAACAAAGGTACCCGATGTTTCCCAGTGGGCAGATATACATAATATTGCTTTTGGGACTGGCAGGAGTTTCCCCAGATCGTGCCAGCTGCGTGAAAATTCGTTATCCTCGATTGCATTCATGGGGCTTCCATGACCGATAAAGAGTACAGGCATCTTGTCTGTACTCTCACCGGATGAAATTATATTCTTAAGATCTTTGTTTTCCATAATTTAAAATATCCTTTGTGAGGCTGTTGAAAAAGTTGAAATCCATTAACCGCAAAGGTCGCTAAGTATCTACGCAAAGAACGCAAAGGTTTGATACCCATTATATTAACTTTGCGTCCTCTGCGCCGACTTTGCGAACTCTGCGGTTAAAAAGAACTTTATAAACAACCCCTTTGTGTTAACCTTTGAGTCCTTTGTGGTTAGAATTATTTTGCTTTAGTAAGTTCTATGTCACAATTAATCTTCACCTCTTCACCAACCAATACACCACCTGCTTCAAGCGCAGCATTCCAGTTAAGACCCCAGTCTTTCCTGTTAATTTTTCCTGAAATTGAAAATCCGGCTTTTATATTTCCCCATGGATCGGACATAACACCGCCAAATTCAACTGCCAGTGTAACCGGTTTTGACACATCCTTAATTTTAAGTGAACCATTCAGTTCATACATGTCGTCGCCAAGATCTTTTAAGCCATTGGCATCAAATTTGATTACAGGATATTTTTCAGTATCGAAGAAATCGGTACTCTTTAAGTGACCATCCCTGTCGGGCATTTCAGTATCCACTGAAGCCGTTTTAAGTGAGAAAGAAATTGCAGCTGTCGAAAAATCATTTCCCGCAGTTTTTACCTCTCCGCTGAAATCCCTGAAACTACCCAGGACATTAGAGATCATAAGATGTTTTACTTTAAATCCTACCTTACTGTGTGTTGGATCAATTGCCCATTTTGTTACTTCTGCTGTTTTCATTTTATCTGGTTTTAATTAATAATAAATCTAAGGATACAAAGTTGCGCCAACTTCAGAGATCTGAGGTAACAGTTTTAGGAAAATGGGTGGTACTTTTAGGAAATGATAAGTCTGGTCATCTCGCGGTAACGGGAAGGAGTTATATCCATCCTTGCATGAAAAACACGTGTAAAGTATGATTTCTCGTTATATCCAAGAGCATATCCGATCTCGGAAACGGTTTTATCAGAATACATCAACATACGTTTTGCCTCAATCAGTTTTCGCGTTTCGATAATTTCCGTGACGCTCATCCTGAAATTATTTCTGCAGATAAGGTTCAGGTTACGTTCCGACATATTCATTTTGTTGGCATAGAATGAAACTCCGGCATCGTTACGGAAATTTTTTTCAAGTATTCCGAGGAAGTTATTAAAAGATGAAACCTGTGAAGCTTTTAGCTCATTTTCAAGTGGAATATTACGGTTTCTCTGGGCGTCGAACATTGAGATCAGGCCATTGACCAGGTGCCTCAAAGTATGATAGTCGACAGGATCAAGATGATATTCGCTATTTATTATCCGGCAGAGATCTGTAAACCTGTTGAGACAGTTGCCAGCTTCAAGGTGGACATTGGTAAAGGTGAAAAAATTTGAATAAAAGCTCAGTTTTGAATCTGGAATAAATTCAGTTTTATAATTGATAACCCAGCCTCTCAGATCTTTGTGGGGCTCAAGGCGGTGCATCTTTCCCATCGATATATAGCAGGCGAATGGTCCGGTTACAACTTCAACTTTGAAATCAATATAATGTGTAAGACTCCCTTCTCTCACAATAATTAGCTCTTCAAAATCATGGAAGTGATCCTCCTTAGGTCCTGAGGCAATCTCTACTGCAAGTTCTGCTGTTATTTCTATAATGCGGAATAGTTTATCCATCTCACACGAATTTACTAATTTTGAAACAATAATCTCTTTTTCATTATTAATACTTTTTTAAACGATTTTAATTTAATAAACAATAATTATTATGAAAGCATTCTATCAGACATCCTACAAAAAATCAGACAATGTAAATTATGGCGAATTGCCTGATCCGATTATAGATGAAAACCAATTATTAGTAACTGTAAGGGCTGTTTCGATCAATCCGGTTGATTACAAAATCAGAAATGGTGATCTGAAGCTAATTGTAGGCTCAAAATTTCCAAAGATCGTGGGTTCCGACTTTTCAGGTATAGTTAAGGAAATTGGTGCATCTGTTACAGGTTTAAAACCGGGTGACAGAGTATATGGTGCGATACCGGCCTTCTCAGGGAAACCCGGATCGTTAGCTGAGCTTGTGAGTATTGACTCCGAAAAAGTAAGACACATTCCTGAGGGGATGTCATTCGAGGAAGCTGCATCACTTCCGGTAGCTGCACTGACTGCCCTTAACGGATTAAGGAGAAGTGAAGTAAAACAAGGGAGTAAAGTTCTTATAAACGGGGCAACAGGCGGGGTTGGCCATTTTGCAATACAGATTGCAAAAGCCAAAGGAGCAACTGTAACAGCAACATGCAGTGAGGCAAACAGTGAACTTGCAAAAAAGCTTGGAGCTGATAAAGTTTTAGGGTATAAGAATGAAGATCTTGCGCTGATATCCGATAAGTTTGATGCTATACTCGATGCCTATGGTAAAATGAATTATTCAGATGTAAGCAGACTACTGAAAAGAGGAGGAATTTATGCCTCTCCTTTGTTTTTTCCGAATTCATTTTTTTCCGCACTTTGGAAACGGATAGTTTATGGTATTAAACTTACATCATCAAATATGCGGGCGCTTCCTGAAGATTATGCTGAAATAGAGAGCCTGTTTGCTTCAAAGAAACTAAAACCATTTATTGAAAACACATTTTCTCTTGAGAATGCAGGGAATGCGTTTGATTTAGCTGAAAACGGCAGACCCCGGGGGAAAGTTATAGTTAATGTTTAGAAGGTTCCGGTTTCTAAGTTAACCACGGATTTCACGGAGAACACGCATAAAAAACGGATTTTGAATTTTCCGTGATAATCCGTGTCATCCGTGGTGAAAAAATAATAGGATAAAAATAAAATGTCAGACAATAGAGCATATAAAGATACTATGAAAGCTGTCTTCCTTGAAAAACCGGAAGGAAAGCTCGTGGTAAGAGAGGTAAAGATTCCTAATCCCGGACCGAATGAAGTTCTGATTAAAATGGCAGCAGCGCCTGTCAATCCCTCAGATCTTGCCAGGATCAGAAATGCGCATAAAGAGTATGATCTGGCTACTTTCATTCCCGGACTGGAAGGCAGCGGAACTGTAGTGGCAGCAGGAAATGGAATTTTACCTCATTTGTGGCTGGGAAAAAGGGTTGCCTGTTCGGCAGAATATTCTACAAGCGGTTCATGGGCTGAGTATATGGTCACAAAGGCCGGAATGTGTTTTCCGCTCGGAAGTAAAGTATCTGATGAACAAGGATCAATGTCGCTGGTTAATCCACTTACAGCACTTGCTTTTTTTGAGATTGCAAAACAGAACAAACATAAGGCACTAATAAATAATGCTGCAGCCAGCGCGCTCGGAAGGATGGTTGAATTGCTTGGAAAAAAACGCAGGATTCCTGTTATTAATATAGTACGAAATCAGACACAGGCTGATAAACTACATCAGCTGGGATCACAATTTATTCTGAATAGTTCTGACCCTTCTTTTATTAATGATCTGGCTGCCTTATCGAACGATCTTAAGGCAACAATTCTGTTTGATTCTGTTTGCAGTCCGCTGCTGCTAAAGATGATCGATGCACTTCCTGATAGCAGTTCTGTAATTATCTATGGAAATCTTTCAGGTGAAGAGCAGTTAATGGTTAATCCAAGAACCCTTATTGACAGAGGCATAAAAATATCAGGATTTTTTCTGGGCTCCCGGTCAAAAGAGAATGGTCTTTTCAAAAACATGATAAATCTGCGGGAAGTCAGAAGTCTGATGAGCTCGGATCTTTTAATAGAGGTACAGGGTACTTATCCATTAACCAGTACTCAGGAGGCTGTTGATACATATCTGAATAATATGTCAGCCGGGAAAGTATTATTGGTAAATTAACTGTAATAGGCGGGGGTATTTTGATATAAGAACAATTGAACAATAGAATATTTGAATAGCGAAGTCAGATTTTTACCTTTGGTCCTGTATCCATTCGCCTGGTTTGTATTCTGTTTTTTACCCGGGAATATTTGTATTTAGCTCTTCCATTCCAGGATTAAGCTCATAAGTGAATCCTTTTTCTGATGCATTCATTACCAATACTTTGAAAATAATCAGGTTTGCCAGAATAGATTCAGCTTTGTAAGTATTGATTTTGGCAATTTTTCTGAACTTTGACAATGTAATTGATCCGTTTTTTTCAAGATAATCCGTCAGAATAGCTTCAACTTTATCGAATCGTACCAGCACTCCGGATTTCATTTCTTTTTTCCGCCATATCTGAAGCAATATTTTATTGGCGACAAGATTCTGATCATGGTTTCTAAAGTATGGCAGCCATTTTCCGTTCTCATCTTTTGACTGATAAGGTCTTTTATAACCTTTCTTTACCTCAACCTCAAGAATGGTTTTTCCAAGGGTGATATGTTGTTTTATTGTATACTCGATTTCCGGACGGCAGAAAAGATGAGAAGCAGTTTCAATCATATATAATTCTTCATCCGATCTTATTCCGGCAATACTACCATTATCTCTTACTCCAATGAGCAATCTTCCCCCGTCACTGTTTGCAAAAGCTGTTAATGTACGGGCAATCTTTCTGCTGTCGGAAACGCAGTACTTAAAATCAAGCTTTTGATTTTCACCCTCTGCGATCAGTTTTTTCAGATAGATATCCATAATGATTATTATACCAGAATTCGATCTTCAAAATTAAAAAGGTTTTGCATAAATAAAATCAGGTTATTAAGCATATCAGAATTTGGTAGAAAGACTTACATTTAGAAGTTTTCTTATGTAACTCAAAAATTATTGTTTTATGAAAAAGTCCCTTTTCGCTTTAGTAACTTTCACAGTTTTATTTGCTTCTGCAAACTCTCAGGATACAAAAGAATTTGTTGTCCTTGGACAGCTGAATGGAACTTTTGGACATGGGACACAGGAAAAACTTAAAGGTAAGGTTAAGGAGATTAAGCAGACTCATTTCTGGGCTGATGTGAAGAATGGCAAAACTGTAAAAGGGAGGATAGTCACAACTCAAGACAGGAAAGCCACTCCACTTGGCAGGGATTATGATGAGAAGTATAATGAACTGGGAATTGTTACCCGTAGTTCAACATATGACGAGAACGGTAAGGTGCTTCTTGATATCAAGGCAAGCTCAGAGGGAAAAATTCTGAAGGAAGCAGACTATTTAATTAATGATACTATCAGAACAAGAGTAAAATATAAATATGACGGGGAGAAAATGATTGAGGCTGATTCAAAAAATCCTGCAAATGACACTTTGGTCTCTGCCATAAAATATGAATATGATCAGAAGGGGCAGATTACAAAAGTACAAAACTACAATTTCAGGATGGAACCCCAGGGTTATAGTTTATACGATCGTGACGAGAACGGATCTCCTTTAAAAGCTGATGCTTATAACAAAGCAGGAAAAATGACCTCACTTCATGCCTTCACTTATGATAAAAAAGGAGACAAAAACGGACATCATGAGGTGAATTATAGTAACGGGGAAGTAACGAATTATACCTTCTCCTACGAATACGATAAGATGGGAAATTATACTGCTATTATCTTCATTAAGGACGGTAAGCCATTCATCTACAGGGCACGGGAGATAACTTACTACTAGCCATAACTTACTAACCCGAAACTTAAAAAACATAGATTATGGAAAACAAAGATTCTAAAGCTTTCTTTCATTCTGATTCAAAACCAATAAAGATATCTGACGATTCAAATTCAAATGAGATACTGGTCTTCACATCATTGTGTAATGTATATAAAGTCCAGAAAAAAGAGGTCATAGATAAGTTACAGGCGATACAGAAAATTGATTTGGAACTTGGAGAAAAACCTGTTTATCTGACGGGAAACAGGCACTATTCGGGGTTTCTGATTGTGGCATTTGAAAATGGAAAAATCGGTAAGATCTCCATGAAAAGCTTTGAGACCGAATATGCCAGAAAAAAATTAAAGAATGCATTTAACTCTGAATCGCGATTGATTTTTATTGAACTCATTGAACAGGATCTTGACCTGGTTGCCTTAAGCAGCATCAGGAAAGTTGTTCTGTTTAACACCTCCCAGATCAATCCTGTAGAGAGCAGAACAACAAAGGGGATACAGGTTATGAAGCCAAAGGACGGAAGTTCAATGATGAGGGTCAAAAGGTTAGAGCATACAAAACTTACTGAACCGGACTATTATCGAAAAAGTGAAGGACTTAATGTTGTTGGTTACTACCTTAAAGCAGAGGATGAGATTTAATACTTCCTTTTGTCTTTTGTCTTTATATGCTCAGAAGCCCTGCTATCCCTGTCCACAACTGGTATAAACCAAACACCAGAAATGCGATTACAGAGATAATCAAAGAAATCCTGTTTACCCGCGGACCGAGATTGCCGGCAGCGGAAAACAAGATTACCATAACAGCTGAGTAAATGAACATTGAACTATAAAACCCTGCAATAAGAATTATCCCGTTTGCGGGACTCTCTGTCCAGCCTTTAATCAGCATAGGACCCATTACCAGGCTCCATCCAAGATATGGATTAGGATTAAAGAGATTAACAAGAACTGCCTTGAAAAGGTTTCCATAATCCTGAGTTTCAGGCATGTTGTTGACAATTTCTGAGCGCAATGTTTTATAGGCCTTGTATCCCAGGTAAAGAAGAAATACGCCTCCAATACCTTGCAGGATATCTAATACCATAGCAGGAACAGATGTCAGAATAAATAATACCAGGATAATAACCGGCAGATCGCTGATAAGTGGTGCAATTACCAAAGGAAGTGTCTTTCTCCAGCCATTTCTTATGCTTTGCGAGAAAAGGTAAGCCTGAAAAGGTCCAGGCTGAACCACGCAGGCAAATGAATAACTTAAGCCAAATATAAAGTAGTGAAGTAACACTTAGTAAGATAGTCTATTGCATAAATTCATAAACCCGGATAACATTTCCCTACTTGTTATCTTTATAATTGAATGACTTATCGGGATATTTTGGTATTGGCGGTACGATAACCGGCTGGTCCTTTATGAGTTTCTTAAGGTATTCAAGTGCTGATTCCAGCTGGGCGTCTTTTCCGCTGAAACTTTCGTGCGGCAGATTATCTACTTTTATATCCGGTTCAGCACCCCAGCCTTCAATCAGCCATTCTCCTGCCGGTGAATAAACCCCGGTTTCAGCTGCAGTAGCTATCCCATTATCAACAAGTCGGTTTCCGGATGAGAGCCAGATCTCACCTCCCCATGTCCTTGTTCCAATAAGTTTTCCCAGTCCAAGCCGTCTGAAGCCCTCGGAAAATGCTTCGCCGTCCGATGCGGTGTGCTCATCCATCAGCACTACCATATGTCCGGTAAAAGCGTATTGCATATTCGGGGACGACTGACCCACTCTCGGTGCCCAGTAAAACCATGCTTTACGCAGTAGTTTCTCAAGAATCCAGCTGTCGATATTGCCGCCTCGGTTATGCCTTACATCAATTATGAGTCCATCTTTTCCGATAGCAGGATAAAAGTTCTTTACGAATTCATCGTAGTCACTTCCACCCATAGCTCTGAGATGAAGATATCCGATTTTATTTTCAGAAGATTTCTCCACTGCCAGCCGTCGGGTATATTCCCAGTCGCGGTAACGCAGCGATGAGAAAGCTGAAGCACTTAAAGGCTTGACAACCTCTTCATATGTTTCACCTTTTGCATTTTTTAGCTTTAGTCTGACCTGCACATCTGCCTTGTTTATAAGTAGTTCGTTAATGTCAGGGGAAGATGTTGAATTCACTCCGTTAACGGAAAGTATTATGTCACCTTCTTTTATCTTAAGGTTTGGTCTTGAGAGTGGTGAAAGATCAGACGGATAGTCGGGATCTGACATATAGATGTGTTCAATTGCATATCCTCCGGCTGTTTCGTTCAGCGTAAGTTTTGCACCGAGATAGCCATTTGACATATTGTCTCCGGGAAGCCTTTTATCGCCGCCATATACAAACATATGAAGAGCTGATAGTTCCGAAATCATCCTTGCAAGAATATCATCAAGTTCATACCTGTCCGTTACCCGGTCAACGAGGGGAAGATATTGATTATAAACTGCCTGCCAGTCGATACCATGCATATTTTTATCGTAGAAATAGTCGCGTTCCATTCGCCATGCATCCTTAAACATCTGTTTCCAGTCTTCGGCAGGATCAATCGTGAAGGCCCATTTTGTAAGATCCACAGAGTTTTTCTTTATATCAGGCTTTGTACCGTCGGCACTGAGTACAGCTATACCCGATTTATCTCTGATTAGTATTTTTTTCCCATCACCGGAGAGGACGAAACTGTTTATCGGAGTTGCTATACTTACTACCTCATTATTTTTCTTATTGGTCATCTTAAGTGCATTAAGACTGACGGAGAACTCCTCACGGTTGACCTCGGACCAGTAGATCCAATCGTTATTCAGTGCGAAATCGGAAATATTTGCTGCTTTCATGGGAACCAGGTACAATCTTGAGCCAGCACCTTCGAGATCGATTTTGTCTACAGGTTTAATATTAGTTTTATCGGCTTTAGATTTATCAGTTTTTGATTTATCAGCAGCCGAAGCTGTCTTTGAAGTATCGGCTTTAACAGCATTGAGTTCATTGGCCTCACGGAAGGGAAAAACTGCAGATGTGTCGAGTGCGACAGCATAAATCTTTGAAGTTTTGTTGTAGTAGGGTTCCGGTTGTCTGTTTCCCCATGGGCTTCCCACTGAGGTGGAAAATGTTCTTTCTGAAATGAAGTACAGCCACTTGCCGTCCCTGCTGAATTTCGGATTATTATCATCTGTTCTGCCAGCAGTTATCTGCCACGATTTTGATGCTTTAACATCATATATTTTAATAAAACCATTCTGATTGATCCCTCTGTCTATGTAAGCAATGTAGCGGCTGTCAGGCGACCAAGCGAACGGGGCAGAGAACCCAAAGTCGTTTGAAGCTATTAAAGTGGATGAACCAGCTGCTTTTGAATAGAGCATGAGACGGTTATCCTTTTC
>Ga0302322_100005746_pt1 | contig 10908 bp, 11 predicted proteins | sample Fen_T0_2_FD_203757 | JGI IMG/M metagenome (GOLD analysis project Ga0302322, IMG submission 203757) | Peat permafrost microbial communities from Stordalen Mire near Abisko, Sweden - Fen_T0_2 | ecosystem: Environmental > Terrestrial > Soil > Wetlands > Permafrost | place: Sweden: Abisko... | reverse complement strand
CTTGAACGGCTGGTCCATCACGACCACGAGCGAGCCGAAGAGGTTCGCGATCGTGTCCTGCGCGGCAAAGGCAAACGCCAGGCCGCCGATGCCCAGGCCGGCCAGCACCGCGCCCACGTCCACGCCGAGGCTCTTCACGACCATTAGCACGCCGAAGATGACCACGAACACCGCGAGCGTCCGCTTGATCAGCGGCATGAAGTGCGCAATGGCCAGCTGGCGCCCGTGCCCGATCTCCTCCAGGTGGTCGAGGATGGCGCCGCCCGCGCGTAACACGCCCCAGAACACCACGGTGAGGACCGCGACCTTCGTCCCGTAGCCGATGAGCCGGTCCATGGCCGGCGAGAGCTTGAGCACGGTGAGCGCGGCGAAAATGCCGAGCACCATCACCAAGGTGGCGACGGGCGACTCGAGCGCGGGAAACAGCTTGTCGTCGAGCGTCGTCTCGGTCCGGGCCGCGAGCCGCTTGAGCTGGCTGAAGATGATGTTGGTGATGAACCGGCGCAGGAGGATCGCCGCCAACAGCAGGGCGCCGCAGGCCAGCCAGTGCACGAGTTCGCTGTGCGAACCGTCGGGAAAGATGCGCAGCTGGAGCCAGTCCACAAAATGCTCGAGGATGTCGTTGGCGGCGGCCTCCGCCGCCGGCGGGGTCGCGGGGGGGACCGCCGCCGCGTGGGCCGCGGGCTCCGCCGCCGCCGCGAGCGCGGGCAGCTGGGCAAGACCAGACAGAAAACGGGCGAACCGGTGCATGGAGGCAGCGTTCCAACGCCCGGGCGCGCGGAAGTCAAAGCGTATTCCCGCCGGGCACCGGCCGGGGGAAAATCCCGCCGCGTTTCCACCGCCGCACTCCCCGCTTGCCCGCCGGACGCCGGGACCACCATGCTGCCGGGTAATGATTCTGGCCCTGGCCTTGTTTGAATCCATGCCCCTCTGGGCGTGGGGCGCCTTCTTCGCCTTTATCACCGCGATGCTCGCGCTCGACCTGGGCGTCCTGCAGCGCGACTCGCACGCCGTGACGATGCAGGAGGCGATCGTGTGGTGCGTGGTCTGGATTGCCCTCGCGCTCGGCTTCAACGCCCTGCTGCTCCCCTGGCGCGGCCCGGAGCTCGCGCAGCAGTTCCTCGCGGCCTACCTCGTCGAGCTCTGCCTGAGCGTCGACAACGTTTTCATCTTCATCCTCATCTTTTCCTACTTCAAGGTGGAGCCGCGCTACCAGCACCGCGTGCTCTTCTGGGGCATCATCGGCGCGGTCGTGATGCGCGCGGTGTTCATCCTCGTCGGCGTGGGGGTCATCCACCGGTTCCACTGGGTGCTCTATCTCTTCGGCGCGTTTCTCGTCTATACGGGCATCAAGATGGCCCGCCCGAAAAAGACGGAGGAGATCCACCCCGACCACAACCTCGCCGTGCGGCTCTACCGCCGCTTTTTCCCGGTCGCACCGCACAACGAGCACGGCCATTTCTTCGCCCGCCACGAGGGCCGCTCCATGGCCACCCCGCTCTTCATCGTGCTGCTGGTGATCGAGACGACCGACCTCGTCTTCGCCCTCGATTCGCTGCCCGCCGTGCTCGCGATCACCAAGGACGGCTTTGTCGCGCTCACGTCCAACATCTTCGCCATTCTCGGGCTCCGCTCGCTCTACTTCGCGCTCCACGGCGTCATGCAGCTCTTCCGCTACCTCAAGGTCGGCCTCGCCATCATCCTGGTCTTCATCGGGGTGAAGATGCTGATCGAGCCCTGGGTGGACATCTCCACCGCGACCTCGCTCGGCGTCATCGGCGGCGTGCTCGCTACGTCCGTGCTGCTCTCCGTGCTCATCAAGGAGCCGGGCGGCGAAACCGTCCAATGACCACCGCGGCGGCCGGCGGCCGGCCCGGGCGGGCCTTTCCTACTCGATAAACCGCTCCAGCAACTCCGGCCGGCCCAGCGGTCGCGGCCGCCACGCGCCGAAGATGCGGTAGCGCCACCGCGCCACGAGCCGGTAGCCCGCGTCGCGCCACGCGGCCGGAAACACCGCCAGCCCCGCCGCCAGCGCGCGGCCCAGCCCGCCGCATCCGCGCAGCGCGGCGATCACGCCGTCCGTCCGCAGCAGAAACTCCCGCTGTCCGCGCCGGCCCCAGTCGGGCACGAACACCAAACTGTCGAAATCCGCCACCGGCAGCCCGTGTGCGCGCAGGTACGCCTGCCCGGCGTCGCCCTGCAGCCGCGCGAACCGGAGCCGCTCCGTGTGGTCGAGCCGCAGCAGCAGCCGCACGATCCGGTTGCACAACCCGCACTCGCCGTCGTACAGCAGCACCGGGCCGGTCGTCTGGGAAGAAACTAGGGTCAGGGGCATGGCTCAGTTCCCCGGCTTCTGGTCCGTGAACACCTCGGCCAGGTCGGCGAGATCGCCCACGATTTCCGCCGCCCGCAGGCAGCGCTGGCAGCTGTCCCCGCTGGCGAAACTGCCGATCTCCGCGTAACGCACCGCGTTCTGTTCCAACCGGAACTCCATCCCCCGCGCCTGGTGGCCCAACTCCCGGACCAGCGCGTTGATTTTCGCCCGCAGTTCCGGCAGCAGCGCCTCGCGAAAGTACTCCGGCTGGTTGGTCTGGATGAACCAGGCGGCATCAAACTCCGCGTCGCCCGTCTGGATCTCCCGCGCGCCAAACAGCTCGAGGAACTTCGTGCCCAGCCCCTGCCGCTGCAGGTGAAACGTCAGCCCGGTCGCGGCCGGCAGCGTCGCCGCCACCGCGCACCAATGGATGACGGATTTGCCCGACCCGGTCGTAAACGAGAGAAGCTCCACGCGCTTGCCGCGCAGCTGGCCGGCCGCCCCCGCCTCGGGGTAAAACAGCCCCATCACCGGCGGCCGCTCCGTCAATTGCAGCCCGAGGGTCGCGGCCAGCTGGCGGACATTTTCCGTGGTGAGCCGGCTCTGCCGGGCCACGGCCCAAGCGATTAGCCCGATCACCGCCGCAAACAGACCGAGCGCTAGAAGGGAGGCTATTGTCTGACCCATGGCGGCACCCTCGCACCCTCCCCGCCCCACCGCAAAAGCAAAAGGAATGTCCCCGCCAGGTCCCGCACAACCGCGGCGGGCGGCGCCAAGTCAGGCGTGGCATTTGGCCACGGCTCTAGTAGGATCGGGCTCATGAAATTGAGCACGCTTCTGACTGGGGTCGTCTCCGCCGGGTGCCTGCTCGTCGGTGGCTGCAATTACGACGTGCCCATCACCAGCGGCCCGACCCGGCGGGTCGAGGCCGGGCTCCTCGGCACGTGGGTGACCCAGCGCAAGGACAGCCCGAAGCCGGACGAGATGAAAGTGCGCCAGCTGGACGGCTTCATCTACATCATCGCCTACAACGGCGACCTCTATCGCGCCTATCATTCGGACGTCGACAAGGTCCCGTTCGTCACCGTGCAGGATATCGAGACGGCCGACCGGAAATACGCCTATTTCACCTGGCAGCTCTCGGCGGATGGCGCGGTGCTCACCCTCTCGCCCGTCAGCACGCGGCTGGTCCCGCCGACCACCGCAAACTCGGCGACGATCCAGCGCATCCTTGCGGAGAACGCGGACAATCCGAACCTGCTCCTGGAGCCGGTCCAGTTCACCCACAAGGGATTCTCCACGCCCACGCCGATGCGCTGAGCCGGCGCCAGCCCGCTGTTCGGGCGCAGCGCCCGAGGACTCAGGTCGCCTTGGGCTGGGCCATCCGCGCGAGCCGCCACAGCCAGAAACTCAGCAGGCCGATCACGACAAAGCCGACGCCGCTCAGCCACATCGGCACGGTGAAGTTGCCGATGAGGACTTGGACGTGAAGGAGCAACCGCGCGAGGTGCGCGATGCTGACAAGGCCGAAGATGACGCTGGCGACGCGGAGACCACAGGCGGGGGAGTTCATGGAATAACCTTGGTTGAGTCGGCGGCCGTGCGACGCGGAGACGCGGGCATGCGGAGCGCCACTCCGTGGATATCGCTCCGCCCGGGCCAGGACGAGCGGTAAAAAACGGCCGGAGGGGGTGGATTATGTCGGAAAAAATCCGTGCCCAGCCGGGTGAACCGTGGTTCACTGCCCGCCCTCTCCGCATGACCTTCGACTTTGACACCCCCATGCCGCGCACGGGCACCGACTCGCAAAAATGGCAGAAATACGCCGGCCGCGACGTGCTGCCCCTCTGGGTCGCCGACATGGATTTCAAATCGCCGCCCGCCGTCATCGCCGCGCTCTCGGAGCGCGCGGCCCACGGGGTCTTCGGCTATGCCCGGCCGGTGAAGTCCACCACCGACGCCGTGGTCCACGCCTTCGCCGCCCGCTACGGCTGGAAGATCGATCCCAGCTGGCTGGTGTGGCTGCCCGGGCTCGTCGTCGGGCTTAATGTGACGGCGCAGGCCTTCGCCGCGCCCGGCGAGGAGGTGCTCACGCTCACCCCGGTCTACCCGCCCTTCATGACCGCGCCAAAAAACTCCGGCCGCATCCCGGTGCAGGTGCCGGTCACGCTCAACGCCGCCGCGCCGCGCTGGGAAATCGACTGGGCCGCGCTCGAGCGCGCCGTCACCCCGCGGACGAAGCTGTTCTATCTCTGCAACCCGCACAATCCCCTCGCCCGCGTCTGGCGTCGCGCCGAGCTCGAGCGCCTCGCGGAGTTCTGCCTGCGGCACAAACTCCTGCTCTGCTCCGACGAGATCCACTGCGACCTCATCCTCGACCCGGCCCTGCCGCATCTCCCGACCGCCACCCTCTCGCCGGAAATCGCGGCGCGCACGCTCACGTTCATGGCCCCGAGCAAGACCTACAACGTCCCGGGGCTCGGCACCTCGCTCGCGATCATTCCCGACGCCGGGTTGCGCGCGCAGTATGTCCGCGCCACCGCCGGCATCGTCGCCGAGGTCAACCCCTTTGGCTACGTCGCGTGCGAGGCCGCCTACCGCGACAGCGAGGACTGGCGCCAGGCGCTGCTCGCCTACTTGCGCGGCAACCGCGACTACCTGCTCGGGTTTCTCGCGCGCGAGCTGCCCGGCATCAAGGTCGAGGCGCCCATCGAGGCGACCTACCTCGCGTGGCTCAACGTCACCGCCCTCGGCCTCCCCAACCCCGCCGCGCATTTCGAGCAACACGGCGTCGGCCTGAGCGACGGCGTTCCCTTTGGCGCACCCCCGGGCCACTACGTCCGGCTCAATTTCGGCTGCACCCGCGCCACGCTCACCGCGGCGCTCCACCGGATGAAGGCGGCCTTGAAATAGAGGGACGAAACCCGGAAACCGGAAAATTACGATATCCAGCTTCCGTTGCTGTTTCCTCCTTAGTCCTCGGCCTCTGATACTCATTCATCCTCGCCGCGGCCGGGTCGCGTCCCAAGTTCAATAAAAGATGGCTTCGCTCATGGGTGCGCTGTCGCGTTTATCGAACCATCCCGTGAGGATATCGTCCTGGTTAAACCATAGGGTGCGGACGACGTGGTTGCCGTATTTGTCGCGACCGCGATCAAGGTAGATGTAGGTCGCGCTATTTTCCTCATAACCTGTCTGGGGAACCCCGATCGACTGCCTCACCTCCTCTTTCGTCATCCCCTTGACCAATTGATGGTTGGAGATGGCCTGCCTGATGGCTTCCGGATCCGGGTCGTCCCACGGCTGCGGTGGATTCGTCCCTCGCTCTATTTTTGCGAGTTCCGCGCGGGACATGCCCGGAGGCGGCTCCGTATGGACCTCGATCTCCCCGGCCTCCCACATCGCGCGCAAGCGCTCCCCCCGTTCCGCTGGCTCCGCCTTGCTATGCGCCGCGGCTTGCTCGACGTCCTGCTTTGCCTGCTGGGCCAGTGCCTCGGATTCTCGGGCCACGAAAATCGCCCGTTGTTCGGGCACGATGTTATTAAATTGCACCGGCACGGTTCCACCCTGGTAGCGCACCAGCACTGAGCCTTTATTCCAGCGCATCACCCTGGACTGTTGCATGACAAAGCCGTTGGTGAGCTTGATCGCCGTGGGCAAGTCAGTCGCCGCCGGAGCCGGCTCTGACGCCGCCACAGAATTCGGCGAGGTTGGATCGAGCGCCTCCTGCAGCTCAGGTGGCAGCTGGCTGCGCGCCACGTTGTCCCGCCCGCCTCGCCACCGCGCTTGCAGCTCGGGTGGTAACTGGTTGAGCGCCACGATTTCCGGCATGCCTCGCCACCGCGCTTCAATGGAACGTTCGTGGACCGCGAGAATCCTGAAGTCATAGTACACCGTGCCATCCTTCATCTTCACTTCCGGTATCACCCCTTCCTTCGCCTGCAGGGCCAATGCCGCCCGGGTCGCCGCTCGATGGGCCAGGGCCTGTTCGGCATCCATCTTCGCCTGCCGGGCCAGCGCCTCGGACTTGCGCGCTTCGAAAATCGTCCGCTGCCCGGGCACCATGTTCTGGAATTGGACGGGAGCGATTCCGCCCTCATAACTTACCAGCACGGCATGCTCTTCCCATCGCGTCACCTCGGACCGGTGCATGACGAACCCGTTGGTCAGCTGGATTTCAGTGGGCAACTCGGTCGAGGCCACCTCGACTGCAACCGCCGGAACCCGCGCTGGCACCGCCACGGGTTTCGGCGCCGCGACTGGAACAAGCGCATCCCGCAGCTCTGGAGGCAACTGCGCGAGCACGATTGTGCCCTGCCCACCGGGCCAACGTGCCATGATGGTCGTGGCGCCGATCGCAACCAGTTTGACGTCATGCAGCACCGTGCCGTTCTTTAACTTCACCTCTGGGATTACGTCTCCCTGCGCGTAGGGCGCACCGGAGACGCCGCTCGTTCCCAAAACCAATCCGCCCACCGATAATGCGACCCGGAAGAGGCTGAACCTGTGAAACGGGGGGGCGGATTTCACACTGCCTGCATGTCCCAAGCCAACGGCCCGGGCAAATCGATTCGCCCTGATGCCCCAAGGCGGCAGAGGTAGCAAAAGAGAGTGGGTGGAACTTCGGTTAGCCCGGAAGCGTAATTAGTGCGGCGGACCATGCAGACCATCGTCCAACTGTGAACGTTGTACAGCGCCCTCCAGCTCGTTTCCACGCTGGTCCGTCCAGTCAGTGAGAATTCCATTCTGGTCAAAAAACAATGTGCGATCGGCACTGTTGCCGTATTTATCGACGCCCTGGTCACCATAGATGAGTATGCTGCTGTTGCGATTATCCTCACCGCGTCCTCGACCAGCGTAAGCCTGCCTCGCCTGCTCCTTCGTCATGCCTTTGACCAAATACCGCTCGGCCACGCCCCGGTTGATGGCCGCGGCCCTTTGCTCGGCTTCCTCAATCTGCAACGCCTCCCGCTCTTGACGCGCCTGCCCTAGCTGGGACGACTCGTTAGTTGCCACGGCTTGAGCGGCCGCCAGCTTCGCCTGCCGGGCCAGTGCCTCGGGCTTTCGCGCCTCAAAAATCGCGCGTTGCTCGGGCACGATGTTCTTGAGTTGGACGGGCACGATTCCGCCCTGATAGCTCACGACTACGGCATCCTCATCCCAGTGCGTCACCACGGAGCGGTGCATGACGAACCCATTGGTCAGTCTGATGTCCGCGGGCACTTCGACCGAGGGCGCGCCAGCCACAGCCTGTTGAGTCGGCGCAGACGCCACGGCTGGTTTCGGCGGGGCGGCCGGAGCGAGCGCCGCCTGCATCTCCTGCGGCAACTGCGTGAGCGCAATCGAACCCTGGCCCCCCGCCCAACGCGCCACGACCGCCGTGGCGCCGATCCCGATCACCTTGAACTCGTGCAGCACCGTGCCGTTCTTCAACTTCACCTCTGGAATTACCTGTCCACGCTCGTAGTTGGCGCCCAAGGCGAAGGTCGCTCCCACCATAAACCCAAGCACCACGAACGCTACACGCACCAATCCAAATCGGCAAAGACACGGCGCGTGTTTCACCCTGCCTGCATGTCCCAAGCCCACGGCCCGGGCAAATCGATTCGCCCCGACATCGAAAGGGCGGCCGGGCCGCGGAGCACGACATCGGCCTGAGCAACGGCGTTCCCTTTGGCACGCCCGAGGCCACTAGGTCCGGCTCAATATCGGCTGCACCCGTGCCATGCTCACCGCGGTGCTGCACCGGATGAAGGCGGCCCGCGCCAGTCGCTAGCCGGTCAACGTTACAGAAAAAATACAGCGACCCGCTGGGGGCATCATAACCTATTGGGTTACGTTGCCGGCATGATCCCTGTTCACCCCGTCCTCAAGCAATGGATGGATCTCAGCGAGGCACTTGCCCTGGCCGCCGGCACCGGCGCCCTCCGCATTCAATCCGCGCTGCGGCCCCGCCGGTCCGCCGCTTACCGGACCCGCCGCCCCGGCGTCGAGTCCCCGATGTGGAACGTGTACGCGACCATGCTGCGCCGAGCCTTGCGGCCCTATGGCGCCAAGGCCCGGCTCGCCCGCTACCTCGGGGTTCCGCCGCAAAGGCTCAGCGACTTCCTCACCGGCCGCCGCCGGCTGCCTGATGCCGAGCTCACGCTGCGGCTGCTCCATTGGCTCGCCGAGCTCCGCGCCGGTCGGGATGTGTCCCTCTGAATTTATAACCCAATAGGTTATGATGCCGGCGGGGTTGCGCTTCGTGGGACAGGGCGCATTTTGGCCGGGCATGCGTCTCGGGCCGTACGAGCTTTCCTCGAACCTGTTTCTCTCGCCGCTGGCGGGTTACACCAACCTGCCCATGCGCGAGACGGTGCGCGAACTCGGCGGGCTGGGCTGGGCCACCACGGACCTCGTCAACGCCCGCTCGCTCCTTGAGCGCAACCCCACCGCGCTCAAGCTTGCCGCCACTTCGCCCGCCGACCGGCCGCTCGCCATCCAGCTGTTCGGCAACGTGCCGGAGGAGATGCGCGACGCCGCCGTGCTGTGCCAGGAACTCGGCGCGCAGGCCGTCGACATCAACATGGGCTGCCCGGTCCGCAAGGTCGTCAGGATCGGCGGCGGCTCCGCGATGATGACCGAGCTCGCCAAGACCGCCGCGCTCGTCCGCGGCATGATCGCCGCCGTGAAGATCCCCGTGACCGCCAAGATGCGGCTCGGCTGGGATGACGACAACCTCACGGCGCCCGACCTCGCGCGCGTGCTCGAGGCCACGGGCGTGGCCGCGATCTTCGTGCACGGCCGCACCCGCGCGCAGGGTTTCAGCGGCATGGTCAACCTCGCCGGCATCCGCGCGGTGGTGGCCGCGGTGCGCGCGATCCCGGTGATCGGCAACGGCGACATCACCACGCCCGAGGCCGCCCGGCACATGCTCGACGAGACCGGCTGCGCCGGCGTGAGCATCGGCCGCGGCGCGTTCTACGACCCGTGGATTTTCCGCCGCACCGCGCACTACCTGCGCACCGGCGAGCTCACGCCCGAGCCCGGCTTCGCGGAGCGGGTGCGCGTGATGCGGCGGCACTTCGAGCGCTACGTGGCATTTTATGGCGAGGAGAATGGCGCCAAGCTTTTCCGCAAGGTGGCGCCGTGGTACGCCAAGCGCTTCGGCCCGGCCAAGGATTTCAAGCGGCGCATCATCACCATCGCCTCGCGCGCCGATTTCGAGGCGGCGCTCGCCGAGTACACCGCCTGGCGCGCCCCGTTCTGCGACGCCGCGGGCGAGCTGCTGCCCAAGTACCAGCCGGGCCCGATGGTCGCGTCGTTCATGCGCGAGGCCGGTGCGCCGGACGCGACCGGGCGCGAGGCGATCCCCGTGCCGAAGGGTCCGGTCGAGGTCTGGTGAACCGGCGCATCCGGCTTTGCCTCGCGGCAAATTTCCTGCCTCGCTGCCCCGGCCATGCTTACGGTCTCCCACTTCTGGCAGCTCATCCTCGGCACGGTCATCGCGCTCCTGCCGGTGATCAACCCGCTGGCCGCGGCGCCGACGTTTCTCGCCATCACCGAGGGCGACACGCATGCGCGCCGGCTCCAGCAGCTCCGCATGGCCTGCGTCTACATGGTCGCGATCCTGGTAAGCTTCCTCATCGGCGGGACGTTCATCATGGGGTTCTTCGGCATCTCCATCCCCGGCCTGCGCATCGCCGGCGGGCTGCTCCTGGCCGGCATTGGCTCGGCCATGCTCGTCGCCGCGCCGCAGAGCACGGCCGAGGCGGAACGCGTGCAGGCGGCGGCGCGGGCCAAGCGCGACATCTCCTTTTCGCCGCTGGCCATGCCCATGCTGAGCGGCCCCGGCTCCATCGCCGTCACGCTCGGCTTCACCTCGCTCGCCGACCACTGGATCGACTACTTCGCCATCATCCTCGGCATCCTCATCGTCGCCGCCCTCACCTACGCGACCCTGCGGCTCTCGGGCAAGATCGTGACCGTCGTCGGCGTCAATGGCATGAACGCCTTCAGCAAGATCATGGGGTTCCTCATCCTGTGCGTCGGCATCCAGTTCGTCGTGAACGGCGTGCTCGCCGTGGCGAGCGACCCCGCGCTGATCCGCGCCATCCGCGACGCCGCCCTGCTCCACTGAGCGGCGGCCGGCACCTCCGGGCTCGACCCCCGCGGTCGCGCCGTGCTCTAGTCGGGCCACACCGTTCCATGACCAGCCTCATCCCCGCCCACACGCGCGAGGCGAAGATTTTCGCCCGCGCCGAATGGATCTGGCCCGACGATCCCCGCTGGGACCTGCACAACTGCTTCGTGCTGTTCCGCCGCGACCTCATGCTGGCGCGGGTGCCGCGGCGGGCGACGCTGTTCATCACGGCCGACCAGTCCTACCACCTCTACGTCAACGGGGCGTTTGTCGGGCGCGGGCCGGCGCGCGGCTTCCAGTCGCACTGGCCCTACGACGAGATCGATCTCGCGCGCTGGCTCGTGCCCGGCCGCAACGTGCTCGCGGTGCGCGCCTACAATCCGGGCGCCAGCAACTTCCAATACCTTTCCGCGGGCTATGGCGGCCTGCTCGTCGCCGCCGCGTGGGGCCGGGTGCGCGTGTCGACCGA
>Ga0302322_100005745_pt1 | contig 10908 bp, 1 predicted proteins | sample Fen_T0_2_FD_203757 | JGI IMG/M metagenome (GOLD analysis project Ga0302322, IMG submission 203757) | Peat permafrost microbial communities from Stordalen Mire near Abisko, Sweden - Fen_T0_2 | ecosystem: Environmental > Terrestrial > Soil > Wetlands > Permafrost | place: Sweden: Abisko... | reverse complement strand
ACCGACGGTTCACTCGACAGCAGTTTTGCGGGTGATGGCACATTAAACATCCAGCTGGGTTCTGCCTATCAGCCAATGTTACAGCAAGCTGACGGTAAATTACTGTTATCAACAAATAGCACTGTGTCTCGGTATAACCTGAGCGGTATTTATGAACAAACATTTTACGCAAGCGGGTATTCGCTCGCGCAAACCATCACGGGTGATGTGTTGGTTGCATACAGTGGAAGTACAAATAGTAAGGTTGATGTTGTTGACAGCATGGGCATACGAAAAACAACGATAGACCTGGATGAATATCATTCGTTTAGTATACAAGAAGGTTCGTCAGTGGGTGAAATACGGGTGCAATCCACTGGAGGCTTGCTCGCCAGCGGCAATGTCAGCCGCTCTGCAACACTTAATCGCCATATCAATTTTGTGCCTGTAAGTAGTGACTATGACAGTGATGGCGTGCCTGACTCCACTGATAACTGCCCGCTGAATGCCAATACCAACCAGCTCGACAGTGATGGCGATGGTATTGGCGATGTCTGTGATACTGATATTGATGGAGACGGTATCGCCAATGCCAGTGACAATTGCCCATTGCTTGCCAATGCCAATCAACTGGATACGGACGGCGATGGTGTCGGTGATGTGTGTGATGCTTCGCTTGCAATAGCCAATGCAGGTTCACTGAATACGGGATTTAACCCGGGCAGCGGCGCAAATAATAATGTCAACACCAGCGCCGTGCAGGCCGATGGCAAAATTATTATTGGTGGGTCTTTTACTTCTTTTAATGGTACTGCGCGTAATAACATTGCACGCCTGAATTCAAACGGTTCGCTGGATACCAGCTTCAATTCCGCCATGGGTGCAAATAATAGTATTAGCATCACCGCTGTACAGCCGGATGGCAGGGTTATTATTGGGGGCAATTTCACTTCGTATAATGGTGTCGTGCGCAACCGTATTGCACGCGTGAATCCCGATGGATCTCTCGATGTCAGTTTCAACCCGGGCAGTGGTGCAAATAATTATGTGTCATCTTTTTTTATACAGCCCGATGGCAGGATTATGATTGGTGGATCATTTACATCGTTTAACGGAACGTCACGCAATTGTATTGCGCGGTTGAATGCCGATGGGTCTCTCGATACCAGCTTTAATCCGGGCAGTGGTGCCAATAGTTATGTCGTAGTAACCGAACAACCAGATGGAAAAATAGTAATCGGTGGGAATTTCACCACCTTTAACGGCACAGCGCGAAATCACATTGCGCGCCTGAATGCCGATGGGTCTCTCGATAGCAGTTTTAACCCGGGTAGTGGAACTAACAATACTGTTTCCAGTGTAGCCGTGCAAGCAGATGGAAAAATAGTTATTGGTGGTGGTTTTACTTCCATTAATGGTACAGCACGTAATTATATTGCGCGCCTGAATGCCGATGGCTCACTCGATACTACATTTAACCCGGGGAGCGGTGCTAATGGTTATGTTTACACATTGGCTCTGCAGGCGGACAGAAAAATACTTATCGGTGGTACTTTCACTAATCGTGTAGTGCGTTTGAATGCCGATGGGTCTCTCGATACCAGCTTTAATCCGGGCAGTGGTGCCAATAATTACGTCTACACATTGTCGGTTCAGGCTTTTGGCAAGGTGATTATCGGCGGTGCATTTACTCAATATAACGGCATTGCACGTAACTACATTGCGCGCTTCAACAGTGGGGATAGCGATGCGGATGGTGTTCAGGATGCGGCGGATAAGTTTTCACTAGACCCAACGGAAGCTTTTGATAATGACAATGATGGCGTTGGCAACAATGCCGATACCGATGATGACAACGATGCCATTGTGGATGCTTCTGATAATTGCCCGTTCATTGCCAATGCGAGCCAGCTCGACACCGATGGCGATGGCATCGGTGATGCCTGTGATGCGGATATGGATAACGATGGCATTCCTGATATCTACGATCTGTATCCGCTTAATCCTTTGCAAGTTGGTGATTATGATGGGGATGGTGTTGATGGTTTAGTTGATAACTGCCCGACGATCAGTAATCCCGATCAACAGGATACGGATGGCGATGGTATCGGTGATGCCTGTGACGCAGATATCGATAATGACAGTGTAGCGAATGCCAATGATAATTGTCCCTTGCTTGCCAATGTGAATCAGCTCGACACGGATGGTGATGGCGTGGGGGATGTCTGTGATCCAACACCAATTATCGCCAGTGCAGGTATGCTCGATAATAATTTTAACCCGGGCAACACAGCCGACAACACGATTTTAACAGCAGTAGTCCAGCCGGATGGCAAGATCGTTATTGGCGGATTTTTTTCCGGCTATATTAAACGCCTGAATGCCGATGGTTCACTCGACAGCAATTTTACTCCAGGTTATGGCCCTGATAATAATGTGCGCGCTGTTGCACTGCAAACCGACGGCAAGATACTAATCGGCGGAAATTTCACTTCAGTAAACGGCGTTTCACGTAACCAGGTTGCGCGCCTGAATACCGATGGTTCGCTGGATGCGAGCTTTAATCCCGTTGTTGCGAACAATGGCTACGATAGTGTGGTGAGTATTATCACGGTGCAGGCCGATGGAAAAATTATTATCGCGGGAACATTTACTTTGGTTAATGGCGTGGCGCGTAAAAATATTGCAAGGTTAAATGCCGACGGTTCGCTGGATGCCAGTTATAGCCAGGATACGAGTAATCCGATTGTTGCCGAGCAACCAGATGGCACTGCGTATAGCACCGGAACCTACTGCGGTGATATTTATGGATGTGCTTACTCCTTATTTCGGTCGTACAGCAATATCTATACCTCATCTTCTGGACCTGTGAGTCATCTGGTGGTGCAGCCGGATGGCAAGATTATTATTGGCGGCTATCTGAAACGTTTGAATGCCAATGGCACGGTGGATAGCAGCTTTAATACAGGTGGAGTATATGAGACTAATTTTGCACTACAGGCCGATGGAAAAATTATTCTTGGTAATGCGCGCCTGAATGCTGATGGTTCTCTGGACACTGCTTTTAATGCCGGCACGGCTGCTAATGGCACAGATTACACTCTTACAGTACAGCCCGATGGCAAAATTATTATCGCGGGAGCATTCACCGCGTTTAATGGGGTGACGCGCAATAACATTGCACGCATACACAGTGGTGACCAGGACGCAGATGGTGTAGAAGACGCGGCCGATCGATTTCCGTTAGATCCGGCTGAATCGGCTGATAATGATAACGATGGTATTGGCAATAATGCCGATGCCGATGATGACAATGATGGCGTATTGGATGTCGCTGACAATTGCCCGCTGGTTGCCAATGCCAACCAGCTTGATACCGATGCAGATGGCCTGGGTAACGCCTGTGACACGGATGATGATAACGATGGCGTGCTGGATATTTATGATGGTTTTTCACAGAACGCTGCCGCATCACTCGATGTAGATAAAGATGGCATGCCTGATAGCTGGAATGAACCATTAGCACAAACACTTTATGGTTGTGTCGCCACCGCACTGACATGCAATGGTTTGTCGCGCGATATCGATGAAGACCGCGATGGTGTACCGGATGTTTCCGACAATTGCCCACACACTGCCAATGCTAATCAACTGGATACCGATGGCGATGGGTTGGGTGATGCCTGTGATCCAGATATTGATGGTGACGGTGTACTGAATGCGGATGATAAATTCCCGCTGCAAGCCACTGAATGGGCCGACAATGACAATGATGGCATTGGCAATAATGCCGATACCGATGATGACAACGATGGCATTCTGGATGTATCCGACAATTGTCCAATGGTTGCCAATACCAATCAACTCGACACCGATGGTGATGGATTAGGTGATGCCTGTGACACGGATGATGATAACGACGGTGTGCTGGATGTTATTGATAATTGTTCGTTAGTTAGTAATGCCAATCAACTTGATACCGACGGTGATGGCAGGGGCAATGCCTGTGACCTGAAGCCAAATGTTGTGGATGCAGGCGGTGCGCTGGATACAAACTTTACTGCCACGGGCAGCGGGCCTGTTCGAACCATCGCACGACAAGCGGATGGCAAAATCATTGTTGCAGGGAATTTCACTACGTTTAACGGAACAGCGCGCGCCAATATTGCACGACTGAATGTGGATGGTTCTCTCGACAGCAGTTTTAATCCGGGCTCGGGTGTCATTGTGCGCAACTGGATACGCACCGGTGCGGTGCAGGCCGACGGAAAAATTATTATCGGTGGTGATTTCTACAGTTATAACGGCAGCTATGTCAGAGGTTTTGTGCGGCTAAATGCTAATGGTTCGGTGGACACCAGCTTTCCCATAAACGTTGGCGGAGTGATACGGAGTATCGTAATACAGCCGGATGGCAAGATTATCGTTGCAGCAGATAACCGTATTTCGCGACTGAATAGTAATGGTTCGAACGACAGCACCTTTAGCATGGGCGCCGCTCCTGACGGTGAGCTCTGGTCTACCGCATTGCAGCCCGATGGCAAAGTTATTGTTGCAGGCGCATTCACCACCTATAACGGTGTTGCCCATGGCGGTATTGTGCGGGTGAATGCCAATGGTTCACTGGACACCAGCTTTGGCGGCAGCGGAACTAACGGTTATGTCTACGCGCTAGCGGTGCAACCCAATGGCAAAATAATCATTGCCGGTTATTTCAGTTCAGTTAACGGCATAAAACGTTATCGCATTGCACGCCTGAATGCCGATGGTTCGGTTGACAATAGTTTTATCCCGACGGGTGATCTTGACAGCACCATTCGCAGCATCGCCTTGCAGGCCGATGGCAAAATTATCGCCGCTGGGCAATTCACCGCATCGAGTGGCAGGGTGCTCGCCCGTATTACCCGCTTTAATGTTGATGGTTCACTGGATGAAAGTTTTAATCCCGGCATCGGTGCAAATGATTTTGTTATCTCCACCGCTATCCAGCCCGATGGCAGGATTATTCTCGGCGGCAAGTTCACAACGTTTAATGGCGTTGCGCATGTGGGTATTGTGCGCATCCACAGCGGCGACAGCGACGGTGATGGTATTGAAGATGCGGTTGATCTCTTCCCGAACGATACCGACAATGACGGCCTGACCAATGATGTCGATCCCGATGATGACAACGACGGTATGCCCGATATATGGGAACTGACTTACGGTTTTAATCCATTAGTCAATGATGCAAATGGTGACCTTGATGGTGATGGCTTAACCAATCTCCAGGAATACACACGCGGTTCCAACCCGACCACTCGCGTGAGCAAGAAAAACGATTACGTGAATAACAAAATCGCCGGCTGGATCTGGCAGGGCGTGAGCAACGGTGTTGAGACCGAAAGCCAGGATTGGCAACTCACTTTCCCGCTCTATTCCACCAACTGGGCCATCCCTAATCGTTTTTATATGCCGACATTCCCTGACCAGGTGAACTGGGACATTGTAACGACAGGTGATTTCAACAAGGACGGCGACGCCGATATTCTGTGGCGCAATAAAACCACTAATGACTGGAAAATCTGGCAAATGCAAAACGGCACACGCATTGCGCAAACCAGTTGGACAGATAGTTTTGATCCCACACGTGCGTGGCAAGTGATTGGCGCTGGCGATACCGACAAAGATGGCGATGATGATGTGATTTTAAATAATCCATCAACAGGCGAAATTATGATCTGGGAAATGCAAAACCATGCAGTGGTAGCAACTCATGCAGTTGGCACCAAGGCCGGCTATCTAGTAAATCGCATCGGCGATTTCAATAAAGATGGCGATGTGGATTTGTTATTCCGTCAAAACGGCGGTGACACACTCATCACCTGGGAAATTGAAAATAATGCCTTTGTCGCTGAACGAGCATTGGCCAACACCGGCGCCGGTTACAACCCGGTTTGCGCAGGTGATTTTGATGGTGATGGCGATGACGATATCCTGCTCATTAACAGTTCGACGATGGTGGAGAAGTGGTTTGTCATGCAAAACTATACGCGCAGCAGCCAGCAGTTTGGCGCTAGCAACGTCGGCTTTGTGTTCAAAGGCTGTGGCGACTACGACGGCGATGGCGATGCCGATCTATTCTGGCAGCGTTCAGCGGATGATATGAACCGAATTGTCCTTCAGCAGAACTGGGGCGCAAGTTAGCAAACCGTGTACACCAATCCTTTTGGTGGCGCGAACGGGTTTATATATAGAGGCAACACTAATTAGCTGTCATTTCGAGCAATGCGAGAAATCTTATGAAAAAAAATAATTCCTTCCCCTGGCTAGTAACACCACTGGCACTAGCGATAGGCGGTTTTGCAGCGGGTAATGCGGAAGCGGCGGGGCTTGATACCAGCTTTGGCGTTAACGGCTTGGCCTCTCTCAATTTCCAGCCAGGCACTTTTTATCCTGTCAGTGACCCTGAGGTATTCCAGGCACCCTTTAAAAATACCTTGCTTGAGCAAGCCAATGGCGAATTGGTGTCATTTGCTTCACGCTATGAAGAATTAGGAACTTACTCGCCTCGCCATTGTTATTACCAACTAACCCCTTTTTTTGGCCAATGTCTTAGTTATTATTGGGTTACCACCGGTGGGAATATCCAGCAAGTGAATTCGAAAACACGCATGGCGCGTTTTAATGCCGGCGGAACACCACTCACGCAAGTGACACTGGATGGCATTATTGTGTATGCCGCACGTGAGCAGGCAGATGGAAAATTAGTGGTAGCTGGCAATAATTTCAGTCGCGTTAGCGGAGCCTGGAGTGGCGTAAAACCAACACAAACGATACAAACCCAGGTGCGGCGTTTTAACGCCGATGGTTCTGTCGATGCAACGTTTGATGGTGATGGTATTGCCACAATTGGTGCGGGCGGTGCAAATCGACTAGTAAAAGATATCGTGCAACTTAGCGATGGCAAGTTACTGATGTTGACGGGCGTTGCTTGTGAAAGAAAATCGACTATTGGACAATCCTCACTTTTTAAATTAAATACAGATGGTTCTCTCGATACCAGTTTTGGTGTAAGTGGTGAATTTGTTTTGGGAACGGCGACGTGTCGTAGCGAGATGATACGTACCATCGATAATAATGTGTTAATTTTATCAAACGCGCAAATTGAAAAGCGTTTAAGTTCAACCGCCGCGCTGGATGCATCTTTTGATGGAGATGGTGTTCTTAATCCCGCCGGTCTTACCAATACCTATGCGGTGCGCAAATCGGCGGGTGGGAAAATTATCATTGGCGGAAATTTGGATAATAAAGGCTTAACCATGTTGCGTTACAACAGCGATGGTTCGCTCGATGCAACCTTTGCTATTGCTGGCCCTGAAGAACGCTGGGGTTTTACCGATATCTCACAATACACATCAACGGGTCATCAATTGGGTTTGAAACAAAATGGTGATGTCATTATCTACAATAGCGATGGCACATTGAATTCATTAACCGATACCTTGTTTAGTAATGGATTGACCACGGATTTATTAGGCCAGAGTACAAACCGTTTGCTGGTAAGTGGTGTGGATAATGCAGGCAATGCTGTGCTTGCTGGCTACACAGCATTTGGCGATACCGATCCCGATGGCGATAGTTGGGTGATGGGAGCAGACAATTGCCCGACAAACAGGAACGCAGATCAGGCAGATTTTGATGGCGATGGATTTGGTGATGTGTGTGAACCTGATCGTGCTGGAACTGTTGATCTTGCTTTTAACACTGGCAGTAATGTGAACGGTATCATTTATGCTACAGCGTTACAGCCTGATGGAAAAATTATTATCGGTGGCGCTTTCACATCAATTGGTGGGGTGCCACGCAGTAAAATTGCACGATTGAATGTAGATGGCTCCTTGGACATCAGCTTTGATCCAGGCGCAACCATAAACGCAAATTCTTATAACGATAGACCATGGGTTGTTGCTGTTCAGAAAGATAAAAAAATTATCGTTGGTGGTTCATTTAATATTGCCGGTGGGTCTACAAGCAATCGAATCGTTCGCTTGAATGCCGATGGCTCTATAGACGCTGCTTTTAATATTTCTGGCGGTGCTAATAGTGATATCAATGCGTTACTGTTGCAGCCTGATGGCAAGATACTCGTGGGTGGTTCTTTTTCATTGATAAATGGTGTAGCCATAAATCGCGTTGTTCGTCTGAATGCTGATGGCTCACCTGATGTCGGTTTTAATCCGGGCACAGGTCCTAACGATACAGTACGTGTTATGGCACTCCAGCCTGATGGCAAGATACTTTTGGGCGGAAGTTTTACTTCAGTAAATGGAATTGCGCGTAATCGTATTGCTCGTCTAAATGCAGGCGGCTCAGTGGATGGGACCTTTGCCCCTGTCGGCGCAAGTGATGGAGGTGTCCTTGCATTGGCTTTACAAATGAATGGCCAGATTATGGTTGGGGGTAGTTTCTCCAACTTTAATGGCGTGCCACATATAAATATTGCCCGAATCAATGAGGATGGCTCGTTGGACGGCAGTTTTAATGCAAGCAACATGATTTCAATCGCTTCAGTCTTAGCTTTAATAGCACAGCCCGATGGCAAGACTGTGGTTGGGAGACAATACAGTTGGACTAGCTGGTCAAATGGCACTACCACTGTGAACCATGCGGTTGTTCGATTGAATGTTGATGGTTCAGCCGATGGCACTATAAATCCCGGTAGTGGTGCCAGCAACCATGTTTCTGACATGCTTATGCAGCCGGATGGGAAAATTATTATAAGTGGTGAACTGACTTCCTTTAACGGTATAGCAAATAATTATATTGCCCGTATCCATAGTGGAAACAGCGATGGGGATTTTGTAGAAGATGCAGCCGATAAATTTCCGCTTAATTCAACAGAATGGTTCGACAATGACAACGATGGCATTGGTAACAATGTTGACATGGATGACGACAACGACGGCATGCCCGATGTGTGGGAAATTGCGAACGGTTTTAATCCCTTAGTCAACGACGCCAACGGTGATGCCGACGGCGATGGGTTTACTAATCTCCAGGAATACAAAGCCGGCACCAATCCGCACGATGCCAGCAGCCATATCCATGCGAGCATTAAAAACGATTACATCAACAACAAAATAGCCGGATGGATCTGGCAAGGTGTCAGCAACGGTGTTGAGACTGAAAGCCAGGATTGGCAGCTCACTTTCCCGCTGTATTCGACTAACTGGGCAATACCGAACCGTTTTTATATGCCGACATTCCCGGATCAAGCCAACTGGGACATCGTGACAACCGGTGATTTTAACAAGGATGGCGATGCGGATATCCTGTGGCGCAACAAAACCACCGATGACTGGAAGATTTGGCAGATGCAAAACGGCACACGCGTTGCGCAAACCAGTTGGACAGATAACTTTGATCCCACCCATGCGTGGCAAGTGATCGGTGCAGGCGATACCGACAAGGATGGTGATGATGATGTGATTTTAAATAATCCATCGACCGGTGAAATCCTGATCTGGGAAATGCAAAACCATGCCGTGCTGGCAACGCACAGCGTCGGTACAAAAGTGGGTTACACACTCAGTCGTATTGGCGATTTCAACAAGGATGGCGATGTAGATTTACTGTTACGTCAAAACAGCGGTGATGCACTGATCACATGGGAAATTGAAAATAATGCGTTTGTTGCAGAAAGGGCACTCGCCAACACTGGCACCAGTTACAACCCGGTTTGTGCGGCGGATTTTGACGGTGACGGCGATGATGACATCCTGCTAGTCAACAGCAGCACACAAGTCGAAAAATGGTTTGTGATGGAAAACTTCACGAGGACACAAGCGTTTGGTTCCGGAAATATTGGCTTTACCTTCCAGGGCTGTGGTGATTATGACGGCGATGGTGATGCAGATACCGTCTGGCTGCGCGATGCCGATACGATGACGCGTGTGGTCTTACAGCAGAACTATGGCGTGAACAAACAAACGGTTTACACCAATCCTTTTGGTGGCGCGAACGGGTTTATATATAGAGGGAATAGCAATTGAATAATAAATCCTTTCCGTGGTTAGCAACACCGCTCGCATTGGCGATAGGTGGTTTTGCAGCGAGTGATGCACATGCATCTACAACAACGGATACCAGTTTTGGTGTGAATGGCATTGCGCCGCTGAATTTTAATAATCTGGCCACCCTCTATCCAAATAACTATCAAAGTACCCGTTATCCGGAGCCGCTGCCGATTCGCGTCAGGCAACCGATTGTTGAACTGAATAATGGCGACCTCGTGTCTTTTGCTTCGCGTTACGAAGAAGTGGGGATAACCGTATACGGGTCTTACCATTGCACGCGGATTGCTAGGTTTCACGGCTGTTATGACACCTACTCGAGTTCTGGAAATATTATTGCAGGGTTTGGTACAACCCGGATGTCGCGTTTCACCGCGGATGGCGAACCACTATCTATAGTGGATATCAGTGGCATTACGGTGGTTTCTGCGTTGAAGCAGTCGGATGGAAAGCTGTTCTTAATGGGTAATGATCTGGCAAGAGCGGCTGGTAGCTGGAGTTACAACTCAGCTCATGGTGTAACTATTTCTAAGCCGACCATGACATCCCGGGTGGTATTAAAACGTTTCAATGTCGACGGAACAGCGGATACCTCATTTAATGGCGATGGCACATTGCAGGTTGGCAATTCTGGAACACGACAGGCCGAAGGTTTGGCGCTAATGCCTGACGGTAAAATCGTGGTATTGAGTGCTGAGTTTAATTCACAAAATTCCAATCCACAGCTGTGGCGATTTAACGGCGATGGTTCTATTGATACCAGCTTTGGCGGCGGTGACGGTAACTTGTCGCTGCCTATTCCCAATGCATCTAACTTCCTGGAACAGCAGGATAATAAATTGCTGGTGCAATATAGCGGCGGCTACGCACGCTT
>Ga0302322_100005744_pt1 | contig 10908 bp, 9 predicted proteins | sample Fen_T0_2_FD_203757 | JGI IMG/M metagenome (GOLD analysis project Ga0302322, IMG submission 203757) | Peat permafrost microbial communities from Stordalen Mire near Abisko, Sweden - Fen_T0_2 | ecosystem: Environmental > Terrestrial > Soil > Wetlands > Permafrost | place: Sweden: Abisko... | reverse complement strand
CGTCTCGTGATAGACAATTTTGGATACGAGCGGAGCAATCTCGTTTTTAAGAACTTCCCTCGTGCCATCGGTCGAGCAGTCGTCCACGATGATGATTTCGAGTGGGGCTATGCCGCATTCGCGCACGGCGTCGACGATGCGGCGGACGGTGGTGCGTTCGTTATAGCAGGGGATGACGACGGTAAGCGAGGACATGGCCAGAGTGAGATTGGCCGATTACGAACGGGTGTTGGCGGAACGCAAGGACTACGGCAGATAGTCCGCGGTCATCACTTGCTCGACTTTCAGTTTTCCTTTTTCGAGAAGGCCGAGTTCTTCCTGCTGATCAAGCTGGGTCTGAAAACGTTCGCGGCTAATACGACCGATCTGGGACGCGCTCCCGTTCTGACGACCGACGACCAATTTCTCTGCGATGATTTTTGCCCGGGAATAGGCGAGAAATTCATCGGTGTTGTTGGCGTTGGCTTTTTTCATCAACTCGTTTGCCGGGGTTGGGTCGCCTTCGAGATAGTCCTGCCAGCCATGGATGTAAGCTTTCATGAACGCACGCAATTGGTCGGGATGAGCGGCGGCCCAGGGTTTGTTGGCGATCAGCACGGTATAGGCGTCGAAACCAGCGTCCCAAGCGTAAAGGTATTTCGGCTCCTTGGCGCCGCCTTTGGTGATATGATAGGGCTCGGCTATGTAGTACCCCTGCTGGATGAAGTTTTTATCCACGATGAAATTGGCCACTGAAAAATTCTGCGGGATGATTTTGAAATCGATGCTGTATTTCTTTCTCAGATACGGGAGAAAAGCCCACTCGGGACGAGCCATGATGGTCTTGCCGTTGAGGTCTTCGAAGCGGGCGACCGGGTTTTCCGCATGCAGCATCAGGACCGACGGATCATTCTGAAAAACGGCGCCGATGTTGATCAAGGGTGCGCCTTGGGCGACTGCGAGGATAGAATTGGTGCTGTCTGATTGACCGATATCCGCCTGGCCCGAGGCGATCTTTTGCATGACGTTGCCGTTGGGGCCGCCCTGGTCGATCGTGACGTCGAGGCCGACTTCCTTGAAATAACCTTTTGCCAGCGCCTGATAGAGGCCGCCGTGTTCTGGTTCGGCCACCCAATCGAGTTGCACAACGATGGCGTTGGATTTGCGTGAACAACCCGTGGCCGACGCCAATAACGCGGCGAGCAGGACTAAGGAGAAGCAGTATTTTTTCAGACCCATAAAAATGTTATCTTAGTCTCAATGGTCGCGCTGGGCAAACGAATCGTGCCAGCGGTGCAGGCAAAGCCAACCGAGGAAATACACCACGCTCACGAGCGCAAAGCCGAGCAGGCAGCACACGCCCGCGGTGGCAAACAGCGCAGGCGTCTTGAGCTGAGAGCTGTAGATCACGGTTCTGAAACCGAGCCCGCCGATTCCGCCGGTGGAGTTGCCGGCAAAAAAATCGCCGACCACGGCGCCGATGGGCGCCAGAATCGCTGAAATGCGCAGGCCGGTGAAAAAGTACGGCAGCGCCGCGGGGACGCGCAGCAGCACGATTTCCTGCCAGTGCGTGGCTTTGCTCATGCGGAATAGTTCGACCAGGTTGGCGTCGGTGGAGATCAGTCCTTGCGTGGTGTTCACGACCAAAGGGAAAAAACTCACGAGAAACGTGATCAACACCGTGCTGGTCAGGCCGGCCCCGAACCAGAGCAACAGAATCGGCGTGACGACGATGATGGGCGTCATCTGCAGCGCCATGAGATAAGGGAACAAGCTGGTGCGAATCCATGGCGAAAGGCTCAATAAAATCGCCAGAGCAGAACTGACGACAACCGCCAATGGAAAGCCGATAAGGGTGACAACCGCGGTGTTGCGGCCGGCTTCGAACAAGACGGCGCGTTCATGGTAGGCGGCACGCAGGACTTCGAGCGGAGAGGGCAGAATGTAAGTTGCCAGATCAAAGACCTGGCAGACGGCAGCCCAGAGTCCGAGCACCGTCAAACCGACACCGATCGGCAGCAGGAAAGTCTGCCAGCGTGGGTTCATGGGCGGGCCGATTGTTCGGTCGCGCGCAGCAACCGTGACACTTCGCCGACGAGATGAAAGAACTCCTCCGAGCGGCGTGTTTCGGAGGTGCGGGGGTACGGGAAGGGCACGATGACCTCGGCGTGGATGCGTCCGGGATTTGGTGCGAGTACGACGATGCGGTTGGAAAGAAAAACTGCCTCGCTAACGGAGTGGGTGACGAAGAAGGCCGTCCAGGTTTGCTCCTGGCGCAGCGCGAGCAGTTCTTCGTTCAGGTGGTCGCGGGTGATTTCATCGAGCGCGCCGAAGGGTTCGTCGAGCAGCAGAAGTTCGGGTGAGAGCGAAAGAGCGCGGGCCAGCGAGACGCGCATTTTTTGGCCGCCGGAAAGCTGGCGAGGGTAGGCGGCAGCTTTTTCGGCAATGCGCACGCGTTCCAATGCCTGCTGGCAAATAGTTCGGCGTTGATCCGGAGGGCTGTGGCGCAAAGTCAGCGGAACCTCGACGTTCATTCGGACGTTCAACCAGGGGAGCAACGTGGGCTCTTGAAAAACGAAGGCGAGTTCGCGCTTGGTCTCGCCGGGTTTGGCGCCGTCGATTTTGAGCGACCCGCCGCTGAGCGGGCTGAGCCCCGCGATGAGGCGCAACCAGGTGGATTTCCCGCAACCGCTCGGACCGATCAAGGCGACAAAATCTCCCTTTTGGGCCACAAAATCGATTCCATCGAGAACCAACGGGCCCTCGCCAAAACGTTTTTGTACGCGGGCGAGTTCGACGATGGGCGGTGAGCTGGGCATGTGCCAGTAACGAGATGCAGACCGTTCGGGGAAGCAAATCGGGCGTTAAGAGTACCGGCCCGCCAAGGTCGGTCGGTTACTCGTACCGCAGAGCGTCGATCGGATCGAGTTGCGAGGCCTTGAGCGCGGGATAAAAACCCGAAAAAATGCCGACCAGCGCGCTACCGCCAACAGCGATTCCCATCCACAAAGGCGAGAGCTGGGACGGCCAGCCATACGCCCAGGAGACGTATTCGGAAGCGCCGATGCCGAGCAGAATACCGATGGAGCCACCGACAAGGCTTAGAGCCACGGCTTCGGTTAGGAATTGCATCAGCACGTCTTTCCCATGGGCGCCGACCGCGAGCCGGATGCCGATTTCGCGAGTGCGTTCGGTCACGGATACGAGCATGATATTCATAATTCCGATACCGCCGACGATGAGCGAGACGAAGGCGATGCCGCCGAGCAGGCCGGTCATGGTTTTCGAGGCGGAGGCGGCGGCTTCGGCGATTTCGAGTTGGTTGCGGATGGTGTAGTCGGGCTCGCGGCCCTGGCGGCGTTGTTGCAGCAGATCGCCGATATCGCGTTGCACCCGTTCCATCGTGTTCTGACTGGACGCCTGTACGATGATGTCGGTGATGTTGTGGCGTTTTGAAATCCGTTTCATCGACGTGGTGTAGGGGACGAGGATGAGATCGTCCTGATCGACGGCTCCGGAGTTGAAACCTTTTGCGATCATCACGCCGACGACACGCAGAGGAATGTTGCGCGCGCGAATGGCCTGGCCGATGGGGTCCATGCCGGCGAAGAGCTGATCGGCGACGGTTTTTCCGATGACACAGACTTTGGCCGAGGTGCGAACGTCGGCCTCGGTGAAGAAGTCGCCCGAAGCGAGTTTCCACGCGCGGATGTCGGGGAAGTCGGGTGATTCGCCGAGCACTTGGGTGTTCCAGTTGAGGCCGTTGGCCATGACTTGCTGGCGGTCGCGGATTTCGGGACTCACGCCAATCGCGCCAACGACTTCGCGTTTGATCACTTCGGCGTCTTCGACGGTGAGCGAGCTGGCGGAACCCCAACCACCGCGCATGCCACCAGAAGTGAGGCTGCCGGGGAAAATGGTAATCATGTTCTCGCCGAGGCCGGCGATCTGCGACTCGACCTGGGATTTGGCGCCGTTGCCCATGCTGACCATGGCAATGACCGCGCCGACGCCGATGATCATGCCGAGGGCGGCGAGGATCGTGCGCAGTTTATTGCGGCGAAGAGCGCGAAGCGCGATGACAGAGGTGGTGACGATGCGCATGTGTTTCGGGAACCAGAAGGCAGAGGCCAGAGGCCGGAGATCGGAAATCAGATTTCGGGAGTCGGAGATCGGAAGGCTGAGGTTGAAGTGGATCGTCAGTTTCCCGCTACGAGTTTAGCCTCGGCTTCGGCCAGGTTGAGTTTGCGCATTTCAGCTTCGGCGAGGAAACGGTTTTTCACCGTGACGTCGCTTACAAGTTTGCCGTCGCGCAGGATCAGGTTGCGCTTGCAGTACTGGGCGATGTCGAGCTCGTGCGTGACCATGAGGATGGTGATGCCTTGTTCGTTGAGCTTTTGGAAAACGCCCATGACTTCGACGGAGGTTTTGCTGTCGAGGTTTCCGGTGGGTTCGTCGGCGAGCAACACTTGCGGGTTGTTGACGAGGCCGCGGGCAATGGCGACGCGTTGTTGCTGGCCGCCCGAAAGCTGGCTGGGAAAATGATCGGCGCGGTTGGCCAGGCCGACGATTTCCAGTGCGTGCAAGGCGCGATCGCGCATCTCACCGGTTCTGATGCGCTGGTGATTGTAGAGCATGGGCAACTCGACATTTTCGAGCGCCGTGGTGCGCGCGAGGAGATTGAAGCCCTGAAAAACAAAACCTAGCTTCTGGTTGCGGAAGTCGGCGCGTTCGTTGCGGTCGAGATCGGAGACGTCCACGCCATCGAGCAGGTAATGGCCCTTGGTCGGTCGGTCGAGGCAGCCGAGGATGTTCATGAGGGTGGACTTGCCGGAGCCGCTCGCGCCCATGATCGCGACGAACACACCTTTTTGAATATCGATGGTGACGCCACGGACGGCGTGGACTTCGATCTCCGCGCCGCTGCCGTAGATTTTGTGAACGTCTTCGAGTTTGACGACAGGCTGCATGTCGGTGGGGGCTGGTTTCAAATTAGAAACGACGCGGTCCGCCGGGGCCGGTCTGGCCGCCGAAGGGATTGCGGTTCTGTTGAGCGGCTGCGGCCTCGCCTGGTATATAAATACTGGATACGACGGTGTCGCCTTCCTTGAGACCGTCGATGATCTCGGTGGAGGAGCCGTCGGTGATACCGGCGCGGGCGTTGACGGCTTCGACCTTGAGGTCGGGCAGCGGGCTAACCATGCGGTAGAGGGTGCGATTGGTGACGGCGGGTTCGGCGGTGCGACTGCGGCCACCGCTGAGAAGACGTTCGGGTAACTCGATGCCGCGTTCGTCGGCGAGTTTTTTGAGTTTGGCCACGTCAACGGCCGACATCGGCTGGCCGGGATTGAAGCTCACGCCGGCGTCCTGCATGAGCTGGCGAAACTGCGCGCGGCGGTCGCCATTGTTAGCCGCAGCGGGTGCGGGCGCGCCGCCAGGAGTCGCCGGGTTGGTTGTGGCGGGCGGAAGAAACTTGTCGGGGATGCGGGCGCGCAGTGCGGCGTTGGCGATCTTGAGCACGCCGGTGCGGCGGGCGATGATGATGGAGACGTTGGCGGTCATGCCTGGTTTGAGGCGGTGACCTTCGTTGGTCACGTCGATCATGGTGCTGTAGACGACGACGGACTGGGAGGTTTTCGGAAGATTGCGAATCTGCGCGACGCGTCCGACGAATTGGCGATTAGGATAAGCATCGACCGTGAAGGTGACATCCTGGCCTTCGAGGACGTTGCCGATGTCGGCTTCGGCGACGTCGGTGCTGATCTGCATTTTGGAAAGGTCGGAGACGATGGTGAACAGCGTCGGGGCATTCAGGCTGGCGGCGACGGTTTTGCCGATGTCGCATTGGCGGTCGAGCACGATGCCGTCAATCGGCGAGTAGATGGTGCAACGGTCGAGGTTGACACGAGCGTCTTCGAGCGAGGCTTTGGCGGTTAGCAACGCCGCGTCGGCCTGGGCGAGCTGGGCTTCCGAGGTGTCGAGATCTTGCTGTGAGACGAGGCTTTTGGCGCGCAGTTCGCGGGTGCGTTGAGTGTTCAACCGGGCGAGCGTCGCGCTGGCGTTGGCCGAAGCGACGCTGGCCTCGGCCTGGCGCATGTGCGATTGATAGGTCGCTGGATCGATGCGGGCGAGCACGTCGTTTTTCTTAACCGGCTGGTTGTAGTCGACCAGCAGTTCGTTGATCAGGCCGGAAATTTGCGAGCTGACGTCGACGCTGGTTGGCGATTGCAACACGCCGGTCGCAGTCACGCTTTGCACGAGATCGCCCTTGGTGACGACGACCGAGGCGACCTCCGGTGGCTTGGTGGAACCTTTAGTCCAGTAAAAGTACCCGGCCGCGAGCGCGGCGACGACAACAAGACCAAGGACGATCAGTCCACCGAAGCTGCTTTTTTTTGCCATGGAAGGTGTGTGAGATAGAAAGGTGAATGTGTGAGCAGTGCAACCTGCGCTGGGCGGACGGCGCGGTATTAACGTGGCCTGGGTTGATGCTTTGGAATCTGCTGAGACGCCGGGCGACGGCTTCAAGTAACGCGTGCCTGCGCGTTTTTGTGTAAAAGCACGTTTGTTTTTTGGGATTGAGCGGCTGGCCCGCACGCGTCTTGCTCTCCGCCACGGCAATGGATTCTGCCCTCCCGACCCACTGGGAAAACCGCCTGACGCGAGTTGGTGCTGATGACTCCTACTGCGAACCAACGCACTAGGAAACCTCATGACACACGATCTCTGCATAACACAGCGCTGCGACTTCGGCGGCCCGGCTCGATAGCATGAAACGCTTGCTCGATCCGCGCGAACACGCTGGCACCTTCCTGCAATTGCTGCGCTGGACACTGCTCGTCGTCCCCGTGGGCCTACTGGCTGGTTCGGCCAGCGCGTTTTTCTTGTGGTCACTCAACTACGTGACGGAACTTCGCTGGCAGCACGGCTGGCTGCTTTTTCTGCTGCCGGTCGCTGGCGTAGCCGTCGGCCTGCTCTACCACTGGTTTGGACGTTCGGTCGCTGCGGGCAACAATCTCATCATCGAACAAATCCACGTGCTCGGCGGCGGTGTGCCGCGTCGCATGGCGCCGCTCATTTTGATTGGCACGTTGATCACGCATCTTTTCGGCGGGTCCGCCGGGCGCGAAGGCACCGCGGTGCAGATGGGCGGCAGTCTCGCGAGTGCCTACGGACGCCTGTGCCGTTTTGGCGAGGAGAACATGCGCGTGCTGCTCATGGCGGGCGTGGCGGCAGGCTTTGGTTCGGTTTTCGGCACGCCACTCACCGGCGTGATCTTCGCGATGGAGGTGCTGGTCATCGGTCGCATGCGTTACGACGCGCTCATTCCGGTGCTCGTGGCGAGTGTGCTGGCCGACTACACCTGCACGGCGTGGGGCATCGGCCATGCACACTATCACATCGCCTTTGCTGAAACGCCCGTGGGTCCATTGCAACTCAACGGCTGGCTCCTGGCCAAGATCGTTCTTGCGTCTGCGGCGTTTGGACTGGTGAGCCGGTTGTTTGCCGAACTCACCCATTTGCTACAAAAAGGCTACGAGCGGCTGATCCCGCTGGCTTGGCTGCGGCCCGCGCTCGGTGGCGCGCTGGTCATCGCGCTCGTGTACATCGTCGGCACACGCGACTACCTTGGCCTGAGCGTAATCTCACCGGATGAGCACGGCGTGACGTTGCTCTCGGCCTTTCAAGCGGGCGGCGCGACACCGTGGAGCTGGTGGTGGAAACTTTTATTTACCGCCGTCACGCTGGGCGCGGGCTTCAAAGGCGGCGAAGTCACGCCACTTTTCTTTATCGGTGCGGCGCTGGGCAACACTCTTGCTGTTCTGCTCGGCGCGCCCGTGGATCTTTTTGCTGGATTGGGTTTCATCGCCGTCTTTGCCGGCGCGGCCAACACGCCGCTGGCCTGCACCGTTATGGGTATCGAGCTGTTCGGTGCGCATTATACCGTGTATTTCGCGGTGGCCTGCTTCGTCGCCTATTTCTTTAGCGGACACACGGGCATTTATCTTTCGCAACGCATCGACGTCGCCAAGCGTGCCGGTCAGCCGTTGCCGCCCAACGCGACCCTGCGCGATGCCCGCGAACGCGAGCACCAAAGCAAACCCTGACGCGGGGAGGCCGGCGGTTAACGCACGTTCAGACCGCTTAAGGACCAAGCGCCTAGTTATTGTTGTTCACTGTCGCCCAGGGTGGCGCGGCTATGAAGTCTTTCAGAATGCGCTGTGATTTTTTCCGAGTAACCCTGGTTGCGCCGGCCCGCGCATCGTCTGGTTTCAGCGCTTGCGGGAACGCACGTTCCTTGGTTTGCTGCGGGCATGTCTTCTCCGCTCTCCGGCAAAAAAATCGTCCTCGGTGTCACCGGCTCGATTGCGGCGTATAAAGCCGCCGATCTCGTTAGCCAGCTGCGCAAACGCGGCGCTGACGTGTTCCCGGTGATGACGACTGCGGCGCAGAAGTTTATCACGCCGCTGACGCTTCAGACGCTCGCGCGCCAGCCCGTCGCGGCGGATTTGTGGAACGAGGGCAACGGCTGGGAGCCGGGCCATGTTGAGCTCGCCGACAAAGCCGACCTGCTGCTGGTCGCGCCCGCCACGGCCGACGTAATCGCGCAATTCGCGCACGGACTCGCGCCTGATTTTTTGAGTTCGCTCCATCTCGTCTGCCGCGCGCCGGTGCTGATCGCCCCGGCGATGAACGGTAAAATGTGGTTCCACCCGGCGACCGTGGCCAACGTATCCACTTTGCAAGCACGCGGCGTCGAGTTCATCGGCCCCGAAGAAGGCTTGCTCGCGTGCGGTTACGAAGGCATCGGCCGCCTCTGGCCGGTCGACGGCATCATCGAACGCGTGGAGAAAATCCTCTCGAAGCCAAAGGCAGGCTGAGGCCGGTGGGCTCTCGCAGAGACGCCGAGCCGCAGAGAGGACAGGCTTAGAATTTTAATCTGCGTTCCCCTGCGCAATCTGCGGACAATCTCTTCAGCCTTATTTGAAGTCGCTGCGGTTTTTTCGCACGGAATTATCCGACTGGTTTTTGGCGGTGTCGAGTTTGATCAGGTAAATATTCCCGTCGCCGCCGCGGTTGCTGGTGAGGAGCACAAATTTGTCATCGGGTGAGAAACGCGGATGCGGATGCCAGTATTGTTGCGCGAAGGAGCCTTCGTGTTTCCAGAGGTGGCGGCCGGTGAGTTTGCCGTTGGCGAGTTGATAGAGGTTGAGGTAGGGCTCCTTCTCTGTCCCATCGCCGACAAAGGTATCGCCGGTGCTGTTGGCCTGCGTGTGACTGTCGCTGTAGGGCGTGGGATATTCGACGTAAGAGCCGTCGAGCACGTCGGCGACACCGATGGATTTCGGACTGGAGGGTTCGGTCACTTGATAGCCCACGTGGATGCCGTCGCGGAACCAATACTCGTGACCAATCTGATCGGCGGCGAGAATCTCGCGACGCAGCATGTGGTTGTCGCGTCCGCCGGAGTCGATCAGCCACATGCGCTGTTCGACCGACGCCCACGGGCCTTCGTGGCAGTAGAGGATCAGGTTTTCGTTGAGGGGATTGATGAGCGTATGGCTGAACCATTTTTTCTGGCGAATCACCTCGTGCCAGCCGGTGCCGTCGGTGTGGCCGGTGACCACGGCGCACCAGGGACGTTTTTGGAAACGTTCGGCCATGTCCGAGTAAAGTTTGTCGGTTTTTGATGTGATCGGGATGTCTTCCTGGATCGAATAGGCGAGGGCTTTGCCCGAGGTCGTCACGGAAAGCGTCGAGACGGAGTAGCCGGCGGGCACGAGGTTGATGGTGCGTTCCGCGAGAGTTTTTAGGTGCACGGCTTTGATCGCGCTGCCATCGCGGTAGTAGGCTTCCATCGTCGCGGGCGAGACGACGGCGCCGGTGCCGCTGATCTTTTTCGAATCGGTGAGTTGCACGAACTGGTAGGTGTCCAGATTCATGTAGAACAGATTCCAGTGGCCGGTGCGTTTCGAGGTGAAGACGAGGCCGTGGTCGGCGGGCACAAAACCATCGCCGGTGAAATAGAGATGCGCATCCTCTGCCGGATCGCTGGTGAGCTGGATCACGGTGAGACCGGATTCGGGCGCGATGAATGTCTTGTGTTCGTCGGGATAGACTTTGCCTTTGAGGCAGACCTTGGCGGCAGGTTTGGCAGAAGGGATTGCAGGCCCGACGTCGGCGCAAGCAATCGACGCTGCGCAAAAAAGTATGACGACGAGAGCGATCGTTTTCATGGGAAGCAGGAAGGAAGCGGGAAGAAAGAGTGACGCGTGGCGCGTTTACCGGGTTGCATAAAGTATCATTGCCCAATCGCGCTCGCAACGGAGCGGTGGGGTTTTTGCGGGAGGAGAAAAATAGTTGTTGCGGGAGCGAAGGAGCTGCCCACTGTGCGCCTTGGCCAGGCGCCATGCATGGGCAGACGCGTGAACTCCGCCAGGACCGGAAGGTAGCAACGGCAACGACGTTCTCCTAGTGCCGTGGAGTGCCTGGCCACTTTTATTTTCTGGTGCGGAAGGCGGGGCGACTGCGCGGAAAGTTTTTATGGGGAACTCAGGAAATCAGGAACGCAATGGAGCGAAGCGGTGGCGCATGCGCTCTCAGGTTCGAAGCCTTTTCCTGATTTCCTGAGTTCTCCATTACCTATCTCGTTACTTTTCAGTTGCACGCGGCGGCGGGTCGCTTGGACTAGCGCGCAGTGTCTTCCGGTTACCAAGTCATCGCCCGCAAGTGGCGCCCGCAGACGTTCGACGATCTCGTCGGACAGGACCATGTTGTGCGGACGTTGAAGAACGCCATCGCGCGCAACCGCATCGCCCACGCGTATCTTTTCGTCGGCCCGCGCGGCACGGGCAAGACCTCGACGGCGCGCATTTTTGCCAAGGCGCTCAATTGCACCGACGGCCCGAACGCCAATTTTGATCCCAA
>Ga0302322_100005742_pt1 | contig 10910 bp, 8 predicted proteins | sample Fen_T0_2_FD_203757 | JGI IMG/M metagenome (GOLD analysis project Ga0302322, IMG submission 203757) | Peat permafrost microbial communities from Stordalen Mire near Abisko, Sweden - Fen_T0_2 | ecosystem: Environmental > Terrestrial > Soil > Wetlands > Permafrost | place: Sweden: Abisko... | reverse complement strand
CGGCGCGTACACCGCGTCGATCCTCGTCATCAAGTACAACGTGCCCACGCTGCTGGCGCTCCTCGCCGGGGCGGCGCTGGCCGGCGTCATCGCGCTCGTCATCGGCCGCCCTGTGCTGCGTCTGCGTTACTTCTACCTGGCGCTGGCCACCATCGGCCTCGGCATCATCTTCAGCGCCATCGTCATCGAGGCCCGCGGCGTCACCGGGGGCTCCCTGGGCCTCGCGCCGGTGCCGCCGCTCGACCTCTTCGGGTTCAAGATCGACACCTACTTCCGCCAGTACTACCTGGTGTGGATCGTCGCCCTGCTCATCCTGATCTTCACCGAGCGCGCCCTCGGCATGCGCCTGGGTCGCGCCCTGCGGGCGATCGCGACCAGTGAGATCGCAGCGGAGACGCTCGGTGTCCGCACCGCCAACTGGAAGCTCGTCGCGTTCGTGGCCAGCGCCATCTTCTGCGCCATCGCCGGCGCCCTGTATGCGTTCACGCTGGCCGCCATCACGCCGTCGGCGTTCGCGTTCAGCGCCGCCATCGTGCCCATCATCATGATGCTGATCGGCGGCGGCGGGTCCATCTGGGGCGGTCTGGTAGGGGCGATCCTGATGACCTGGCTCTCCAACACGCTCTCCAGCACGCAGCAGTGGAGCGGGGTCATCTACGCGATCATCATGATCCTCCTGCTCCTCTTCCTGCCGATGGGCATCACCGGGCTGTTCACCAAGCGGCGCCTGACCAGCGTCAGGAGCGCGTTCCGCCGACAGAGCCGCGCCGAGACGCTCGAACTCGCCTCGGTGGCGGAGGCCGACGGCTCCACCGGAGCCTCCGAGACCCAGGTGGGGTTGCCCGTCTACGTGCCCGAGCACGCGCAGCAGGGTCTCGACGACGGCGCGCCCGGTGCGCTCTTCGCCGACCTCAAGGACGCGGCGGGGACCAAGGGCGAGGAACTCCTCAAGATCGAGGACGTCTCCGTCGACTTCGGCGGGCTCCGCGCGGTCAATGAAGTCTCCATGACGGTCCGTACCGGGCAGATCGTCGCGCTCATCGGCCCGAACGGCGCCGGCAAGACCACGTTGTTCAATGTCGTCAGCAGACTTCAGCACGCTTCGGGCGGGTCCGTGCGGCTCGGCGGCGAGGACATCACCGCCTTGAGTCCCGCGAACAGCGCCCGGCTCGGCATGGCGCGCACCTTCCAGAACCTGCGCATCTTCGAGAACATGGACGTTCTCGAGAACGTCCTCGTGGGGTGCCATCGCCACGAGAAGGCCGGGTTCATCTCGGGCGGGTTCGGCCTGCCGAGGCAGCGCCGCGAGGAGAAGGCGTCACGGACTCGCGCCATGGACGCCTTGCGACTGGTCGGCCTGGACTCGACAGCGCATCAGCCGGCTGCGAGTCTGCCCTACGGCCAGCAGCGCCTGGTCGAGATCGCCCGGGCGCTCGCGTCCGAGCCTCGTCTGCTGCTTCTCGACGAACCCGCCGCCGGCATGAATGCGGCCGAGCGGGAGTACCTGGTCGACCGCATCCGCCGCATCCGCGACGCAGGCGTCACCGTCCTGCTGGTCGAGCACGACATCGAACTGGTGATGGGCCTGTGCGACTGGGTCACCGTGCTCGACTACGGCAAGTGCATCGCCGACGGCGCGCCGGACGATGTGAGGAAGGACCCGAAAGTCATCGAGGCCTACCTCGGCGTGAGTCATGAGGGCGCTCGCGAAGAGTGCGGCGACCTCAGCGGCGCCCTGGTCGCCGCCGCGTCGGCAGACACCGCCGCTGCGGAGGAACTGCTCGTCGTCAGCGGTCTCTCCACCCGTTACGGCGCTATCCACGCCTTGCGCGACGTCTCTTTTGCGGTGCCCAAGGGCGAGATCGTCGCCGTCCTCGGCGCCAACGGCGCCGGCAAGACGACGCTGCTGCACACCATCTCCGGCGTGCTGCGCCCGAGCGCCGGCTCCATCACCTACGCCGGCGCCGGCATCACCAGGCTCGCCCCGGCCAAGATCGTCCGGCGGGGCGTCTGCCAGGTGCCGGAGGGACGCCGCCTTTTCCCGTCGCTTTCGGTGGAGGACAATCTGCTGCTCGGCTCCTCCGGCCGCCGGTCGCGGGATGGTGTGCCCGACGACCTTGCCTACATCTACGAGCTCTTCCCGGCGCTCGCCGAGCGCCGGACCCAGCCGGCCGGCACGCTGTCCGGCGGCGAGCAACAGATGGTGGCCATCGGCCGGGCGCTGATGGGCAAGCCGGACCTGTTGCTGCTCGACGAGCCGTCGATGGGCCTCGCCCCGCTGGCGGTGGAGCGGATCTTCGAGGCGCTGAAGGCGCTGAACAAGGACGGCTTGACCATGCTGATGGTTGAACAGAACGCCGAGATGGCTTTCTCCGTGGCCGACCGCGCCGTCGTGCTGCAGACCGGATCGGTGGCCCTCACGGGTCTCACCGCCGGCTTGCGGCAGGACGAGCGCGTTAGAGAGTGCTACCTGGGTCAGGCCTGACCCGCGGTCTCCAAGGATGGGAACGACACAACAGAAGGGGGAGCGATGAGTAAGCGCAAATGGATGGCGGTGGCGCTCGTGGCGCTGGCCGTCATCGTCGGGGCGGCGATGGTCCTCGGCGCCTGCGGCAGCTCGAGCAGCTCGAGCAGCCCCAGCAGTTCGGCGTCGGCGGCCGCCGGCGGCACGATCAAGGTCGGCTTCGTCAACTCGGCGACCGGCGTCAGCGCGGCGCCCAACCAGGCGATCGTCGGGGCGACGCAGGGCGCCGTCGGGCAGATCAACGGGGCCGGCGGTATCGACGGCAAGTGGAAGATCGAGCTCATCAGCAAGGATGACGGATCGGACGTGGCCAAGGCGTCCGCCGCGGTCACCCAGCTGATCCAGCAGGACAAGGTCGACTTCATCCTGCAGCCGTGGGTCGACTTCATCGCTCCCGTCGCGCGGGGCATCGAGGAGAAGTCCGGCATGCCGGGCGTGCTCTCCTACGCGCCGTCCAAGGGCCACGAGAGCGACCAGTTCAAGTGGACCTTCAGCAACGCACAGGGCGCCAAGGACAACGCGGACGCCTTGGTCAAGGTCTTCGCCCAGAAGGGCTGGAAGACCGTCGTCGGCGCAGGCGACGTGCTCACCATCCAGCAGGAGACCCTCGACTACTCCGCTGAGATGGCTACTGCGCAGGGCATCACCTTCACCAAGCTCAAGGACCAGTGGCCGCTCGATCAGACGGACTTCAGCGGCGTGGCGTCTAAGATCGTCGCCGCCTGCAACAGCGCCAAGGCCGACGCTCTCTGCCTGATGATCACCGCACCGCAGGCCGACGCGATGATGAAGGCCCTCAAGGGCGCGGGGCTGACTATCCCGGTCATCGGCGGCCCGACGCTGGCTCAGGCGCAGCCGCTGTTCGCCGCCGGGACGAAGAACGTCGACGGCATGTACTTCATCTCCACCGCCGTCACGGCCGGTCCCCAGCTTCCGGACAGCTACCCCGGCAAGCCGCAGGTCGTGGGCTTCTACAACGCCGTCATGGCTGAGACCAAGGCCCCGCCGGACAACTTCGCCGCCTGGGCCAACGACGCCGTCAGTCTGATGGCCGCGGCCGTCACGAAGGCTGGCAGCACCGACAAGGCCGCCGTCCGCGACGCCTTTGAGTCCATCCAGGGCTTCCAGGGCGTCGCCGGCGTGTACAACTACTCTGCCACCGACCACGTGGGTATCCACGGTGGCATGTGGCTTTACCAGATCAAGAACGGCAAGTACGTGCTCCTGGGCAGCAAGTCGATCAACTGAAACTCGTAGTGCTCGAGGCTCCGGGAGGGCATATAGCGCCCTCCCGGAGCCTCGCGATATCGCGGCTGCACGTGACATCATGTAGCTCGCGGATCTGACGAACGACAGGCGAGGGGACCGACGTGCGCGCGTTGACCATCGGGGAGCTGGAGCGGGAGTCCGGCATCCCTCGAGAGAGCATCTATTACTACGTGCGCACGGGGCTTCTCCCATCTGCCCAGAAGGCCAGCCCGAGCCGAGCGCTGTACACAGATGACCACGTGGCTCTCTTGCGGGAGATCGAGGAGCTGCGAGGGCAGGGTCTGCGGCGGTCGGCCATCAAGTCCAGGCTTGAGGGCCGCGTGCGCGCCGCGAGCGACAACGGTGTCGACCTGGTCGCGAGACGTGAGGAAGCGACCCGCCAAGCCATACTCGTGGCTGCGACCAGGAGCTTCGCGACCAAGGGCTACAGAGGCACGCGGATGGCGGATCTCATCGCGGAGCTCGGGATCACCCCGCAGGTCCTGTATTCGCATTTCTCGACCAAGAGGGATCTGTTCATCGCCTGCTACAAGGTCGCTGTGCGCTACATGAACACGTTTCTGCAGCCGCAGTTCGAGGGGGCACGGGACCAGCCGGAGTTGCAGGTGTGGTACATGTACGCGGACACCGGGATCAAGGCTTTTGCCCCCAATCTCATGATGCTCGCCGCCGAAGCTGCCCAGCACGACGAAGAGGCCAAGCGCGACCTTCTCGAGGCCTACGAGACGATCGTAGGTGAAACGGTCGCAGAGTTCGCGAGCATGCGCCGAGGCAAGGGCGATCCGCCCTTCTCGGACGAGCTCATCACTCACGCGCTCGTCGGTGCGTTCGAGCAGATGTACACACGCGCCTCACTGGACGACGAGTACTCGCTTCGAGACATCCTCCAGAACGCACTCGGACTCGTCCTACTGGTGCTGGCGGTGTATCGGGGCGAGGTGGACATCAGCGAAGTGACCACCAGGTATGGGAATCTCCTTGACGAGGTCGCCACGCTGCCGCCGCCCGTGCCCGACGAGCTCAAGCCCTAGGGACATGCGCGTTCGTTTGACGACATCGGCAGGCCACGAGAAACTAGCAGATGAAACGACGATTCATCACATTGACCCAATGACGACCGCAAGGAGGCTGCATGTCTACTGAACTGACCGATGCCATCCTCGCCATGGACGAGGACGGCGCGCTCAAGATCGTGAAGGACCGCCTGGACGCGGGCGAAGCCCCGGAGGCGGTCCTCGATGACGCGCGCTCGGCGATGACCACCCTCGGCGACAAGTTCGCCTGCGAAGAGGTCTTCATCCCTGAGCTCATCATGGGCGGCGAGATCATGAAGGGCATCGCCGCCGAGCTGAAGCCGCGCATCACGGCAGACGACACCGCGGAGAAGCGCGGCATCATCGTCCTCGGCACCGTCCACGGTGACATCCACGACATCGGCAAGGACGTCGTGGTGATGATGCTCGAGGTCTCGGGCTACGAGGTCCACGACCTCGGCATCGACGTCCCGGTCGAGAGCTTCGTCGCCGCCATCAGGGAGCACGGCGCCCAGGTCGTCGGCCTCTCCGGCCTGCTCACCCTCGCCTTCGACTCGATGAAGGACACCATCGAGGGCATAGACGCCGCCGGCCTGCGCGGCCAGGTCAAGGTCATGATCGGCGGTTCGCCCGTCGACGAGCAGGTCTGCCACTACGCCGGCGCCGACGGCTGGGGACGTGATGCGGCAGCCGCGCTTGCGCTCGCCGCCGACTGGACGGGAGGTGCGGCATGACCCCGACGCCCGAAGAGCTCTACGCGCAGCGCGAGCAGCGCTTCAACGACATCGTCGCGCTGAGGAATCCGGACAAGATCCCCTTCATGCCGCTGATGATGCACTACTTCCCCAACAGGATCGCCGGGGTGAGCAACGCCGCCGTCCAGGCCGACCACTTCCTCAGGACCAAGCTGATGAAGGAAGCTACGCTCAAGTTCGGCTTCGAGTGGGCTGCGGCCGTCGGCGTGCCGCCCGCCAAGTCCTGCGAGGCGTTACAGATGAAGCAGCTGCGCTGGCCGGGCGGCGACCTCCCCGACGACGCGCCGTTCCAGTGGGTGGAGGACGAGTACATCAAGGCCGACGAGGTCGACCAGTTCCTCGCCGACCCGAACGGGTTTGCGATGCGCACCATCCTGCCGCGCATCGCCGGCATCTTCCAGCCCCTGAGCTTCATCCAGTTCCCGCCCACGTACTGGCTGGCGAACGCCTACTCCACCATCCTGCTTGCCCCCTTCCTCTCCGCGCCGGGGATGAAGGAGATGTTCGAGGGCATGGCGGCCTTCTGCGGGGACGCGCAGGACTTCATGGCTGCGGAGGGCGGGTATTTTGGCGAGATGGCAGCCGTGGGCTATCCGCGGCCGTTCGTCGGCGTCGGGTTCCCGGCGTTCGACCTCGTGAGCGACTACTTCCGCAGTCTGCGCGGCAGCACGCTCGACATGTTCCGCCAGCCCGACAAGCTGCTGGCCATGATCGACGTCATGCTTCCTGCCTCGATCAACCTGATCATCGGCGCCTGCAAGGCGACCAACACCACGCGCGCCTTCATCCCGATGCACCGCGGCGCCGGCGGCTTCATGAGCGACGAGCAGTTCGAGAAGTTCTACTGGCCGAGCTTCAGCGCGCTCATCTACGCGTGCATCGAGAACGGCATCACGCCGATGCCGCTGTTCGAGGGCGACTACACGCCGCGCCTCAAGTACCTGGCGACGCTGCCGCCCGGCAAGGTCGCGGCGCACTTCGACAAGGTCGATCGCAAGCAGTTCAAGGAGATGTGCGGGGACGTCATGTGCTTCTGGGGCAACGTTCCGCCCTCGCTGCTCTGCACGGGAACGCCAGAGCAGGTCAAGGACGACGTCAAGGAGCTGATCGACGTTATGGGCGACCGGCTCATCATCGACAGCACGGTCGGCATTCCCGACGAGTCCAAGCCCGAGAACATCCTGGCCCTGAAAGAGGCGGCAGACGAGTATGGCGTCCTCTGAGATGGGCTCGGCCCCCGGGCCGAACGCCGAGCTCGCCGCACAACGTCTGAAGCTGTTCGAAGACGCGGTCGCTCTGCGCAAGCCGGACCGGGTCCCGCTGATGCCCTTGGCGCTCCAGTACTTCCACACCAGGGTGGCCGGCGTGTCTGACAGGGATGCGGGCTATGACGCCAAGCTGAACTTCGACTGCCTGCGGGATGCCACGGTCCGCTTCGGCTGGGACTGGGCGCCGGGCATGGCCGTCCCCCCGTCCAGGTCCCTGGAGGCTTTGGGTTCGAAGCAGATCCGCTGGCCGGGCGGCGACCTGCCGGACGATGTCCAGTTCCAGTGGGTCGAGGACGAGTACCTGAAGGCCGACGAGTACGACGCCTTCCTCTCGGACCCGACCCGGTTCACCCTGCATACCTTGTGGCCGCGCCTCGCGAGCGCCTTCGGCGTCCTCGGCGAGCTCCCCCTGCCGCCTGTCTGGTGGATCAACACCATGTACTTCCCGCTGGCCTGGGGGGCGCTGCTGGGCGCGCCCCCCATGACGGCGATGTTCGAGGCTCTCACGGAGATGAGCCGGGACGCGGGAGCCTTCATGGCGGCGTTCGGGGCCTTCATGGGCCAGATGGCCGGAATGGGCTACCCGGTGGCTTTCGTCGGAGTCACGAAGACTCCCTTCGACACCGTGTCGGACGACTACCGCGGCCTGCGCGGCAGCACGCTCGACCTGTACCGGCAGCCGGCCAAGCTGCAGGCACTGATGGAGATGCTGACGCCCATGGTCATCGGCCAGGCGATCGGCGCCGCCAAGGGCAGCGGGAACCCGCGCGTGTTCATCCCGCTGCACCGGGGCGCCGCCGGCTTCCTCAGCGACGAGCAGTTCGCCAAGTACTACTGGCCCGGGCTCAAGGCGGTCATCTTCGCGCTGCTTGATGCAGGCGTCACCCCCTGCCCCTTCTTCGAGGGCGACTACACGCCGCGCCTGAAGTACCTTGCGGAGTTGCCGCCCGGGGTGGTGGCCGCCCACTTCGACCGCACCGACCGAAAGAAGTTCAAGGAGACGTGCGGGCACAACCTCTGCTACTGGGGCGATGTGCCCGGGTCGCTCATGGTCACGGGCACCCCGGGCGAGGTCAAGGACTACGTCAAGGGGCTGATCGAGGACTTCGGCGACACCGGCGGGCTCATCATCGACGGCGCCAACTCGATCACCGAGGAGGCCAAGCCGGAGAACGTCATGGCGCTGCGCGAGGCCGTGGACGAGTACGGCGCATAGAGACGCAGGCGCTTGAACGACCGCGACGAGCGGGGCGGCCAAGGTCCTGTGGCCGCCCCGCTCGTTCGCCGTCTGAGGCACCGGCTGGTCAGGTCATGCGAGCCTGACGACCCCATGCGACCATCCGCTAAATTGACGAACCGTACAGAATGGATGTATCGTCCAGACATGTCCGTCAAGGCCCCGATTCCCAACTGGCTGGAGCCGCACCTGCCTGTCTGCGAGGCGATCGTCGCCCTGTTCGCCCCGTTCGCGGAGGTCGCAGTGCACGACATCCGCCGCGACCGCGTCGTCGGGCTCTGGAACCCGATCTCGGCGCGCCGGATCGGCGAGCGCTCGCTCATCGCCGAGCTGCCGCCCTACGCGGATGACGCGCGCGTCATCGGGCCGTACCCGAAGGTGCTGGCGGACGGCCGCCAGGTCACCGCCGTCAGTGTCGTCCTGCGCAACGGCAAGGGCGCGCCGCGCGGCCTGCTGTGCATCAACTTCGACCGCTCGCAGCTGGACGGCGTGATCGACCTGCTCGTGCGCTTCGCCGCGCCGGTCGAGGATCGTGCACCGGAGCTCTTCGACCGGGACTGGCGCGAGCAGATCCTCCTCGTCGTCGACGAGCAGTGTCGCTCGCGCTCTCTGCGCCGCGACCGCCTCACACGCGACCAGCGACTCGACGTCGTTCGCGTGCTCGATGGACGCGGCCTGTTCTCCACGCGCAACGCCGCCGCCCACGCCGCCAGAGCCTTGGGCGTATCCCGAACCACCATCTATGCCTTGCTCAAGGAGGCACGCTCATGAAGGCGTTGCGCACGTTCCGTCTCGAAGAGTACCTCGGAGAATGGGAGTTCAAGGTCCGCTACCATCTCACCGCTTCGGACGCCGAGAGCATCACCGTCGAGGAGTTGCTGGCTCTAGGTACGGACGCCGACCGCGAGGGCTTCATGAAGATGCCCCTGTCCTATATAGAGACGTGGGGCACGCCGGAGTTGCGCGCGGCGATCGCGAGCACCTACGAGGGCGTCGACGACGAACACGTGCTCGCCTTCGCCGGGGCGGAAGAAGGCCTCTTCTGGGCGATGCAGGAACTGGTGGGCCCCGGCGATCACGCGGTCATCACCGTGCCCTGCTACCAGGCCATGGAGACGGTAACGCTGGCGACCGGCGCGGACGTGAGTGCCCTCGTGCCTCGTCGCGAACACGGCTGGGCGCTGGACCTCGACGAGCTGCGCGCCCTGCTGCGCCCGAACACCAGGCTGGTCGCCGTCAACTTCCCGAACAACCCGACAGGCTACGTCCCACCCGAGGCGACCCTCCGCGAGCTGGCGGCGTTGTGCGACGAGCGCGGTATCCGGCTCTTCTGCGACGAGGTCTACCGTGGCATCGAGGTGGACCCGGCCAGGACGATCACGCAGGCCGCCGATCTCTCCGAGACCGCCCTGTCGCTCAACGTGGCCTCCAAGTCCTACGGCCTTCCCGGCCTGCGCGTCGGCTGGATCGCCTGCCGCGACCGCGCGCTGCTCGAGCGGCTGGAGAAGCGCAAGCACTACACGTCCATCTGCAATGCGGGGCCCGCCGAGTACCTCGCTGCGGTCGCCTTGCGGCACCGGGACCGCATCTGGGAGCGCAACCGCGGCATCGTTGCTGCCAACCGGCCGCTCTTCGACGACTTCTTCGCCCGCTGGCCGGACCTCTTCGACTGGCAGCCGCCGGTGGGCGGCTGCGTCAGCTTCCCGCGCTACAAAGGCGGCGACGTCGAGGCGTTCTGCGCGCGACTGCTCGACGCTGAGGGCGTCCTCGTCCTGCCGGCGAGCATGTACTACTCGGAGATCGCCGACACGCCGAGGGACCACTTCCGTGTTGGAATCGGAAGAACGGGGCTGGAGGAAGGACTCGCCGCCTTCGACCGCTTCCTCCGACAACAGAACTAAATTCTGCTGCAAGAGGCTGATTTCGGACTGCCGCTGTCCGTTACTTGCTGCACCTGCCAGAGTCCCTGATACTTGGCGCAAGTGGGAATCCGCTTTACTTGGTTGACGCGCCCTGTTGGCGGTCGTATCGTGGCGCCCTGGGTGGTATCTCCACGCGTTCTTGCGGACGCACGGCGGACTGTGTGCAAGGAGGATCCAAATGTCAGAAGAGCTGTACGAGCAGATGAAGCAGAGCGTCATCGACGGTGAGGTCGAAGACGCTGAGCGCCTGGCCCAGGAGGGTCTCGACGCCGGCCTCGCCGCCGGCGACATCCTCGACAAGGGCTTCGTGAAGGGCATCGAGGAGGTCGGCGACCTCTTCGGCAAGGGCGAGTTCTTCCTCCCCGAGCTGGTCCAGGGCGCCGAGGCCATGAAGGCCGCCGTCGCCGTGCTCCAGCCGGCCATCGACGCCGCCGGCGGAGGCCGCCAGAGCCTCGGCAAGGCCGTCGCGGGCACCGTCGCCGGTGACATCCACGAGATCGGCAAGACGATCGTCTGCAGCATGCTCTCCGCCGCCGGCTTCACCGTCACCGACGTCGGCTGCGACGTACCGGTCGAGACCTTCGTGCAGAAGGTCAAGGACGAGAACGCCGACCTGCTGCTGCTCTCGGCGCTGCTCACCACGACGATGCCGAACCAGCAGAAGACCATCGAGGCCCTCAAGGCAGCCGGTCTGCGCGACGGCGTCAAGGTCATGATCGGCGGCGCGCCGACCACGCGCGCCTGGGCCGACGAGATCGGCGCCGACGGCTACGCCGAGGACGCCATCGAGGCTGTGGTCACGGCCAAGAACATCCTCGGGGTCGGCTGAGCAAGAGCCGCCACCGAAGAAGCGAGTCCGCGAGGGGCGGCGGCGCGTGTGCGCCGCCCCCCCACGCGCGTA
>Ga0302322_100005740_pt1 | contig 10911 bp, 10 predicted proteins | sample Fen_T0_2_FD_203757 | JGI IMG/M metagenome (GOLD analysis project Ga0302322, IMG submission 203757) | Peat permafrost microbial communities from Stordalen Mire near Abisko, Sweden - Fen_T0_2 | ecosystem: Environmental > Terrestrial > Soil > Wetlands > Permafrost | place: Sweden: Abisko... | reverse complement strand
CCTCGGCACGCCGGGGCACAGCGGCGACAGCCTCAGCTTCCGGATCGCGCACGACGGGAGCGTGCTGACCGGTGACACCGTGCTGGGACGCGGCACGTCGCTCGTGGCGTGGCCCGACGGGCGGCTCGGCGACTACCTGGCGAGCCTGGAGCGCCTGAGGCGGCAGTGCGCGGAGTCGGACACCCTGCTGCCGGGACACGGACCCGCGCTGGCGCGGCCACGGGAGGTCATCGACGCGTACCTGGCGCATCGACGCGCCCGCCTCGAGGAGGTGCGGATGGTGGTGGCCCAGGGAGTCAGTGAGCCGTCAGACATCGTTGCGGTCGTCTACGCGGACGTCCCGCGGGAGATCTGGCCAGCCGCCGAGCTCACGGTCCGGGCACAGTTGGAGTATCTGAAGGGCTAACGGGCCCGCCGGCCGAGTCGCTCGACGTCGAGGATCAGCACCTGTCGGGATTCCAGCCGGATCCAGCCGCGCTGGGCGAAGTCGGCGAGTGCCTTGTTGACCGTCTCGCGGGAGGCGCCCACCAACTGGGCCAGCTCCTCCTGGGTCATGTCGTGCGTGACCATCAGACCCTCGGGGGTCACGGTGCCGAACTTCTCGCCGAGGTCCATCAGTGCCTTGGCGACGCGGCCGGGGACGTCAGAGAAGACGAGGTCGGCCATCGCCTCGTTGGTGCGGCGCAGTCGTCGGGCGAGGGCCTGGAGCAGTGCGGCGGCCACCTCGGGTCGGCCGCTCAGCCAGGGCTTCAGCTGCTCGTGACCGAGGCCGAGGACGACGGCATCCGTGAGTGCCGTGGCGGTGGAGGTGCGCATGCCGGGGTCGAACAGGCTGAGCTCTCCGAACATCTCACCGGGGCCCAGAACGCCCAGCAGGGACTCGCGCCCGTCACTGGAGGTCTGGCCGAGCTTGACCTTGCCTTCGAGAATGACGTACATGCGGTCGCCGGGCTCACCCTCGTGGAAGAGCACGTCGCCCTTGGAGACGGGCGTCTCCTTCAAGGACCCGCGCAGAGCCGCGGCCCCTTCAGCGTCGAGCGCTGAGAACAGCGGGGCCTGCATGAAAGCGTCGTCCACGTGATTTCCTCTGCGGCTGCCGGATTGCTAGACGCATTGTGTCGCATGCCGCATGTGCGTCAAGAACGAGTTCCTCCCCCGACATACCCTTGGCCCATGCACAGTCAGGACGGGCTCAGCGTGGTGGCGGCAGAGTGTCGGCACCATGACTGACGAGTCCGCGCTCGCCCTCAAGCGGCGAGCCCGCAAGATCGTGGCCGTCCTGGGCTCGACGTACCCCGACGCCCGATGCGAGCTCGATTTCACCACCCCGCTGGAGCTCCTGGTCGCCACGGTGCTCAGCGCCCAGTGCACGGACCAGCGGGTCAACGCCGTGACCCCGGAGCTGTTCCGGCGCTATCCCGATGCCGCGGCGTATGCCGCCGCTGACCGGGCCGAACTCGAGCGGATCATCACGCCGACCGGCTTCTTCCGGCAGAAGGCCGGCACCCTCGTGGGCATCGGCCAGCAGTTGTGCGACCGCTACGGCGGCGAGGTCCCGGGGCGCCTGAAGGACCTGGTCACCCTGCCTGGAGTGGGCCGCAAGACGGCGAACGTCGTGCTGGGTGATGCCTTCGGCGTTCCCGGAATCACCGTCGACACGCACGTCGGGCGGCTGGCGCGTCGATTCGGCTGGACGCTCCAGGAGGAGCCGGAGAAGGTCGAGGCCGACCTTCAGGCCCTGTTCGAGCGCAAGGACTGGACGCTCATGTCGCACCGGGTGATCTGGCACGGCCGCCGCCGTTGCCACGCCCGACGTCCCGCGTGCGGAGCGTGCCCCGTGGCGCGCTGGTGCCCGGCGTTCGGTGAGGGACCCGTGGATCCCGTTGAGGCCGGACGCCTCGTCCGAGACTCGGGTCGTGGCTGATGAGCACGTGGTCGCGCGTCGGCGTCGCCTACCCCGATCAGGTCGCCCGCCTTCCTGAGTGGCTGCAGGAGGTGGCCCGCATCGCCGAGTCGATGACCGTCGACCAACTGACGCGGTTCGTGCCTCCCGACGGTCAGGGCCGGCACTCGGCCGTGCTGGTCCTCTTCAGCGATGATCGCGACATCCTGCTCATCCAGCGCGCCAGCACCATGCGCTCGCATGCCGGGCAGCCCGCCTTCCCTGGCGGCGCCGTCGACGACGAGGACGTCGATGCGGCCGCGGCGGCGCTGCGCGAAGCCGAGGAGGAGACCGGCCTGGACCCCGAGGGCGTCGTGGTGTTCGGAGCGCTGCCGGACCTCTGGGTCTTCGTCACGGACTTCGTCGTGACCCCGATCCTGGGCTGGTGGCGGGTCCCATCGCCGGTCCGCGCCCAGGATCCGGCCGAGGTCGCGAGTGTGCATCGGGTGCCGATCGCCGACCTCGCCGACCCGGCGAATCGGTGTCAGGTCCTCCACCCGTCCGGGTTCGTCGGGCCGGGCTTCGAGGTCGACGGAATCCTCGTGTGGGGCTTCACAGCGGGAATCCTGTCCACCCTTCTGGACACAATGGGGTGGTCGGTGCCGTGGGACCAGTCCCGCATGATCCCGCTCGACACAGGGGGGTGAGCCGATGAACGTGGTCGACTTCATCCTGCTCGGTGCCGTCATCGTGTTCGCCCTCATCGGCTGGCGCCGCGGGTTCGTCGCTGGGCTGTTCTCGTTCGCAGGATTCTTCGGCGCGGGCCTGATCGCTTCGCTGATCCTGCCGCGTCTGCTCGATGGCCTGGGCTGGTCGCCCGTGGTGCGCGGCATCGTGATGGGCCTGCTCATCCTCGCCGCGTCCTTCGCCGGTCAGTTCGCGGCCGGGATCCTCGGTGATCGCATCAGCGATTCGCTCACCTGGCGGCCCGCCCGGGCCCTCGATCACTTCGGCGGCGCCGTGCTGAACGTCCTTGTGCTTGCCGTCGTGACGTGGCTGGTGGCCGGCGTCGCGGGGTACCTGCCGTCGAGTTCGGTGACGCGCGAGATCTCCGACTCGACCATGGTGTCGGGCATCCAGTCGCTGGTGCCGCCGGAGACGAAGACCATCTTCGACGGGCTGCAGGGTGTCCTGCAGACCACCTCGGTGCCGACACTGTTCGCGGGCCTGGACGCATTCGTCGGCCCGGATGTGGCCCCGCCCGACGCCTCGGCCGAGACGCATGCGGTGGTCGATGCCGCGAGTTCCGTCGTGCGCGTCTACGGCGACGCCGCCGACTGCGAGCGTCAGGTGAGTGGCTCAGGGTTCGTGATCGCACCGCATCGCATCGTCACCAATGCGCATGTCGTCGCGGGGCTCGACAAGGTCACAGTCCAGCAGCAGCGGGCGATCTTCGGACTCGACGCGACGGTCGTGTACTTCGACCCCAAGGAGGACATCGCGGTCCTCAACGTCCCGGACCTCACCGCGCCGCCACTGGACCTCGAGCCGGATGGGGCCAGCACCGGAGACTCCGCTGTCATCGCGGGCTTCCCGCACTCAGGTCCGTTCCGGCTGACGCCGGTGCGCGTCCGCACCCTCGTGCGGGCGCAGGCGAATGACATCTACGGCGACGCCAACGGGGTGGTGCGCGACATCTACCTCGTGCGCGGCTCGGTGCAGAAGGGCTACTCGGGCGGGCCCATGCTCAGCGAGGCGGGCAGTGTGCTGGGCATCGTGTTCGGTGCCGACGCCGAACAGTCGACCACCGGATACGTCATCGCTGAGTCGGATCTCGAGACGGCGCTCCGCAGTGCCTCGACTGCCGAGGAGCCGGTCGACACCGGCTCGTGCCACATCCGCGACTAGGCGACGCCGGCCAGGCGCTTGAGTGACGCGACCACTGCCTCGGCGTCAACGACCGGGGGCACATGCGGTGAGCGGCTGAGGCCATCCAGGGCGCGCTGCGCCACGCGCCGGGCGCCTATGGCATTGCCGCGGGCCTCATGGGTGAGGGCCGCACCCCACTGCGCCAAGGCGCGCCAGGCCTCGCGGTCGGTCTCCGGCGCGACGCGCCACCGAAGCTCGAAGGTCTCGTGCGCGTGGAAGGGCATCCGGCGATCGAGGTAGGCCATCGCCTCGCGCCAGGCCTCGTCATCGGTGATGTCGAGGCGCGATGGCACGCCCGCGACGATGAGCGAGGGGTCTGCATCCGTCGGCAGTGGCCGTCCGAGCACATCGCGAGCCCGTTCAGCGGTCATGTCGCGCTCAGCCGCGCAGCCACTCGAGAAGCACCTCGGTGAACTCCTGTGGCAGTTCCTCGTGCGGGTAGTGCCCCGCCGCGAGGTCGACCCGGCGGTAGTCCCCTCGCACGTACTCCTCGCTGCCGTCGACCGACGTGGGCAGCATCATCGGGTCGAAGGCACCGTGCAGTTGCAGGACGCGACGCTGGATGGGCGCCTCCATGAGCGACATGAAGGACAGGCCGTCCGGTCGGATGACCGAGCGCACCGCCCAGCGGTGGTACTCCACGGAGGTGTGCGCGGTCGGCCATCGCATGAAGGCGCTCCGGAACGCGGTCTGCGCGTCGTCGTCCAGCCAACCGGTGTCATGCGACCACGAGGCGATGAGGTCCGTGACGCGCTTGCCGTCGTTTGCGGTGAGCTTCCGCTCGGGCACGAACGGCAGTTGGAAGCCGAGGGCGTAGCCCATCGCCGAGCGCTGGTGCCCGTCGCGCAGGAGTGCCTGGCGCAGGCGGCGGGGGTGCGGCATGGAGACGGGTGCGATGGCCCGCACGGTCTCGGGCTCGAGCACGGCCGTCGACCAGGCCACCAGCCCGCCCCAGCCGTGTCCGACGATGGTCGCGTCGGACTCCCCGAGGCTGCGGATGACGCCCGCGACGTCCGCTGAGAGGGTGCGCGGGTCGTAGCCCTGCGGCGGGTGGTCTGAGCCGCCGTATCCGCGCAGGTCCATGGCCACGGCGCGGTAGCCGGCCTCGGCGAGGGCAGTCAACTGGTGGCGCCACGTCCACCAGAAGGTCGGGAAGCCGTGCAGGAGCAGGACCGCAGGGCCGTCACCGATGTCGACGACATGGAAGCGGGCGCCGTTGGCCGCGATGTCGCGGTGCGTCCATGGTCCCGGCGCGCGTATCGCGACATCCGGATCGGGCAGGGGCACGTCCTACAGGCCGCTGGCGGGCGGCGGGGTGAACGCCGCCTTCGCGTCCTCGACGGCTCGCGGATTCATGGCGTCCTCGACGGTGCCGGCGGCCTTGGACGTGGCGTCCTCGACGGTGCCGACGGCCTTCGAGGCCGCGTCCTCGACAGAACCCGGGAGGGGCTTGCCGGTGAGCATCGCCTTGGTCTTCTCGAATTCCGCGATGGCGAGGTTCGGCGGCTTCGCCTCCTCGATCTTCTTGCGGGCGAGCAGGCCGGTGACGGTGCCGATGATGATGAGGAGGACGGCCACGATGAGGAACGCCAGCCACGGCATCAGGCCCATCTGGACCAGGCCGAGGGCGAGGGTGACCAGGAGGAACAGCGTCGCGAACCCGGCGATGATCGCGGTCGCCACGCCCAGCCCGGCACCCATGCCGGCGTTCTGGCCGCTGGACCCCAGTTCGGTCTTGGCGAGCGCGGCCTGGGCGTTGGCGAGGCGCTTGGCGTCGGCGATCGTCTTCTCGACGAGTGCCTTGAGGGACGGGTCGGGCTGAGGGGGCACGGTTACCTCCGGGTGGTCTGGTACGTCAGGCTATCGGGCCTCGGGTGCCTCGTACACGTCCGGGATTCCGTCGCTGTCGGAGTCCGCCTCCTCGCGCGCGTAGACCTCGGCGTAGTGGCGGTTGCGGGAGACGATGGCGATCGAGGCGAGCAGGGCGGCGATGACCGACGCGAGCAGGATCGCCACCTTGCCCGAGTTGAGGCGGGCGGGGTCGGCCTCATAGGCCAGTTCGTCGATGAGAAGTGCGACGGTGAACCCGATCCCGGCCAGCAGCCCGATCGCAGACACGTCGCGCCAGGCGATGTCGGGGTTGAGGGTCGCCCGCGTGAACCGGGCCGTGAGCCATGCCAGCGAGATGACGCCGATCGGCTTGCCGACCACGAGGCCGATGATGATCCCGATGGCCACCGGATTGGCCAGTGCCTCGCTCAGACCGGTCTCCCGCACGTTGACGCCGGCGGAGAAGAACGCGAACAGCGGCACGCAGACCGCCGCGCTGAGCGGGTGGAGGAGGTGCTCCATGCGATCCGTGGGCGCCTTGGCCTCGCCGGGATCCGGCCGCACGCGCGTGAGCAGGCCGAACACGACTCCGGCGATCGTCGCGTGGACGCCGCTGCCGTGCATCAGATACCAGCCGAGCAGCACCAGCGGCACGTAGAGGAACGGCGTGCGGATGCGCTTGTGCTGGGCCCACGCGTAGACGGCGAACGTCACGATCGCGCCGAGGAACCACGTCAGGTAGAAGTGGTCGGAGTAGAACACCGCGATGACCGTGATGGCGCCGAGGTCGTCGACGACCGCGAGAGTCAGCAGGAAGGCGCGCAGGGCGACCGGCAGGCGTCGTCCCACCACGGCGAGCACCGCCAGCGCGAACGCGATGTCGGTGGCCATGGGGATGCCCCACCCCTTGGGCGAGCCGTCGGTCATCGTCACGTTGACGGCGATGAAGATGACCGCTGGGAGAAGCATGCCGCCGATCGCAGCAGCGACGGGCACGACAGCCTGCGTCGGTTTCGACAGCGACCCGAGCACGAGTTCGTGCTTGAGCTCGAGACCCACGACGAAGAAGAAGACTGCCAGCAGGCCGTCGGCAGCCCAGACCGACAGGGGCAGATCCAGGTGCAGGGCAGCGGGTCCGACGGTCGCGTGCACGAGATCCTCGTACGACGTCGACCACGGCGAGTTCGCCCACACGATGGCCAGCACCGCCGCGCCGAGCAGCAGCATTCCGCCGACGGTCTCGTCGCGCAGCTGCTCCAGCAGCCAGCCGCGCTCGGCCAGTGACGGCCGGCCCAGTACCTCGCGCGGGGTGTCGGTCACGCGGTCACCCTAACCGTCGGCGAGGTCGCGGATCCTCGTCAATCCTCCGAGGTCGATGTCTTGAGCCCGCTGGAGATGAGGTTCATGACGGCGGGATCGGCGAGTGTCGTTGAATCGCCGAGATTGCGGTTCTCGGCGACGTCGCGGAGCAGTCGGCGCATGATCTTCCCGGAGCGGGTCTTCGGCAGTTCGGGAACGATCATGATCTGTCGCGGCTTGGCGATCGGACCGATCTCGTGGGCCACGTGGTCGCGCAGTTCCTTGATGATCGCCGAGCCGTCGCCGGTCTCCTCGACGACATCGCCTCGGACGATCACGAACGCGACGATCCCCTGACCGGTCGTCTCGTCGGCCGCGCCGACGACGGCCGCCTCGGCGACCTTCGGATGCGACACCAGGGCGGACTCCACCTCGGTGGTGGAGATGCGGTGACCGGAGATGTTCATGACATCGTCCACGCGGCCCAGCAGCCAGATGGCGCCGTCCTCGTCCCACTTGGCGCCGTCGCCTGCGAAGTAGTACTGCGGCCAGCGCGACCAGTAGGTCTCGACGTATCGCTGGTCGTCGCCCCAGATCCCGCGCAGCATCGACGGCCACGGCTCGGTGAGCACCAGGTAACCGCCGCCACCATTGCCCACGGGGGTGCCGTTGTCGTCGACGATTGCTGCGCCGATGCCGGGCAGCGGGCCCATCGCGGAGCCGGGCTTGCAGGCCGTGACGCCCGGCAGTGGCGAGATCATGATCGCGCCGGTCTCCGTCTGCCACCAGGTGTCGACGATCGGGCAGCGTCCGCCGCCGATCGTGTCGCGGTACCACATCCACGCCTCGGGGTTGATCGGCTCACCGACCGATCCGAGCAGTCGCAGGCTGGACAGGTCCTTGCCTTGCGGCAGGTCGTCGCCCCACTTCATGAACGTGCGGATCGCGGTGGGTGCGGTGTAGAGGATCGTCACGCCGTGCCGCTCGACGATGTCCCACCAGCGGTCCTTTCCGGGTGTGTCCGGCGTGCCCTCGTAGATGACCTGCGTGACGCGATTGGCCAGCGGTCCGTAGACGATGTACGAGTGGCCGGTGACCCAGCCGATGTCGGCAGTGCACCAGTACACGTCGGTGTCGGGCTTCAGGTCGAAGACGGTGCGATGCGTGTAGGAGGCCTGCGTCAGGTATCCGCCTGACGTGTGCAGGATGCCCTTCGGCTTCCCGGTGGTTCCGGACGTGTACAGGATGAACAGGGGATGCTCGCTGTCGAACGCCTGTGGGGTGTGGACCTCGGACTGCCGGTCGACGATGTCATGCCACCACACGTCTCGGCCCTGGTTCCACTCGACCTCGCCGCCCGTGCGCTTCACGACGAGCACGTTGGCAACCGACGGGGTCTCCGCTACGGCCTCGTCGACGGCAGGCTTGAGCGGCATCGCCGACCCGCGCCGGTTCTGCCCGTCCGCCGTGATGACGAGCTTGGCCTGGGCGTCGTCGATGCGGCTGCGCAGCGCCTCCGCCGAGAAGCCGGCGAAGACGACGGAGTGAGGCGCTCCGATGCGGGCGCAGGCCAGCATGGCCACGACGGCCTCGGGGATCATGGGCAGGTAGATCGCCACGCGGTCACCCGCGCCGACGCCGAGTTCCGACAGTGCGTGAGCGGCCTTCGACACCTCGCGCTGCAGCTCCGCGTAGGTCACGTCGCGTCGATCACCGGGCTCGCCCTCGAACCGAATGGCCACCTGGTCGCCGTGACCGGACTCCACGTGCCGGTCGACGCAGTTGTAGGCGACGTTCAGCTTGCCGCCCACGAACCAGCGGGAGAAGGGGGCATTCGACCAGTCGAGGACCTCGGTGAACGGCTCCGCCCAGTGGAGCGTGTTCGCTTGCTCGGCCCAGAAGCCCAGGCGGTCGGCGGCAGCGTCGTCGTAGAGGTCGGCGGTGGCGTTGGCGTGAGCCGCGAACGCCGGTGTCGGGGGGAATACGCGGTCCTCGTGGCTGAGGTTCTCGATGGCTTCGTGGCTTGCTTCGTTGGTCACCGGCCTAGTGAACCAAAGGGCTGGGTTAGATGGGGGCGTGTTTCCCACTCCCTCCGACCCGCTGGCAGTCCTGGCGGATGAGCCGGCGTCGGCCGCGGCCCTCGATGCCGCCCGAACCGAGGTCGACACGCTCCTGTGGCGACGCGACGTCAGGTCGGCTGCGGCGGAGGTTGCGGCGGCCTCCGTCGAGAGGGGCGCCCGGGACTCGGCCGCGATCGACGGGGCTGATGTGGTCGTCGTCGACGACTCGCCCATGGGGCGGGTCCTCGGCGCGAGCCTGCGCCTGACCGCGGAGGTGCCTCGTCAGGTGGACATCTTCGCGACGGCGCCGCTCCAGGCGCTGGCCCGCCTGCACGCACTCGTCGCGCACGACTTCGCGGCGCCGGACGAGCTGGGTCGTCCGAGGAGCGGTGAGGCCGCCGACGATCCGCTGCAGCTCGGTGCCCTCCCGCCTGCCGCCGTGTCGGCCGATCGACTGGCGGCGCTGGCCGGGATCCTCACGTCGACGACGACCGCTCCGGCCCTGCTGCTTGCTGCCGTGACGCACGCCGAGCTCGCCGTCCTGCGCCCGTTCACATGGGGATCGGGCCTGCTGGCCCGCGCCAGCGTCCGGCTCGTCATGGCGGCTCGCGGGGTCGATCCCTCGCTGTTCAGCATCCCCGAGCGCGGCATGCTGGAGCTCGGGAGGCCCGCGTATGTCAAGGCCCTGAGGGCGTATGCCTCCGGTTCGCCGGCGGGAGTGTCGGACTTCATCGTCTGGCACTGCACCGCGGTGGCCATGGGCGCGCGGGCGGTCTCGGTCTAGCGGTAGCGCGCAGCGCCCGAGGTCTCCGTGGGGCGTCGCACCCGTGCCCCTTTGCGACGTTCGGCGTAGATGCCGGACGTGGGGCGGCAGGATGTGCCGGTGACCTCCGCTCCGGCAGCCCCCAGCATCGGGCGGACGTTCGTGCCGTTCCTGCCCGTTGCCCTGGCGCTGTTCTGCATCCAGCTCGACTTCTTCGCCCTGGGCCTGGCGCTTCCGGTCATCGCGACCGATCTGGGCACGACTACCACCAACCTGCAGTGGGTGCTCAGCGGATACATGCTGGCGCTCGGCGCGTTGATGATCCCGGCCAGCCGCCTGGCCGACCTGGTGGGCCGCAAGCGGATCCTGCTGACCGGTGTGGCGGTCTTCGGGGCGTCGTCGCTGCTGTGCGGCCTGTCGGTCAACCCGGGGATGCTCATCGGCTTCCGCATCCTGCAGGGCACCGGCGGCGCGATGATCATGCCCGTCGCCTTCGCGCTGGTGACCAACGCGACGGATGCGGCCGTGCGTCCGCGCATCCTGGGCCTGATGCTCGGCATCGCCAACATCGGCACCGCGGTGGGTCCGATCGTGGGTGGGGGGCTCGCGGCCACCGCCGGATGGCGTTGGGTGTTCTTCGTCAACGTGCCCATCGCGCTGGTGTCGCTGGTCTGGGGATCCCTGACGCTGAAGGACAGCAAGGATCCGGGCGGTCACACCCTTCGGCAGATGGACTGGGTAGGCGTCGCGCTCGTGGCGTTGGGGGTGGCGTCGTTCAGCCTGGGCATTGACGGGATATCCGAGGCCGGTCTGATTGCCTTCTCGACGATCGCAGCGTTGGTCATCGCCCTGGTGGCCATGGTGCTGTTCCTCCGGCAGGAGCACCGCCATCCGTGGCCCCTGGTGAGCCCGGAGCTCATGAGGCGGCGCCCGTTCTGGGTCCTGCTCGGAGCCGGCACGTTCGCGAATGCGGGTTTCGCCGTCCTCATCATCGTGGTGATCATCCAGTTGCAGCAGGTACGCGGCTTCACGTCGGCGGTAGCAGGCCTCGTCTTCGTGGCACCTGCGCTCGCGACGGCCGCGTGCGGCCCCATCTCGGGGCGCTTGACGGGAAAGGTCGCGCCCGGCCGGGTGATGGCCGTGAGCAT
>Ga0302322_100005739_pt1 | contig 10911 bp, 8 predicted proteins | sample Fen_T0_2_FD_203757 | JGI IMG/M metagenome (GOLD analysis project Ga0302322, IMG submission 203757) | Peat permafrost microbial communities from Stordalen Mire near Abisko, Sweden - Fen_T0_2 | ecosystem: Environmental > Terrestrial > Soil > Wetlands > Permafrost | place: Sweden: Abisko... | reverse complement strand
CGCGGATCTGATCAATGAAGAGCATTACGGCGTGATGGTGGCGGCGCGGGGCGACAACACCGAACCGGTGCCGCTGGAAAAAGTGGCCGGCAAACGCAAAAGCATTCCGCCGGATCATTCCTGGGTGCTGACCGCGCGCCGCGTGGGCACGTGTCTGGGGGACTGAGGGTGAATTTCGGGCCGGGGCGGAGACGGGATTGAGCGGAGGCTGGCAGGAAAAATCAAAAAAGTTTTGACAGCCGGTCAATCCGGGTTCACTATATCCGCAACAGATACATCCGTTAAAATGGCAAATTCCAAAAGCGATTCCCAAAACCTGCTGCCGCTCACGCCGGCGGTGTTTCATGTCCTGCTGGCGCTGGCGGGCGGGGAATTGCACGGCTACGCGATCATGCAGGAGGTGGCGCTGCACACGGATGGGCAGATCAAGATGGGCCCGGGGACGCTCTACGGCACGGTGAAGCGGTTGCTGGAAGCCCGGCTGATTGAGGAATCGGATGAACGTCCCGACCCGCAACTGGATGACGACCGCCGCCGGTATTATCGCCTGACCGGCGTGGGGGAAGAGGCGGTGCGGGCGGAAGCGCAGCGCTATGCCCAGATCGTGGAACTGGCGCGCGGGAAAAAATTAATCCGCAAACCGGCATAAGCTCATGGCCAACGATTTCAATCACCGGGCGCTGACGGTCTCGCAGCAGATTTACCGTGCGCTGCTCCGGGCGTATCCCCGGGGGCACCGGGAAGAATATGGCCCGGCGATGGCCCATCTTTTCCGCGACCAATGCCGCGAGGCGTGGAGCGAGGCGCGGGGCTGGGGCCTTACCAGACTCTGGCTGCGCACGGTGCCCGATGTAGTGAACACTTCGGTGGCCGAACAACTGGCTGCCTTTAACCCCAGGAAATCCATGTCTGACAAAATGTCCGCCTTGTTTCGTCCTCTGACTTCGCCGTCGTCGGCTTTTTTCACGGCCTTTATTGCGGTATTCTTGCTGGTGCTGGGGACGAGCATCCTCATTACGTTTATCCTGCCGGAAAGCTATGCCAGCACGGCGAAGATCAGGGTCGAGTCCGACGATGCCAAGGGGGCGTCAGGCGCCGGTTCCAAGCTGTACGATCCGTATTTTATCCAGACGGAGTTTGAAGTCCTGCAATCCCAGTTGGTGCTTAATCCGGTGATCCAGCGGTTAAATCTGCAAGTCAACTGGGGCAAGAGATATTACAACGGGGAAAAGCTTAAGACGGCCGAGGTGTTGGTTCTGCTCAAGGGACGTCTCAGGCTGACGCCAGTGCGCAATACCAGCATCATCGAGATCACGGTTTACAGCGAAGATCGGCATGAGGCGGCGGAACTGGCGAATGCCATTGCGGAATCCTACCGGGATTATCGCGCCAAAGCGCACGCGGAGTTGGTGTCCAAGGGAATGGCCGCGTTGCTGCAACAATTTGCGGAGCAAGAAACTGAGCTCCGGCAACTGCAAGCCAGGACGGAAGATTTCCGCCAGAAATTCAAGATTGCGAGCGATGCGGTCGCCATTCAGGCATCGGCCGAACAGCCGTATTGGGAATTGAAACAGCAACTGGAGCAACGGTTGGATTTGCAGCGGTTGCTCACCGCGAAAATTGACGCGGCAAAATTGGACGCGCAAATGCCCAGGACGCTGGTGCAAATTATTGACACGGCGGAGCCGGGCCGGGCACCGGTGCGCCCGAACAAGCCATTGGATATCATGATCGGTGCCGTGGCGGGCGGTGGGCTGGGGTTGCTGGCCGGGGCGGCCTCGGCCTTGTTCTCTGCCAGGTTCGGCGGGCGCGGGCGCAAGCCGGTGGCGGCCGGTTGAAGCCTGGCTGCAGCGCGGCAGGTGCTTCTGCTTGGAAGGGTGCAGCTACACAGTCCTTGGTTTAATTCTGCTCAACAGGATGCAGTGATCAAAGGCAAAGTATGAAAAGGAGGCACCTCTCCCCGACCCTCTCCCCATTTTGCTATCGCAAAACGCGGCGAGGGAGAAACCGCCCAGCGTCTTGCTGAATCATGTCCCCGGCCATTTGTCGCCGGGGCAAGGACTGTCTCAAGATGCGCCCGGCTTGGAATAATTGGCCAGAGCGAAATTGACGCAGGGGATTTCTTTGCTAGATTATCAGGCCAATTATGAACCGTAATCCGCACGTTGCAATTGTCGGTGCCACCGGCGCTGTGGGCATCGAAATGATCAAGACCCTGGAAAAGAGAAATTTTCCCGTGGGCAAGCTGACCTTGCTCGCGTCCGCCCGTTCGGCGGGCAAAAAGCTCAAGTTCAAGGGCACTGACATTACCGTGACGGAACTCACGAAAGATTCATTTGCCGGCATTGACATTGCGCTGTTCAGCGCGGGCGGCAGCATCTCGAAGGAGTTTGCCCCGATCGCGGCGAAGGCCGGCTGCGTGGTGGTGGATAATTCCAGTGCGTTCCGCCAGGACCCGGACGTGCCGCTGGTCGTCCCGGAAATCAATGCGGCGGACGTGAAGAAGCACAAGGGCATCATCGCCAATCCCAACTGCACCACGGCCATCACGCTCATGGCGTTGTATCCGTTGCACCAGGCCTTTGGCGTAAAGCGCATTTTTGCCTCCAGTTACCAGGCCGTGAGCGGCACCGGCGCGAAGGCGTTGGAAGAGCTCGAACGCCAGGTGGGGCAGATCGTCCACCAGCAGCCGGTGACCAAGGAAGTTTATCCGCACCAGATCGCGTTCAACGTGATTCCGCACGTGGATTCGTTCCTGTCGACGGGGTACACGAAGGAAGAGATGAAGATGGAGAATGAAGGCCGCAAGATCATGCATCACGAGGCGTTTCGCGCCAGCGTGACCTGCGTGCGCGTGCCGGTGTACCGCTCGCACTCCATTGCCGTGAGCGCGGAGTTTGAAAAGCCGGTGTCGCTCGAAGCCGCGCGCGCGGTTTTGAAAAAGGCTCCCGGCCTCGACGTCGTGGATGAGCCGGAGAACAAAAAATATCCGATGCCGCTCTTTACCTCGGAAAAATACAACTGCGAAGTGGGCCGCCTGCGGCTGGACTGCGCGTTGGACAACGGCCTGTGCTTCTGGGTCAGCGGCGACCAGTTGCTCAAGGGCGCGGCGTTGAACGCGGTGCAGATCGCGGAAGTGCTGGTACAGGCGTAAGCTCCGGTCTGGCGTAACAAATTCGATGCAGCGGGGATCAGGAAACTGGTCCCCGCTGGTTTTTTGTGATGGCTGGGGCGGTTGCTGGCCCACCGAAGCAGAAAGCAGGGTATTCCTGCTAATTGTTGGCAAGGTTGAGCGGTGGTTTTGAGCTGTTTTTTGGTTTTTGAGGCCGTTTCAATCTTGCGTTATCGATAACGATTTCGAATTTGCCTCGTCGAACGGCCTCGGGCTGGCAGTTTTATCTGGGGCAGGGCGTGCGGCTGCAAGTTTTACCAGAGCGGAGAATTCCGATACTGCTCAGAGTGACAATGGAGTAACCAGACGGTTACAAATCGGTTGGTTTTCTTGAAACTTCTGCTATCATGGCGCGTCTGTTGGCCGGAGAGGGGGAGAAATTCCACATGGTTTTTCCAACTTAATGATTTTTTAATGTTCATTCCGGTATGTTACAGCAGCGAACGAGTATCGCCGTCAGCCAGTTTTTCATGGTTTAAGGGGCGTCTTATAGCTCGCGTCACTGGAATAGTCACAATATGAAGATATATCGCCGGGCCATGTCGCCCGTTTTTCGCACATGAGCAAATCGCGCAAGCAAGAGGCGGCGCAGGCCACCAATGTTTTCCAGTTCACGCTGGCGGGACTGGTGATTTTCAGTCTAACCCTGATGGGCGGAGCCGCTTTTGTTACATACAAACTGGGCGCGGTGGGGCATCCCCAGGCAAAATTGGTCGACACGTTTGCGGTGGATCCGCAGGACAAGACCCGGTCCATTCGTAGCGGGCCGTGGGGCGAGTTGCTGATGAATGACATTTCGCTGGAGCGGCCGGCCGAATACTTGACGGATGAAGTGAGTCATCCGCAGCCGGAAGTGTGGACGTTTAGCGGCCTGAAGCCGGAGGCGGCCAAGGCGGTGCTGGCGAAACACGGCTTGTCGGCCGAGCAGATCGGCCTGGCGTTTGCGCCGGGAGCGGTTGCCGAAAACAAAACGGGTACGACCCTGCGACCGTCCATGGAGTTTCTGCTGTCGCTCACGCCCGAAGCCCGGCAGAAGTTGTTCACCGGCCTGGCGGGAACCGGGGTGAATCTTTACATCGATTATCCGTATATTTTCCCCGGCGACAGCCTGGATTTGATTTATGCGAATTCGCGGCTGCATCCCGATGATGTGGCTTTGCTGAAGCAGTTGATGTATGTCAACGGCACGGCGCAGCAGTTTTCCGATTATCAGGCGCTGCTCTGCAAAATCCCCACGGTGGAACGGCGGGTGGCCCTGGCGTGCGTGCTCTCGCGGCAGTCGGCGGTGCTGGCCCGGTTGGTGGTCAAGCCGTCCACGGACATTGATAAAATTGCCAGTTACTGGGGCAACGTACCCAATGTGCGGCTCACCGATCTGCGGCCGCTGCTCGAGTCGCTCAAGCAATTGCCGGATGGCGGCACGATCAGCCTGCTTTACGTGCTGCCGAAGTTTGCGCGGGACCGGTTGTACACGTTTCCGCTCCCGCCCCAGCCGGGCGAACCGGAAATGGACTGCCACTGGACGACGTTTAATTTTGGGAACGAGACGCCGGACAACCGGTTGAATGACCCGAATTATGCCGTGCAGTTCATCCAGAAGAACTATTACCAGATTGCCGCGCCGTCGCGCTATGGCGATGTGGTGCTGCTGCTGAACGACAAAAACGAGGTCAAGCATTCCGCCGTGTACCTGGCGGACGACATTGTGTTTACGAAGAACGGCAATAATTATCGCCAGCCGTGGATGCTCATGCGCATTCCCGACATGCTGGCCACGTATCCGAATACGCCGCCGATGCGCGTCGCTTACATGCGGCACAAGGCGAATTGAGCGGTTGGGCAGGGCCTGTTCATTGCAACCGGATTCATGGGGGCGGGGCAGGGGGGATCAACTGAGAGAGGTTTTATTACGTCATTATGAAGACGACCAAATTATTCGTATTGCTAAGCTTGGGGGTGGTGGTGGGGTTGCTGGCAACCTGCTGGGCGGTTGGGCAACCTCTAAATCATGCTTCCCATCCCGCGCCGGTGACGGCCCCGGGCAATCTGGCGCAGGATGAATTGACCGCGCTGGTTGCCAGCTTGGAAGCCGCGCGTGCGACCAACACGTTAAAGTTGTTCGGCGCTTACTCGAAAACAGCTTTGGCCCAAAGAGATAGTGCAGATCTTGGCATGACCGTCGCGGTTTTGCAGCGGCTGCGCGATGGCCGGCCGGACGAAGCGGTTGATTTGCTGGAAACCAGACTGGATGGGGTGATCATTGATTTTGTGGCCTGTTATCGGCAGCTGGAGGTGTCCAAACGGGATCAGTTTGATTTGCAGTTGTTACGCATGGCCCGCGATTACCGGGCGAAACACCCGCACAAGTGGCCGGGGCATCCGGAAATGGAATGGAATTTGAACGAGGCCTTCGCCTTGTTGGAGCAAACTGGGAATTAGATTTGCCTTGTTATTTTTGAGGTTTGGCCTAAGCTTCAAACTGCCTGAACGCCGCGTGTGCGGATGTTCAATTAAGGCTGAGAAAAGTCGTTAAACCAAACAACCTAACCTTTAACCTCCGTTGCCCCGGCAGCGTTTGTTAGTCAGTTAGGCAATGGAGTCTTCAGGTCCCGTCCGGGACCGGCAAGCCTCCCGCAGTCCGTATCGTTATGCTCACAATGGAAGAGGCCCTGAAGCAGGGCACCAAGCTCGTCACCCAAGGCGAGATCGTCAAAGGCATTGTCATCGAAGTTCGTCCCAAGGAAGTCCTCGTGGACATTGGCTACAAGAGCGAAGGCGTCATCCCCACCAGTGAATTCCTCGAACCCGACACCATCAAGGTCGGCAGCGAAATCGACGTGCTGATCGAGAAGCTCGAAAACAAGGAAGGCACCGTGGTCCTCTCGCACGAGAAGGCCGAGTTCAAGAAGAACTGGGAACGCATCCTGTCCATTTGCAACGAAGGCGGCCGCGTCACCGGCAAGGTCAAAGCCATCGTCAAGGGCGGACTCATCGTCAATGTCGGCGTCGAGGCGTTTTTGCCCTCGTCCCAGCTCGACGTCATCACCCCCAAGAATCTCCAGTCGTTCGTGGGCAACACCTACGAATTCAAGGTGGTCAAAATTAACCAGGAGCGCCAGAACATCGTGCTCTCCCGCCGCGAGCTCATCGAGGCGGAGCGCAACGAGAAGCGCGCCAAGCTGCTCACCGAAATGGTGCCCGGCGACATCCGCAAGGGTACGGTCAAGAACATCACCGACTTCGGTGCGTTCATTGATCTCAATGGTTTGGACGGCTTGCTGCACATCACCGACATGAGCTGGGGCCGCCTCGGCCATCCGTCCGAAGTGCTCAAAGTCGGCCAGGAACTCGACGTGGTGGTGCTCGACGTCAACAAGGAAAAAGAACGCGTCAGCCTCGGCCTCAAGCAGAAGATGGCCAATCCGTGGGACAACATCGAAGCCAAGTTCCCCATCGGCACCAAGGTCAAGGGCAAGGTGGTCAGCCTCGTGCCGTACGGCGCGTTTGTGCAGCTCGAACCCGGCGTGGAAGGTCTCGTCCATGTCACCGAACTCTCCTGGACCAAGCGCGTGGCCAAGCCCAGCGACGTCCTCAAGCAGGACCAGGAACTCGAAGCCATCGTGCTCGGCATCAACCGCGACGAACAGAAGATTTCGCTCGGCATCCGCCAGCTCGAATCCAATCCCTGGGACAATGCCGAAGCCAAATACACGGTCGGCACCAAGGTCAAGGGCAAGGTCCGCAACCTCACCAGCTATGGCGCGTTTGTGGAACTCGAAGAAGGCATCGACGGCATGGTGCATGTCTCCGACATGTCCTGGACCCGCAAGATCAATCACCCGAGCGAAATGCTCAAGAAGGGCGACGAAGTCGAGGCCAACGTGCTCGAAGTGGATCGCGCCAACCAGCGCATCGCGCTCGGCATGAAGCAGCTCGAAATCGACCCGTGGGAAAACATCGAGAAGCTCTACAAAGTGGGCGACCTCGTCACCGGCAAGGTCACCAAACTCGCCAGCTTCGGCGCGTTTGTCGGCCTGCAGCACGAGATCGACGGCCTGGTGCACATCTCCCAGATCAGCGAAGAACGCGTGGAGAAGATCAAAAACGTGCTCAAGGTGGATCAGGACGTGAGCGCCCGCGTGGTCAAAATCGACCGCAACGAACGCCGGATCGGTCTGTCCATCAAGGCGGCCGCTTACAGCGACGAACAGCTCAAGGAAGAACAGAAGATCCTCGACTCGCTCAAGCCCGGCGAAGACCTGGTTGCCCTGCAACACGCCTTCGACGCCCTCGACGACGTCAAAGTCTCCGAGTAATCCCCGGCGACTGAATTCAACACGGCGGACTGGCAACAGTCCGCCGTTTTTTTCTGCCCACAGCGCAGCCTGCGGCCGCGCGGTTCCGGCGGGGGGGCGTTCGCATGAGCCGCGAACCCGCTGGCGATTTGCTCTCTGTTGGCGGGTCGGAGCGGTTTTTCGTCGCGTGCGGCCGGGGCTTCTGACATCTTGCGCCCATGACGCGCACGGAAAAACTTCTGGCTGAACTGATCGCGCTGCCCAGCGTGAATCCGGCATTCCGGCCGCCCCACAGTGCCGATGCCGGGGAAAAATCAGTCGCGGAATTCCTCGCCGCCGTGGCCGCCCGTGCCGGGTTGGACGTGGACTTGCAGGAGGTTTTGCCCGGCCGCTTCAATCTCATCGCCCGGTTGTTGCCGCAGGGGAAAGTCCGCCGGACGGTCCTGCTCGCCCCTCACCTTGACACCGTCGTGGCGACGGCAAGTCAGCTTGTCCCCACGTTTAAAAATGGTCGTCTCTACGGTCGTGGCGCCTGCGACACCAAGGGTTCCGTGGCGGCCATGCTCGTGGCCTTGATGGAACTGGCGGAAGCCGGGGCGCGGCCCCAGGCAACCGCCGTGGTCCTGGCCTGCCTCATCGACGAGGAAAATGCGCAGGCCGGTTCCCGCGCGCTGGCGGCGCGTAAGTTCAAGGCGGACCTGGCCATCGTGGGCGAGCCGACCAGGCTGCAGGCGGTCACGGCGCACAAGGGCAGCTTGTGGCTGCAATTGGAGACGCGGGGCAAGGCGGCGCATGGCTCGACGCCGCAGTTGGGCCGGAACGCGGTGCTGGCGATGGCCCGCGTGGTGGAGTTTTTGGAGACGGATTACGCGGCGCAGTTGCGGCGGCGGCGGCATCCGCTCCTCGGCACGGCCACGGTGAGCGTCGGCCAGATCGCCGGGGGCAAACAGCCAAACATCGTGCCGGACGCCTGCGCCATTGTGATTGACCGGCGGACGTTGCCGGGGGAGACGGAGGCGGGCGTACGGCGGCAAATCAAGGCGCTGCTGACGAAGGAAAAGCTGTCGGCGACCGTTGCCAGCTTGAAAACCGCGCCCTGTCCGGCCCTGGAGACTGATCCGAAGCTGCCGCTGGTGCAGCAGTTCCTCCGCAGCGTCGGACAGACGCAGCCGGTGGGGGTGAATTATTTTTGCGATGCGGCGGTGCTCGCGGCGGCGGGGATTCCCAGCGTGGTGTTCGGGCCCGGTGACATCGCGCAGGCCCATACCGCCGATGAATGGATTGCGCTGGCGCAATTGGAACGCGGCAAGAATTTGTTGCTGGGCTTCCTGAAATCACTTTCCTGAACGGAATCCGTTTCGTATTGTCGAACGCTCATGGTTAACGCCAACACCACCACTGCCACCACTGAAACGACCGCGCCACCTTCGGCGGCCCATCATCGGATGACATTTTTCCGGCAAAGCGGCTGGGTGATGATGACCATGACGCTGGCGGGGGGCGTGATGTATGCGGTGCATCCGATCGTGGCGCGCCATGTGACCAAGGAGGAATACGGCGTGTTTACGGCCTTGTTGCAAGTGGTGTCGCTGATGGGGATTCCGGCGGCCGGGCTGTCGCCGGTGTTTGCCCAACAGGCTGCCTCGGCGGTCACGGAAACCCAGCAGCAGGCCGTGGCCAGCACGTTCAAAGGCGTTTGCCGGGCGATTTTCTTTGTCTGGCTCGCCATGTCGGCGGTGGTGGCCATTTTTTGGAAGCAAGTGCTGGCGGGCCTGCAAATCAACAATCCCCTGGCCCTGGCGGCCACCGTGGCGGTGGGTCTGGTGGCGATGTGGATGCCGGTGGTGATGGGGCTGATGCAAGGGCGTCAAAATTTTATCTGGCTGGGGTGGATCAACATCATCAACGGCGTGGGGCGGCTGGGCATGATCTGCCTGATGGTGGTGGTGCTGGGGGCGATGGCGGCGGGGGCCATGACGGCGGTGTTTATCGGCATGGCGGCGGTGGTGGCGCTGGGGGCCTGGCAGACCCGCGATGTCTGGGCCACCGCGCAATCCAAGGTGAAGTGGCTGGAATGGCTGCAACGGGTGGTGCCGCTGACCCTGGGGCTGGGCGTGGGGACGTTCATGTTGAGCGCGGACATGATTTTCGTGCAGAAATATTTTCCCGCCGAGAAAACCGGGTTTTACGCGGCGGCCGGGATGATCGGCCGGGCGTTGATTTTTTTCACGCAGCCGCTGACGATGGTGATGTTTCCCAAGATTGCCCACAGCGCGGCGCGGTCGCAGAAGACCGATGTGCTGGCGCTGACGCTGGGGGCCACGGCGCTGGCGGGTGCCGCGGCGGCCATTGCCTGCACGCTGGTGCCGTGGCTGCCTTTGCGTGCGGCGATGTATGACAAAACATTTTTGGAAATTTCCACCCCGTTGGTGCCGTGGTTTGCGTGGGGAATGCTGCCGCTGACGCTTTCCAACGTGCTGATCAGCAGCCTGATGGCGCGCTCGCGGTTCAGCTCGGTGCCGTGGCTGGTGCTGGTGGCCGTGGGGTATGGCGTGGCTTTGATGCTGGTGGGGCGGCACGCCGGCGGTCTGGCTGACACACAGGCCGGCCTGCGCCAAATGATTCAAACGCTGGGGGGGTTCAACCTGATCCTTTTCGGCGTCTGCGCGTGGTTCACCTGGGGCGTGAAGGACCGGGCCAAAACGGGTGCGAATCAATAGTTGTCGGCAGGCTCAATTTCCCGGCCGCTGAATATTCTTCCCCGAGGAGAGTGGCGCCGGGGCCCGCAGTTTTTTGTATACCCAACCTTCCAAGGGTCGCAGCGGCTTGAGCCATTTGTAGAACGGCGAATAGATCAGCCGCAACCGCACCACCGAGAGAAACATCGTGAGCGACGAGCGGAACAGCGACGCTGTGACCTTGGAGCCCGCCACATCCGTCCAGGCGATGGGTTCTTCGCGGATGCGGAAGCCGGCGCGCTTCAGCGACACCAGCAGGTTCACGTCAAACGCCAGGTCGGCGATGCACAGGGTGGAATGAATTTTCCGCACCGCCGCGCTGCGCAGCAACTTGCACGGGCACTGCGTGTCCTTGATGTGCATCCAGAAAAGCACCTCGATGATGGCGTGAAAGCAGCGGCTGACGAATTGCCGCAACTTTGGCTGCGCTTTCACCAGCACGCTGCCCGGCAGCCAGCGCGAGCCGATGACGCAATCCACGGGGCCGATATGTTGCGTCAGCTCCAGAAAGGCCTGCGGGCCGGTGGCTCCGTCCGCATCCACATAGCCGATCAAGCCGTCTTCCGCCGCCAGTTTGAGGCCTTCGATGAGGGCGCCGCCCTTGCCGATGGGCGCGGGGAAATCCAGCCAGCTCACGCAGGGGAAATCCTTGGCGACGCGTTGCACGACCGTCAGGGTGGCGTCCCGGCAGCCGTTGAGGATGACG
>Ga0302322_100005737_pt1 | contig 10914 bp, 4 predicted proteins | sample Fen_T0_2_FD_203757 | JGI IMG/M metagenome (GOLD analysis project Ga0302322, IMG submission 203757) | Peat permafrost microbial communities from Stordalen Mire near Abisko, Sweden - Fen_T0_2 | ecosystem: Environmental > Terrestrial > Soil > Wetlands > Permafrost | place: Sweden: Abisko... | reverse complement strand
TGCCCGCACCCGCGCAAGCGACCGCGACGCCGCCCGTGCCAGCACCGCTCGCGCCTGCCGAGACGCCCAGTCCCCAGATATCGCCTTCCGCCGCAATCATGCATGACCATGCGTGGGTGTTCATTCCGTACTTCGGTCTGAACTTACCCGTGGCAGCGGCGGCGAACAGCTACTCCGCCGGTTTTCGACTGGGCAGCCTCGCGGGTTGGCACGTGACGCCTCGGTTCTCCATCAATGGCGAGTTCACGCTGGACCTCATGGATGGCGACACGGATGCCAGCATTCTCAGGCCCCACGAACACTACCTTGACTTCGTTCTAAGTCCGCTCCTTCACTTCCGATCCGGCAAAGTCATCCTTGGACCAAAGCTGGGTTGGTTCACGAACAGCCGTTCGACCTCGGGCTCCGTGGTGTATCGCAACGTTGGGCCAACCGTGGAAGCACGCAATGGCCAGGGTCTTCTATTCGGCGTCAACGCCGGCATATTCATCCCCTTCCACAAACTGGCGCTTGGCATTCTGGCCAGCGCCAACTTCCGCCATTTCACGACCGTGGATTGCGGCCCCTACGGGTGCGCAGGCGACTACAGTCTTGTGACCATCATGAGCCTTTCGCTGGTAGCCCTGTTTTGAGATTTCCTGCACGAGCGCCGTGGCTCAAGGGTAGACAAACGCTCAGAACAACCAGAAACCAATCCCCATTCGCCCTTGGGGATAGATCTCGCCCACGGCGTTTCCACAATATGGCTTGCCACAGTCATTCGACAACGGGGTTATGTATCTGCCTCCCGCGAGCGCGGTGAACAGGCCCCCGGCGAAAAAGAAGTAGAACCCCCGGGCGGTCCGAATCTCCATGCCTGCGAGATCGAGGTTGAGCCAAATCGGGCTGTCAGGAAAATCACGATTTCCGCCGCCGTAGGAAAGCCCCGCACCCACAACGAAACGTTTCGTTTCCGCCGACCCGAACAACAGCTTCTGCATGGCGGAGAGCTGAAGACCGCTTTCCCCGACGCCGATACCGATCTCCGTCTCGAAGTGCGACCCGGGGAGGAAGGAACCCGTCAGCCCCAAGGTTCCAACCGCCGAGAAAGTTCCGAGGTTCAAGGCGAGCGCTGCCTGGTACTTATCATACGGCTTCGCCGTGGATTCGGCCGCCGGAACCCAATCGGCGAAGTCGCCAGTCTGTGGGCCAACCTCGGGTACGAAATCCGCCCCACCCGCACTCGCTGGCCGCGGGACCGACATGAGCGTGGCAGTCCCACACACGAGCGTCAGTAGGGTTCGCATGCCACCACCCAAAGCAAAGCACAGGCCAGGCACAGACACGCCGCTGGGCAACGACTTGGGTCCAGTAGATGTCCACTATTCACCATTTCCATCGAATCTCACACCAACCGCCAACACTTTCTCCCCAATGCCCCTCCCCTATTCCTCGCTGAGCGTAGCTAAGGGTGGCAGCGAGGTTGTGGGGGTGGGTCGGCGGCGGCGAGAGAGAGTGCTTGGCGAGTCGCAGACTCGCCAACGCCAACGAGCGACCGAGGGTGCCATGGCCGTCCGCGGCCGTTGGCACCCGCCCGCCGACGTGCCCACCCCCACAACCTCGCCCCCGACGCGGATCTACTGTCCGCTAACCGACAGCACGATGTGCAGGCTGCGCAGGGGTTCGGTGACGCCCTTGACCTGGGGTTCGTCGTCGAAGGCGACGTCGCTGCGTGCATGGGCGAAAGCCGAGGTCAATAGGCCGGCCGGGGAATTTTCCGTTGCGGGCGTGATGCGGACCTTGTCGCGCCCGTGGCGGCCGAAGCGGTGGAAACGCACCAGCTCGGGTTTGGCCAACGGTTCGCGGCCATCCACATCGACAGGGACGTTGCCGAAGTAGGCCTGGGCCAGTTGCCGCAGGGCCGCGCTGTCCAATCCCGGCGCGCCGCGGACCAGGGTGTTGGCCACTCGCCGCGAAGCTTGGTGGGCGTCGTCGAGGGCGGCGTCGATGCCGGCGCTGATGAGCTGCCAGAACGGCCCGCCCTTCTTCATGGCCAGCGCGAAAACGAGCTGCGCGCTTTGCTTGCCGCCAGCCGTTCCCTTACCGGCGGGCTTGGCCAATTTACCCGCCGTACAATCCTCGATGCGCGCCTTGAGCGTGGCCTCGCTCAGCGACAGCAAGAGGTAGTCCTTGCAGAAGGCGTAGTACAGGGTGACGTCGCCCGCGAACCTGCGCGCCTCGCCCGCGCGCGAAGCCCCGATGGCGACATAGGGCACGCCCTTGTGCTTGCCGTGCTCGCGCCACTCGATGGCGCCCGGCGCGGTTTCCAGCGCCATCTTGCGAATCGCGGCCAGGGTGATGGCAGCGGTCAGGCGGTTGCGCACGGCCACGCCGGCATGGATGGGCGCCTCGGTCAGAATCTTCGCGATGTCGTCGTCGCGGGAATGGTCTTGGCTGTTGTAGATGTCGAAAAGCAGCTTGGAATTGAAGCGATCCTCGACGCCGACGAAGGCCACCTCGCCCAGCCAGTCAAGCTGCGCGCGCAGGGCCGACGGCAGCTCGCGCGTGAACTCGGTAAGCAGCTTGCGCAGTTCGGCCCGCGGCCCCACGCCAAGGGAAACCAAGGCGCCGCTGGCGCTAGCTGGGTCGTCAATGCGCGCCTCGCCCACCGAACGCTGCATCTTGCGGTAGTCGCTGTCCTCGATGATGGGCAGAATACGGAAGTCCGCGTGCAAGGCGTGCTTGCCCGTCGTATCAAGGGTCAGGCGCAGGCAAGCCGGATCCATGTACGTGCTCCAGTTCGACTGGTACGAATTGGCGAACAAGCGGTAGGCGTCGCGTTCGGTTTCGGTCACCTTGTTCGGCACCGGCAGATCGATAAGCGGCGTGAGCGACGCGACCGTCCCCCACGACGATCGTGCCGGGCTGCCGGGCGTCCACGCAATGGGCTCGCCAGCCACGTGTTTAAGTTCGTCCTTGCCCAGCAAGCCGGCCGCGGCCAGTTCCTCCACACCTCGCGGTGTACGGCCGACCATCCAGCCAAAGAGCAAAGCCGCATTGCCGGGTGCCATCAGGTCGGACAGTGCGACCATGCGGCGTGCTTCCAGGATCTTCTGGCGCGGGCCAACCACCTCGGCCACGAAGGCATCGCTCATAAAGGCCAGGACATCGGCCGGCACCTCAGCATCGCGAGCCATCATGTAGCGAAAATCAAGCGCGTCGGCCAAGGCCGGGGCGCGGCCCTTGATGGTATCGATGACGGCCTTGAGCCCCCCTAGGCTGTTCGACACCAGCGCGAATCCGCCTACCTCGGCGCGATACTGTCTGACCTCACCGTCTTGCGAATGCGTGCCGGTGAGCTTCTCGCCGGCATAGTCGATGGTCTGGCTGGTCTGCTTGCCGTGCGCTGCCACATGCCCAGCCAGCGCGGACGCCAAGCCAGCCTGGAACGCGGTCAGGTTCTTCGCGCGAAAGATGAAGGTCACATCGCTGCCCTCGCGCAGATAGGGGTCGCTGCCCACCACGGCCAGGTCGGTGACCACCTGTGGCCCCAGCACCCGGCTGACCTGGCTGCGCTGGAGTCCAAGCTGCGTCTCGTACCGTTTGCCCAGCTCCTGATTCTGCGCCTGGCCCGAGTTCAACGACGCCACCGGCGTGATCCAGGTGTCGGCCTCGTCCAGCAGGCGGAACATGTGCGCCAGCGAGGCGAAGCGAACGAAATAGAAACGGGCCGGCGCCGCGTGGGCCAGCGGCTCGTCAGGCACGTTCTTGCCCAGCGCCGCCACCATATCCTTCCAGGGATGTTGCGCGACCGCGGGTGGCTCTAGCGCAGCCAACGCCACGCTTGGCGTCTCGCTGGCGAAGCGCGTGCGCAGGCGGCGATCGATCTGCAGCGCCTCGTGCACCGAGGTCAGCCCGGTGGTCGTATCCATGAACCCCACCAGCGACGATGGGTCGGGCCGGTCCCGGCCAGCCGTTACCCCCACGCGCGCCACATTGCCGGGTTTCTTTTGGGGGCTGGTCTTGTCTTCGCGAACTTCCAGAGCCTGCAACAGCTGATCGATGCGGAACTGCGCGGAATCGGACCAGGCACTGGTTCCCGTGGCAAGGTCGGCGCGCAAGGACAACAGCCACTTCTTCTTCAGCCCGGGCTCCACACGCGCCCCGCCCACTTCACCAATGGCAAAGCGGTAGCGCGGGCCCGCGGCGGCGCTTTCTTCGAAAGACTGGGCCTGGACCACCACGGTTTGCTTCTCGCCCACGGGCGGGATTTGCCGGCGCACCAGAAATAGCTGGCTCGTGCCGCTATCGCGATCGTACACCACCGCGGACCACGGCACGGGCCGCCCAGCGGGCTGCTCCAGCGTGATCTCGGCACCGCTGCCTACGCTGTCTAGATCCGCCTTGGGCCGGAAGGCCAGGATTTCCTGATCGCCATCCACCAAGCGTCCGGCCAGCGACACGGAGACATCCTGGACCACTACGGCCTGCTTCCCAGCCGCGAAGGCAGCCGGAAAGCTGAGAATAGACATGCACAAAAACCAAGCGCAAGTGACGAGACGTGAACGCATAAGGCGGATAGTAGCGCAGCTCGGGTGTGCGGTTGCTTGGATATCCGATGTGCCTATTTCGACGGTACCGCGATCCTGATCTCGCCTTGCTCGACCGGATCGACCGCGCGCAGCTTGGCCGCCACGTTCTGATAGTCGCCGGGCAGCACGCGCATGATGGGAAGGCGTGATTGCCGTCGCAAAGACACGGTGAGCAGACCGTCGCCAGCGTCGTTCACCTGCCGTTTTTCAAAGAAGCGCGCCCCGCCCGAGGTCACCTCCCCACCCTGCCCCACATCCATCACTTTCGCCCCCGTCGGCAGCGCGATCTCGGCATCCAGGTCGAGCGGGATGTCGTAGCCCAGCATCAGCGTAGTCTTGCGCTGCGGTTCGGTGCCAAAACGGCGGCCAGGCTGAGCCTGAAAGAACACGGGCCGCAAGTGCAGCGTGCCGTCCTGCCGGCCTGCCATGCGCGCCGAACGGAAGGTATAGCTGACGCGCGTGCCCGCGCCGGCTTCACCGGGTTCAACCGACAATTTATCTAACTGCGCGCCGGGAAACTGCTGACCCAGCCAGTGCTGCTCGAAATCCTGGCGCAACTTGCTGCGATCCTTGCCAGCGCGATCGAGCAACTCGTTCCATTCCACCGAGGGCCAACCCGACAGTTGCTCGGTCACCGCCACCTTGGCGCCACCGTCGGATTCCAGCCTCGCGCGCAGGATCACACTGCGGCTATCCTTCACGCCGGAAACAGCCGTCACCCTCCTTTGCGTCCCCACCACCACGGCCGGGGCGCCATCGAAACCTGGCAAGAGATAGTCAAAGGGCGCCCGCCGGATTTGCGGATCCACGAAACGATCCCCGGCCGGACTTGGAAAGCGCACCAGCAACTCGCGAAAGTCGTCCTGCTCGGCCGCGGTCGCGGGCGCATCCGTCTCGGCTTTCAAGAGCGAGCGCGCGAGCACAGCATCGGCATCAACGCCCAGGCTGCGCGCCAGCGCTAGCATCAGCCAGGCGCGATTGCCCCGGTGGCGGGCCAGGGTCATGGTTGCGGCTGCCCCGAAATCGTTTTCGGGCTCGATATGCTCGCGCACCCATCCAACGATGGCTTCCGGCAGCCGGCGGCGATCGCCCCCCACCTGCTTGGCAAGGTCCGCCGCCACCTGGCGCAGCTCGGGCGAGCCGCGGGAAAGGCCCACCCCGCGATTGGCGACGAAACGCGACCACCCGTCTGGCGGCACACTGCTGGACACGCGCACCGAGGGAATCCATTCCAAGGCGAGAACCGCCGAGCGCTCGGGGAAAGCCTGGGAATTGCCGCGCACCACAAAGGTCAGTACGCGGGTGCCGTCGCGAGGCAGCGTGGTGGCCGGCGGCGGCGCATCGGCGCGGCGATCCACGTCGAGCGGCATGGCCGCGGGGGCCACCAGTAGATACTCGCTGCGATCGAGCGGCGCCTCGAAGGACTGGAAGAAGAAACGCTCGCCCACGAAGCCAGGTGCGAACGACAGGACCGGCTCTTTAACCTCAAGCGTCTCCGATTCCACGAAATCGCCCACGCCCAGTTCGGGCGCGGAGATGGTGGATTTGCCGGCGATTTCTTCCGCCTCGCGAGACGTTCCGTCGGCCTTGCGCGTACGCAGGATCAGGACTTCAGCGCCTTCGGGAACGCGCACTTCGCCCACCGCCGCGATGGCGTCCTTGCTTAGCACCTGGGTGATGGAATGGGTCAGCACCAGGCGCGTGCCATCGGCGTACGCACGCTCCACCGCGCGATCCAGCACCACCACGGCCGGAGCCTGATAGCTTCGCCCGGAAGCCAGGTAGTCGCGAATAACCTTTTCGCCGTCGAGCCGGTAGTCGTCAAGCGGCAGCGCCAAGCCGGCCAAGCGCCCCGCCCGCCGCACGTCGCTGCGACCTGGGAAGAAATGAACAGCCGCCGCCAGCGTGGCGCGCGCCTGCTCGGGTTTGCCCAGCGCTGCCTGGACGTCCGCCAGGCGAATGCGCAGGCGCGTATCCCGCGGCGCCAGTTGCACAAGTTCCACCAGTTCATCGCGGGCTGGCTGAAGGTGACCTTGGGACAGCAAGAGATCGGCGATCTCCGAGCGCAACCACAGCGGCTCGGCGCTGGTGGACCGGATCCGGCGCAAGAGCGAAAGCGCCTTGCCAAGGTCGCCGCGCTTCTGGGCGTAAAGGCGCGCATTGCCGTCCTGGGCATCGCAGCGGCCCAGCAAGTCCACCAGGCGCGAGGCCGCGCGCACATCGTCGCGAGCCTCGGCGCGATGGAAGGCTTCCTCAAGCAGGTCGCAAGCGCCAGGACCGCCCGATGTCAAATCGAGCAGTTTGAGACCCGCCTCCAAGGCAGCGTCCGCCGGCTGTTCCAGTCCCTGCCCGCGCAACGCCGTCGCCACCGCCAGGTGCGCCGGCCACCACGCTGGCGCTGCCTGCCGGGCGCGCTCGGCCTTCTCGGTGGCTTCGCGCGACTGGTCGTTTTGCAGATCGAACTTCGAAAGATCGAGCCACGCTCGCGCCATGCCGGGGTCGCTGGCCACCGCTTGCTGCCACAGGGCGCGCGCCCGGTCGCGCATGATGTCCGCAGGCCTTGTCGGATCCATTTCGCCGAGGCGCGCGGCCGCGGCCAGTCCAAGCGCGAAACGCGGGTGTGCGGAAAGGCTCTCGATTTGGGTGAGAAGCTGATCGACGTCGCCGGACAGATTGGCCACCAACGCCCCGGCGAGATCCAGCATGGCCGCATCACCGGCCGAGGAAGTCTCAATGGCGACTGGCTTGGTTTCCGCCGCGGGAATGGCCAGCAGCGCGAGGTCCGCGATCGAACCATAGGCGCCGATGCGGATCTCGACCGTGTGCTTGCCGGCGCTGGTTTCGATACGCTCGGCGGACCAGCGCGGTCCGTACACGTCGGGCGATCCTCCGTGCTGGCGCCACGGCCCCTTGTCCACGCGCAGGCGGGCCGGACCGCCGTAATCCAGCACCAGGTCGAAACGCCCACTCGCCGAGTTGATCGCGGCGCGCAGAATCCTGATGCCATTGCGATTGTCCACGGCATTGAGCTGGAACTGGCATCCGGCCTGAACCAGGGCGCGCGACTTGGCTTCAGGGACCATGGAGTCACCGCCAAGATCGAGCAGCGGCAGCCGGCCCCATGAACCCACCAGCTGGACGGATTGCGCGCAGCCGGCCCGTGCCACGGCCTTGGCCAACAGCGTTTCGTCCGCCCGCTTGCGAGCGATGTCGATCACGGTCAGGGCAAGCAGGTACTGCGCTTTCCAGGGCAGCCGCTCGGGAGCAAGCGCGGCGAGCCTGTCCTCGGCAGCTCTGCGATCAGAGACCTCTGCGAGCAGCCGAGAGACCCGCGCCAGGACCGCAGACGAGAGCGCCACGGCGAGGGCATCCCTGCCCAGGCTCGCAGTTTCGAGCAAGGTGAGCGCGTGACCGAGCGCCGCGCTGGGATCGCCGTGCTCGAAGGCCAGGTTCGCCGTGCCGAAGAGCGCCCGCGCGTCCTTTGGATCGGCCGCAAGAGCACGTTCGAAACTGACCGTCGCGGCATTGGACTTGCCGTCGCGAAGAGCAAGCCAGCCCTGGGCGCCGTCAGATTCGGACAGCCCTGATGGCCGTCCTCGCATGGCCGATGCGCAGCCCAGGCCAGCGACGAGAAGCGCCAGAAGGCCCGCGCAAGGAGTGCGTGTCGCAGCCCTCACGGTGTTCCCTCCACGCCGACGATCACCCGCTCGGCCAGGGCAGCATCAATGTCGCGCAAAAAGGCGCGGAATGCAGCATAGCTTGGCGGCTCGATGCGATTCTTCACCACCAGCAACCCCGACGTAACGCTGATGCTGTGGCCGTCCTGCGAACTCGCCACGGCCAGGGTGAATTCGCCAAAAGGACTTTCGATCTTGCGCGCGCCCGGAGCGTGCAGAAGACGAACCCCGGCAGGCAGTGTGTAGGTGAGCTGTTCTTCGTGGCGCCACGGGTACCCCAGTACCAGCGGCCAGCGGCGCTGGCCCAAGCGGGCGTACGTGCTGGTGAAGTCGGCCTCGCGCGAACTTGCCGGCAGGCGGATCTCGCCGCGCGCAAGTCGTTCGCCCATCTGGGGAACCGTGACCGTCGAGCGCACGGTGGCCGGGCGGTTGCGGTCACCCACGTTCATCTCCACAGCTTCCAGGACCGCGCCAGCAAAGCGCCCGCTCCACACCTTGGCGTAGCGTTCGCGCCGTTCACCCGCGGTCTGGTAGTGCGAACGCCACTCGTGCGCCGCCTGGCCAGCAATCGTGAGTTCCTCGACGATGTGGGCCGAGCTGTCCGGGTGCAAGTCCACCTGCCATTTGCGCAGGGCCAGGTTGCTTTCCGGGGCCAGCATGGCGGTGCGCACCAGCTTGGCTCCGCGCGCGGACACGCGCAGGGCCATGGTGTCCTGATCCTCGGCGGGCAGCTCGGCCAGTCCGGAAAACTCGGCCGTGCCGTCGAGGTAGAGGTCGAGCGCTGGCACATAGGCGATGGCGTGGTCGAACACGGCCAACGATGCGGGCGACTCATCAATGCGGCCGCCGCGACGGGTGCGCAGGAGGACCAGCTCGCTATCGACGCCCACGCTGCGCAGCAAGGTCATGATCAGCGTCGCCTTGTCCTTGCAGTCACCGAACCGCCGCTGGAATACCTGGGTCGATTTGTAGGGCTTGTAGCCGTGGATGCCAAATTCCAGCCCCACGTAGCGCGTCTTCTCGACCACCAGGCGGTGGATGGCCTTGACCTTGTCGAGGGTCGTGGTCATCCCCGCGGTGGCCTGCGCAGCGGCCTTGGCCAGCGTGCCATCGTCCTGCATCTGATCCGCCACCAGATTCCAGTACCAGCGGCCAACGTCCTCCCACGTCCGGTAGGTGCTGACGTGCAAATAGGGCGCGATTTCCGCGAAGCCAGGCATGGCCGGCTCACTCTCGATGCGGGGCACCTGGCGCGCCTCGAACTTGTACAGCACGTCGTCGCCGCGGGCTTCGATCGTGGGGCCAAGGCCGGGCAAGCGCGGCGGATTGAAATAGAAGGTTCGCGTCTTGGGCGCGATCAGCGTGTAATCCCAGCGCCGGGTGGGCAAGCTGTCGCCGATCATCTCGAAGTCGCCGAAGTAGTCGGCAAATTCGTTGCTGTAGCCCACGTCCGCGACGGTGTATTGAACCTCCACGATATCGCCCGCGCGCAGGTTCTCGAACCCGACGATCTCGGCCCGCGTGTCGTAGTACAGCCCGTACCAGGGCTCGGAGAGATCGCGCTGATCGCGGCCTGTGGCCTGGGAGATTTCGATGGCCTGTCCCTCTCCCCGGCGCAAGACGCGGGCCTTGCGGATTTCGACTTCCTGCCGGCCGGGCTCAAAGCGAACCCAGGTCTCCTGGTTCTCGCGGGCGGCGCGTTCGCTGCGGACATGGACCACGTGCTGAACGAAGCGCTCGGCAAGGCCGTTGCCGTGCACGCGCACCACGGTTCGATCAAGGATGATCTCGGCCGAGGCATCGTCGCTGGCAGGACGTCCAAAGATCACGTCGCGCGCAAGAGCCTCGCCATCGGCCGCATACTCGGCCACCCAATCGCCACCCGAGCGTTCAGTGCGTTTCGCCTTTTGCGCGGCGGCCAGGGCTTCCAGGTAACGGCGCAGGCCCGGATTCTGGGGCCGCAACGCCAGCGCACGCCGCATGCTCGCGAGGGCGCTCTCAAACTGCCCGGCGCGCGCCTCCAGCCTGCCCAGCTCTTCGGCCAGGCCCGCATCGTCGGGCAAGCGTGCAATGGCCCTTTGAAAGACCGCACGCGCACCCGCCACGTCTCCGCTGCCTTCGAGCGCACTTGCCTGACCGAACACCAGCGCGGACAGATCCGGTCGCCAGCGTACAGCTTCGCCATCGAGTCGCGCCGCCTCGGCCAGATCGCCGCGTCGGCGCGCGGCGGCGGACAACTCGCGTAGGACGCCGAGGTCGGACTTGCGCACGCCATAGATGGCCCGGATCGCCGCCTCTGCATCAACGGGCCGGCCAAGGCCCCGCAAGACCTCGGCCAGCGCGTCTTGCACCAGCGGTAGGCGGCGCGAGTCCTCGGACAGACTAGACAAGCGAGCCAACGCCGACGCGGCCAACCCCGCGTTCTGCTCCTCGCGGGCCAGCGCAAGTTGCGCTTGCACGCAGTTTGGGTCGAGGACAATGGCCTGCCGCCAGCGCGACGCAGCCGCATCGTCGCGCCGCTGGCTACGCCACAACCGGCCGATTTCCGCCATCACGCTTGCCCGCTCCTCGGCACCCGCAAGCGCGGGCAGCGCGCGTTCCAAGGCCGCACGGCGGTCGTCCTCTTCGCGCGACACGCTGCCAAGAAGCAACAGGGCCTCGACGGC
>Ga0302322_100005736_pt1 | contig 10915 bp, 12 predicted proteins | sample Fen_T0_2_FD_203757 | JGI IMG/M metagenome (GOLD analysis project Ga0302322, IMG submission 203757) | Peat permafrost microbial communities from Stordalen Mire near Abisko, Sweden - Fen_T0_2 | ecosystem: Environmental > Terrestrial > Soil > Wetlands > Permafrost | place: Sweden: Abisko... | reverse complement strand
ACAGGCTACCATGCCAACCAAGCACCGCGGTAACGTGGCGAAAAACTTCAGGACTTGATCCCGCTTTAGCCGCTTCCGCAAAACCGCCTTGTCCTGGCAGTCTACACCATGCACCTGAAAAACTTGCTTTGCCAAGTCAACGCCCACTCGTTTAATATTCATCTCGGACTCCTCTTTCTGTTGGTCTGGAAGTCAAATTCTACCAGTCTGGCACTCAGATGCCGTCAGGAAGGAGGAGTCCATACCATTGCCGAATGCGGTATCCTCGAAATGGCGGATTACGACTGTTTACCAATTGAACTTAACCTAATTGTTATGAAAAAAACTTATACCATCATCGCTTTAATCTTCATAATTACTGGATGCCAGTTTCAAAAACCAGACAATTTGAAAATGGTAAACCCTGCTGAATTACATCAAATCATGCAAAATGACGATATATTCCTTGTTGATGTTCACACGCCTCAACAACGGCATATTAAAGATACTGACCTTTTTATTCCCTATAACGAAATCGATAAATACATTGAAAAATTTCCTAAAGATAAAAATACGGCTATTTATCTGTATTGCGAAGGTGGTCCGATGGGTAATGCTGCCGCAAAAACTCTTCATGAATTTGGTTACCAAAACTTGTTCAATCTTGAGGGAGGGGCAAGGGCTTGGAAAAAAGCGGGTTTTGATTTTGAATAACCTGTTATCCCGTATGTTGGGTATTTTGTAGGTTGAAGCTGAGGTAAGGAAGCACAACAATTCGGTATATCAAACGTTGAGGTTCGTGCCTCAACCCAGCCTTGTATGATTAATTTTAAGACCTATTAGCAAGTAAATCCGATAAGCTTTAACAGTTCATTGGGAGGCCGTCCCAGCCTGAGGACTGGGAATAAACCAGAGCCTGTGCGTAGATTGGCCCCCGCCCTATTCACCCATGCCGTGGAGTATCCGAGGCTTAGAGCCTGCATACACAAGGATGGTAGGTGCATGCGCAGGGTCGGGAACCGATGGCTAGTTTACTTTCTCTATAACTAATTAACAATTGAATCATGACTAATAGCCAACTCATTGAAATGACAAGTGAACCAACCACCAAGTTATTTGCTGGCATTGATGTTGGGGCTGATGAGCTGGTTCTGGTGATCCGGAAAAACGGCAAACCCTTAGATCCTCAAAAGTACGGCAACACCCGTGCGGAACATGCGCGAATGGCAAAAAAATTGGGCAAGATGGCTGGCATCAAGATGTGCATGGAAGCGACTGGCGTTTATCATTTTGATTTGGCCGTTGCCTTGCATGATGCGGGTATAAAGGTCATGGTCATCAACCCCAAGGTATCGCATAACTTTGCGAAGGTGTTGATGAAAAACAGCAAGACGGATGAGGTGGATGCAGCTATCTTGGCCATGTATGCCGAGCGCATGGGCTTTGTGCCCGGGACGCGCCCATCCAACGACAAGATTGCTTTGCGTTGTTTCTCCCGTCGTATCAATGCCTTAACTGGTCAGAAAGCAGCAGCCAAGAACCATTTGCATGCCTTAGTTGCCACGGGAGAAACACCCAAAGCCGTGCTGCGGGATGCCAAGCTGGCCATCAGCCAATTGGAGAAGCGGATTGATGCCTTGGCTGCCCATGCCCTGGCATTAATCAGCAAACATCCTGAGCTTGCCAGGGTTTTGGTGTTGCCGGTCGGCATTAAAGGTATTGCCAACACCAGCGCCATTGCCTTGATGGGCGAGCTGTTGCTGTTGCCGCCAGGGCTTTCCCATCGGCAATGGGTAAAGTTTGCAGGGCTTGACTCCAAGGCATTTGAGTCAGGCAAGAGTGTCCACAAGAAGGCACGGCTATCCAAAGCGGGCAACCGGTATCTCCGATCAGCCCTGTATATGCCCGCCTTGAGTGCCAAGCAACATGACACGCACATCAATGCTTATTTCCAGCACCTGCTGGAGGGCGGCAAGACACCCTTGCAGGCTGTCTGTGCTGTCATGCGCAAATTGCTTCACGCCATCCATGGTATGCTCAAACATGACAAGCCATTCGACAACACCCGTTTCTATGCGATTACAGCTATCGCCGAATAGCTTAATTTTTAGCTTTATTAATTTGACTTTGAACAGAGTATCTACAACTGAACCACTCGGAAACTCTATAGACGGGACAATATGGCCCGCCCGGCGAAAGCTGGTATCTACTCGGTACTATCAATTAAATCATCTTCCTGCTCAGGGCTTTCGGCTTTCAACAACCCTATGATTAACTCAATGTGCGCCTGAAATTGCGGTATCACAGGAATTTTCCACTCTTTTCCGACAATACGGGACAGTAAATTATTCAACCAAGGCCGGTTCGATTGTGCTTGTTGGATGATCAATTTGTTGGTTTCCCCATCCTTAACAACGGCAAAACCATCCAGCCAAACCTCAATCGATTCCGTTTCACCGTATAGCGTCGCTTGTACATAGGCTTTACGGGTATCGAGATCAAGATTAAAATCCGTTAATTCTGCAATGCCCTTAAGCATTATATTTGCCACCCATACAATCATCATATTGGGTGTCCATTTTATGGCCGTTTTTAATAAACTGGTTTTAAAACTCATTTTTTGCATTCATCAGGTAGTGGAGTAAGATCTATAATCTTAACCTTTATTTGCTTAAGGTGTTAAGCGTAACCAAAAAAATATTGCACATACAAGGTTAATTCTACTTTACGCACATTTGCATTCATTTAGCTCGGTCTCAATGGGTTTGCACGTCTAACATCGGCCTTCAACACAGTTAAGACCTGCAAATATGGTATTATTTTCTTAAACAAAAGAGGAAATTCTCATGTTAAAAACACACGGTTATGCCGCCCATAATAACCACTCACCTTTAGTCCCGTTCAGTTTCGAACGGCGGGAGCCAAGGCCAAATGATGTTCAGATCGAAATCCTGTTTTGCGGCGTTTGTCATTCCGATATTCATCAAGCCCGTAATGAATGGGGGAGTTCCACGTTCCCCATGGTACCCGGACATGAAATTATCGGTAAAGTGACAGCTCTAGGTGGCGCAGTGAGCAGTTTTAAAATTGGCGAAATGGTAGGTGTAGGCTGCCTAGTAGGTTCGTGCCGGACATGTTCTGATTGCAAAGAACATCTGGAACAATTCTGCAATGCCGCGACTTTTACCTACAACGCACCGGATAACATCTCAGGCGGCAGCACCTACGGCGGCTATTCTTCCCAGATCGTTGTCGATCAACATTTTGTGCTGCATATTTCCGACAAACTCGATCCTGCCGCCGCTGCGCCGCTCTTATGCGCTGGTATCACCACCTATTCGCCATTAAAGCATTGGCAAGTCGGTAAAGGCGATAAGGTTGGCATTGTCGGTTTAGGCGGGTTAGGACACATGGGGGTTAAATTAGCCCGTGCAATGGGGGCGCATGTTGTGCTATTTACCACCTCAGCCAGCAAAGTGGACGATGCTATTCGGCTAGGCGCACATGAAGTGGTGATTTCCAAAGACACTGAAGCCATGCAACAACATAGGCTCAGTTTTGATTTTATTTTGAATACAGTTGCCGCCGCGCACAGTTTAGACAGTTTTACCGAATTGCTCAAACGCGACGGCACACTGTGTTTGGTTGGTGTGCCCGACCATCCACACCCCTCCCCCGCAATCGGCAACCTGATCTTCAAGCGCCGTAAAATTGCCGGCTCACTAATCGGTGGATTAAAAGAAACGCAGGAAATGCTGGATTTTTGCGCCGAACATAATATCGTCTCTGACATAGAAATCATCCCGATACAACAAATTAACCAAGCCTACGAGCGCATGTTAAAAAGTGATGTTAAGTACCGGTTCGTTATTGATCTCGCCAGTCTTAATGCTGACGGTGTTGGCAAATAATTATTTTGCCATTTGTCGAATGTGGAGCAAGATTATGGAAAAATGCACAACGGGTAAGTCTGGCTTGTTCTACTGCCTATTTTGTTTTTAGGCATCTAGTCCTTGGATGTTGCACACTGTCACGTCGAACTTGTGTGCTTCTTGATTTTCTCTGGTAAAACTTAATGACGAATATGGACTACATCCACCGTATTCCAAATATTTTCAACATAATCAGCAGTCATCTCAGGCATACCATCCTGTAACCACTCAACCAATATTTTTGCGGTATTGGGGTAAGTGATTTGGACTGCATGGGCATTGTGCAGCCAGTGATCAATCGCCGCCCCGTCAATGTCATTCATGATGTGTCCATATCCTAGCTGTTGTAATGCCGCCGCATTGGAGATTTGCTCCATCTGGGCATGTAACGGCTTTGCCAGGATTTTTTTGCCCATCTGCAAGGCCTCGCTGGCAAGCTCAAATCCGGCATTGCTGATGATACCTGAACAATCAATAAGGTCTTGTTGAAAACCTTCCCGCGATAACGGTTTGCAGACAATAAAATCAGCTTGAGAAGGAACGGCTTCCGGTGTATAGATGTGAAACTCAAACAGATTGAAAGGTAACAAATGCGCGATCACAGCCTTGGTATCTTCAAAAGGCAGATACACAATGATTTTATTTTTGATGGCTTCTTTTGATTCTTGATAAGTTTCGATAATAGGCGGCAACACAGGTTGCCCAAAATGATGCCAATGTAAACCTACACCAATGTCCACCGGTGCATAGTATTTCATGACCAACTCAGCCAGTGGGTCGGAGCCTTCCCTGGGTATCTTATGGTTGAAAGCATATTGATGTCCGATACCCAAAACTGGCACGCCCTGGGTTTTTGCTGCCCAGGCGGTAACGGGTTCAAAGTCACTGATGACCAAATCATATTCCCTTAAATCAAGTTTTTTGACATCCTTTACAAAAGTGATGGGTTTGGAAGTCAACAGCGTTTTAAAATAGCTGACCTGTCCCTTGTTAACGGAAAAAGTGAGTCCATCACGTAGTTGATAGCCATTAAAAACAGCCATGTCAAAATACTTATCGAAAGCACGTCCGGTAAACTGGAAATCAACCTCAATGCCTGCCTTAAAAAGTTCTTTTGCCATCACCCTGGCGCGGGTGATATGTCCGTTGCCTGTTCCTTGAACGCCGTAGAAAATACGCATTAAATGATTTGCCCTATGCTGAATAGTGCGATTGAGATACCCATAACACAGCCAACCAGTATATCGGTGGGAAAATGCACACCCAACGCCACGCGGGAAAAACCGACTAACCCTGCCCAGCAGCAAAGTGGTATGAATAGAACTGGGAAAAAATGACCCAGCAAAGTCGCCATCATGAACGCAGCCGAAGTATGGCCTGATGGAAAGCTAAACTTGTCTGAAGGGGTAATAAAACTGTGGAAGTTTTTTAAAGCCGCTTCTGGACGGTTACGTTTGAAGCCATTTTTTAGGATAAAATAGATCGGCCTTTCGATGGCAAAAGCCAACAGGATGGCTTGTAAAGCTTGGTTTCGTAGTCCTTCATGCCAATAAAACAGTGCCATGACCAGGACATACAACTCCCCATCGCCAGTCCGTGACACGTACCGAGAAACCTTAGTCAAACTATTATGGATGCTGGCATTAATCAGCCAGGAGAACATAAAGACATCATATTTATGAATCGCGTAGAGCAGTTTCATCTTGACCTCCCAAGGGCTTATCCTGGACTTACCGACTATGATGCTTACGTATCGGAACACCCAAGCGTTCACCCACTAATTAGCTTTCAAGCAGGAAGAATAAGGCTTTATTGTGACAACGACGTGACTGTATCTTGAAGATTGCGTGACAGCTTTATCAAAATAGATTGCCTGCTTTGATAAAAAAATAAAGAATAGCGTTTCATAGCAGGGGTATTATTGATTACCGCATTCGGGTATTAGCCCGGATTTAGCCGTTTTGTTTAATTTTTAATGAATATTGAAATCCCCGTTTGGCCTTACGTTTACGGTTCGCCTTCCGGTGTCGGTAAAATCCGCACCGCACCGGAAGATTTTATCGTCTATGAAAACCTTGCCTTTGAGCCATCCGGCGACGGGGAACATGTCTTTTTGCAAATACAAAAAACCGGAGAAAATACCGACTATGTTGCCAGACAATTAGCTCGGTTTGCCAATGTTCGCCAGCGTGATATTGGTTTTGCGGGGCTAAAAGATCGTCATGCAGTCACTGCCCAATGGTTTAGCGTTTGGCTACCCGGTAAATCCGAACCGGACTGGGCGGTATTCGCAACCGACAACATGAAGGTGCTGCACACAGTACGTCATGCCCGAAAATTAAAACGCGGCGTGTTGTCGGGTAACCGTTTTGAGATCACCATTCGTGATTGGCAAGGCGATCAGGCAAAAACGTTTGAGCAGTTAGAATTAATCAAGGCCAACGGCATCGCTAATTATTACGGCGAACAGCGTTTTGGTAACCAGGAACAAAATGTCAACAAAGCTTTGGCGATGTTTAGCGGCATGAAGATGGGGCGCGAGCAGCGCAGCCTGTATTTATCCGCCGCTCGCTCGTACCTGTTCAATCAAATCCTTAGCGAAAGAGTCGCCGCAGGAAGCTGGAATCGGGCACTTGCCGGAGATACCTTTATGTTCGACGGCTCGAAAAGCTGTTTTAAATCGCAGTTGCCGGATAATGAAATTCTCCGCCGACTGGAAGCCAAAACCATTCATCCATCCGGCGTGTTATGGGGGAAAGGCGAGCTTGATGTTTCGGCAGATGCACACGTTGTCGAACAGAAGGTTATTGATGCCTATGACGAACTGGCCCAGGGTTTGGTTACTTTTGGGGTGGAAAAAGCCCGGCGTGTTTTAAGGGTTAATGTAGAAAATCTGGAATGGCAGTTCAACGATCACACGACATTACAACTGTGCTTTACCTTACCTGCTGGCAGTTACGCTACCTCGTTGTTGAGGGAAATTATTGGAGTCCAACCCCCAAGTAGCGTGTAAAGATTAGCTTTTCCAAATGTTTTGTGTTTTTATGGAAACTCTGGACAAGTTGATTCCTCCCATGGTTCGACAGGCTCACCATGAACGGAATCAACCCGTTACCGTTCGTCCTGAGCTTGTCGAAGGACTTATTCAGAGATTCCTTAACAAAAGCAAACACTAATACCCCAAATAGGTTGAACACTAATGGCAATAATCAACACCCTCATCCCTGTTAGTAAACATCTCCGTTTACTACTCATTTCTTCCTTGGTATTGATTGCCTTAAGTGCCCATGCGGAAGATAGCGACGATTTATTTTCCCAAATCCAGGCACTACAAAACCAGAACAAAATTCAGGTCACTGGCCTGGAGAGAATCCAAAATGCTGAAAAAGTCATGACCAGTGGCAGCTTAGAGCAGCAAGTTCAACAGCTTTTTGCTCCGTACAATCACATCGTCAGTCGAAATATCAAAGGTCAGATTGAACGCATCGTCATTATCAACAAAAAACAAAAACGGAAAGACAACCGTATTGTGTTGCCGACTAGTTTCCAGGGTAATCACTTTACGGTTTCCGTATCCCTTTCAGGCGATGGCAGAGTCTGGCAAACCGTGGATATGGTGATCGACACAGGCGCAGATTTAGTCGTTTTGCCAGAATCCATGATCGACCAATTAGGCCTTGCCGATAGCAAATTTACCCTAGGAAAAATGCAAACCGCCAACGGCATGGCCGACGCAAAAATTGGTATGTTACAAGAGCTGAAAATTGCCGGGGAAACTGTTGAAAATGTCGAAGTCGCCTTCATTGCAGACCAACTGTTAGGGGAAAACAAGTTGTTGGGGATGAGTGTGTTAGGGCGTTATCAGGTCAATATTGATGATAAGGCTCAGTTGATTACTTTGATTAAAAAATAATTGTCTCAGTAGATACTGGATTTGAAGCCCAATATTGCTTAATCAACGTAACCAACTGGACTTGCGTGATTCAGCTTAACAAATCACTTCACGCAGTACTGCCATATTGCTGTCACAAAGATCAGGCCAAGTCAGAATGCCATTTTCATCAAACCAACAAATGTTTATTTCTCGGTCTGTACAAAGATAATCTGTAATCTACGGTATCGAAGTTGGATTTTCTGGAAGCACTAAGCAAAGTGAAATACTTTGGTCATTTATCATATTCCGGTAACGATAGCGATATTCATAAAGCTGGCTTAAGCCCTTCCTGACTTGCTCTAGCAAGCTCTCCCCTCCGCTTTTCATCTCAAAAATAAATGAGCCGTCACCTGGAATTTTTGAAAACAAATCAATATGATCATTCTCTTGAGGACTGACCCCAAGTCTGCGAAGCCAACTCTCCATCAAATCAATAAGCTCTTTGTGAGCCAAGTTTCTTCGCTGACGCTTGATCCTCGTAAGTTCTGGGTCTGCGAGTTCTTTACGCCTGTCATAGGGTTTTGGCGTCGGAAGCACCCCTGTTCGTGACCTGAAAGGATAAATCTCTGCAACGGGCAAGGGAATGACAGTAGTCCCTCCGTCACTGACCGGTTCAATCGGCATTGCGGTTTTCATAGCTTCATCTTTGGTAAGAGCTTCGACGATATGTGAGGGAAGCATTTTCACTCCGTCGAAGTACCGCCCCCACTCTCCACTAGCAATAACCTCTTTCAAATCTTTTCCGTTAGTGCAACTATCAAAACCTGTAAATTCAGTGCCAATGCTGGCAATAGCCTCTAATTGGCGAATAAGCTGATTTCTGTCAGCTTCATTCACGCCAGCTCGAAGGCGAACACTCCCTTGTCCGAGCAAAAAAATCTCTGTGTGCCTAAGAGTATGAAATCGACTCTCATACTTATTAGGAAAGCCAAGCCGATTGTTGCGAATATCATTAAGCACCGTGGCTACGTCTTCGACTGACGGCAACGCCCGTGTGTTTATCAAAGGACAGTTGGCTAAGCCAAATATTTCATCATAAGAAACTGAGGCACTAAGAACGCTGATACCGCGAATATTAGCATCAGCTTGGAGCGCAACAGCAATAGTCCTTAACGGGGAGAAGTGAATCCCCTGCCTTATAAAATCTAAAGTTCTGCCACTTGTATTAGCCTGAATCCGAAGATTGTTTGTGTAGCTATCGTATGCCGCCCCCATCGCGTTTGGATATTGAAACAATGGCAATTGCAATCTAAGGAATGAGGCTACGTCAGGTTCTTCCCTTATCAAAAACCTCTTGGTTGTTTCGGTTATGCGAACAACCCATCCAACGGGGGATGCTTCCAAATAATAGAGGCCAAGGTATGCAGGGTATGCGCTTATTTCATCGCGAAATTTAGATACATCTAATCGCCTACTAGAGGTGCTTGATTTTGATGCGGCAGCTTGGGCAAGGTAGGATGCACGAGGGCTGATGCAGGGCTGATGCGCTGTAATCGTTCTTCAAATGCTTGCCGACTAAATAATTGACCATCAAATTCGTTAAAAATTGCCGCAATCTCTGCCAATTTTTCCGGCCATTCATCGCTGCTTGAATGAATTTTGTGGCTGAACAGGTCAACAATCATGCTGAAGCCCTATTTTTTTTCCTGCAAATATTCAAGCCCAAGAATTTCGGCAAGCTCTCCATTGCTTCTTACACGCTTTGCCCCAAAAATATGTAATTTAATATGCTCGGCGAGCTGCGCTGCAAATAATGGCGGTACAGCATTTCCGACTTGCCTAATAACGTGACGGCCAGTTCCGTAGAATTCCCACCAATCTGGGAAGGTTTGCATTCTTGCGGACTCTCTCGGCGTTACTTCTCTGGGTGAGAAAGGATGAACATGACCCTTGCCGCCGCCTTTGTCAGAGCCAACAATAATTGTATAGCTTGGCTTTTCTGGGTGTAACCTATTAATCCTGGTCTTCGGGTCACGCTCTCCAAATCTTAGCTTGTGATAGCGGTCGATTATACGTTGGCTGTGCTTCCGTCCAGAATGATTTGGAATAAAACTAAATTCTCCGGGTTCAGGCATGAATCTTAGCGCCTCAGAGGCAGTTCTATATGGAACTTTCTCGCAACCCTGAATACCGTGTGTAGGTTTCATCGCTGGAACTAACTTTCCAGTTTTGGTACCGATGAAGAAAATACGGTCTCGGAATTGAGGTATTCCAAAGTTTGCGAGTTGGTAACTATGTGCCGATACCGTATAAAGCCCATCTAACTCAAGGGACTTTAATATATAATGAGCCGTTGTGAATGGACTTTAATCCAGCAACATTTTCAAAAACAAAAGCCGTTGGCTGAATTTCTTGCAATAGCCGTAGATAGTCCCAAACAAGATTGCCCCTTGGGTCTTTTAAACCTTTGCGCCTACCAAATACAGAAAATGCTTGGCATGGTGGGCCACCAATTAGTAAATCAACGGAATTTTTGTCTATTTCAGCATTTTCGAGCAATTCCCGTGAAGATATTTTTGTAATGTCTGCCTGCATTGCTCTAGCGTGATTATAAAATGGTCTTCTTCCGCTGTTTAATTCCAGGGTCTTGCACGAAAACGAATCAATATCGCTAGAAATACGTATTTGAAATCCAGCCGCAGAGAAACCTAAATCAAGCCCCCCACCACCTGAAAAAAGAGCTATAGCATTTAAAGATTTGCTGGGTTTTGTGTGATTATTCTTTGCTACGCTTACTGCTCTAGTAATGTTTGGAGTGCTTTCAATTTCAGCCCCCCACGTTTCAAGCAAAGATACACTATCAAGAATCACGGTTATCTCGCTCCTTCACGGCCTTATGATCATTGAAAGTTCTATTGTATAGCATTGTCTTCATTTGAAATCATTCGACAACAATTAAACATCCATACTAGTAGCAGCCAAGCAAGCTTGCTCCGATAAAACATAGTAGCATCCGAAATAATCGGAACTTCATGTGCCCCAGATTTCATAAACTCCATGATGGCTACTTGCTTTTATTCCACCTAACTTAGTCGTAGCTATAATGCTTACGCAATGGTTTGACGACTTT
>Ga0302322_100005734_pt1 | contig 10919 bp, 13 predicted proteins | sample Fen_T0_2_FD_203757 | JGI IMG/M metagenome (GOLD analysis project Ga0302322, IMG submission 203757) | Peat permafrost microbial communities from Stordalen Mire near Abisko, Sweden - Fen_T0_2 | ecosystem: Environmental > Terrestrial > Soil > Wetlands > Permafrost | place: Sweden: Abisko... | reverse complement strand
ACTGCAGCCGCCTTCGCGCGCGTGAAACCGACCAGTTGCCGAGTTCGTCGCCACGCGCGGAGCGCCGCTCGGCCATCGGTCGACTGGGAGGCGGCCGCAACCAACTCTTGCCAGGTACCGGATGGATGCATGGACCGAAACTGACGATTGAGCTCCGAGAAAAGGCGGTGGTCGGCGTCATAGTGTGCTCGTTCTTCCCGATCCAACGCAACTCGGAGCACGACCAAATCGAAGTCCGCCAACCACTTGCCTGCCAAGTCGCCGACGCCGAGTTGGTACACCACCGGGCCCAATAGCTCCTCGAGTCGAGTGAGTCCTGGACCGGTTGGAGGTGTGGCCGATAGTCCGAGTCGTTGGCTCGCGGCGCACATTTCGAGCGCCTCGTCGCGGACGCCGCAGCCGAAATGGTGCGCCTCATCGACCACCAAGAGCTCGAACCGGTCGCCGATGCGCGGCATCCAGCGGAGTGCGGATTCAAACGTCGCGACCGTGACCTGTTGGACGTCTTGTCGGCCATCGCCAAGACAGCCGATCGCTCCGGGATAAAATCGCGACAATTCCGTGAGCCATTGGTTCAAGAGTGCTCGGGTTGGCACCAGGCAAAGGGTTCGCGCACTGGTTGACGCCATTGCAGCCGCCGCAACTCGAGTCTTTCCACTACCCGTAGGCAAGATCACGAGCCCACGTTGTTCTGCTAACTGCCAGGCCAGAATCGCGGCTTGTTGGTAGGGGCGCAGGTCGGTAGAGTGCCAGCCTTCTACAAGGGCAGAACCCGTGCGTCGCACTTCGTCGACGACCGGCAACCGGAGCGAGCGCAGGGCCATCGCGACCTCTACGTAGCGATAGGCGGGCGCTCGATAGAGCTCGACCCGGGGGTCCCAAAGGAGCCCGGGGATGGCCTTGCGGCTCAGATCCGGGGCTTCGGCTAGCACCAAGGTTCCGTGGTCGAAGAGCAGCTTCATGGCCTGCTTCCCTTTCGGACCAATCCGCCCTCCGGTTGCTAGAAAGAGCCTTGGACGCGAGACACCTTCCGCGCTCCGCGCCTCCGCGGTAAGCAACCCGAGTGGAACTGCAACTCCGACACTGCGGGGGCGCCGAAGCGTGAAGACCAAGCGCATGAAGCGCGAGCCCCGCCCGAAGCTGCCAACCGAGATCCCGCTCGATGATGGCGCACGCGAGGGGACCGATCTTTGGCGTGAGATCGGCGGCGTGCGGTTCTGCCACTGGGGTCGCTGGCTTCTGCGGCTCGCACTTAACGAGCCAGAGGGACTTCGATCGATCGCGCGCGAGTTCCGGCGTCGAGCGGCTGCACCTCGCAGCTCCAAGGATGGGGGCCGAGGCCATGCTCGCGCAGCTCGCGGCTCTCGAGGCGCGCCTCACGAAGCTAGAACTGGCGCCAGCCACGGTGCTCGATGACGTCAAACGAGCCAGCAAGTGGCTTCACGACAAGGCATTCCGTCGTGTCTGGCACGCAACCTCGATTCGACATACGCCCGAGATGGCGCGCACGCCGCGGAAGGTGCTCGAGGAGCGAGCGCTGACGGGTAACTGGTCCGCCTTCCCGATCTCGCCTGCTCCGTATTTCGCAGCCCGCCGTCGACTCCATGCTGCGAAACCGCCTCGCGATCGTGCGGCAGGTCCACGGATGGTCGGACGAGGACGCGCTCACCGAAGCCCAGCAGCTGTGCACCCACCTCGCGGCCGCGGTCAATCACGATCTAGTTGGCAAGAAAACGTTCTGGGTCAGCGCCGATCTCGCCGAAGCACTTCTCCACACCAACCTGGATATTCCGGGAGACGTGCTGGAGTTGCCTTTCGCCGCGTGTGCTTTCGTTTTCAACGACGCGCCGACGATCGAGCTGGTTCGGGCTTTGATCTATCGTCACTCCACGGCCCGAGCGCTCTACCGCACGCTGACGGTCTATGCGTTCCCTTCCCGTGACGACATCGAGCCCGGGTTCGACTTCGTGTTTCTAGCCGACGCCTATGATGGCGAGTGGCCGTACATGATAAGCCGCAGCGTGCTGACCGACGGCAAGCGTAACCTCGACGAGATTCTGGAGAGCCATCCAGATGGCTCCACGGACGAGTTGTTCCGAGATGTCGAGATGGGGAAGTTGCTGACGCTCGTGGTGAACGCGGTGCTTTACACCACCAGCGCTGACTATCGGAAGGAGGGGCGTGAGCCCGCGCCGCCGGCACTCGCCACCAACCGCGCGATCCTCAGCGGCGACGGCGTCTACTACTTGCCCGGCCGCATATCCACGGCCCCCGGCCTGCCACCGAGACGGAGGCCGGACCGAAAACCGGCACGACGATCGTCAAGCGCTTCTGGGTGCGCGGCCATTGGCGCCGCCCCCACAGCAGCTGGCAAGACCAGCGCGTACGTTGGATCGCTCCTTACCCGAAAGGGTCAGACGTTGCCGCCATCGTCGAGCGGGAATACGCGCTCGGCGCGATGGATCCGTGAGCGACATGCCGGCCCGAGATCCTCGGTCTCTGGTCGCTTGGCAGCGGCCGGAGCCGCGCTTATAGGCTCCGTCCATGACGCCCGTCATCAGGTTTGCCCCGATTGCAGCGCAGCTCGCACGCTCGGTCTCGCTCGATGACCTTTTCCCTTTCGCTGCGGTCGAGGACGTACTCCGCGACCATCGCGAGAACACCTCACAATCCAACGAGCCAAAGCTGCCGGACGACGTGTTGCCGTTCTTCGGTCACTATTGCGCCGTCACTCGGGCTGCTGTCCAGCTCCTCGGCGCCCCGGCATTCGGTGCCCTCGCGCGATTTCACGATCAAGTCGAAGACGAGTACATGCCGGGCGGCCCACCGCAGAGTCCCGTTTACGACTCGTTCGCGATCCAGTTCGTCCTGAGTGCGGTCCCGCAAGGCATCGCTAATGAAACGCCGTATTCCGTGCTTGCGCGGCTGCTTCTTCGTGATCCGTCGCGTGCCCGCTTGCAGTCCATGGCGCAGAGCCTGGCCGACTCGAGGTTCGACCTTTATCGCGTGAAGAGTGCCCGCAGCCACACTGCAGAGATCGAGAGCGTGCGTGGAGGCGGCGCATTGAGCGTGGGACTGACCGGTCCCTTCCTGCGCGCGGGCGATTTCGGCCTGATGCGTGTCCTTCAATTCGGAGACCGCTTCTTCATCGCCGACTCGCCGTATATGTTGAAGGCTAGCGAGGGAGATTGGTACCTGTACCTCGCTCGCATCGTCGCCCAGCAGCAGGGCGCGGCTAGCCCTCCGGCTCCGCAGAAGGCGAGTAAGCTCAGCAGTAAAGAGCAGGCGCGGAGGCGCCAGAAAGACAAGGCAAGAGCAACCAGCAACGAGCCGGAAGAGATCATCAGGCGCCACCTGAAATTTGGCCCGTCTCCTCGTTACTGGTTCGACTATGTCATGGACGCCTACGCGGGAGAGCGGCGGGGTACCGTCTTCCTCGAGGGCGTCCCGGATCGACCGGAGCTCCTGCCGCACTCGCACGAGTATCAAGGCGCCTCCGAGCCAGGACCGCCGCCCGAAGTCGCGTTTCGAAGAGAGTTGCTGCAAACCGCTACAAGGGAAGGGCTGTTCGAGCTTGCATTGCGAGAACTGCACCGGCTCGGCGATGCCGGCAGCGCGGAAGCGGGCGCGCTCACCCCCAACGAGCAGAACCTCCTGGCTGCCTACGCGACATTCGGCCTTCGTGCGGCAGACGGTACAACCGTGCTCACTCGGTTCGAGCGAGCGCACCGGGCCGAATCGCTGCATCCGGACGTGCGCTCGTTCATCGACAGCCTCAAGAGGGGTTGGTTCACCGTGCTTCGCGTCGAACGCATCCATCTCGACAAGGGCCTCGAGGCCTTCGACCTCTTCCGCGGGCAAAAGCTGCCGGTCAGCGAGCGTTCGGCGACGCGCCAGCTGGGGCTGGGTGACCTCATTCTAGGGTGGCTGTGCAAAGATCCCGCCGGCACGATCACGCTCGAGGGCGGCCTTGCACACCTCCCATCCTACGCGGCCGCGCCGTTAGTGTCACTCGTGGCAGACCTTCGGCGCCACATGCCGCCGCTGGCCGATGAGCAGGCCTGGAAGAGCCGCGCCGCGGACCTGCCGTTGCCGCTCCTCGCCGGCATCATCGAGTTGCGCTCGAACCCGCCGTTGCCGAAGCTGATCAACACGAGCGGCGACCCGCTAGAGCCAGCTACTGGCCACTACCGCATCCGCGCTCGAGCACGAGTTGCCGGTGCCCTGGCGCGCGAATTCCTAGAGAACGGTGATGGGAGCTACACCTGGGTCGACCAGGCGGGAACCTCGCTCGCTCGCATGGAGCTCTCCACCAGCATGCTTCGCGTCCAGGTCAATTCACGCCAGCGCCTGAAAGCGGCTCAGCAGCGGCTAGAAGCGCTGCTCGGTGACGCCATCGAGCGCAGCCTCGAAGTCCACGAGGACCTGACGCAGGCGGTCCGAGCACGCTATGGGCGAGCGAGCAAAACCGGTTCAAAATCCCAACCGCTCGAGCTGTCGCCGGAGCTTGCGGCTGAGCTCCACAAAGTCGTGCTCGCGAAGGTCCGCTCGACGCTCGACGAACCTATTCCGCAGTTCAAGGGCAAGACGCTGCATCAGCTTGCGCGCAGCGTGAAAGGCCGCCCTGACGCCATCAGCTGGCTTAGGGAGCAAGAGCGGATCCTCAAGAGCAATCCGCAACTCGCCGGTCTGGATCTGCGCCCACTGTGGCAAGAGCTCGCCCTTCCGTTTCAGGGGCTCGAAACCGATCCGTCGCTCTAGAATCACCGGGACCAGGGCCCGCGCCCCGTAAAGTGGGGCACGCGCGTGACGCTGTCGCAGCGTTCGCGTCTTGGCGAGGTGTTTTTGCAAACACGCCAACGAGTTCTGAGCGCACGGCGGGAACCAAGTCTCGGATGCGTTCCATCCCGCGATCCGCCGTTACGATTGCAGTGCAAAAGGTTGGAGTGAGCGCATTGTGCACTGCATCAATGGGTGCAAATAGAGTTGCTCGCCTCATTGCCTTCCGAGCACAACCTCGAGCCAGCCGGGGGTGACCGCGTTACGAACGACGCGACCTGCGCGTGCGACCGCGACGAGCCGCGGCGGCGACCACCTAGCCGTCGAGTCGTAGAAGCGAACACGATCGAATGAGTCGATCGCCGGGGCAAGGTTCGCGATGCTCGCGTGATGGATCGCGCGGATTTCTCGTTCGGATGCGCCGTGCCCGCCAGCCTGTGCGCGCTGGAGTACGCGCGCAACGTTCTCAGCAATCGAGTCTGTCGCCACGAAATGCATGTCCGTGACGAATCCGCTCCCTTGTGCGAGCGCCGCTTGGTCGATTGCGGCAGTCGTGCGAAGAGTGGTTTCGACTGCAAAAGATTGCGCTCGCTCAATGCGGTCGAGGACGAACCGCTCGCACTCTTTCGCTACCGCCCGGCGCACATCGCGCGGGATCGCGCGGTAGCTGCCGAGGATCTGAGCACAACGGTCATCGATGTTGAACGCATCGACGCCGAACGCACTAACCGGAAAGCTCCTGGTTTTACCGCCTGGAGGGCCGGCGACCACGATCATGCGTGGGCGTGCCATCGTGCGTCAGCCGGTCTCGAGCGTTGTGTGCGACTCAGGGAGCATATCTGGGGGCAGAGCGCGCGAGATGAGCTCGCCGTCTTCGCCGATGATGCCGAGCCGTTCGAGGCGCACGCGCTCCGCTGCGATGCGCGTCGCCGCGAGCGCCATCATTCGGCGATCCCACTCCGACTCGTCCTCGGGTTTTTCGAGGTCGAGATCGTCGAACGGAGCGCTCGGGATCGGTGAGCCGGGCTCGGGTGTGCGCGCGTTCATCCCCTAAGGATGCACCACCTGCGGCTAAACGGCCAGAGGCAGGAGGAGCGTCGGAACAGGCCCTGCCGAAAGTTGGGCATTCGAGCACGGCGGCGCTCGGTACGAAGGGCGCGTGCGATCTGAACTGCCGACTACGAGACAAGATGTGATAAACCGCACGTGATGGCTCGCGCGAAGACGTCATCGCAATCTGCACGCCGCCGCGGCGGTGCCGGTGGCCTGCGTGCTCGACCTGCCCGCAAGCCAGGGGGTAGGGCGAAGACCTCGCACCTGTTCGTTTCTTTCTGGGATCTGTGTCTTGAGAATCTACCTTTCGGATTGTTCAGCCATCGCGAGCTAACCGCCAAGGAGGCGAAGCGGCTGATCGACAAGGCTCGCGGCGCCAATTCTCTCCGCGGCGTGAGCCAAGATGACCTTTTGGCTCCGTACATGAAGCACGAGAAGGGCAACCACGCGAAGCTCTGTCGCGTCCTGACGAAGGACTACGAGATAGCGCTGTCGCTCGAGGACTTCGTGCTGGATGACCGTGACGAGAAAGGCAAGGCTGGCTATTTTATCAATCCCTTGCAGTTCGCGCGGATCGAGCTTGGGAAGCGGTTGCTAGTTGTCAACTGCCACTACAGCCTGCCCAAGCGTCCTCGAAAAGCACGGCTCGAGTTCGACGTCGCCGCTGACTCGGTGACATTCCACCTGTTCGAATCTCTGGGTTCGACCGCGCCCGCCCGTCGCCGACAGGGAACTCCATGACACCGAGGTAGCCCGTTGCCCTTCCACGGGAGCGCGTGGCCGCGTGACATGGCTGCAAGCGACCTTCGGGCATTGCACTCGGGAGGACGCTAGCGCGTCACGGGGCCGCTCCGCGTGTCTCGCGTTTTCTTTGGGTTTTGGTAGGGAGGGCAGTGGGCCCGGTGACGAGCGATATCGCGCCTGGCTGCGTCCTACGGCAACATGGCGTCAACGAGCCCTTCAAGGGCCCCAAACGCCGCCAACCAAATCGGCATAGGGGCCCGAGGCAATCCCTCGGGTCCCCTGCCACACCACCCGGCATGCGGGTCCGCACCGGGCGGTTCGAAGAGTTGAGGTTACGAGACCAGCCGGGGGACACCTAGCTGGTCGAAGTAGCTGATGGGAAACGCGACGTTGATGAGCTTTGCGGAGCTTTTCCACCATCGGCGGCCGTTGGCCGCGACCGTCGCCGCGCCGGTCACGGAGAGACCCCGTGCCCGTAACTCGCGAAAGATCGTCGTCCCACGCTTCCATTGCTTCAGGTGGATTGCTCGGAGCCGGTGGCGGATCCATTGGTCAAGTTCCCACAAGGCCTTCGGCGTAAGGCAAAGACGCCGAGACGTTGTCCGCCGTCGCCTGCCAGCTCGTTCGGCGAGCTAAGCATGGACTTTCGGAGCCACGCCGTTCTTGCGGAGCCAGGCGTCGAGATCGCCGCGGAAGAAGCGGACAAGCCGCCGCCCCAGCCGGACGTGTGGAACGCGCCCCTGCGAAACGAGCGCGTAGAGCGTGCCGAGCTTGATGTTCAGGTGATTCGAAGCCTCGGCGTAGGTAAGCAGGTCTTGCATGGAGCCTCCCGGCCTTGCTGGCCCGGTGTAGTCGTCCTCTCCCACGTGGCTCGGAACTCGTCTCCTGCGGCGATCGGGCAAACCGCTGCAGGAAGGCCCTCCGTCTGGTATCCTTGGGAAATGACACACCCGGTGACCCTGGAAGTTGACGACGAGGTTCTCCTCGCCACCGGGCAGACCCCGGCGCAGTTCGCCGACGAGGCTCGGCTGCTTCTCGCTGCGAAGCTTTATGAGCTGGGACGGGTGTCTTCCGAGCAAGCGGCAAGGCTGTGCGGGCGCTCTCGCGTTGATTTCTTGCACGCGCTGCCACAGGTTTCGGTCGCGGTGAGCAACCTCGGACCCGACGACCTCGAACACGATATCGCGTTCGCCAAGCATGGCTGAGCGGCTCGTCGTAAACACCGGACCGCTCATCGCTCTGCAGCGCGCCGATGCGCTCGATGTGGTGGGGCGGCTACCATTCGAGTTCCTGTCGCCCATCGAAGTCCGCGACGAGTTGCTCGAGGGCGTTCGTCACGGCCGCGCGCCCGTCTCACCACCCTGGGTTCGGTTCACCCCACTGGGCAAGCCGCTCGATCGCCTCGCGCGCGCCAATCTTGGCGCTGGCGAGGCCGCGGTCATCGAACTCGCCCTTGAGGAGGGCATCCAGCCGGTCGTGATCGACGAGCGGCGCGGCCGTCGCGCAGCGCTCGCCGTTGGACTTCAAGTCAAGGGGACACTCGGTCTTCTCGGACGCGCAAAGGAGCTGGGCGAAGCTGCTGGCCTCCGCCACGTACGCCGCCGCCTACGAACGCGAGGTGGAACGGCTCCGCGCGAAGCCAACGAGCGGTGGTGGTGATTTCTACCTAACGCTCGGCGCTCGCGCGAGCAAGCGCTTCGCTCGTGCCGTGGTGGTGAGCGCGCTCGAAGGTCGCCCGCCCTTCTCCGAGGCATTCCGGCTCCTAGGCTTTCGCAAGATGTCGACGTCTGACGAGCTGGGTCGCAATCTTGGTGTGATCGCTGGATGAGCTACGTGCTGGACGCCAACGTTTTCATGAGCGCGAGTCGCCTGCACTACGGTTTCGACTTTTGCCCAGCGTTTTAGGATTGGCTCGTCCAGGCGAACAGGGCGAAGCGGGTCTTCAGCATCGAGCGTGTCGCGAGCGAGCTGGCAGCCGGAGATGATGTGCTGTCCGAGTGGGCAGCGGAGTTCGGGCACGGGTTCTTCGTGAAGCCCGACGCCAAACTTCAGCCGGCGCTCGTGGCGGTGGCCACCTGGGCCACGTCCCAGCAATACGAGCCCGGGGCTATCAGCACGTTTTTTCGAGTCGCAGACTACTATTTGGTGGCGCAAGCTCTGGCGGCTCAACAACCAGGTCGGTAATCTTTTCGAGATCGTGCAAGCACACCGCCCGCGGCACTCCTATCTTTGGGCAGCCGCCCCGCGTTGGCGAGGTTCCGTAGGTTCGCCCCAGCGTATGCGGTTTCGTCGAGCGTGACAACGACAGGGTATACAATGCTGATCGACTTCGTCGCTGGCACTTCACAACCAGACTCGTCGCAGACAATAGCGGCTCCGAGTAGCGCATCACGAAAGCGGAATGCCTGCTCCGTTGCCTCTAGCAGTACCTGGCCGATGTCGCGCTCGAATCGCTGCGGGGCACCTCGGGGTGCTGGCGGAGTGATCGCGCCAACCTTGCTTTCCACGACTGGCTGCAGGAGCGCAGGTCGCGACGGTCGAAGGGTGCGTGGCCCAAGAGTGGCCCAGAAACGGAAAACGCGGAGTCAGCTTTTTAGGGCCAACTCCGCGTCCTCGTTGGTAGTTGCGCGGGGGCGATTCGTTCGATGTACCACGAGGTTTGCGCTGAAATATGCGTGCCGCTCGCGGCGTAGCGGCTGGAGGCACTTGGTTGTATCCTTCGGGGGTGCATGCCTTCGACCTGGGACCAGCCCCAATCACCAAAGACGAAGATGGTGTGCTGCGTGTCGCGGGCACGCGCGTCACGCTGGATTCCATCGTCGCCGCATTCGACCTGGGTGCCACGCCCGAGGAGATCGTTCAGCGGTACCCGTCAGTGGACCTCGCTTCGGCATATGTCGTCATCGCCTACGTCTTGCGCCATCGTGAGAGCGTCGACCTCTACCTGACACGGCGGTCCAACGCCGCATCTGATGTGCAGGCCGAAGTCGAAGCCAGGTTTCCACCAGACGGACTCAGGGCTCGCTTGTTGGCTCGCCGGCCTGCAGGGCAATGATTCGGCTCGCGGCTGACGAGGACTTCAACAATGACATCGTGCGGGCCTTGCGGCGGACAATCCCGAACGTGGACGTACTGACCGTCCGTGAAGCTGGTCTCGGCGGGTGCGCCGACCCAGAAGTTCTCGCGTGGGCAGCGGAGGAAGATCGCGTTCTCCTCACGCATGACGTGACGACAATGACTCGACATGCGCTTGAGCGCATTGCCCGCGGCCAGTCCATGCCCGGCGTGATCGCCGTGCACCAACGATTGCCGATCGGCGTCGTAGTCGATGACCTGGTGCTCGTGGCCTCCTGCGGCTTTCCCGGAGACTGGGTCAATTAGATCCAATTTCTGCCGCTTCGATAGTGCAACTGTCGGCTTTGGCCGTTGGGGGTCCGCGTGAACGCCTACAGGAACGACCAATGACCATAAAAACGTCATGCAAACAAATGCTTAGCTCGTGTTTCCGGGTCGTCTTCTTTGAGCGGGAGTGGCGTTGGATGACCAGACCGACGACGCGGGCAATTCGCGAGAGTCCCCGCGCGCCACACGGCTAGCCGCGCGCGTGCCCGCTGTGACACGCTTGAGCGATGGCGAGCACGCGCGGGGCAACGCTCGATCGGGTCGCGCAAGGCGCGGCATTGCTCGCGCTCTGCGCGTCGCTGATCGCCGGTGCGACGTTGTTCTTCCCGTGGCACACGTTCGACCGCAACACGCCCCGTGCCTTGACGGACAGGTATTACCTCGACAACCGTGTGCACGGTGCGTTGCTGAGAGAGGAAGTCCACGAGCAGCACGACTTCGCGATCTGCACCGGGCTCGATCATCTGCAAATCGGCGGCTGGTCCATCGTGATTTTACTCGCCAGCGCGCTTCTCGCGGGCCTCGCGTGGCGCGCCAAGACAACGCTTGGCAACGTTTCGGTTGGCCTCGGCAGCGTGATCATGAGCGTGGTTTTGGCGTGGCTCGGGATCGTCGCCCCGCTGGCCAGCCACATCTTCCAGACGGAGGGTCCGACACGCCTGGCCGAAAAAGTGTTCGAGGCGGCGCTGACCGCGGCTGCGTTCGGCTTCGTGCTGAGCGCCGCCTTGCGCGCCGCACTCCTGGTCGTGCGGCGGCCGCGCCCTCAGCGCTGATACAAGCCGTGCTTGGATGCTGGCGCACTCGAGAAATATCCTGTGTTAAGCTGCCTGTCCTGATGTCCTCGGTCCCGGCCCGTATGGGGATCAACCGCGGGTACGCATGCTTCGAGAGCGAGTCACTGGCCTATAGCCTCGGGTTTGAACACAGTCTTCCCGATAGCT
>Ga0302322_100005732_pt1 | contig 10920 bp, 11 predicted proteins | sample Fen_T0_2_FD_203757 | JGI IMG/M metagenome (GOLD analysis project Ga0302322, IMG submission 203757) | Peat permafrost microbial communities from Stordalen Mire near Abisko, Sweden - Fen_T0_2 | ecosystem: Environmental > Terrestrial > Soil > Wetlands > Permafrost | place: Sweden: Abisko... | reverse complement strand
CTCATCGCCCGGGGCGCCGCGGAGTGACCGCCGTCCCCTTCGTCCTGCGTGACCACCGCGAGCAGTTGTGGCGCCGCTGGGCCGACGCCATCGGCGAGGACGTCGCCGCGGACTACCGCGAGTTGATGAGCAGCCCGCTCGGGGAGCGCTACGTGCGCGCCTTCGTCGACGATCTCATCGCCTGGAGCGAGGCGGAGGAGTATGAGGCCGCGGGGCAGCTCCGCCAGGCCTGCGAACGCGTCGCCGCCGACGCGGCCCACAGGCTGTCCCTCGGGTTCACCGCCCTGGACCTGCTGATGGCGCTCCAGGTCCTGCGCGCAGCGATCGTCGACGTGCTGCTCGACGCACTCGTGCTCGGCGAGCTGCCCTCGTTCGCGGAGACCCTCGAGCAGCTCAAGGCCTCCGGCGCCTTCATCGACCAGCTCGGCGCCGCCGTGCTCACGGCGACGCCGGCGGAGCCGGCCGCCGAGTGAGCGGCGCCTCGCGCCGGCCACGCCGGCGTCCGGCTGCCGGGTTGCGACCCCATCGGCGCCCCACTAGGCTTCCGGCATGCTGAGGCTGGCACTCATCTTCGGCGGGCGCTCCGCGGAGCACGACGTCTCCCTCGCCTCGGCTCGCTTCGTCCACTCCATGCTCGACAGGGACAAGTACGAGGTCGTCCCCGTCGGTATCACGCCGGCCGGCCGCTGGGTCTCGCCGGCCGACTTCGACGCCGCGACCACCGAGGGCCTCGAGGCCGCCGAGTCACAGGCGGTGCACCTCGTCTCCGACCCCACCCGCCCCGGCCTGCAGTTCGCCGACGGCACGTTCACGCCGCTCGACTTCGCCTTCCCCATCATGCACGGCACCTTCGCCGAGGACGGCACGATCCAGGGGCTGCTCGAGATGGCCGGCGTCGCCTACGCCGGGTCCGGCGTGCTGGGCAGCTCCGTCGGCATGGACAAGGAGCTCATGAAGGCGGTGTTCGCCGACGCCGGCCTGCCGCAGATGGACTACCTGGCGCTGCGCGACGGCGCGGCCGCAGGGCCGGACGCCGTCGCCGCCGTGGAGGCGCGCCTCGACTACCCCGTGTTCGTCAAGCCGGCCAACCTCGGCTCGAGCGTGGGCATGACCAAGGCCCACGATCGCGCGGAGCTGGGGCCAGCGCTCGACCTGGCCGCCGTCTACGACCGCAAGACGATCGTCGAGGCGACCTGCGACGGCCAGGAGCTCGAGTGCAGCCTGCTCGGCAACGACGAGCCGCGCGCGTCGATCCCCGGTGAGGTCATCCCGGCCAACGAGTTCTACGACTTCGAGTCCAAGTACACCGAGGGCAAGATGGCCTTCAAGATCCCCGCCGAGGTCTCGGATGCGCACCTGCGCGAGGTGCAGGAGCTCGCGGTGGCCGCCTTCCGGGCGATCGACGCGAGCGGCTTCTCACGCTGCGACTTCTTCCTCGAGGCGGCCTCGGACAAGGTCATCCTCAACGAGATCAACACGATCCCCGGCATGACGGCGATGAGCGGCTTCCCGCGGCTGTGGGCGGCGTCCGGCGTCGACGGCGCCGCGCTCATCGAGGAGATCGTGCGGCTGGGGCTCGAGCGCCACTCGCGGCTCGCCCAGCTCAAGCTCGCGCGCTAGGCGCCGCGCCGGTCTCTACTCCGCGTTGCCCACCCGCACCGGGTGTGTCGTGCGCTCCACCCAATGCTTGAGCTGAGGGATCGACCCCAGCAGCCGGAACGCGTAGGTGTCCGCCGTCGCCTTCGCGGTCACCGTGAACTGCACCGTGCCGTCGGTGGCCTGCGTGGCCTTGAAGCCGACCATCTCCAGACCCTTCTTCGACAGGTAGGCGTCGGCGGCGAGCTTGGCGGCCGGGACGTTGACCGACTGGGCGTACTCCGTGCGCGCGGCGTCGGCGGCGTTGGTCGCGCTGTCGCCGGCGGATTGGTAGGCGTTGAAGATGGCCATGCCGTCGAGGATGGCGACGGCGATGATGGTGAGGACGACGACGAGCCAGATGGCCTCACGGATGAAGCCGTCCTGACCGCGCAGACGCGAGCGCTGCGTCACCGTTCCTCCTTCGTCCGCCGTGCGGGATACCTCCCTTATCGGCGGGAGGCGGGAACAGTTTACTCCAGCGGGCCTGTGAGGCCGATGCAGAGGACGGCGAGGTCGTCGCCGGGAGGGCGCGCCGAGAACCGCTCGCCCGCCGTCACGAGCTCGGCGACCACGTCCACGGCCTTCTTTCCGTGGCAGCCGGCGAGCACGTCGCCCATGAGCGACTCGAAGAACCCTCCGTCGGCGTCGCGCAGCTCGGCGATGCCGTCGGTGAAGAGCACGACGAGGTCGCCCTGCGCCAGCTGCAGGATCTCCGTGGGGTACGGCTCGAGGGCCGCGTCGAGCTCGATGCCGATGGCCGGCTCCGTCATGAGCAGCGGGCGCTCGACGCCGCCGGCGCGCACGAGGAACGGCGTCGGGTGGCCGGCGGAGGCCAGCTGCAGCAGGCCCGTGCGCGGGGTCAGCTGGCCGAAGAGGACGGTGACGAACCGCTCGGTGTCCTCGCCGAAGTCCGGTTGTTCGAGGAGCCCGTTGCGCAGCTCCTGCAGGGCCTCGCCGGGGCGCGTCGGCCAGGAGAGCTGGCCGCCGTAGACGGCGCCGCGGAGCATGAACTTGGTGACGAACGTGGTGGCCATGGCGTCCACGCCCTTGCCGGCGACGTCGCCGATGGCGAACGCGAGGCCGCTCGAGGGTGGCCGCGTGTAGTAGTCGACGAAGTCGCCGCCGCTGAGGACCCCGGTGGCGGCGGAGCGGTAGGTGAAGGCGATGTCGACGCCGGGGAGCTCCGGCGGCGCCGGCGGCAGCAGACGCCGCTGCAGGCGTTCGGCGACGTCTGCAAGCGCCGCGAGCGCGTCGCCGTGCGGAGCGGCTGGTGAGGTCATCTTCGCCGGCCCGCGGTGGCCCAGATCGCCACGGCCTGGACCGCGAGTGCGACCATGGCGACGAGAATGACGACGTCGACGCGCAGGCCGACGACCGTGGTGAGAAAGACGAAGACGAACGCCCACAGCAGCGCGCCCGGCAGGATGCTCGCGAGGAACCGCCGCCGGAAGCTGAGGAGCAGCAGCCGGCGGCGCATGCCGCTCCCGCGCTCGTCTTCGTCCAGGTAGCTGGAGCCGCGCGAGTGCAGGGTCCCCGTCAGCTCGCGGCCGTCCGCGGCATACACGCGGCACTGGAGCGGCAGGCCGGCGCGCTGGCGCAACACGTTGTCCTGGGCGCGCGCGTAGTACTCGACGAGGGAGAAGAAGCGGTCGTCCGCGGACAGCTTGGGGTTCGCGAGGCGGACGTCGAGATACAGGCGATCCTCCGCGGGGTCGTACTTGATCTCACTGCGCCAGCCACGGCGGCTGAAGAAGTTGCCCAGGAACCTGTCCAGGTCGCCCGGGATGTTCTCGACGTCCGGTCGCTCCATCGTGCTCATGCCTCGATTCTACCCGTCGGCTCTTTCATCGGCAGCCGGGCCGCCGGAATCGAGCCAGACGTAGCGCCCGCGCGGGCCGGCTCCCTCCCACGTTCGAGCCGCCCCGGCGGGTGCGATAGAATCCGGTACTCGATGGCGCGGCCGCCCGGCCGCGCCGCGCGAACGCACAGGAGCTCACGTGAAGATCGCAGTCATCGGTCTCGGCTATGTCGGCCTGCCGCTGGCGATGGTGTTCGCCGAGTCCGGCGTCGAAGTCGTGGGCATCGAGGCGGTGGCCGCACGGTGCGACGAGGTCAACGCCGGCCGCAGCTACATCCAGGACGTCACGAGCGAGGCCCTCAAAGCCATGATCGACAAGGGCCTCATCCACGCCACCACCGACTACTCCGCCACCGAGGACTGCGACGCCGACATCATCTGCCTGCCGACGCCGCTGAACGCCAATCGCGAGCCTGACCTCACGCTGGTCAAGGACGCGACCGTGAAGCTGGCCGGGCACCTGCGGCGCGGCCAGCTCGTCACCCTCGAGAGCACCACGTACCCGGGCACCACGCGCGACGAGCTGGCGCCGATCCTGGAGGCCGGCTCCGGGCTCACCGCCGGCGTGGACTTCCACCTCGCCTTCTCGCCGGAGCGCGTCGACCCCGGCCGCACCGACTACACGACCAAGAGCACGCCCAAGGTCGTCGGCGGCCTCACGCCGGCCTGCACGGCGCGGGCGCTCGAGGTCTACGGGCCCGCGCTCGACAACGTCGTCCCGGTCAGCACTCCCGAAGTCGCCGAGATGACGAAGCTGCTCGAGAACATCTTCCGCAGCGTCAATATCGCGCTGATGAACGAGCTCGCGATGCTCTGCGACCGCATGAACATCGACGTCTGGGAGGTCATCGACGCGGCGGCGACCAAGCCGTTCGGGTTCATGAAGTTCCAGCCCGGGCCGGGCCTCGGCGGGCACTGCATCCCGATCGACCCGTTCTACCTCAGCTGGAAGGCGCGCGAGTTCGACTTCTGGACGGAGTTCATCGAGCTGGCCGGCAAGGTCAACGAGAACATGCCGTACTTCTGCGTCGAGAAGCTGCACCGGGCGCTCAACACACGCGGCAAGAGCCTCAACGGCGCCCGCGTCCTCGTCCTCGGCGTCGCCTACAAGGCCGACATCGACGACCTGCGCGAGAGCCCGGCGCTCAAGGTCATCCGCCTGCTGCGCGTCCACGGCGCCGAGGTCGCCTACCACGACCCCTACTGCCAGGAGCTGCCCGCGTTCGACCTCAAGTCCATCGACCTCGACGAGTACCGCGCGCTCGCTACGTTCGACGCGGTCGCCATCGTCACCGCACATTCGGCGCTCGACTACCGGACCGTCGTCCAGCAGTCCGACCTCGTCGTCGACTTCCGCAACGCCACGGCCGGCATCCCGAGCGCCGGCAACGTCTGGAAACTGTAAGAGGGGAGACCCAACTCGTGAGTGAAAAGGTCCGCGTCGGCGTGGTCGGGCTCGGCTACTGGGGTCCCAACCTCGCCCGCAACTTCGACCGTCTGCCCGGCGCCGAGCTCGCCTACTGCTGCGACCTCGACGAAGCCAACCTCGCCAAGGCACGCACGCTCTACCCGGGTGCCACCATCACCGACGACTACGCGCAGCTGCTCGGCGACGACGAGCTCGACGCGATCGTCGTCGCCACCTCCGTGCCGACGCACTACGCGCTCGGCAAGAAGTCGCTGGAGGCCGGCAAGCACACGTTCATCGAGAAGCCCATCGCCCTCAAGGCCGCCGACGCCCAGGACCTCCTGGACACGGCCGACGAGTACGGCGTCAAGCTCATGGTGGGCCACCTGCTCGAGTACCACCCGGCGGTCGCCAAGATGAAGGAGCTCATCGACTCCGGCGAGCTCGGCAAGGTCTACTACGCGTACTCGAACCGCCTCAACCTGGGCAAGGTGCGGACCGACGAGAACGCTCTCTGGAGCTTCGGTCCCCACGACATCTCGGTGCTCAACTACCTCACCGGCGACGAGCCGGTGGAGGTCAGCGCCCGCGGCGAGTGCTACCTGCAGGACGACGTCGAGGATGTGGTGTTCGGCTACATCAAGTACAAGAGCGGCGTCGTCGGCCACCTGCACGTGAGCTGGCTCGACCCGCACAAGAGCCGCAAGATCACCGTGGTCGGCGAGAAGAAGATGGTCGTCTTCGACGACATGGAGTCGGAGCGCAAGATCACCGTCTACGACAAGGGCGCCACCACGACGCGCACCAAGTTCGAGACGTACGGCGAGTTCGTCACCCTGCACTTCGGCGACATCCACATCCCCAAGATCGGCAACGACGAGCCGCTGCGCCTCGAGACACAGCACTTCGTCGACTGCATCGTCAACGACGAGACTCCGCGCAGCGACGGCCGCGACGCGCTCAACGTCGTCAAGGTGCTCGACGCCATGGAGGTCAGCCTGCGCGAGGGCGGCCGCCCCGTGAAGACCTCGGAGCTGTGACGATGGCCCTGCACGCCAGCGGCCTGGGCCACAACCTGCTCCTCGGCGACGGCGTCGTCGTCGGCGCGGACGTGGTGTTCGGCGCCAACGTCGTCGTGTACGACGACACGGTGATCGGCGCCGGCTGCTTCATCCAGGACGGCGCCGTGCTCGGCAAGGTGCCGAGCCTCTCGCCGACCAGCACGGCCAAGCGCGGCGAGTTGCCGCCGCTCGTGCTCGGCCCCGGCTGCGTGATCAGCACGGGGGCCGTGGCCTACCGGGGCACCACGCTCGGCCCCGGCTGCATCCTCGGCGACTACGCCGGCGTGCGCGAGCGTTGCACGCTCGGCCAGAAGGTCGTCGTCGGGCGCGGCAGCGTGGTCGAGAACGACACCGTGATCGGCGATCTCACCAAGATCCAGACCAACGTGTACATCACCGCGTACATGACGATCGAAGACCGCTGCTTCATCGCCCCGTGCGTGCAGACCACCAACGACAACTTCATGGGGCGCACCGAGAAGCGGCACAAACTGATCAAGGGCGCGACCATCCGCCGCGGCGCCCGCGTCGGCGGCGGCGTCGTCCTCTGCCCGGCGATTGAGATCGGCGAAGAGGCCTTCATCGCCGCCGGCGCCGTGGTCACCAAGGACGCGCCGGCCGGCAAGGTCCTCATGGGCGTGCCAGCGCGCGTCGTGCGCGACGTCTACGAGGACGAGCTGCTCGAGAACGAGTGACAGCGCCGGCGCACCCTCCGGTATCACGGGAAGGCGTCGACCACCCGAAGGGCCTTGATACCGGTCACCTCGCCGCCGCTCGTCACCTCGAAGACGCCGACGACGAGGCGGTCGTCGCCAGCGGCTGTCCGGGGCAAGATGAAGCGGTCGGTCTCGTCGCTTCCCGCCAGGCGCACCGGCCTCATCGTCCCGTTGCCGGGGTCGAACGCCACCAGCGTGCCTCGGGGCGTGAACTGCGCAGGGTCCTCCCGGTCGGCGAAGAGGTAGCCGCCGGCGAAGCGCGGCCACGTGGTGTCGGTCCCGAGGCTCACGAGTTCTCCAGCAGGGGACATGACGAGCGTCGCGAGGATCTGTTCTGAGCCTCCGGAGCGCGCGAAAAATACAGCGGGGATCGCGATCCGGCCGCGGGAGGCCGCCGGCCATCCCGGTATCGCGAGGCGCAGGGATCCGCCCTCAGGGACCGTCATGGTGATGCTCGCGTGCTGCGGTCGCGTGCCCGGCTCGCCGAACACGCTGATGTCGAAGCGTGACGACGAGGTCGCGGAGACCGTGCAGATCTGTCGGCCATCGAACGCGACGCTGGGCTCCGGTCCGGTCGCGAGGCGGCGACGGTCCCCCGTCGTCAGGTCCTTCACCCAAACGCCTCTGTTCGCACCCCAGGCCGCGTAGGTCGCGCAGGCGATGCGGTCACCGCCCACGGCGATGCCGTCGTAGGCCGTCGTAGCCGGCCAGCCCTTGTCGTCGGCCGGCCGGTCGAGGCTCTTGAGTTGCTCACGGCTGAGCGCGCGCCGGTCGACCACCTGCGCCGGCCCAAGGCGCAGTCCGTCCTCGATGCGCGCGGCGTAGAGCACGGCCGCGGGAGTGATCATGGCCCGGTGGTCGTCGCGCTCTTCCCACAGCAGCCAATGGTCGGTCAGCCACGCCGAAGCGACGAGCCAGGGACGAACCTGCCCCTCCTCGCGCGTGCGTGGGGCCGGTACGACGACTCTCGAGGCGCCGCTCTCAAGGTCGGTCAGTGTGATCGATCCGCCCCATGATGTCTGGTCGCCGCCGCCGGTCGGGTCGCTGATCAACGCGGCGTAGCGGTCGTTCGTCGCGGCAAGGTGAAGGCTCAGGCGTCGGCCTCGAGAGAGAGGTCCGACAACGGGGATCTCACGGGACTGAAGGACGAGTTCATCGCCCTCCGGAGCCGAGGAGTGGGCGGCGCTGGACAGATCCAGATGATGCACACCGGGAGCCGCCACGCCCCGGCTCTCGAACGCATAGGCCGGGGGGGGCGTGCCGATGTGAACGGGTGTGCGCCCCGCCCACAGCAATGCGAGCGAGGCCGCGGCGCAGATGGCGATCGCGGCCGCGGCGAGCCGCAGCCAGCGACGCCGTGGCCGTCTGGACGGGCGGACGGCGCCCGCGGCGGCAGCTCCTAAGGTGGTCTGCAGTTGTGGGAAGAAGCTCTCGCGATGGTCGGGCACGTTCAGGTCTCCCACCGCCTGCCCCACCATCGTGTCTCGCGTCTCTCCGGCGTGAGGATCGGCGCCCGGTCTCATGGTCCCACCTCCCGACGGTCGTCGTCTGCGTGCGCGCCGAGGGCCCTGCGGAGACTCGACCGCGCGTGGCTGAGGCGGGACCCGATGGTGCCCGGCGGCACCCCGACCACTTCGGCCGCGGTCCGGTAGTCGCATCCGAGCCAGTCCACCAGGAGCACGGCGGCGGCCTGATCCGGCGCCAGGCCGTGCAGCGCCGTCATCAAGGTGGATTGGCCGATGACGATGTCGCTCGTGTCGGCTGCGCCTCCCGGCATCGGCAGTTGGTCGTTGGGCAGCGGCACGAGTCGCCGGCGTTGGCGAAGCATGTCGATGCAGGTCGTGTAGACGATGCGGTACAGCCACGTATCGATGCTGGCCGTGCCCCGCCGCCCGCTCAGTCCGCGGAAGGCCTTCTCGTAAGCATCTTGAAGAGCGTCATCCATGGCGTCCTGGTCCTTCAGAAGGTGGAAGGCGAGCGCACGGAGCGGGCGATCGTATCTCGTGATCGCGGCGATGAACGCCCCGACATCGCCGGGCGCGACCGTCCCCACAGGCGTCGGTCTGCCGCTCGTCTCCGACGGTGCGATCGTCCCCGTCACTTCGCTCCTTCTGTCTCTGACGGTACGCCCGGGTCTCCGGTGTCGTGCACCCCCAGGTCCACCCGTTTGACGGACGAGAGGGCGCATTCATTCAAGCTCGTGGTGCGGAGGCTGACGCTACGCGGTCCCGGCGCCTACGCGGTGCCGCCTCACGGCACGAGCACGCATGCCTGCCGACTGGCAGGCTGCGCTCGTTGGCGAGCCGCGTACGGGGACTACTCGCGGCTGAGCGACTCGAGGTGTGTCGCCAGTCGCGGACCGCGCTTGGGGATCCCCAGCTTGCGCCGCAGGTTGGCGCGATGGAACGCCACGGCTGCCGTGCTCACGTGCAGCGCCTCCGCGATCTCCGCGCTCGTCCGCCCGCGGCGCACGAGGTCGGCCACCTCTCGTTCGCGGCGGGTCAGCGCGGGGCCTGAGGCACGGCCCTCGGCGAGACGCTGTCCGAAGGGCCCGACGATCTCGCGCAGGTTCGCGCGCAGTGCGTCGATCTCCAGCCGCTCCGGCCGGTGCCGGAAGGAGCGGCTGAGGCGTTCAAGCGTCGGCTCGATCAGTTGCTCCACGTTGGAGACGATCCGCTGCTCGAGCTCCCGCTGATCCTGCTCCCGCTGCTCCAGCAGGACCTTGAGCGCCGCGTTGCGCTCGTCGAGGATCGTCGCCTGGCGGCGCAGCGCTCGCTCGGAGCGCGCCAGCGCCTCCTGCATCGCCTTCTGCTCGGTGATGTCTGCGCCCAGGAGGAAGTAGCCGCGCCCCTCGGCGATGCGCGCCGGCACGACGCTGAGCAGCAGGTGACGCACGGTCCCGGCGACCTCGCACGAGACCTCGAGCTCGCCGACCCCGGCTCCGTCGCCACTCGCGATGGCCCGCGGGACGACCTCCGGGAAGTCGTCGCCCACGTTCTTGGCCAGCATCTCCTCCCGCGTGCGCTGAAAGAAGGCCAGGGCGTGCTCGTCCGCATCCACGTAGGCGCCGTGCTCGTCCACCTGCATGGCGGGGAGGGGCAGGCCGAAGAGGACGCGGCGCAGCTCGTCGGCCTCACGGCGCACCGTCTGCGCCGCGCGCTCGCGCGTGACGTCCCGGATGGCGCCGATCATGTTCGTCGGGCGGCCGCTCCTGCCGGTCAGCAGGACGCCCTGGTCGGTGACCAGGGCCCAGGAGCCGTCGCCACGCCGCAGGCGATACTCGCAGCTGAACGGCTTGTCCCCGAGGATGCTCTGCGACAGCGCCTCCATGGTCGCGTCGTGGTCGTCGAGGTGGATGCGGTCGAGCCAGCCCTCGATGCTCCGCGGGAACCCGCCGGGGGGCAGGCCCAGCATCTGGTCGATCCGGTCCGCGAAGGCGATCGCGCCGGTCTCGATGTTCCAGTCGTAGAGGACGTCGAACGTGACGTCGAGAAACGCCTGCAGGCGTTTGTCGCGGGAGGTGATGGGGGGCTGGGGCTGCGTGCCCGCATGGCCGGGCGACACGACCGAGACGTCGACGCCTCGCGCGGGCAGGATGTGGCGGAGCGGCGGAGGGATCCTAAAGCTAGGCATTACCTCTCAATAGCCTCGCATTCTCCTCGTCTTGCTCGGCCGCATTCTGTCGCTAGAGTCGGTGAGAGTCAACGTTCCAAGGGACTCACCTGCCGGGCCGCGGCGGCCGCGCGCCCGGCATGTACTGGTCGCGACAAAGGGGGGCGACTGGACGACCGTCCGCAGCCGGCATCTCTCGCCGGCCCTACCTCACCGTGAAGTGCTCGGGTGCACTGGAGTCACACGATCGTGCCAATCGATCGAGGGAGGTAGAGATGGAGCTCCACCACGTGGCGGCGGCCGACATCGCCACGACTGCGCTCGACGTCGGCGAGGAGAGTCGGCTGAGCCTGGTCGATGTGTTCGACCGGACGCAGGGCGCGCCGTTCTGCGCCGGGATCTGCGAGGTGTTCCCCGGCGCCCCCGTCGACTTCGACTACGACGACGACGCCGCGGCCTGCTACATGATCGAGGGCGAGATCACGCTGACCGAGAACGGGTCCTCGCGGCCGTTCCTTCCCGGCGACGTCGTCTACATCCCCCAGAAGAAGGGGTTGGTGGTCTTCTGGAGTACCACGACCTACGGCCGCTTCTTCTACGTCACGTACCCGCACTGGAGGTGAGCCG
>Ga0302322_100005731_pt1 | contig 10921 bp, 10 predicted proteins | sample Fen_T0_2_FD_203757 | JGI IMG/M metagenome (GOLD analysis project Ga0302322, IMG submission 203757) | Peat permafrost microbial communities from Stordalen Mire near Abisko, Sweden - Fen_T0_2 | ecosystem: Environmental > Terrestrial > Soil > Wetlands > Permafrost | place: Sweden: Abisko... | reverse complement strand
CGCGGGGGCGCGGTGGGTGGGCGCCGGGGTGGCTGCGCCGGCCGGCGCAGCCACGCCGGCGCCCGCGGCCAGAACCAGGAGCGTCAGTATCGCGACGACGATGACGACGGTGCGGCGTCGCGCCTGCGTTGCCGCGCCATGCCTGTGGCCGGCTGCCCGATTCTTCGCCAACATGTTCCCCCCCGGTCCGATGCCGCCGCCAAGCTTAGCGGAACCTCACCGGGCAGGCGATAGGCCGATCGTCTAGCGCTGCCGGAGTCCAGGGGGGCAAGCGATGGTTGGCAAGCGCGTGTATCGCCACGCGCGCGCGGTAGCGGCGCCACGGGCGCCGACGACCGCGCTCGTTGACGTTGCCGCCCGGCATGGGTGACGTTGCGGCCGACGAGCCCGCGTGGACGCCGCCTCCCCGAAGTCCTACGATTGGGCCAGCTCGCACGGCGTGACCGACCTCACGCGCCGCGTCCGACTGGAGGGCAGCACCATGACCGATGCAGGAGCAGTCCGATGAGCTACGACGCCATCCGCGCTCGTCTCAACCTTTTCGCGGTGCTTCCCAATCTCGAGGACGTCGTCCGTGACGACCCGGAGATGAAGGCGCTTGTGAGCGACGCCCGCCTCACCATCAGGTTCAGCGTCGCCGGCGGTCCGGGCACCAGCGTGCGCTTCGCCGGCGGCGTGTGCACGGTGGGGCCCGATCATGGGCCGCCGCCGGTGGCCGCGCCGGCGCCGGCGGCAGAAGGAGGGCCGGCGGGCGAAGCCGGCCCGGCCGTAGCCGTCGCCGCGGCGCCGGGCGCCGCAGGCGGCTCCGGCCCGACCGTCCGGCTGGCCTTCACCTCGGCGGCGCACCTCAACAAGATGTTCGACGGCGCCTCCCAGCCCATCCCGCTGTGGGGTTTCAATCGCCTCGGCTTTCTCAAAAAGGAGTTCACCGAGCTCACCGACCGCATGGCGTACTACCTCACGCCCAGCGACGAGCTGCTCTCACACCCGGGTTACCTCGCGATGAACACGCTGCTCACGCTGAACACCGCGGCCTTCGCGGTGCCGGTGCTGCTCGGCCACGACCCCGACTGCATGCCGCTGCGCCATGGGCTCACCCATGGCACCATCGTCATCAAGGTGCTGCCCGACGGCCCCGCCGTCAGCCTCGTCTGCGGGGCCTCCGGCGTGATCCCCGTCAAGGGCGAGCTGCCGCACCCCAGCGCGCTGGTCCTTTTGCGCGACCTGCCCGCCGCCAACGCGTTCCTCAACGGCAAGCTCGACACGTTCGCGGCGGCGGTGACCGGCGAGGTCCAGATCTGGGGTCGCATCGGCATGATCGACACCCTCGGGCTGGTGCTCGACCGCGTGCCCAAGTACCTGACGCCGGCGGCGGAACCCGCGGCGACCGCCTGAGGAGGGCCGCGCAGCCATGGATACCTACTCGTTCACTAAGTCGCAGGAGCTCTTCGTCCGCGCCACCAAGGTGATCCCGTGCGGCATCCCCGGGCACTTCAGCCCGGCGCCGTACGTCCCGCCGACCGCCTATCCGTTCTTCGCCGCCAGCGGCAAGGGTGCCCACTTCACCGACGTGGACGGCAACGATTTCATCGACTACATGTGCGCCTACGGGCCCATGGTCCTGGGCTACGACAACAAGGTCGTGCACGACGCCGCCGCCAAGCAGCGCAAGCTGGGCGACACGCTCGGCGCCCCCGCGCCGGTGATGATCGAGCTGGCCGAGAAGCTCACCTCCATGATCGCCGGCGCCGACTGGGCGTTCTTCGCCAAGAACGGCGGCGATCAGACCAACTACGCGACGATGATCGCCCGGGCGGCCACCGGCCGCCCCCTCATCGTCGCCATCGAGGGCGGCTATCACGGCGTGGCGCCGTGGATGCAAGGGGCCGGTCACCACGGCGTCATCGCCGGCGACGTGGCCGGCTTCGTGCGCATCCCCTGGAACGACGCCGAGGCCTTCGCGCGCGTCCTCACCGAGCACCCCGGCCAGGTCGCCGGCTTCATCGCCACGCCGTACCACCACCCGACGTTCGCCGACAGCGAGCTGCCGGCCGAAGGCTACTGGCAGCGCATGCGCGAGCTCTGCGACCGTGAGGGCGTCGTCCTCATCATCGACGATGTGCGCTGCGGCTTTCGCCTCAGCCTGCGGGGGTCGGCCGACTTCTTCGGCTTCACCCCGGACCTGGCGTGCTACTGCAAGGCGATCGCCAACGGCTACCCGATCTCGGCGATCGTCGGCACGGAGGCGCTCAAGGGAGCTGCCGCCAAGGTCTTCTACACCGGCAGTTACTGGTATCAGGCGGCGCCCATGGCGGCGGCGCTCGCCTGCCTCGCCGAGCTCGAGCGCCTCGACGCGTCCCAGCGCATGCAGGACTACGGCCGGGCGCTCACCGACGGCATGAAGCGGCTCGCCGACCAGCACGGCTACGAGCTCAAGGTCAGCGGCGTGCCGAGCATGCCGTACCTGCGCCTCACCGACGACCCCAGCCTGATGCTCCACCAGCGTTTCATCGGCGAGTGCGCTCGGCGAGGCGCCTACATGACCTCGCATCACAACTGGTTCATGAGCTGCGCGCACACGCAGGACGACCTCGACCACACCCTGGCGATCGTGGAGGACGCCTTCACCGCCCTGGAGAAGAGCCCGGAAGGGCAAGGGGGTAGCTGATGCCGCTGTCGGCCGAAGAGATCAAGAAGCTGCAGGCGAAGGCGAAGCAGCTGCGCTGCGACATGGTCGACGTGACCGTGTGGGCGGGCGGCGCCCACATCGGCGGCGCCCTGAGCATGGCCGATGTGCTGACCGCCCTGTACTACCACTACCTGAACCTGAAGCCCGACGAGCCGGGCTGGCCCGAGCGCGACCGCTTCGTGCTCAGCAAGGGCCACGGCGGCGTCGGGCTCGCCCCGGTGCTCGCCGACAAGGGCTACTTCGACAAGGAACTGCTCAAAGAGTTCAACCACTTCAAGAGTCCGTTCGGCATGCATCTCGACGGCAACAAGGTGGCCGGGGTGGACGCGAGCACCGGCTCGCTCGGCCACGGCCTCTCGATGGCCCTCGGCATGGCGCTCGGCGCCAGATTCCAGAAGCAGACCTGGCGCACGTACTGCCTGCTCGGCGACGGCGAGTGCAACGAGGGATCCGTGTGGGAGGCGGCGATGGCCGCGCATCATTTCAAGGTGGACACCCTGACGGCGTTCGTCGACCGCAACCAGATGATGATCGACGGCCGCACCGAGGACATCATGAGCCTCGAGCCGTTCGCCGCGAAGTGGACCGCCTTCGGCTGGCAGGTGCGCGAGATCGACGGCCACGACTACGTGCAGATCGGCGAGGCCATCGAGAGCGCCCAGGAGACGAAGGGCGCTCCCACGGTGATCATCTGCAACACGCTCAAGGGCAAAGGCGTCGACTTCATGGAAGACCAGGTCAAGTGGCACTACGGCAGCCTGGACTCGGAGCTGGCCGCCAAGGCCAAGGCGTCGATCACCGGCGCACCCGCCAAGGCTGCCGCGGGAGGTGCGTCATGACCGAGGTCACCGGCACCACCTGGAACGTCTACGACGCCAACACGCTGACGCAGGCCGAGATCTACGGGCGCGTCCTTTGCGACCTGGCCGAGGCCGACTCGCGCATCGTGGCGCTGACGGCCGATCTGGCGCGCAGCACCAAGATCGGCGTCTTCCAGGACAAGTTCCCGCACCGGGTGTTCAACGTCGGCATCGCCGAGCAGGACCTCTTCGGCATCGCCGCCGGCATGGCCAAGAGCGGCCTGCTGCCCTTCGTCAGTACGATGTCGGCGTTCGCCAGCATGCGCGCCCTGGAGCAGGTGCGCACCGACATCTGTTACCAGAACCTCGACGTCAAGATCATCGCCACTCACGGCGGCGTCAGCTTCGGTCAGGCCGGCACCACGCACCACTGCACCGAGGACATCGCCATCCAGCGCGCGCTTGCCAACATGTGCGTGATCGTTCCGGCCGACGGCTGGGAGACGGCCAACGCGGTGCGCGCCGCGGTGCAGCGCCCCGGCCCCGTGTACATCCGTCTGGGCCGGGGCTTCGAGCCCACGCATTACGAGAACGACGACTACGGCTTCGAGATCGGCAAGGCGGTGACGATCAACGAGGGCACCGACATCACCGTCATCGCCTGCGGGGTCGCCGTCTATCACGCCGCCGAGGCCGCCAAGCTGCTCAAGGACCAGGACGACGTCAGCGTGCGCGTCCTCGACGTGCATACGATCAAGCCGATCGACGAAGCGGCGATCATGGCGGCCGTCACCGAGACGCGGCGCATCCTCGTCGTGGAGGAGCACAACGTGATCGGCGGGCTCGGCAGCGCCGTCGCCGACGTGATCGCCGCCAGCGGCAAGGGCTGCGCCTTCGCCAAGAGCGGGCTGCCCGACTGCTACAGTGAGGTCGGCTACCCCGAGGACCTGTACAGCCACTACTGCCTCGACGGCGACGGCATCGTCGGCACGGTGCGCGAGTTGCTGCACCGCGAGTTCGAGGCCGACGAAGACTGGGCGGACGAGTTCTGATGGCGGTCGACAGCAACGAACTGCCGCAGGCGCGCACCCGCGAGTTCCTGCGCACGCGCCTGTTCCTGCGCGCCGCGCTGCCGTGCGTCAAGGTCATGCTCGAGGACGACCCGGCGACCAAGAAGCGCTTCAAGGGCGTGAACGCGGTCGTTCAGTTCGTCGCCCGGAACCAGCCGCGCGCCGTGGGCGCCTACCTCTGGTTCGAGGACGGCGCGGTCCGCGTCGAGCAGGGCTTCTGGGACGCCGACGGACTCGGTCGCGAGCCCGACATCACCTTCACGTTCGCCTCGCTCGAGAAGCTCAACGACTTCTTCGCCGGCAAGACGGTGCTGCCGGGCATCAAGGGCGTCTCCAAGCCGGCTCTGCTGGCCAAGGTCGTACGGCTCCTTCTCGGCCTCAAGCTGATGCTGCCCAGTGCCCAGCCCAAAGACGCTGCCAAGCGGCGCCTCAAGCTCAAGCTCACCCTGTACATGATCACCACCGCCCTGAGTCAGTACAACAAGGGCGGCGACCCCGAGATGGAGCGCTGGACGGCCAAGCAGCCCGACCGCATCTACCAGTTCTCGGTGGAGCCGGAGGGCATCGCCGCCTACCTGCGCGTGCGCGGCGGCCAGACAAAAGCCGGGCGGGGCGTCTACGAGCGCCGCCGCCCCTTCGTCCACATGCGCTTCCACGGCGTCGACGGCGCCCTCGCGGTGATGAACAAGGAGGTCGACTTCGTCGACGGCGTGGGCAAGGGCTTCGTGCGCATCGACGGCTCGCCCGAGTACGCCGCCAACCTCAACGACTTCATGATGCGCGTGCAGGGCCTGCTGACCGGCTGAGGCGGACGGCGGTGCATGGTCCCGGCGCGCGGCGGCGAAGGCAGGCGCCGCGCGCCGTCGCAACGGCCGCCGCCGCTCTCACTGGAAGTCGCGCGGGATGTCCTCGCTCCAGGTGCGCGTGCGCACCAAGGCGCCGCCCTCCAGGATGGTGCGTCGCACCGTCACGTGGAAGTGCGTGGCGTCGGACCGGATGCGCAGCACGGCGCGCACGGTCAGGGTGCGGCCGGGCAGCGCGATGATCTCCCGGCCGCGGCCGACGAGCCCGGCGCGGGCCGGGTCGCGGTTGTCCACCCAACGCCGCACGACGTTGAGATACGCGAACCCGTGGGCTCCGACGCGCAGGTCGCTCCCCTCGCGCTCCTCCACTTCGGTGATGCCGTGCGGGTCGTCGCGCAGCACGCGGAACGGGGTCAGCGGCTCGTAGTCCAGGTACTCCGCGTCCGGCGCCTCCGGGTCGGGGAGCACGGGTCGCGGCATGGTCACGGCTTCGGCCGGCGGCACGGTCAGGATCTCGACGAACGATGATCCATCGCCGACGCGCAGGGTGGTCGTCATCGACTGCGCGCTCGGCCAGACCATGGGGAACTGCGCGTTGGTGACCACGAGGCGGATGCGGTGACCGGGCTCGAACGTGTACGTCGTGAAGCGCATCGGGAAGCGCAGCGTGACCGGCTGCCCCACAGGCAGGGGCTGGGGGTCGCGGCGTGAGGCGCGCTGCGCGCCGTTGACGCCGCCACCGCTGACGAGCGAGACGCGGCCGTCCGGCCACACATCCTCCAGTCGGGCGAACCAGTGGGCCGTCGGCGCGTCGGCGGCGGCGGTCAGCCGGACCTGGGGGCTGCCGAGGACCAGCAGTTGGTCGTCCAGCGTCGTCGAGTCGTACACCAGGGCGTGCTCGTCGGCGGGCCTCATGTCGCCGGTGGGCTCGCCCCACCAGTTGCCGACGGCGACGCCGCTGCCGGCGACGTAGGGCAGGTGGTGGGTCGCCGGCTCGTCCGCCGCCCCGGCCGGCTCATCCGCCGGCTCCACCAGCGAGTGATCGGCTTGCGGCACGAGGCGCAGCGTCCTGGTGCCTTCGATCGGCCACTCGTAGAGGCTGAACGTCCCCGGCGCCTCCTTCAGGCTCATGTCTGGCGGCGTCGCGTCGCGCTGGAACACGGTGAGGGCCTTGCCCCCAAAGTCGACGGAGCGATCGTCGGCGAGCCAGCGCTTGAACCAGCGCACGGCGCCGCGCCGCCACTCGTAGTCCGGGAGCGGCTCGCCGTCGTGCGGCCAGGCATGGTTCCACGGCCCTATCTCGGCCCACACCGGCGCCGCGACGTTGTCCAGAATGCGAGGCACGAAGTCGCGGTACCCGTCCAGCAGGGCGCCGATCGCGTACACGGGCACGTCGAGGGCGCTCCAGTCGCTGCGCACCGAGCGCCCCTTGTGCCACCAGTCTCCGTCCCGCTGATGACGCAGGTAGGCCAGGGTCCAGGGCTCACGGTCGAAGCGCTCGCGGAAGTAGGCTTCATCGAGCGCGTACTTCGGAGGTCGCGGGACGGCGTTCTCCACCTCCATCTCGAGCGCGTACACGTCCACGTGCAGGCAGCCGTCGATGTAGTGGACATCGTTGCCGTAGAGGTCCTCTGATGCGTGTGCCACAAGGATGGTCTTGAGCGCCGGCGGGCGGCGCATGGCGGTCATGATCGAGTTGAAGCCGCTCCACGAGATGCCCATCATGCCGACGTTGCCGTTGGACCAGGGCTCGGCGGCCAGCTGGGCGACGATCTGCTCCAGATCGCCGAGCTCCGCGTCCGAGTACTCGCGGTCCGGCGTGAGCCCTTCCGAGGCGCCCGTACCACGCACGTCCATGTGCGCCACGGCGATGCCGCGTCTGGCGAGGTAGGGGTACACCGCGTAGGAGTAGATGAAGCCGTCGTCGTCTTTGCGGTACGGCGTCATCGAGAGGACGACGGGGAGCCGCTGGCCCGCGGAACGGGGCGCGGGTAAGAAGTAGGTGACGGCCAGGCGCACGCCGTCCCGCATGGTCAGGAAGCCGGTCTGCGTGCGGAACCTGCCGACCGCCCCGGTCTCGGGGGCCGTGATCGCCGCCTGATCCCCGCCCGCGCGTCCCTTCAAGCCGTCTCCTCACTCTCACGCCGCGCCCGCGCGAACCCCAGCACGGCCAGCCCCAGCGCGATCACGAAGAGGATCACCGACGCCGTGCGCACGATAGTGGCGATGGTATCGGTGGAGGCGAGCAGGCCGGTGGCGCTCAGGATGTTGTGCCAGTCGTGCCCGGCACCCGAGCCGTCGTCGTTGAACAGCGGTAGCAGCATGACCTGGGCGTCGCCGACGTACACCGACACGTTGTTCAGCGATTCGGCCGCCCAGGCGACCATGAGGATCGCGGCAAAGCTGTCGCGGCGCCACCAGAAGTAGCCGCCCAGCCCCAGCGGCGCGGCGACCTGCATGAACGAGCCGGCGAACGAGCAGAGCAACGGCGGTGCCCAGAAGGTGAGCAGGTGGCCGAACTCGTGCACGCCGAGGTCGAAGTACGAGAGCAGCCACACCCATCCGTGGTCCGTGTAGGTCAGGTACATGAGCAGCACCGCGATCAGCGCTGCGACGATCCACTGGATGGTGGTGCGCCACAGGGTGGGTTCGGTGACTTTCTCGGGACGGCCGGGTAGCAGCACGGGGAAGGAGCGTGAGCCGGCGCCGGGTCGGACGCCCGCGCGGCCGATCTCGCCGAGCGGTCTCGGCGGTACGGGGCCTTGCGTCTGTCGCGGGTCCGGTTCCATGGGGAAGTGCTGGTCGCCCACTGCATCGGCAGGTCCGCGCCACCACCTGAACCGCCTCCGCCCGCCGGCCGTGCCTCCGCCCGCGGGCGAGTCGTCCGGCGTGGTCAAATGTTCTATCCGAATCGTCACTACGGCCGCCGATGGTCGTCTCGGAAGCCCACTTCTGGCGCGCGGTGCGCCGGGCCTCTGGCCAGGGGAGGCATGATGAAACTACTCATCGCACACGGTGACGCCACGTCGAGGCTCGCGCTCATGCGCGTAGCCGCGGAGCTCGCCTTCAGCGACCTCGAGGTGATCGAATCCGGGGACGGCATGGCGACGGTCGACATGCTTCTGGGCGCCGATCCTCCGGCGGTCGCGGTGATCGACTGGGACCTTCCCGAGTGCGACGGCCTGGAACTCTGCCGGCTCGCGCGGGCGTACCGCGAGGCGGGCCCGCCGTACATCATCCTGCTGGCGCGGAGCGACTATCGCCTCGCCGAGGGCCTCGAGGCCGGCGCCGACGACTGCGTCCACACACCGGCCGACCCAGACGAGCTGCGGGCGCGCATCAACGTGGGGCGGCGGTTCGCGGAGCTTCCGTGGGGAAGAGTGCTGCGCGCGGCCGCCTCCGCGGCGGACCACTCGGACGAAGAGACGTTCTCGCTTGCCGCGCAGCGCTCGATGAACGGTGATGACCTCGACGGCGACGATGAGGCCGGCGCCTCCAGCGACGTCGATCGCGACGGTGACAGGGACCGCGCCGTGCCCGGCGCGAAGTTCGAGCTGGCCTCGGTGCTCGTCGTTCAGTGACGGCAGCGCCGGGTTCTGCCGCCGTTGACCAGCCGGACGACGAGCGTCTAGGCCCGACTCTGCAGACTCCTGCGCACGTCCTTCATGAGGATGATGAGGTGTAGCGGGTCGGTGGGGGAGGCCGCGAACCCGTACTTCTCGTAGAAGCCGCGCGCTCTTTCGTCCTTGGCATGGACGATGATCGCCCGGGCGCCGATGATGTCGGCCGCTTGCGCGCTGCGCGCGACAGCCTCGACGAGCATGGCCTCGCCGAGTCCGCGGCCTTGCTCAGCCCCATCTACCGCGAGTCGCGCGAGCAGGATGACAGGGATGCTCTGAGAGCCCTGGCCCTTCGCCAGCCGGTCGGTCGCCTGGGCCGGCTCGACCGCGGCCGCCGCAAGGCTGAAGAAGGCGACGACCCGTCCACCACGGGTGGCGACGAAGGTGCGCGTCTTCTCAGCCCGCTGGTCATCGAGCGCGCGCCGGACCAGGTAGTCGTTGAGGGCGACGACTCCACAGTCGAATCCCGCGACCAGGTGCGTCGCGGCGAGCGGGACCGGCCCGAGCAGGGCCTCAGCGTCCACCGAACGGGCTCGCCTTGGACGCCGCCTTCCGCAGGGCTGGGATGGTGCGGGCCGGACGATCGAGCAGCGCCGTGAACTCCGCCCACGCGCTGGCAGGGAGGACGAACCTGATCTGGTCGGCGAGTACGTCTTCGGCTTCGCGAAGCGCGGCCTGCAGCATGAACTGGCTCACGCCCATGTGGGTGGCGCGTGCGGCCTGATCGACCAAGGCCTTCTCGCTCGGGGTCGCGCGGATGTTGACGCGCTGATCCTTGGTGACGGTGACGCGTTGTGGGGACGTAGCCATGGTCACCTCGCGCTTCGTTCTCTGTGTGAGTACATTGTACACACAGAACTCCGGCGTGTCCAGACCCTCCGCTGACACGCGGCGCGCGATCCCCCTGCGACGCCCACTCGTTGCCGTCGGCCTGGTTCGCGTGCACCTTGTTGATGACGACCACGTCCCGGCGGACCAGGTCGAGGAGCGTCGCGACCATCACCGCCCGGTAGCCGCGCCGCACTCCATGGACCCCTGCGCCGCGTGACGGCTCCGGGGTCGGCCGGGTAGACTGCACCCGTCAACAGCCCCCGCCAAGGTACGCGGGCGCGCAGCGCGAAAGGACCGGTCCGCTCATGACCCTGTACGTCACTCTCCCCGACGGTTCCCCCCTCGAGCTCGACGACGACGCCACCGTGGCGGGCGCCGCGGCGGCGATCGGGCCGCGGCTGGCGAAAGCCGCCATCGCGGGCCGCGTCACCGCCGCCGCAACGCCCGATGTCACCCTTTTGGTCGACGTGAGCGCCGCGCTGCACGACGGCGACGCCGTAGCCATCGTCACCCTGAAGGGCGACGATCCCGACGCCGTCGATATCCAGCGCCACACCGCCTCGCACGTCATGGCGCAGGCCATCGTCCGTCTCTTCCCGGGCACGAGGTACGCTATCGGCCCGACGATCGAGAACGGCTTCTACTACGACTTCCAGTTCCCCGAGCCCATCGCCGAGGCCGACCTGGCGCGCATCGAGAAGGAGATGGCCAAGATCGTGAGCCAGAACCTGCCGTTGGAGCGCTTCGAGCTGCCGGTCGACGAGGCGCTGGCGGTGTTCGGGGCCGGCGCGCCCGGCACGGGCCCCTCCGGCTTGCCCGTGGGCCTCGGCCAGCCGTTCAAGGTCGAGCTCATCGAAGATCTGGTCACCGCCGCTGAGGCCGTAGAGGGCGAGGTCCCCACGATCAGCGTCTACCGCCAGGGCGAGTTCGTCGACCTGTGCCGCGGACCGCACCTGCCCAGCACCAACAAGCTCGGCAGCGGCACCTTCAAGCTCACGAGTCTGGCCGGCGCTTACTGGCGTGGCGACGAGAAGAACGCCATGCTCACCCGCGTCTACGGCACCGCTTTCGCCAGCAAGGAAGAGCTGGCCGCGTACCTCGAGGCGCT
>Ga0302322_100005730_pt1 | contig 10921 bp, 8 predicted proteins | sample Fen_T0_2_FD_203757 | JGI IMG/M metagenome (GOLD analysis project Ga0302322, IMG submission 203757) | Peat permafrost microbial communities from Stordalen Mire near Abisko, Sweden - Fen_T0_2 | ecosystem: Environmental > Terrestrial > Soil > Wetlands > Permafrost | place: Sweden: Abisko... | reverse complement strand
ACGACGTTCTCCACGCACCCGGCCAGGACCGGCTCGCCGCGGGCGGCGATCGCCCGCAGGTAGCGGGGGACCTCTTCCATCAACGCGCGGCGCTTGGCCAGGTCCCGGCGTCGGGCGGCGTCCTCGGGGGTCTCGGTGGGGTCGTCGAACAGGGCCTGCTGGGTGGCGTGGTCGAAGTACTGCCGCTGGCCGCGGGCGTTGGAGAACGGCGGGCACGCCGGGGACGCCCAGAACAGGTCCGCCCGCGGGAACCGGGTCAGGTCGGCCTTGGTCACGTCCCCGAGGTAGTGATCAGCCCGGGGGAAGTTCAGGCCGTGCACCTGCACCGCGATCGGGGCGTGGTTGGCGGCCAGCACCAGCTCGACACCCGGCACAGCGGTCGCCCCCTGGCTGGAGCCGCCCCAGCCGGCGAACTCGTCGTAGAGGGTCAGCACCGGGCACCGTCCCGGCCCGATCCCTGCGGCGCCGTCGGCGTGGTGCCGGCCAGGGCGGTGGTGGGGATCTGCAGGTCGAGGTATACGCGGCCCAGGCTGGTGGTGCCCCGGTTGGGGTGGAACGTGGACACGTCACGGATGACGCCAGGGGCGGTGGCGGCGAGCAGTTCGGCGGTGAACCGCTCGCACTCGGTACGGGTTCCGGTCAGACGGATCCTCATGAGGGTTCTCCCAGGTCGGGATGGTCGAGGCCACCGGGAGGGGCCTCGGTGGATAGGCGCCGGGGGTCAGGACGGCGCCCGGTGGTCAGGACCCCCAGGCGTCGTCGCCGGCGTCGTCGGTCGCCTCGTGCGCGGTAGGCGCGCTCACCGCGACCTGGTCGCCCGTGTGATCTGCTGTGGCGTGCGCTTCGGTGGCGTGGTGGCGGGCGCGGAAGGCGGCCAGGTCCACGACGTCGGCCTCCCGCTTGCTCGCGGCGCCATGGCCGGCGGCGCCCTGGCTGGCGGTGTCTGGGTCGAAGGCGTGCTCGGCGGTGTTGGTGGGGGCGTCGACGGTGATCGAGACCGGGATCCCGATGCGGGCGACGGCGTCGGTGGCGGGGTCGCTGTCGTCGACGTCGACGCGGGTGCGGCCGTCAGGTTCGGGCAGGGTGGCCAGCACGGGCTCGGTGATGCCGAGGGCCTGGTAAACGGCGTGGGTGTCCTTGACGCTCGTGCCCCACTGCGCGTCGATGATCAGGCCGCTTGGGGCGCCGTCGCTGGTCAGCTCCACGGTGATCGCCATGGGGCGGATCCCGCCGGCCAGGGCCGCGGCCAACGCCAGGTTCACCCGGGTCCCGGCCGGCGGGGGCTGGTGCTGGTGGGCGGTCACGGCTGTGCCTCGGCGTCGTCCGGGCCAGCGTCGTGGGGTGCGTCGTCGTGGGTGGGCAGGGGGGTGGTGTCGAGGGCGGCGCACCACAGCCGCCACACCAGCGGGTCGGGGTCGGGGTCGTCCCAGCCGCCGGGGTGGGGCAGCCCGCGGTCGGTGCGGGCGTCGGGGTCGGTGGTGGCCTCGACGGTGACCGGCACCGTCAGACCAGGGATGGCGGCTGCCTGGGCGAGGACGGCGGCGGTGAACGCCTCCGCGAACCTGGCGTACTCACCGGCCCACCGGTCCCGGAGCGCGGCCAGAGCGGCCTCCTCGGCGTCGCTGTGGTCCTGGTCGTCGTCCAGAGCGGCGTAGTGGTCCTCGACCGCCATCCACTCCCGCTCGTACGGTGCGATCGCCTCCCTGCCGTTCACCTCTTCGGCCTCTTCGACGAGCCGGGCGACGTTGAGGTGGATCACGATGGGCTCGGTCCGGTACTCGGTCAGCCCGGCGTCGTCGTGGCCGACCGTGCCGTGCACGAGCTGGTCGACCAGGTCGGCCTCCCACGACCCGGGGCGGCCGGCGAGCAACCGGTCCACGCCGCCCAGGTTCGCGGCCACCGCCGCCAGTGCGGAGGCGAGGAAGTCGGCGAAGTCCACCGGCCGCTGTCCGGGCCCGGTCAGCCGGGCGCCCTGGGTCAGGGCCGTCACCGCGGCCTGCCATGCCGCCTCGCGGGCGGCCTCGAAGTCCTGTCCGGTCGGGGTGCTGCTGGTCATCGCTGGTTCCCTCCGAGGGCGGTCATCGGGTTGGGTCTTGGTGGAGTGCGCGGTAGGGGGCCGGTCTCGCCCCCTGCCGGCGGACGGCAGGGACCGCGCCCCGGGAGGCTCGCGGTCAAGCCCCCCACCCACCGACCCGGCCCCGCGCAGGTGCGGAGCACGTCCCCGGCACCGGCTGGAACCCAGCTCGGGGCTTGACCGGGAGTCGGGGCGTGGTACCGGAAGGCGAGCCGCCCCCGGTGGTGATCGGCCCCGCGCGTCGCCTCCGGTGAGCGGTCTGGGAGTCCCGCGCGGGCCGCTCGGACGTCGCGTCGCTCTACCGGACCGGTCGTCTTCTGCCGGGCGGGGAGGCTGTCGGTGGTCGCGTTTACCGTGCCCGGGAAGGCTGCCCCGGTGGGGTGGCCGCTGGCCGGGAGGTGAGCCTGGTGGCTCCGATCGAGATCAACCCCATCCACTCCGGTGGCGTGGCCGGTCGCGGCCCGGCCCGCCCGGCTGGTGACCGCCAGGCCACCCCACCGAGCCAGGTTGCTTCGCCGGGTGGTGGGGGTGGTGGTCGGGCGGTGGTGTTCGACGCGAACCGGGACGGGCCGTGGCCGCGGACCCGCCGCCAGCTGATCGCGAAGGCGAACACCCTGCACGAGGTGATGGGCGAGGTGCGCCAGGTCGAGGCTGCCCGGGGTCCGGACGCGCCGGTGCTGCCGGCGGTGGAGTACGCCTACGGCGTGGCCTCGGCGGCCTACTGGACCCTCGGGGTCCTGCCCCGGACCCCGATCGGGTTGATGGACGAGCCGGTCACCGACGCAATGGTCCGCCAGCAGGCCAGCCTGGCCGATGGCACCGGCCGCGACGGCCTGGCCCACGGCGAGATCGTCTGGGCGTCCTACTGCGCAGGAGTCCTGGCCTGGCTGTCCTGGCTGGTAGGTGCCGAGAACGACATCCTCTGGCCCAACCTGTGACAACCGCCGGACTTGGACTCGGCTGATCCCCTCGGCGCGTCCGCCGCGCAGAGGGGCCGGCATCGGGAGGACCGCCCGGAGTGCGGGGCGCAGGCTGCTGGGGGTGGGCATCAGGGTCACCCGGCCAGGTCGAACACGTCGTCGTCCGCCGCCTGCGCATCAGCCGCTGTTCGCGCGTCGGCTGCCGCTCGGGCGTCGGCGTCGGTGCGTTGGTGGGCCTCGGCCCGCTCGTCGGCGCGGATGGTGACGCCGTAGTCCGCGAGGGGCGCGGCGACGGTGGTGGGCTGGTGGATGGCGGCCCACCCGTAGGTTTCGGCCAGGACGGGGTTGGGGATCTGGTAGCCGGCGGGGACGTAGTCCAGGGCCGGTGGGCGGCGACCGGAGCGTTCCTGGACGTGCCTGGAGGCGTTCAGGCGTTCCTGCCAGTCCGGCCAGGTGAACCACTGACCCGCCAACGGGCCGTCCAGCACCGCGATCAACTCGCCCTCGCCCGCCGTGGCCGTGCCGGCAAGCCGACTGTCCTGCGATGACCCGGCACCGGAGCCGGTGTCCGCGGTGCCCCGCGCGCGCTCGGCGCTGGTCGTCTCCTGCCGGGTTGTCTCGTGCCGGGTTGTGGGGATGCCTGCGGTCTCGGCGAGGTCGGCGGTGCCGCTCGCGCCGCGGGAGTGGTCGGCGATGAAGGCCAGGCAGGCGTCGGGGGCGGTGGCGACCATGGCGGCGTTGCGGGCCGGTCCCGCGGCGCGGCCGGTGGCCCAGTCGGCGGGGTGTGCCTCGACCGGGACGTTGTGGTTCAGGGCCCAGGTGTGGGCGATCGCGTCGGCACCGTGGGGGCAGGCGCCGTGGACGACGCGCAGCCGGGCGCCGTGCAGGGCGTGCAGGTCGTCCAGGGCGCGGGTGACGGCGGCGGTGTCGGTCCAGGTCCGGGAACCGGTGACCAGCACCCGGAACGACCCGGACTGCTGGACATGCTCGGCGTGATGGTCGTCGGGTGGGTGGGGTGTGGTGGGCATGGTGGTCTCCCGTCGTGCAGGTCGTGGGTCAGTCCCAGGCGTCGTCGTCGGCGCTCGCGCCGGCGTCGTTCGTCCTCGTGCTGGTGCTCGTGGTGGCGTAGGGGCGGTGGGCGCCAGCGGGCAGGGCGGCGTCGAGGTCGGCCAGCTCGCGGCGGCGACGTCCGGCGTCGGCGGCCTCGATGGCGAGGTCTTCCTGGACGGCGGCGGTGTGGGCGGCTTCCTCGCTGGCACGGTCGGCGAGCACGCTCAGCACCGCGGCGGTGGTCGCGCTCATCTGCTCGATCTCGGCCGCCGTCAGCTCCACCTCCGGCACCGCTGACCCGGGCGCCAGCTCGGCCGGATCGGGTTCCTCGGCGACGTCGTCCTGCGTCACCGCTTCGGCTGCCGCTTCGTGGCTCGCGCGGTCCGGCTCGTCGGTCTGGTCCGCGACGTCGTGCTCGACCGCCACGTCGTCGCTCGGCCCGGCGTCGCTGCTCGCCAGGTCGTCGTGCGGTGGCGGCTGCGGTTCGGCGAGCTGCTCGTCCGGCTCCAGCTCGACGGGCTCGGCCTGGTCTGCGTCGTGGTCGGCCGCTTCCTGGGCGGCCTTGTCGTCTTGGACGTCGGCGTCGGCGTGCTGGGTGGCGTCGTGGTGGTCGGTGAGGTCGGCTTCGGTGACGGGCCGCCACGTGTCCTCGGCGGTGATGGCGGCGGCTTGGTGGGCCAGCCACTGGTCGGCGGTGGTGGTGTCGGCGGGGGCTGCCAGGTCGAGGCCGCGGCGGTCGGCTTCGGCACGGGCGCGTTCGGCGTGGTCGCGGGTGAGGGCGGTGTGGAACGCCCACGTGGTGTACGTCTCGGCCTGGGCGGTGAGCCCCTCGACAGCGGCGGCCTTCACCCGGGCGGTGTCGTGGTGGGTGGCGGCGTCGGCGCGCCACTTCGCGGCCTGGTCGGTGTCGCCGTCGGTGTCAGCTTGGGCGGCGCGGGCTTCGGCCAGGCCGGCGGCCTGCCTGGCGGTGTTCAGGGCGGTCTCGGCGGCGCGCAGCTGGTCGTCGACGAACGCGGGTTGCCAGGTCTTCTCCCGTTCCCACGCCTGGATCCGGGCCAGCAGGCGTCCGTCGGACAGGGCGGCCTCGGTCAGGGTGTCGTCCGGGCGGCCCAGGGCGTGCCAGGCGGCGGTGTAGCCGGCGCGGCGTTCGGTCGAGGTCAGGCCCGGCATCCGGGGCAGGGCCTGGGTGGGGTCGGTGAACCCGACCGCCTCGCGGTGGGCGGCGATCACCCCGGCGCGCCGTTCCCAGTCCGCCCGGTCCGCCGCGGCCCGCTCCACCTCATCAACCCCGGCACCGTCACGCCCGACGCCGTCGACCCCGACGTCGTCGAGCTCGTCGTCGGCCGCGCTCTCGTCGTCGCCTGCGTTGTCCTGCGCGCCCGTGTCGTCGCCGGCGGTGTCGTGTGCGGTGGGGGTGGGCTTGGCGGGGACGGGGCCGAGGGCTTGGACCGCCCACTCGGGTGCTTGCTCAGCGGTTGCGCGGCCGAGGGTTTCGGTGCGGGCGGTGGCCCGGGCGTGCAAGTCGGCCAGGCGGGCAGCGACCGGCTCGGGGATCCCGGCCGGGATGGCGGTCCCGGCCGCGGGGGCGGGCCCGGCGACCAGGGTGTGGTCGGGGCGGCCGTGGGTGATCCGGTGGGACAGGACCTGGGCGGGGCTGGTCGCGTCGGTCAGGGACTTGCCGCGGGTGAGGGCGTCGAGCAGAACCTGGCGGGGGTCGTGGCCGTCTTGTTCCATCACCCGCAGCAGGCGGGACAGGTGCTCGGTGGACCGGTCGGCGCCGAAAACGGCGCGGACGGTCTCGTCGAGGTGTCCGTCGTGGACGGCGTCGTCCAGGTGGGCGTCCAGCCGGGCCCGGCACGCCACCCGGGTCTCGGCCTCGATCCGGGCGGTCAGCGTCGCCATCGATGCCTGGACGGCGGCGTCCCGTTCGGCGGCGACGGTCGCGGCGGTCCCGGCCCCGGGCAGGTGCCGCAACCCCGCTCCTGGGCCGGCGTTGTCCAGGCCGGCCTCCAGGACCGACCGAGCCGAGGATGCGACGGAGTCGTCCTCCAACCGGACCTCCCCGCCACCACCCGTGGTCGCGGCGGGCGCGGACGGCTTGGCCGGGGTGGCCAGGGCGACGTGAGCGGTGTTGCGCTCGCGCCCGCGGGTCATCCCGACGTAGAGGGTGGCCGCGTCCAACCCAGACCCGCCGCCGGCCACCAGGTGGGCGGTGTCCACGGTCAGGCCCTGCGCGGAATGGACGGTGGAGGCGTACCCGAGCTGGACGTCGGCCGCGACGTACTCGGCGGGCAGCAGCACCTGCCGGGCGGGCTGGTCCCGCCCCGGGACCGCGACCGTCTCGACCAGCAGGCACCCGTCCGGCACCACCCGGTCGGATGCTCCCTCGGCACCTGGGGCGGCGGCGGTCGTCGTGGTGGCGGTGGGGGTGCCGGGGCCGGCCAGGACCCGGTACTGGACGCGGTTGGTGACCCCGAGGTTGTAGTCGTTGCGGCGGCAGGTGATGACGTCGCCGACGGTGGCGGTGTTGCCGTCCCGTCCGAGCAGCACCCCGCCGTCGGGAGCGACCAAGCCCAGGTCGACGAGCTGGTCGCGGACCCGGGCGGCGACCGCGGCGGCCTGGTCGTTGGTGGCGGTGACCACGACCACGGACCGGCCGGCGACCCGGTCGGCGACCGCGGCCCGGGCGGCGGCGTGGGCGGCGTCCTCGGCAGTGGCGTGCTCGAGCAGCCGGGCGTGCCGGTCGTACTCGGCCAGGGCGTCGGTGGCGCCGTCGCGGATCGCCAGGGACGCGGCGCGTTCCCAGTTGTGGGTGAAGCGGCGGACCTCGGTCAGGGTAAACGTCTCGGCGTGCCCGTCTAGCAGGCCCATCGCCCCTCCGGCCTCGACCGGGCCGAGCTGGCGCGGGTCACCGGTCACGACCATCCGGGCGCCGGCGGCGTCGACCCGGGCCCGGATCGCCTCGAAGTCGCTGGTGCCGACCATGGACGCCTCGTCGATCAGGACCACGTCCGTGGGGCGCAGAGTGAACGCGTGGTCGGTCTGGTCGCCGGTGCCGGCGTCGAGGCGGTCCTGGGTGGCCAGCCAGCGGGCGATGTTCCGCGAAAGCGGGATCCCGTCATCGCGCAGGACGTCGGTGGCGACCTGGGACACGGCCACCCCGAGCACCCGGCCCTGCCCGCCGGTCAGGTCGTGCCAAGCGGTGGCCAGGGCGCCGGCGGCGAACGACTTGCCCGTCCCGGCCGGGCCGACCAGCACCGCCAGGGCGGCGTCGGACGACGCGAGGCCCTCCACGGCGGCCCGCTGATCGGCCCCGATCGTCGGGGTGTGCTCGTCCAACCACGCCGCGACCTGGTCGCGGGGCAACGCGAACCGTCCCCGCTCGACCGCCGCCCCCCGCAACGCCGCCTCGGCGACCAGCGTGTCCGCCGCGGCGTAGAGGGTCGCCGACCGCGGCGCGTACAACGGCCCGGCCTGCGCGGCGGGCGCGCCGTCCGTGGCTCGGGTGGTCGGGGTGGGGTGGGTGATCTGGACGACGCCGGACCACTGCAACGCCCGGTCGGTCAACCGGTCCAACAGGTCGGCCACGTCGCCGGGGTCGATGCCCAGCACCGGCAACGTCCGCTCGATCTCCAGGAGCAGGTTCGCCCGTCCCCAGGTCGCCGACCGGGCCGCGCACCCCGCGACCGCCTGCTCGATCACCTGCTGCGGTGACCACAGCCCCTGCGGTCCCGCGACCAGATCGGCCGCCTCCCCCTGGCCGACCCTGTCGGCGCGGTCGGCACGGTCGGTCTGGTGGGTGCGGGTGCCGGGGGCGGCCGAGGGCAGTGCGGCGCTCGCCTGGTCGGCCGCGATCCGCAGTCGCGTCACCTGGTCGGCGGTCAGGGCGTCCCGCAGGTGGGCGGGCAACCGGTCCAGCACCGCGCCCAGTGATGCGTCCGCGACGGAGTTCAGGCTGCGGCCCGTGGTCTGGATCAGTTGCTCGAACCAGGTGTCGTTCAGCTCGTCGGCGGTCTGGTCGCTGTGGTCCTTGTCCGCCCGGGAGGTGCGCTGTCCCTGCGACTTCAGCGCGGACAGCTCCTGGCCGGTCGGTTCACGCCCGTACCGGTCGACGAACGCGTCGACCAGCCCGGCGGCCGCCGCGGCGGTCTGCTGGTGGCGGGTGGAGAACAGGTCGATGGTCGGCTCGTCGATCAGGGATGCCTCCATCCCTGCGCCGTCCGGGCGGGCCCGGATGTCGTAGCCGAGGGCGGCGATCTGCTCCATCAGGACCCGGTCGGCAACGGCGGAGAACGCGTACCGCTGGGCGAGCAGGTCCTGCCCGTCGATCGCGCGCCACTTCCCATCCCCGCACAGCACCCGGTTCAAGGCGACGTTGTGGACGTGCAGGTGCGGCTCGATCGACCGGGACGTGTGCTGGTAGAACGACGCGAACAGCACCGCCTGCGCCTGCTCCCACCGCAGCGCCGCCCCCGCACCCCCACCAGCGCGAGCCGTGGTCAGGGCCTCGACCTGCGCCAGGCCGGCGGCGTTGGCCCGCTCGATCGCAGCGTCGATCTGCTCGCGCACCCACCGGTGGGCCGCCTCCAGCTCCCCGTCCCCGTCCCGCGCGGCGGCGATCATGCCGCGGGACGCCGCGGTGTGCAGGATCGTCACCGACTTCGGCACCGCGAACGTCAGATCCCAGCCGATCACGTTCGTCCGCAGTCCCGCCGTCACCTCGGCCCTGATCTGCGCCCGCCGCTCCGCGGTCGCGTCCGGCTCGGCAGCCAACGCAGCGGCTACCAGCTCCTTGGCCTTGGCCCGGGCGGCGGGCCGGTTGCCCAGCTGCTCACCCGTGACCGGGTTGACGAAGTCCTCGTAGAGGGTCTCCATCGCCTCGGCGGTGACCACCCCGGACAGGCCCAGCAGCTCCGCCGCCCGCCCCCGCCACCGCCCGGGAGGCTCACCCTCGGTGACGGCGTCCAGGTAGTAGGACTCCATCCCGGACCCGCCGTCCCCGTCGGTGTAATACCCGGCGCTGGTCGCCTTCGCCACGGTAATCACGGAAGAATCCCCCAGAAGAGAGCGCGCAGAACGATAGACGGAATCAAGGAATGGGAGGACTGAAAATCGACTAGCAGGAGTGTTTTCCGGGAATCCGGGAGCCCGGGAACGGGGCCTGCTGCGCTCGCCGCGAGCCGGTCAGTTGATCTTGACTGGGCCTACGTCGACGAGTTGCATGAGTGCCCTGCGGTTGACTTTGACGTGCTGCTTTGTGGTGTTGCTGCTGGTGTTGATCTTTGGCGTGTTCTTGCTCGGTGGTGAGTGTGGTCGGTGGCGTGTTGTTCTGGTGGTCTGGTCTTGGTGTTCCTTCGTCGTGTGGTGCTTGCTGGTGCTGGTCGTCGTTTTGTCGTGTGGTCGGTGGGTGTTGCGGTGTCGTGCTGGGCCTGGCTGGTTTCTCGCTCCGATTCGGCGCCCGGGGTCGTCGGGCGTGTGGCGGTGACGTTGGGTGTCCTCCAGGGGCTGCACGGGACGTGCACTGCTGGGACGGACGGCCCGCGCCTGGTGCGCGGGGGGCGTCCAGACTGGAGATCCACGGAGGGGGTGGGTGAGGTGGCTGATGGGCGCTGGAGGGACCCCAGCGATGCTGAACGCGAAGCCGGGCCGCCATCACGCTCGCCCTGGGCCCTCGGGCGTACTGGTGGCTGACCCGCGCCCGGCGTGACTGACCCGTCCGAAACCGGGCGCGCGGCCGGGGCGGACACTGAGACACAGGGGTGGGGAGCCATGACGGGACGCGAGACCGGGGACCCGGAGGCTAGGGCGCTGCGGCGAGGGCTGACCGTTGGCCTGGTCTTCCTCAGCCTCCCGGTGGCCATGGCCATCGGGAACGGGCAGTGGGGAAAGGCCGTCGGGGTCTTCGTCGTCGGGCTGAGCGGCATCACGCTCGTCCTGGGCCGACGCGCGTACCGGTGGCTGACCCGAACCCGGCGCCCGGACTGACCCAAGGGCGAACCGGGCACGTCCGTGCGGCCCATGACCGCCAGGTCCACGACATGGTCGCAGCGGCTCATCGCAGGTCGATGTCCTTCCCGGTAGGCCGACCGGCAGGCCGTCGCGCAGCGGGCCGGGTGGGGTGCAGGGTGGTCCAACCGGACAGGTGGTCACCCAACGCCAGCACGCGGTGGGTCCTGGGCGAGCGGAGGGTGAGCGTGGTCCGGTGGCAGGTGCTCCCCACCTCGACGGTGAACAGGGCGGCCAGGTCGGCCGAGACGATCGCGCGGTGGCTGCTGGTCGATACCGTCGGGCGGCACCCGGACGACGCCAGCACACCCGCCAACGGCAGCAGCCGCCGGTAGGGGTTGGCGGCCACCGCCGGGAAGGCGTCTGCCACCCGGCGCGGGACGACGACGCGGGAGGCGAACCGGCAGGCGCCCGCGCCCAGCACCACCCGGTGACGCACGAACACCAGCTCCGCAGGGGCCAGGTCCAGGACGGCGGCGTAGCCCGCCGCGGGCCCCTCGTACGGGGCGGGACGCACGTTCCACGCCCAGCCGGGCACGTCGGTGGTCCATCGGCTCAGCTCGCTGGGGCTGGAAGGCGAGGCAGTGATCACGACTCGTCTCCCGTCTCGTCGTCGACGTCCTGGGTTGGGGCAGGGCGCTGGGCATCGAGGTGGCGGCGGACCGTGCGCGGTGACCGTCCAATCTGGCGGGCGATCTCGACGACCGGAAGATCTGGCTCCTCGTCGAGTACCGCGGTGATCGCGGATCGGATGGCGATGCTCTCGGCCACCGCCCGCGCAGCCGCTCCCGCCGGACCGCCACGCCCAGGAGACCGCGCCGCGCCCGGTGCAGTCTGCACGCCGAGTTCGGTGTCCGCTGTCCGCACGTTG
>Ga0302322_100005728_pt1 | contig 10923 bp, 6 predicted proteins | sample Fen_T0_2_FD_203757 | JGI IMG/M metagenome (GOLD analysis project Ga0302322, IMG submission 203757) | Peat permafrost microbial communities from Stordalen Mire near Abisko, Sweden - Fen_T0_2 | ecosystem: Environmental > Terrestrial > Soil > Wetlands > Permafrost | place: Sweden: Abisko... | reverse complement strand
AGCTCTGAAAGAACTTCAGCGCCTCCGGGTGCACCTTGCAGATCTTCGTCAGGAAATCGGCGTAGCTGGTCTTCGCCAGCCGGGCGCGTTTCTCCTCTGCCGACAGGCCGGGCAGATAGTCGACGTTCTCGGTGTATACGCGCGCAATGTCGCGCCGCGCCTCTTCGCCGAGCGGCGTTTTGGCCAGCCACTGCGCCCAGGGGATAACTCCCATCCCCGCCACCAGTCGGTCTTCGCCGAACGTTTCGTTATCGAAGAAGCAAGCCGTGCCGAGCTTTCGCGATGGATAGAGCTTCTGGTCGTACGCCTGGTAGAACTTCTTCGTCTCGATTCCCAACTCGACCAGCAGACCGCGCGCCACTTCGCTGTATTTGCCGGGGCTCTCAATTGATTGCGTTCCGCCATAACTGAGCAGGGTTCGCCCGCCGGAGCGGAACTCGTTGCGTTTAGCGTGTCCGCCGAAGTCGTCGTGATTGTCGAGAACCAGGATGCGCGCTTTGTCGCCCGCGCTCTTGCGGAAGAAATACGCCGCGGCCAGGCCGCTGATTCCGCCTCCGACCACCACCAAGTCATAACTCTCGCCCGTCTTCTGGGGACTGCCATCCGCGTCCCACGCCTCGCCGTCGCGCAAGCGGTGCGCGTAGGGAAAGCTCCCATCGTGATTGCCCCGCATCCCGGTCAGTGCGGGAGGGTAGTAACCCGCCGCCTCCTCTGGCGCGAACTTCTCCACACCCTTCGCTGCCGTTGGGGGCTCGGAGGGCAGGAGTGCCGCTCGCATCGGCGGGCTGGCTAGCGCTCCGCCGATTCCGACTGCCACTCCATTTAAGAAATCCCGCCGCGAAATTCCTCGATCCATCCCCAGTTCACGATCCCGCTTTTCGTCCGGCATAAGGCAATATCCCCTGCGACGCGGCGCGATTATAGCAGTGGGAGAGTGTGGTTACGGATACCCTCGCCCGCCGGGCCGAATTATGAGGTGTGGGCCGGGTGATGCCGGGGCCCGGATCGCCCAGGGAAATGCCCGGCATGCCTGTGCCCAAAAAAAAATGCCGACAGGGAGTGTCCCTGGCGGCTTAGCGTTTGGATGCTGGTGGCGTTTGCGGGTTTAGTCGGACGGACGGCCCGCAAGCTTGCCCTCGAGTTCCATGATCAGTTCACCGTGAAAGCCGTGGGGCTGACTGCTGTGCCGCCCGGCGTAGTCACTTGAATCTTCCCGGTTACGGCCCCGGCCGGAACCGTGGCTGTAATTTGCGTGTAGGAATCCACCGAGAAGATCGCTTTCTTGCTGCCGAAGGTCACTTTCGTGGCTCCCTTCAAGCTGTTGCCTGTGATCACTACCTGGGTGCCTACGGGGCCGCTGGGCGGGTTGAAGCTGAGGACCACAGGTGTCACGAGGAATTTCTGGTTGCTGGTCAGGTGACCATGGGTGAGAAGTACTTTCACGACACCCGTGGTGGCATTGTTTGGTACCGCTGTGGTCATGTAGGTATCGCCAAAGACGTTCGCGCTGGCAGCAACATTTGGAGTGAACCGGACGCTGGTAGCCTGTGAGAGGCTCTGACCCAGGATGTCAACCGGCTGGCCCACTTGCCCAGAGGTCGGACTGATCGTGATGAAAGGTCCCAGCCCCGCATCGAAACTGAAGAGCGCACCGTGACCGAGTGCGCCTCCCGTCGTCGCCTCGCCATAGAACTTGCCGTTGGTATGTTGCCGCAACGTGGCGAACGGAAGAGAACCGGTCGCCGAAACAAAGTTATACAAAGTTGCGTAAACACCGGTCGACGAAATTCTGTAGAGGGTCCCCGCTGAGTTCGTCCCGCCCGCGGAAGCGACGCTATAGAAATTTCCGTCGTTGGCCTGGACAAGCCCGGCATAGGGACGAACGCCATCCTTCGTAGCGCCGGTTGCGTCGAAATTGTAGAGCACGGTCAACTTCGGTTTCTTTGCTGCCGTGAGTTTGAAGACCACTCCGCCGTTGTTCTTGCTTCCGCCAGTCCGGGCCGTTCCGTAGAAATTCCCATCGCTGCCCTGTAGCAACGGAGAATAGGGCCCTGACCCATGCGTCGAATCGAAGTTGTAGAGCACGGTCAATGCGCCCGAGGGAGTAATTTTGAACGCCGTGCCAAAGTCGGTAGTCCCGCCCCCAACGGTGGTCCCGTAAAAGTTGCCGTCTTTCCCCTGGATGAGCGGAGCAAACGGGCTCGCCCCGTGTGTGCTGTCGAACGCATAGAGCGTGGTGAAGCCGCCCGCGGGAGTGACTTTGTACACCGCTCCAAACCCCTGACCACCAATCGTCGTGGTCCCGTAGAAGTTGCCGTCGGTCCCTTGAATGGGTGGCGCGTAGGGGCCCGCTCCCTCGATGAGGGCGAAACTATGCAGTACCGTCACGGTCCCGCCGGGTGTGATCTGGAAAACAGTGCCAAAGCCGAAATCGCCGCCGTTATAAGTTCCTCCGTAAAAATTGCCGTCGGCACCCAGCGTCAGTCCGCTATACGGATTCGCCCGGGTGCTATCGAAGCTGTGAATTACGGTGTACGCGCCAGAAGGCGTGATCTGAAAAACGCCGCCGCGGCCAAAGTCTCCGCCTAAAGGCGCCGTGCCGTAAAGATTTCCATCCCGGCCCTGGGCCAGGATTCCCGAGTACTGAGGGGAAGCCAAGGTGGGTGTATCGAAGTCGTGAATGTCGGTGTAGGTTTGGGCGTGAGCGCCAGAGATTCCGAGCGTGGCCAGAGCCAGGGTCATTGCCAAAGCCAGTAAAGGCAGGTTGTTGAACCGTTGCATAGTCATTGTTTCTCCATTCATAGCCAACGCTTGCGGACACGAATCTTGTTGACAGCCACGCGTGCAGGCCAGCAACTCGGTGACAAGTGTTGCTGTTGGCGTGCGCGAACCAGATAGCCATTGACCGAGGCGGCCGCCGTTGAGATCGGCAACTTCTGCGGTCCTTAGATAGAGCGTCTAGTGCTGTCGGGTAAGTGCGTGTTTCCTGGGAGGAGACTTGCCGGATGAGCATATCAGCCGGGAACCGCCAAAGTCTGCCCCTTATTAGAAGAGGCGAAAAATTCACGCGAGTTTGGTTCATCCAGCAGAGTAGGCTCTTGCTGTAGCAAGCGTAAGTCTATTTGTTTCATTATCTTGACACAGTAAATAAAGCGGTCTATGCTTACCGCACGAAACGCGCTCCCCCGGCGCGAGGGGGCGCTCGGGTGATGCAGCGGGACTCTTCGAGTCAGGTTACGGAACTGTTAGGCCGCTGGCGAGGTGGAGACCGCGAGGCCCTCGACGCATTGATGCCCCTGGTTTACAACGAACTGCGCCGCATCGCTCATCACTACCTTCAGAACGAACGTCCCGGACATACCCTGCAGAGCACAGCCCTGGTTCACGAAGCCTACGTTCGCTTGACCGGCCAGGATTTCCCGCAGTGGCAAAACCGCGCTCATTTCTTTGCCGTGGCGGCGCAACTGATGCGGCAAATCCTGGTGGACTACGCGCGCAGCCATCGCGCCGCCAAGCGCGGCGGCACCGTTTGCCGGCTGACACTGGACGAAGCCGGGGACGTACCGCAGCCGTTGGATGTGGATGTGGTGGCCCTGGACGAAGCACTCACAACCCTCGCCAAGATGGATGAACAACAGAGCCGGGTCGTGGAACTGAAATTCTTTGCCGGTCTTTCCATCGAAGACACTTCGGAGGTCCTGGGGGTTTCTTCTTCCACGGTCAAACGTGACTGGATCACTGCACGGGCCTGGTTATACCGTGAGCTGGATCGGAGCGCGCCCGCGTGACGGCGGCTGCGCGCAACTCCACTAGTTCTTCATGGTCCGGATGACGCCCAGTGCGAGCAGATGATCGTCGCTGGTGACCATGGTCAGATCCATGAATTCAGCCGTCGCGGCCAGGAACCGGCCGGCGGGATCACGGTGGGGTAGAGGCATCTGCTGCGCACGCAGTACGATTTCGTGTGTGAAAGGCGCTTCTCTCAGGGGCGCCGTGGCTTCGGCCAACCATTCAGCCAGGTCCGCGGGAAGGCGAATCCTGCCGCGGGCGTTCAGCAGCAGCGCCTCCCAGGTCGAGACCGGAGAGAGCCACAGCTCGTTTGCCGGATTCTTGATCTCTTCGCGGACCCGGCGGCTGAGACGAGACGGCTCATGCAGGGCCCACAGCCAGATGTGCGTGTCGAGAAGCAGCTTCAATCGCGCAAAGCCTCGATGTCTTTCTCGTCGATGATGGGAGACACGATGTCTCCCATGATTTCCATGGTGTCCTTCATCGACCCGATCCATTGCTTTTGCCCGGTGTCGGGCGAGGGCGGTACGATTTCGGCCACCGGTTTACCGAAGCGCGTGACGCGAAGCGGCTTCTGGGTCCGGCGCACCCGTTCGAGCATGGCCAGGCACTTGGCTTTGAACTCGGAGATGGCAACTTCTTCCATAAATCAATCCTGAACCATAAGAGTAGACCATGGTCTAAAAAAGTGGTCTTATCGGATTCTGAGAATATGGCCTCGCGAGCCGCGGCCAATTTCCACGCCCATCGTCGTTTCATTTAGTCTGAGCTGTTACCTGATTGGAGAATTTGTGAAGGTCGTTCACATCGTCGGGGCGCGTCCGAACTTCATGAAGGTGGCGCCGGTGCTGAACGCCCTGAAGGCGCGGAAGGGGATCGTCCAGACGCTGGTGCATACCGGCCAACACTACGACGTCAACATGTCAGGCGTCTTCTTCGAGCAGTTGGGCATACCCGTTCCGGATGTCAACCTGGCCGTGGGTTCGGGCTCGCACGCGAAACAGACGGCGGAGATCATGACCCGGCTGGAGCCGGTCGTCGCGGAGCAGAAGCCTGACATTGTCCTCGTCTATGGGGACGTTAACTCGACGATGGCCACCGCCCTGGTCTGCGCCAAGCTCGGGCTGCGAGTGGGCCACGTCGAGGCCGGGCTGCGGTCCTTTGATCGCACCATGCCCGAGGAGATCAACCGCCTGGTGACCGACCAGCTCGCCGACTTGCTGTTTACACCTTCAGAAGACGGAGACTCAAACCTTCTACGCGAGGGCATTCCTTCGGAGAAGATCTTCCGGGTCGGGAACGTGATGATCGACTCACTCGTGAGACTCCTTCCGGCGGCGCGGCAGCACCACAAGAACGATCTACCCGAGCGCTTTGCACTGGTCACACTGCATCGGCCCGCGAATGTGGACGATAGCAGCACGCTGAGGGGCATCCTGCAATGTCTGCTTGAGGTGAACCAGGGTTTGGCAGTGATATTTCCTGCCCACCCGCGCACCCGCAAACGCATCTTCGATTTCGGACTAGATGCGGGACAACTACGCGTGCTGGATCCGCTGCCGTACCTCGGTTTCCTGGGTCTGCTGTGCCGTGCGACGCTGGTGATTACGGATTCCGGGGGAATACAGGAAGAGACAACCTACCTGGGCGTGCCGTGCCTGACGGTCCGGGAGAACACGGAGCGGCCGATCACGGTATCTCAGGGGACGAATGTTCTGGTGGGACGCGATCCGGTTAAGCTGCGCGTGGAACTGGCGAAAGTGCTGGCTGGCAACGCGAAGAAGGGAAGCGTGCCCCCGCTGTGGGATGGGAAGGCGGGGGAGCGCGTCGCCGAAGTTCTCGTCCGCTAAACTCCGCGCCCTGCCGCCCCCGGCCCTAACTCAGCCACCGATCCTTCGCTGGCCGGACTTGCCTGGCCCGGTTACGGCGTGGGTATCAGTACTTGGATTTCATTGGAGTGCCCGCTCTCAATCCCATTTCCGTCCACTGCCGTGGCCACGTAGAAGTAAGTCTGGCCCGCGGTGACATTGTTGTCTGTGTCCGCGGTGCTGGAGATCAGCATGCTGTTGATCGGCGATGAGTAGTTACCGGCCGGAGTCCGGCGATAGACGTTGTAGCCGACCGCGCCGGCCGAGGCATTCCAGGTGAGATCGACGCTGTGGGTTGGAGGCGCCGTGCCGTTGCCGGTGAGCGTTTCAACTGTCGGTGAGTTCGAAGCGTTGCTCGTAAAGGTGAGGCTCGCACTCGCAGCGCCGGTTGCCTGCGGCGTGAACTTCACGGTGAAGGACGCCGATCCGCCCGCCGCAAGAGTTTTCGGGAACGTGATTCCGGAGAGAACAAACTCGCTGCTGTTGCTGCTGCCGGCTGAGATGGTCACCGAAGCGCCGGTTGCGGTGAGGCTGCCGTTGAGCGAAGCGTTTGCGCCGACAACCACGTTCCCGAAGCTAAGGGTTGCCGGAGAAACGGACAACTGACCCTGCGCCGTCCCCGTGCCGGAGAGCGCGATGTTCAGCGGCGAGTTGGAAGCGTTCGACACGATTGCCAGCGTGCCGCTGGCAGCGCCTGCGGCCGTCGGCGTGAAGGTCGCTGTGAAGGTTACGCTTTGGGTTGGGTTGAGCGTCGTCGGCAGGGTAAGGCCCGATATTGAGAAGCCCGTGCCGGTGACGTTGGCCTGCGAGATGGTGACGGCAGTTCCGCCGGAGTTGGTTAAGGTCTCCGACAGGTTCGCGCTGCTGCCGACTTGAACGCTGCCAAAAGCAAGACTGGCGGGATTCGCTGAGAGCTGGCCCGGTGTGACGCCTGTGCCGGAGAGGGCAATATTCAGCGGCGAGTTGGACGCGTTCGAAACAATCGCCAGCGTGCCGTTGACGGCGCCCGCGGAGGTTGGGGCAAAGGTCACGGCGAACGTTACGGTCTGGGTTGGGTTCAGTGTTGCGGGCAAGGTGAGGCCGCTGACGGAGTACCCGGCGCCGGTCACATTGGCTTGCGTGATCGTGACCGCCGATCCGCCGGTGTTGGTCAGCGTCTCAGAAAGATTAGAACTGTTGCCGGTCTGGACGTTGCCGAAAGCCAGGCTGGCGGGGTTCGCTGAGAGCTGGCCCAGTGTGATGCCTGTGCCGGAGAGAGCAATATTCAGCGGCGAGTTGGATGCGTTCGACACGATTGCCAGCGTGCCGCTGGCAGCGCCCGCGGCCGTCGGCGTGAAGGTCGCTGTGAAGGTTACGCTTTGGGTAGGGTTCAGCGTCGCCGGCAGGGTGAGACCGGAGATCGAGAATCCCGCGCCGGTGACAGTGGCCTGCGAAATGGTGACAGCCGTTCCACCGGTGTTGGTCAGAGTCTCGGAGAGGTTCGCACTGCTCCCCACCTGAACGTTGCCGAAAGCCAGGCTGGCGGGGTTCGCTGAGAGCTGGCCCGGTGTGATGCCTGTGCCGGAGAGAGCAATATTCAGCGGCGAGTTGGATGCGTTCGAAACAATCGCCAGGGTGCCGTTGACGGCGCCCGCGGCGGTTGGGGCAAAGGTCACGGTGAACGTTACGGTTTGGGTTGGGTTCAGCGTCGCGGGCAAGGTGAGACCGCTTACGGAGTACCCGGCGCCGGTAACGTTGGCTTGCGTGATCGTGACCGCCGATCCGCCGGTATTGGTCAGCGTCTCAGAAAGATTCGAACTGTTGCCGGTCTGGACGTTACCGAAAGCCAGGCTGGCAGGATTCGCTGACAGTTGACCCGGCGTGACCCCGGTGCCGGAGAGTGTGATATTCAGCGGCGAGTTGGAGGCATCGGACACGATCGCCAGGGTTCCGTTCGCGGCGCCGGCCACCGTCGGAGCAAACGTTACGGTGAAGCTCACGCTCTGGCTCGGGTTCACGGTCGCGGGCAAAGTCAGGCCGCTGACCGAATAGCCCGCGCCGGTGACGTTGGCTTGCGAGATCGTGACCGCGGACCCGCCGGTGTTGGTTAAGGTCTCCGACAGGCTCGCGTTCTTGCTCGTTTGAACATTGCCGAACGCCAGGCTGGCAGGATTCGGAGAAAGGGTGCCCGGAGTCACCCCGGTTCCTGAGAGCGCGATGTCCAGGCTGGGATTGGCTCCGTTGGAGGTGATGTTCACGTTGCCCGTGGCGCTGCCGGCCGTGGTGGGTGCAAACTGCACGTTGAACGTCGTGCTCTGGCCGGCGGTCAGAGTCAAAGGCAGATTCAGTCCGCTGAGGGTGAATCCCGACCCGCTGGCAGTAGCGGCGGAGATGGTCAGGCTGGTGCCGCCGGAGTTGGTCAGGGTCTCAGTCAGGGTTTTCGAGCCCCCGGACACCACATTCCCAAAACTCAGACTGGTTGGATTGGGCGTGATCTGTCCCTGCGTAACGCCGGTTCCGGAAAGTGCCACGTCGAGCGTCGGATCAACCGCGTTCGAGTCGATGACGACTGTGCCGGTGCTGGAGCCGGCCGCCGCGGGAGCAAAGACGACGTTGAATGATGTGGTTTGTCCGGCGGGCAGGGTCAGCGGCAGAGTGAGTCCGTTGAAGCTGAACCCGGTGCCGCTCACCGTCGCGTTGGAGATCGTAACGCTCGAACCGCCTGTGTTGGTAAGCGTCACTGCAACGCTCGGACTGCTGCCGATCAGGACGTTCCCGAAAAGCACGCTGCTGGGCGTTGCCGTCAGGCTGCCGGGCGACAGGCCCCGGCCGGAAAGAGCAATATTGAGCGGCGAGTTGGATGCAGTCGAGACGATCGCCAGCGTCCCGTTGACAGTGCCGGTGGCCGCGGGCGCAAAGGTCGCCGTGAACGTTACGCTCTGGTTCGGGTTGAGGGTCGCGGGCAAGGCGAGACCGCTGATGGAGAATCCCGCGCCGGTGACGTTGGCTTGGGAGATGGTCACGGTCGAGCCGCCGGTGTTGGTCAGCGTCTCAGACAAGTTGGTGCTGTTGCCCACCTGAACGCTGCCGAAGGCAAGGCTCGCAGGATTCGCAGAAAGCGTACCCGGCGTGACGCCATCTCCGGAAACGGGAATCGCGAGGTTCTGATTTGCGCCATTGGACGTGATGTTCACGTTGCCGGTGGCGTTGCCCGCGGCGGCGGGCGCAAATTGCACGTTGAAGGTTGTGCTCTGGCCTGCATTCAGCGTGAGAGGCAGGGTGAGCCCGCTCAGACTGAACCCGCTACCGGTCGCGCTGGCCGCCGAGATGGTCAGGCTGGATCCGCCCGAGTTGGTCAGAGTTTCCGTCAGGGTTTTCGAGCCGCCGACCTGCACATTCCCGAAACTCAAGCTGGCCGGATTGGGAGTGAGTTGACCTTGCGTGACGCCGGTTCCGGAGAGCGCAATGTTCAGAGGTGAGTTGGGTGCGTCCGAAATGATTGCCAGAGTGCCATTGACCGCGCCGGTCGCCGTGGGCGCAAACGTCGCGGTGAAGCTCACGCTCTGATTCGGGGTGAGGGTGGCGGGCAAGGTGAGACCGCTGATGGAGAACCCGGCCCCGGTGACATTGGCTTGCGAGATGGTCACGGTCGAGCCGCCGGTGTTGGTCAGCGTCTCAGACAAGCTCGCGGTTTTGCTCACCTGAACGTTTCCGAAAGCGAGGCTCGCCGGAGCGGCAACCAACACCCCCTGGGCCACGGCTGTGCCCGACATGCCAATGTTCAGGGGCGAGTTGGAGGCATCGGAAATAATGGCGAGCGAACCGTTGGCGGATCCAACTGCCGTGGGTGCAAAGGTGGCGGTGAAGGCAACGCTCTGGTTCGGGGTCAGGGTCGCGGGCAGAGTGAGACCACTGATGGAGAAACCCGCGCCGGTAATGTTGGCTTGCGAAATTGTGACGTTGGATCCGCCGGTGTTGGTGAGTGTCTCAGCCAGGCTGGCGTTCTTGCCGACTTGAACGCTGCCGAAGGCGAGGCTGGCGGGCGCTGCGGAGAGTGTTCCGGGAGAAACCCCGGCACCCTGCAGGGCCAGCACGACGACGTCGGATCCGCCCACGGCTTGCGCCATACGGCGGGACCCAAGTTTGCGCTTAGTGCCAGCCTGCACGGCCGTCGTATTGAATGACACGCTACCGCTGAAATTGCCGCCATTCGGAGGCGTAAAGGTTACGCTCAGAGTCGTGCTCTGGCTCGCTGGCAGGGTCAGCGGCAATGCCAGGCTCCCCATGGAGAATCCCGTACCCGACAAAGTAGCCTGGTTAATCGTGAGATCGGTCGAGCCACTGTTGGAAAGCGTGACCGTGGTGGTCTGGCTTTTTCCGGTCTTCACATTTCCGAAGGTAACGGAGCCAGGATTCAGCGCGAGCTGCCCTTCCGCTACCGCATTTCCGGACAGGGTCATGCTGGCGTAGTTCTGGCCGTCGCCGTCAAAGGTTACGGTGGGCGAAGGCTTGCCGGCTGCGTTGGGCTGGAACACAACCGTGAAGGAAGCTTCCTGTCCGGTAGCCAGCACCAGCGGGAAGGCAATCCCGTTGAGCTGAAAGTCCGGGGTCAATCCGCTGACCGAACTGATGGTAACGGTGGATGTCTTGAAATTGCTCAGCGTGTTGGCGAGCGTCTTGCTGTTTCCGACGCCAACCGTACCGAAATCGAGGCTGGCATTGCCCACAACCACGGTTTCGGTAACCTTGCTTTGGGGATTGCCGAGCAACTGACACCCGGTGAGCGAAACCAGAGCCACTGCGATCAAAAGGACGCTGATCGAAGTGCGACGCGACGGTTGTACTTTCAAGGTATGAGGCCTCGTTATAAGCCGTAGCCGCGTTCCACGGCGGGGGATGCGAGTCACCGGAGCACCAAAAGGTCGATGACCCGGCACTTTTAGTGTAGGGAGCGGAAATGGACTTCCCTAGGTTTCGAAAGGCCACTGGAAGGCATGAAATCCGGCCAACCACCTGGGTTATCTAATGGAGAATCAGTAAGTTGCAGGCAGGGCGTGGGGTACGTAACCGGGCATAATAGTGCGGACAGGCACCGGGAAAGGCAGGTTGACCTGCTCCCGAATGGGCTTTTGCGACTCACTTCATCAAATGTGCGCTCCCCTTAGTTCCTCCAGGACCTGCCAGTGCCAGCGGACGTGTAAAATGCCGGTATGCCGTTCCAATCAGCGAATTCTAATTTTGGCAAGAAGCGAACCCCGCCTCCGGACGAGACTTTTGAAGAAGCCAA
>Ga0302322_100005726_pt1 | contig 10924 bp, 3 predicted proteins | sample Fen_T0_2_FD_203757 | JGI IMG/M metagenome (GOLD analysis project Ga0302322, IMG submission 203757) | Peat permafrost microbial communities from Stordalen Mire near Abisko, Sweden - Fen_T0_2 | ecosystem: Environmental > Terrestrial > Soil > Wetlands > Permafrost | place: Sweden: Abisko... | reverse complement strand
AACCCGGACGCGAGGTTCATGCACTGCCTGCCGGCCTTCCACGATCTCGAGACCGAGGTCGGGCGGAAGATGTTCGACCGCCACGGCCTGTCGTCGATGGAGGTCACGGACGAGGTCTTCGAATCCCCGGCCTCGATCGTGTTCGACCAGGCCGAGAACCGGATGCACACGATCAAGGCCGTCCTGGTCGCGACGCTGAGCCGGGACGCGCTGCGCTGATCCTGCGCGCCGTGGACGAGGTTCGAGGGACGCGCCCCGCCGCCCCGCGCGCCGTGGGCCACGGCAGACCGCAAGGCCTCGCGGGACGCCACCACCGCGCCTGATCCCCGGGACGCCGTGCGCGTCGGCTGGTCCGACCCGCGAACCTGGGGACTCGTCGCCGGGCGTCGCGCCACGGGCCGGAAGGACCGCCGTCCGTCGCGTTCACGGGCTGCGCCCGATGCCCCCACGTGGGGGGAGCGTGACCACGCCGCACGCGGCCCATACCCCCGCGATTGGGGGTATCGAACGATCTTCCTGCGGGCTGGCCCGGGCGACCCTGCCCGGCGCCTACTTCCCTTCGCGCGATGTGCCCGCCCGCCGGGAGTGCACGTATCGCGCGCAGTCCGGCCAGCGCTCGAGGTGCCGTGACGTCGGTCACGTTCGCGGCGACGAACACCAGTGCGAGCGATCGAAGGATCCGGGATGTGCTCGAACGCAGGGAGATGTGGTCGATGAGCCGATTCGGAAACGCATTGGCACCCGCGGGTCGCCACTCCAGGCCGAACGGCCGGGCATGGCGGTGGTTCGCGCCATTCGCCGCCTTCGTGCTCGTTGCGATGGGCCTGATGCCTGGCGTGGTCGCGGCCTCCGCGCTCCCGGTCGCACCCGCGCCGGCCGCCGCGCCGGCGGCGCCCCCCACCAACGAGCTGCGCCTGCGCGTCCAGAGCGCCCGCGAGTGGATCCCCGCGGGGATCGCGAAGGGCACGGCCATCCCGAAGTACCACTGGCTCGTGGTCCAGGACGACACCGGCGACCCGACGCACTACGGCACCAGCCTCGGCGCCGCCGACACGAACAACTCGAGCTACGCCTGCACCCCGGCCTCCCAGGGCGGCGATCCCGCCTACCCGGCCAACTGCCAGTGGCCCGCGATCCACTCGGTCATCGGCGGCACGAGCGCCTCGGTCGTCGCCCAGGGCGACGAGACCACGCTCAGCGAGACGGTCGGCATCGACACGACCAACTGGCCGGCCGACGACCACAACCCGAACCGCAGCTACATGATCTCGGTCATGGCCGAGGGCTTCGACGTCCCCGGCTGCACGGTCAGCCCCACCGTCACCTGCCACGTCGACGGCTTCAAGATCGACGGGGCCTGGTTCAGCCTGCCGCTGCCCGACACGGGCGCCGGGCACGCGAACGTCACCGTGGACATGCAGCCCTACCCGCTGCCGCTCACCACCGTCCGCATGGCCGTCTGGAACGACCTGCAGACCAACGGCGCCTACGACACGGGTGAGCCCAACCTCGCGGGCTTCGAGGGCCACATCTCCGACGTCCTCGGCCCGGTGACCACGGACTGGTACGGCAACCCGATCTGCACCACCTACCAGCACGACTCCACCGGCCTGATGCTGTTCGGCACGGACGGCAAGCCACTCATCCAGGCCGCGGGCGGCCACTGCTTCAGCGACGCGAACGGCGTCGTCACGATCCCGTACCTCGGACCCGACCGGTACTCGTCCACGGTCACGCCTCCGAACGGCCAGGGCTGGTTCCAGACGTCCACCCTCGAGGGCTGGCACGACTGGGACACCTGGTCCATCGAGGGCTGGAACGGCTACGACCCGGAGTTCGTCCAGGGCGCCGAGCCCTTCCCGTTCGCGGAGTTCGGCTTCGTCCAGGTCCAGAGCTGCGGCACGGCCGCCGCCAACCGGTCGCCCGGCCAGGCCGGCGCGTGCGCGGCGGGCGTCGAGGCGGCCCTCGAGGCTGCCTCTGCCGGCAGCTCCAACACGGCGCCCAACACGGCGACCGCCGCGTCGACCGGCTCGATCAAGGGCCAGGTCGTCGGGATCGGCGAGTACTCGCCCCAGACGGGCGGCCTCAACATCGGCGGCCAGGGCAAGCACATCATCGAGAACATCAAGGAGCCACTGGTCTCCCTGATCGACACCGGCCGCGATGACACCACGGTCTACGTCGGGCGCGGCGACTCGTCCGGCAAGTTCAGCATCAACAACGTCCCCGACGGGGACTACGTGCTCAGCTTCTGGGACGAGGACCAGGCGTACCTGCTGACCGAGGCGAGCGTGAGCATCGTCAACGGCCAGGCGGTCGACATGGGCGTCCTCGACGTCGCGGCCTGGCACAGCCAGGTCTACGGCAAGGTCTGCAACGACACCAACCGCAACGGCAAGTGCGACGCGGGAGAGCCCGGCATCCCGAACCTGGTCCTCAACCTGCTCGACCGCGACAACAAGCTCGCGTTCTACGGCGACAACACCGCCCACACCGACAGCAACGGCAACTACGCCTTCCCGCGTGCCTATCCGCTGGGCCAGTGGGTCGTCACCCAGGGCTACTGGGAGCAGTTCTACACCGTCGGCGTCACGTACCAGACGGAGAACCAGCCGACCGAGACGACCATGATGGCCAACGGCGGCTTCGTGGACGTCAGCTCGCTCAACCTGATCGGGCACCAGACGCGCATGGACTGGGCCGTCCACACGTACGAGACGCCCGCCAACGCGAGCCTCGGCCCGACCACGGGCGGCATCGTGGGCGAGGTCGTGGCCACCACCACGCGCAACGAGACCGACGCCCGGTTCCAGGCGATCGAGTCCTACGAGCCCGGCCTGCCCGGCGCCACCGTCCATCTCTACGCCCCCGTCAAGTGCGTCGCGTCGGATCCCTCGACGATCCCGGCCGGCACCAGCTGCACCCAGGAGACGACGGCCTTCGGGACCTCGTACTACCTCACCGACGCGGTCGACGGCTCGCTCAAGCGGCTGTCGGACGGGGCCGACAAGGTCAGCGGCAACCCGATCGACCTCTACGCCCCGTACACCAGCGAGACCTGGCAGCGGCCGACCGACTGCGTCGCCCGCGACGTCAACGGCGACCCCGTCGTCGAGCAGGTGCTGCCGTCCTCCACGGGCGGCCACGACTGCCTCGAGGCCCCGCTCATGTCGAGCCAGGTCGGCAACAACACCGTCGGCGACTTCATGCAGGTCAACGGCAACTACGGCTTCACCACGGTCGACCACGATCCCTCCACGGGCGCCCCGCTGGCCGAGGAGACGATCCCGGTCGGCGACTACCTGGTGTCCGTCGACCCGCCCAAGGACGCGTCGGGGAAGCAGGCGTACGAGCCCGTGAAGGAGGAGGACGTCAACATCTTCTCCGGCGACAAGTTCGTCGCCCCCGGCGAGACGCCCCTCGACCCGCCCCTGCCGAACCGGACGCCCCCGGCCACGGTGGCGCCGGCCATCCCGCCCTTCCCGTGCGCGGGCGCCCTGCACACCGTCAACGTCGTCGACGACTGGACGCAGGCGAAGTTCGACATCACGAACCCCACGACCACCCAGGGCGTCTACAACCCGGACATGGTCGCCGGCGGCGGCAGCCCGTACGAGGGCCTGCAGAAGCCGCTCTGCGACACCCGGCTCGTGACCGTCCGCAACGGCCGCTCGGCGACGCCCAACTTCCACTTCAAGACCTTCAGCGGCTTCGACGCGACCGGCAACGCGCTCCCGTCGGGCGCCGGCGTCCCGCTCCCGGGCCGCATCTTCGGCATCGCGGTCGACGACCTGAACCTGTCGACCAACCCCAAGGAGCTGTTCTACGGGGAGAAGTACGGCATCCCGAACCTCCCGATCGGCATCTACGACTTCTCCAACCGCCTGGTCAAGACGATCGAGACCGACCCGCAGGGCCAGTACGAGGTCATCCTCCCCTCGACCTCCAGCTACAACTGCCCGCTCCCGGCCGGCCCCTGCCCGGGCATCTACCGCTTCCTCGCCAACGACCCCGGCCAGCCCGGGCACCTCAACGCCAACTTCAACCCGGCCTACCGGACCATCGGCGGCTTCTTCGAGGTGTGGCCGGGCGTGAGCCTGCCGTCCGACCTCGCGCCGACCCCGGTCGCCTTCGGGATCGAGAACCCGGGCACGCAGCAGTCGCACCCGGCGGCCTGCTCGGTCAACGACCCCGCCCAGCCGACGGCGCCCAAGGTTCCCGAGTTCTTCTCGATCTCGCAGCCCTACGTGACGGACGCGCAGGCGGGCGCGGCACGCAACCGGACCCTCAAGGGCCAGGACTTCGGCGCGACGGCGGGGACCATCCTCGTTGACGGCACCCCGCGGCCGAACTGGATCCAGTCCTGGTCCGACACCCAGGTCGTCATCCGGCCGCCGGCCAGCTTCGCATCCGGCCCGCACAAGGTGCTGGTCCGGGGTTCCAACGGGCAGACGGCCGTCAACGGCGTCACGCTCCACGTGATGGACTCCGGGGCCGGGGGCTACAACCCGCGGGTGTTCGAGGTCGGACCCGGCAAGACCTACAGCTCCACCGACGCCAACCCGACCCTGGCGGCGCATGCCGTCCAGCGCGCGCTCAACGCGGCGGCCGCCGCCACGGGCTCCCGACCGAACCTGGTCGTGGTCTACCCGAACACGCCCGGCCTGTACAACCCGCTCGGCTCGTACTACGAGAACATCGTCATCCACTCCCGCGTGAAGCTGCAGGGCGTGGGACCCGGCGGCTCCTACACGGACCCGGGCGCCCCGGCGGCGCTCGCCGGCACGTACGAGGGCGGCTCCGTCCTCGACGGCCTCGGCTACGGGACCGACGGCGAGCGCGAGGCCGCCTGGGCGGCAACCATCGCCTCGGTCGGCACGATCATCGGCCCCAACGCGACGCCCCTCAACGAGGCGGTGGCCGCGGTGCCAGAGGGCGAGGTCATCCTGGCCGTCGCGAACCGCACCAACCAGTACGGCGTGGGCCGGACCTCGCCCAACTACGCCTCGATCGACGGATTGCTGGTGCAGAACGGCGACGTGATGGACTTCGTGCCGAACGTCAACACCCTGGGCAACGGCGGCCAGGTGGGCGGCGGCAACAACACCCCGACCAACCCGAACCAGGGCGGCGGGATCGTGGCCTTCGCCTCGACCATCGACCTGCAGATCACCAACAACATCATCCGGAGCAACGCGGGCGCCTATGCCGGGGCCATCCGCCTCGGCACGCCGCTGGTGGGCGACAACCACAACGACAACATCACCATCAGCAACAACCGCATCCTGAACAACGGCGGCAGCAACCTCGCCGGCGCGGTCGGGATCTTCAGCGGCGCCTACGGCTATGAGCTCAGCCACAACGACCTGTGCGGCAACTTCTCCGCGGAGTACGGCGGCGCGATCAGCCACTTCGGCCTGACCGGCAACCTGACCGCGGCCGGCAACCGTCCGTCGGTCGCCACGAGCGGCTCGCCGTCGAGCATCCACGACAACCGGATCTACTTCAACGGCTCCTACGACGAGGGTGGCGGCATCATCGTCGCGGGCGAGCCGCCGACGACCCTGAACACCTTCGGTGCCGGCGCCGGTCCCGTGGACGTCTACAACAACCTCATCGAGGCCAACCTGGCCAACGATGACGGCGGCGGCCTCCGCTTCCTGACCGCCGGCAACTTCCCCTACAACGTCTACAACAACATCATCGCCAACAACATCTCCACCCACGAGGGCGGTGGCGTCGCGATCGACAACGCGCCCAACGTCCGCTTCTCCAACAACACCGTCATGAAGAACATCACGACGGCGACCGCAGCGACCAGCAACGGCCAGCCCGCCCCGGCAGGCCTGTCCACCTCCACGAACAGCGACTTCCTGCAGGCGACCCTGCCCGCCGGCTCGCCGCTGTACAGCAACCCGCTGCTGTTCAACAACATCTTCTGGGACAACCGCGCGGGCACCTGGAACCCGGGCACCGGCCTGATCTCGGGCATCGGCCTCACGGGTGATCCGGCCCCGGTCAACCACTGGGACATGGGCGTGCCCGGCACGACCTTCCAGCTGGCCCCGACCAACACCATCCTCCAGGGCGAGACCACCAGCCACAACGACGTCGTGGCCAGCCCGACCAACAAGGTGGACCAGGACCCGCTGGTCAACCAGACCTACGACGCGTCGGTGTCGGCCCTCCCGTGGCGCGGCAACCCGAACTTCGTGGCCAACGTCATCGTTGCCCAGGACGTCCCCGTGTCCATCATGGGCGACTACCACCTGAGCGGAACCGGCTCGTCGGCCTACAACGCGGGCGCCGCGTCCAAGGCGGCTCCGGCCTACCAGCAGCCGCCGGCCTCGATCGCGGCCCCGGCCTTCGACATCGACAACCAGCCCCGCCCGGCCCTCGGCGGCTTTGACAGCGGCGCGGACGAGTTCCCGGGCCTGCTCGCTGACCTCTCGATCACCAAGAGCGACGGGGTCACGACCGCCAGCCCGGGCGGAGTCCTCCACTACGCGATCACGGTCGCCAACGCGGGTCCCAACGGCGTCGCCCTCGCCCCCGTCACGGACAACGTCCCGGCCACGCTGACGTCCGTGACCTGGACCTGCATCGCACCCGGCGGCTCGCTCTGCGGCGCCGCGAGCGGCACCGGCAGCATCAACACGACGGTCAACCTGCCGGCCGGCGGCAGCGCGACCTTCACGCTCAACGGCACGGTCGCGGCCACCGCCACCGGGTCGCTGGCGAACACGGCGTCCATCGCGGCACCGGCCGGCACGACCGACACGACGGCCGGCAACAACAGCGCCACGGACACGGACGCGATCGTCCTCCCGGTCGATCTCTCGATCACCAAGACCGACGGCGTGACCGCCCTGAACCGTGGGGCGCCGGTCCGCTACACGATCGTCGTCTCGAACGCCGGCCCCAGCGCCGTCACCGGCGCGACGGTCAACGACACCTTCGCCACCATCCCCGGCCTCGCCGGCACGATCAACTGGACGTGCGCGAACACCGGTGGTGCGACCTGCGGCGGTACCGGCGGCAACCAGCTGACCGGATCCGGCGCGATCAACCGGACCGTGAACATGCCGGCCGGCAGCACGATCACCTTCACCACCACCAGCGGCAGCGTGTCGACCACCACGATCGCCCCGACGTTGTCCAACACCGCGACCGTGACGGCACCGGCGGCAGGCTACGTGGACACCAACACCGGCAACAACAGCGCCACCGACACCGACACGATCAACGGGCTCCACGTCGGAGACCTGGACTGGACGAGTGCCGTCGTGAACGCGACCACGTGGTCGGCGTCCGTGACCGTCACTGTCCACGACAGTGCCCACGCGGCCGTCTCGGGCGTCGCGGTCACGGGCGTCTGGCTCAGCGGCGGCTCCGGTGGGACCTCGTGCACCACCAACGCCTCCGGCCAGTGCGTCCTGACCCGCACCGGGCTCAGCCGGGCGAGCTCCGCGAGCGCGACGCTCGCGGTCGCCAACCTGGTCCTCGCGCCGTCGGGCTACCAGCCCACGCTCAACCACGACCCCGACACGGGCACGCAGGCGAGCAACGGAACGACCATCACGGCGGCCCGGCCGTGACCCCTGTCCGCTCGACGGGCCGGCGCGGCCGGCCCGTCGCCCCGCCCATCCTCCCGTCCGCCGCGAGGCGCTCGCCGCGGGAGACCAGCCCGGCCCTGCGCCGACAGGCCCCCTCCAGGAGAACCCGATGAGCATGCCCCCCTTCTCCGGGAAGGTGTCGCGGCGGCAGGTGCTGAAGATCGGTGGCACCGCCGTGGCGGCCGCGGCCGGAGCGACCATCCTGCCCCGCTGGGCCGGCAAGTCGCTGCAGGGGATCCCCCTTGCCAAGGCGATCGGTCCGACCTCTCCGGCTCCGACGATCTACAAGCACCTGATCGGTTCCGACGGCTGGATCTCGATCCCGATGGGGACCGTCAAGAACGACCTGGGGGCGGTCCTCGCCCCCGATCCGATCGCGCCCGGGGGACGGACCACCTACGTGTTCGGGTTCCGGAATGTGACGGCCCTGGACGACAACGACCCGAGCCTTCCGTTCGCTCCCGGCAGCACGACCAACCGGGTCACCCCGTCCACCGCGAGCAACCCCAAGGTCCTCGCCCAGAAGGGCCACGTGCAGCACTCGGCGCCGCTGCTCTTCTTCGACGAGGGCGACGCGATCCAGATCACGCTGAGCAACCTCGGCCTGGCCACGAGGCCGGACCTGACGGATCCGCACACGATCCACTGGCACGGCTTCCGCAACGCCCTGCCGCTGTTCGACGGGGTGCCGGAGATGTCGATCTCGGTGCCGCCGGGCAGCGACTTCCCGTACTACTACCACCCGACCGACCCGGGCACGTACATGTACCACTGCCACAACGAGGACGTAGAGCACGTGCAGATGGGCATGGACGGGATCGTGTTCGTCCGGCCCGCCCAGAACAAGACGGGCAACGGCGCCGGCGCCCCCGTCGCGCGCTACAACGGCGGCGGGGCCGGCGCTCCCCTCGGCTACGCGTACAACGACGGCGTCGCGCTCTCCGACGCGCGCTCGACGGCCTATGACCGCGAGTTCGCCATCTTCCTCAACGAGATGTGGGCGCAGTCGCACTACGACGACGCGCACATCCAGGTGAGCGACTGGAGCGACTTCCACGCCGACTTCTACCTCATGAACGGCCGGTCGTACCCCGACACGATCGCGCCCAACGGTGGCGGGACGAACCTGACCACCGGCGCCCTGATCGCACCGACGGGCCGCCCGGAGCTCGAGTCCCAGCCGCTCTCGTCGCTGATCCAGTGCAACGCCGGCGACAGGGTGCTGCTGCGCTTCGTCAACCTCGGCTACACCCAGCCGGCGATGAAGCTCACCGGCATCGAGATGCACGTGGTCGGCAAGGATGCGACACCGCTTCGCGGTCTCGGCGCCGGCGGCGTCCGCAACGGCGCCGACACCGGGTACCACACGGACACGATCTACCTCGGGGCGGGCGAGGCCTACGACGCGCTCTTCACGGCGCCGCCCAAGACGGGCTCGGGGTACGACACGTACCTCCTGTTCAGCAACGCCTTCGGCACCCTCAACATGCCGGGCGGGACGGGACTGGGAGGGCAGATGACCGAGGTGCGCGTGTACGCGGCGGGGACGCTCCCGCCCCAGACAGCACCGAACACGTGATCCATTTCAGAGAAATGGAGAAGCCTCGCATGCGCAACCTTCGCAGAACCCTCCCGCTCCTCGCCGCGACGGTGCTGTCCGTGAGCTCCCTCGGCAGCGGGCTGACCGCGGTCTCCGCGGCCGGGCCCGGAGCGCCGTCCTCCGGCATCCTGTGCACCACCGACAGCGCCAACGGCACCAACCCGCAGTTCTCGCTGACCGCGAGCGCCGACTACATCAGCATGCCGGACGGCAACACGATCTGGACCTGGAGCTATGGCGCCACCGGCGGCTCCTTCCAGTTCCCGGGCCCCGTGCTCTGCGTCAACCAGGGCGACACGGTCACCGTCGTGCTGCACAACAGCCTGCCCGAGGCCACCTCGATCATGTTCCCGGGCGTCGACGCCGTGCAGGCCGACGGCGCCCCGGCGCAGCCCGTCTTCAACGGCTCGGGCACCCTCACCTCGCTGGTCCCGGCCGCTGCGGCCGGCGGGTCCGCCACCTACAGCTTCGTGGCCGCCAATCCCGGGACCTACCTCTACGAGAGCGGCACGGACTCCGGCAAGCAGGTCCAGATGGGCCTGTACGGCGCCCTGGTGGTCCGGCCGGCGGGTCACCCCGACTGGGCGTACGCCAATCATGGACAGCCGTTCGGCAACTTCTCCAGGGAGTTCGTGATGCTCCTCTCGGAGATCGACCCGAACCTGCACTCCGCCGTCGAGCTGGGACAGCCGTACGACGTGACGGCCCTCCACCCGCGCTACTGGCTGATCAACGGCCGTGCGTTCCCGGACACCATCGCGCCGAACGATGCCGCGTGGCTCCCGAACCAGCCGTACAGCTCGCTGTTCCACGTCACCGAGCAGGACACCAGCCTCCCGGCGTCCGATCCCAACGGTCCGAACCAGGCACCGGCGCTCATCCGCTACCTGGACGCGGGATCGCGGAACCACCCGTTCCACCCGCACGGGCAGAACGGCCGGGTGCTCGCCCGCGATGCCGCCCCGCTGTACGACGCCGCCGGGAACGACCTCTCGTACGAGACGTTCTCGTTCTCCATCGGCTCCGGCCAGACGTGGGACCAGACCTACCAGTACCAGAACCAGGAGCACTTCAGCGCGGCCGACAACCCCATCCCCGTCACGGTGCCGCAGCTCCAAAACCTGACCTTCAAGGACGGGGCCACCTACTACAGCGGCAGCCCGTACATCGGGTCGCAGGGCAAGCTGCCCGTCGGCACGACCTCGTACAACGAGTGCGGTGAGTACTACATGGTCATGCACAGCCACGCGCTGTACGAGGCCGCGAACTACGACACCGGCTTCGGCGGGATGCTCACGCTCGAGCGCATCGACCCCATCACGCCGGCGACCGGCACCACGTGCACCCCGTAGGTGATGACGATGAGAACATCCATCCGACTCCGGGGCCGCACGCGGCTCTCGTCCCCGCTGGCGGCGGCCGCCCTGGTGGCCGTCCTGGTCAGCTCCCTCGGTGCCGCCGCGCCCGTCGCGGCGCAGCAGGCCCGCCATGTCGACGCCCACGCGGGCACGGCGGGCGCGGTCCTGGCCGCCCCGGCCCGGTCTGCCGCGCAGGCCCCCGTCCGGACCGACGCGGTCCTGCCCGCGGACACGTGCTCGCTCGCCGGCACCACGCGCACCTGCGACCTGTACGCGGAGACGGGCGTCATGCCCGCGTCCGCGCTGCCCGGCGCGCCCGCGGCCGGCGTCCCGGTCTGGGGCTACGGCAC
>Ga0302322_100005725_pt1 | contig 10924 bp, 10 predicted proteins | sample Fen_T0_2_FD_203757 | JGI IMG/M metagenome (GOLD analysis project Ga0302322, IMG submission 203757) | Peat permafrost microbial communities from Stordalen Mire near Abisko, Sweden - Fen_T0_2 | ecosystem: Environmental > Terrestrial > Soil > Wetlands > Permafrost | place: Sweden: Abisko... | reverse complement strand
TTTTTGCGGGTGGAGAAGTAGCCAGGCGATTAATGTGCACCACCTGTCCACGCTTCCGATAGAAGTCCACCATTGACTTGGGACGACGCGGTGAACACGCCGTATGTTGCGTCGGTTCGGTTTGTAACCAAGCGGAGAAGCTAGAACTTATAGACTCTCGCTTCCCAACCCTTGAGGTTCAAGGTTCCACCGCGCTCATTCGTCTCGCCCAAGTTCGAGATCACGAGTTGCTTCGCCTGAATCTCCCCAGGCAGCTTGTAACTCACTGCGTCGGTCGAGAAGTTGAGCACCACGAGGTATCGGTCGGTGCCGATCGACCGCGTATAAGCGAACACCTGCGCATTGCTTGGGTCCAGGTCCTTGTAGTCACCGTAAACGAAGGCCGGCGATTTCCTGCGGACCTCTGCCATGCGCGCAAAGTAGTGATAGATAGATCCCTTGTCGCTCAACTCCTGCTGGGCATTGATATCGAGATAGTTCGGATTCACTGCCAGCCACGGCTTCGCAGCGGTCGTGAAACCCGCGTTCGCAGAATTGTTCCACTGCATTGGAGTGCGCGAGTTATCGCGGCTGGTCTTCCGCATCTCTGCCAGGAAGAAGTCCGCGCTGACCTGTTTGCTGGTCACGTACGTCTTCCATGCATTCTTCACCGCGATGTCATCGAACTGATCGATGCTCGTAAACGGATAATTCGTCATTCCCAGCTCGTCGCCTTGGTAAATGAACGGCGTGCCCTTCAGCGTGAGCAGCATAGTGGCCAGCGTTTTCGCGGAAGCCACGCGAAATGCCGGCGAGTCGTTGCCGAACGCCGATACGACGCGCGGATTGTCGTGGTTGGAGAGGAACACGGTGTTCCAGCTGTGAGTATCCAGCGCCCGGTCTTGCTTCGTATAGATGGCCCTCAGTTCCGTCAGCTTCCAATCGCGCCACAGCTCGCCATTACGATTCAGCCTGACAGCGTCGAAATTAAAGATCATGTTCAACTCGTTACGGCGCTCGTCCACCAGCGTCGGCGTCTGGTCCAGCGTAACGCCGAACGCCTCACCTACAGTCATCACGTCGTACTTCGACAGAACTTGCTTGTTCATCTCCTGCAAATATTCGTGTAGGTGCGGGCCCATGGCATAGAAGTATTGCGGACGTGACATCGCATCAGGTGGCAGGTTCGGCAGGCCCTCCCGCTTCGAGATGAACGGAATTACGTCCATGCGAAAACCGTCTACTCCCTTGTCGAGCCAAAACTTCATCAGGTCGTAAACTTCGTTCCGGACCTTGGCGTTGTCCCAGTTCAAATCAGGCTGTTTCTCAGCAAATAGGTGAAGATAGTATTCGCCGGTGCCTGGGTCGAGCTTCCACGCCGATCCTGAAAAGAACGATGTCCAGTTGTTGGGCTCTTTACCGCCTTCCGGGGGACGCCAGATGTAGTAGTCGCGATACGGATTGTCCTTTGATTTACGGCTCTCGACGAACCAAGCGTGCTCGTCACTGGAGTGGTTCACCACCAGGTCGAGTACGAGTTTCATGTGACGCTGCTTCACGCCCTTGAGCAGTTCGTCGAAGTCAGCCATCGTGCCGAATTCGGTCATGACCTTGCGGTAGTCTCGAATGTCGTAGCCATTGTCCGCATTCGGCGAATCGAAGTGCGGGCTCAGCCAGATGGCATTTATACCCAAGCCCTGAATGTAGTCGAGTTCAGACGTGATGCCCTTCAGATCGCCGATTCCGTCGCCGTTCGAGTCTTTGAATGATCGCGGATACACCTGGTACACGATGGCTTCTTTCCACCAACGGGGCTGATACCCGTTTATAGTTGCGGTCGCCGCTCCCCCAACTGCAGTGTTTTGGTTAGTTTGCGCGCTTAGGACTGCAAGGGCGAAGAGAGTATGAGAGACAAGAAAAGCTAATGCCAAGACCAAGGCTTTCATTTGACCGTCCTTTGCTCTGATGGCGTGGAACTACAACTAAATCAGTAGTTTGCCGTAATTGATGAACACCGCGTGATCTTAGCGTTCCCGTCACCCACTCGGTGCATTGCGAAATGGCTCTTTAGTGTGCATAATCGTTCCGAATAGAAGCTTTGCGCCCGTAAAAAGGACCGTCGCGTGCGCCAATCGCTACTTGGTACCCGGTTTCTCGCCCGTCTTCAGGCTACTGGACTGCAATACGAGAACCCTCGCGTTGAACGAGTCCTGGCGATCTCTCGGGTTGCCCTGGGATTGACGGCACTCATCGTCGATTTTATTCACCCGCTCGCTCCGGATCCCTACAACCAGCTGTTGATCTTACTGTTAGTGATGTACTGCGTGCAAAACCTCGGGTTTCTGATTTGGATGGTCATGAACCCCGACGTCGGCAAATCCTTCGTCAAGGTAATGCAGGCCAGTGACGTTCTCTGGCCCATCGTGCTTTGCCTCTTTGCCGATCCGCCCAGCAGTCTCGTGTTCGTGTTCTTCCTGTTTGCGCTGATGACAACCGCCTACCGATTCGGCATGTACGAGACTTTGTTTACAGGATTGGGATGCAGCTTGGTCCTCGTAGTTCAGGAGGCCATCGTCTTACTCGGCCCGAAGGAACTGAGCCGGCTGCTTTACACCCACTTGAATGTGTCCCGCATCGTACTGCATGTTGCCTTCCTGATCATGGCAGGATTTCTGTTGGGATATTTGGCCGAAAGGGAAAAGGAACTACGAGCGGAGATAGCATTTACCAACAATTTGCTATCGCTGACACGCGTGGGCAACCGGCTGAACGAAGTGCTCACCGAGGTTTCTGGCAAGTTGGCGAATGTTTTTGGAAGTGCGAGTGTATACGCCTTGGTTCGTCAGTCGAGTACCGGCAGGCTCTTCCGATGGGAAATCACTCTCGGCCCTCGACCTGGGGCCGAATTCCGTGAAATTACTGCCTCCGACCAGGAATTGCGGCTGCTGAACTCCTCTCCACACACATTCTGTGCGCATCGGCTCACGGACGGGCTGGCCGTGGTCCATGCAATCGACGACGAAGGTCGTCGGATCAGCATTTCCAATCCGCAAGAAATCGCGGTACCGCTCAGCGAGGCAGGTTCCATTATCGCGCTCCAATTCGATCTCGGCCGCGAGTGGAATGGTCGACTGGTGCTGATCGATGGAAAGTTGGGGTGGAATTGGGAGCGCGAGCTTCGATTCGCGCAGAATGCCTTGCGTCAGGTTGCCCCTGCTCTGTACTCCATTTATCTCTTCCGCAGACTGCGCGCGCGCGCGGGCGCTATGGAGCGGGCCCGAGTGGCTCGCGAGCTTCACGACACCGCGATCCAGTCGCTCATTAGCATTGAGATGCAGGTTGATGTTCTGCGACGTCGCTCCAACGGACATGCCCAGACCTCCGAACTGGAACGGATTCAGCACCTCTTGCGCGAAGAGGTCCTCAACATGCGGGAATTGATGCTTAGCATGAGGCCGCTTGAAATCGGCCCCGATCAATTTCTTGACTTTGTTGCCCAACTCGTAGAACGATTTCGTAACGACACCGGGTTGGATGTCCGGTTCGTTTCCGAGCTCGAGGAAGTCACGTTGCCTGCTTCTTCCTGTCGCGAGCTGGTCCGGGTAGTTCAGGAAGGTCTCGTCAATGTGCGGAAGCACAGCGGAGCCAAGTCAGTTTATGTGCGTTTTGGCGCGCAGAACGGCCTTTGGAAGCTGGTGATTGACGACGATGGGCAAGGTTTTCCGTTCAGCGGGCGTCTTACGCTTGGCGAATTGGAAGTCCTTCACCGTGGTCCGACGGTAATAAAAGAAAGGATTCGCGCCATCGGCGGTGATATGGTGATTGAATCCAGTCCAGGCCACGGTTCGAGGTTAGAGATCACGGTTCCCCAGAAAGGGTACGAATTTTATGGATACTAAAGTTGCGACGGTTCGCATCGTTATAGCAGATGATCACACCATCTTCCGCGATGGGCTTCGTCGCCTCCTGGAGGCCGAACCTGAATTGGAAGTGGTCGGAGAAGCCGCCGATGGTCACGAGGCGGTGGCCCAAACGAAGCAGTCTCAGCCCGATGTTCTGCTGCTCGATCTCAACATGCCCCGCCTGCCTGGAATGGACGCGATGCGCGAGCTTTCTGCCGCCGGGGACGGGAAGACCACTAAGATCATTGTTCTCACGGCAGCGATTGAGCGTAACCAGATCGTGCAGGCGCTGCAACTCGGCGCACGCGGCGTGGTCATGAAAGAAGCTGCCACCCAGCTCCTCATGAAGGCCATTCGTACCGTGATGGCCGGCGAATACTGGATTGGCCGCGAAGCCGTGGGCGATATCGTCGAGTTCATGCGCCTCAACGCTTCCGGCGACCGTCCGCCGAAGAACTTCGGTCTCACCAAGCGCGAAATGGACATTTTGACCACCATCGTCGCGGGCCTTAGCAACAAGGAAATTGCCCGCAAATTCACCTTGAGCGAGGACACAGTGAAGCACCACCTCACTAACATTTTCGACAAGGTTGGCGTCACCAGCCGGCTGGAGTTGGCTCTGTTTGCTATCAACAATCGCGTCACCGACCAGCAAAACTAATACCCATAGAGTTTGCATGGCGGGGCCGGACTGCCGGCCCTTTTTCTATTGATTGCGCGCTCCAAACCTCATTAATCTCCCGCCCGCTTCGATTTAGTAGCGACTCCTGGCACTTGTTCGGGTTTAGAGAAGTGGCGCTTTTTGGGAGCTGTACATGAAGTGGTATTGGTCTGTTCTTGGCTTAACCGTCATTGTGGGGGCCCTCGGTCTTGCGGGATGTGACCGTACTGGGTCCCGGGGAGATGCTCAGGTCGCTGCCGAAGTTCAAGCTAACTTGCAGCGTGACGCTCTAGGTTCGGGCCGTGGTGTTGAGGTTCTGGCCCAGAACGGTGTTGTCACGTTGAACGGAACCGTAGCCAGCGATCATGAACGTGGTTCTGCCGCCATCGATGCCGCTCGCGTCGAAGGTGTCAGGACTGTCATCAACAACCTAGTCGTCCAGCAAGCGCAGTCGAATCTGCCGCCGGAACAAGCGCCGTCCGAGGTAACCGGTCCGGCCAAGGCAAGTCTGCCTGCTCGCCGTTCAGCCAAGCTCCCGCCGGCTCACCCAGTGGCCCCAGCTCACAGTCAGGTCGCTGCAGCGGTATTGAACTCTCCTGCGGCCCCGACTGAGCCAGCAGTGACACAAGTTCCTCCTCCACCTCCGCCGCCGAAGAAGATCGCAATTCCGGCGGGAACCCAATTCAGCATTCGGCTCAATGAGCCGCTCGATACGGAACGCAACCAGGTAGGGGATGCCTTCCATGCCACGTTGGGTGCGCCGATCGTGGTCGACAGCGAAACTGCCATTCCGTCAGGCGCTGATGTCGTGGGACGCGTCGTTGACGTCAAGAGTGCCGGGCGTTTTGCCGGCAACTCAGTCCTGACGCTCGAGCTCAACTCACTCTCCGTCAACGGTAAGACCTACAACATCCAGACCAACCAGTGGACGCGCGAAGGTAAGGGCGAAGGCAAGAATACAGCCATAAAAGCTGGCGGCGGAGCGGCAGTCGGTGCCATCATCGGCGGTCTCGCCGGAGGAGGCAAAGGCGCCGCGATCGGCTCAGTCGCGGGCGCAGGAGCGGGAACTGGCGCAGCAGCCACCAAGAAAGGCGAGCAAATCAAGCTGGCGCCGGAAGCCACCTTAAGCTTCCTTTTGATCAACACGGTCACTGTAATCCAGCAGCCCACCAACAGTCACAATGAAGGTCGCACGCCACTGCCTTAGCGATAGCGGTTATTCTTTTCTCGCACCGCCAGACAACGTAGTCTAATAGGCGATTGGACCCCATTCTTGCGGTTGTAATTTTCATCGTCGGGCTTGTGTTCGGGAGCTTCCTGAACGTCTGTATCAGTCGCATCCCGCGCGGCGTGTCAATCGTTGCGCCGCGTTCCCATTGCCCGCTTTGTGCTCGTCCCATCGCCCCGCGCGACAACGTTCCCGTCCTTAGCTGGCTTCTCTTGCGTGGAAAATGCAGAGGTTGCGGCGGCCCGATCTCACTACGGTATCCCGTCGTCGAATTACTCACCGCCATCCTGTTCCTCGCCTGCTATGCCTCGCTCGGACTCGGCTGGATTTGCCTGAAAGCGACAGTGCTGTGTTTCCTACTCATCGGGCTGATTTTCATGGATGCGGAAACCGGCTTGCTTCCGGCGGAATTCACCTACACCGGCATCGCTCTCGGTTTGCTCCTTGCATGGAAACTCCCGCTCGATTCCTCCGGCACTGGATTCCTGCTGCGGCAATTCGGCCTACGCACTATCGCTTCGCCGAGTGTGCTCTCGTTCCTCGATGCGGCGGTTGGGGCAGTAATTGGCGCGGGCTTCTTCTTCGCGGCTTGGGCTGGGTATTATCTGGTGCGCAAGCGCGATGGCATTGGATTTGGCGATATCGCGTTGATGGCGATGGTGGGAACGTTCCTCGGTCTGAAACTGACAGTGCTGGTTGTGTTCCTTGCACCCCTGATGGGCACTCTCTTCGCGCTTAGTCTATTATTCCGACGTCCAGTTCTGGCCGAAGGTCCGGTCTCATTCTTTTCGCGCGCTTTGCCCTTCGGCGTATTCCTCGGAACGAGCGCTTTGATCTCGCTTTTTCTGGGACAGGCGATTTGGAACTGGTATCTGGGATTGTTCCGCTAAGCGCGTCCGTTCAGTCTCGCCGCGACTTGCTTCAGGTGATGGCGTCCATGAACCTGGTGGAAGCGCCGCCACTGCTGTGCTGTGAGAGGTCCCAGCACATGATGGGTCAGGACCCAGGCTCTCTTGCCAAAGCGCCTCTCAATGTCCACCAGCGTGGAATCCATTGCGACTAACGCGTCGTTGAAGCGACGCAGAGGGTCGTCGCCGAGTCCGGAGCCGGGAACTACATGCTTAGGCGCTTCCACTCCAGAGGGAAATTGCCCTAGGCCCAACACATAGAAACACTTCGCGCGATGCTTCAGCGTTCGCTCGCCGCGCTCGATTTGCCCCGACTGCGAGTTTTGTAGCAGTCCCTTCGTAGTGGCAGTGTACGAGAGTGCCAGGTGCTCCAATATCTGCAACGGGCTCCACTTTCCGTCCGGAGCCCGGGACAGAGCTTGGGCGGACGCTGCGCCCATCGTGCGTTCAGCTTCGCATCGTACAAATTCCAGTTCAGGGGACAAGAGCTTCAACCTGTTAAAACTGTTTTGCCGAACAGTCTGTGAGTCTCCACTATAAGAATCCTGCGACAGATTCTCAAGCGTTCAGGGTTGAAATGCTCTGAGCCTGCGGGTTGCGCAAAAGGAGTTGCTGGCCGAAACCGCGCGTTTCGGCCAGCGTACAGGGAGGTAACTTGGCTTTAGCGCTTTGCTTCCATTGCTAGCGCGCGCGGAAACAGCAGGTTGTTTTCGAGATGGATATGCTGATGAAGGTCGGCCTCGAAAGCTTGCAAACCCTGGTATAGCAACTGGAGGCTGGTGCATGCGTCTTCCGGCAACGTGTAGTCATGAGTAAACGAACGCAGCCCCCGAAGCGCTTCACCGGCGCCGTCGTGCTCCCGCTCCATCATGTGAATCGGATTGGCGACTGTACCAAACATCGTCGGAGGCGCTGGCTCGCCTGCGAGTTCCGCTTCTTCCAATTGCTGCACATATGGAAAGAGAACCTGCTCTTCCTTCATCAGGTGTAGCGACAATTCGGCAGCCAGCGCATCAAACACCTCTTGCACTTGGCGAAGCTCAGGATGCTTGCCGCCGTGCTTGGCCACGACTTTCGCTGACAATTCTTGGATTCGCGGAGACTCCTGGCGCACAAAGACATGGTGCGTGGCAGTGATGTGCCCGATCAAGTCAGTCAATGACATGCTGCTGAAGTCCTGCCCATCTGTTGCCTTTTGTTCGGTAGAGAGCCTCTCAAGGCGACTCAGCACTTCATCGATAGAGAGATTCGCAATGGTGCAAGCTTGTTCCAGGGTTCGTTTCCCACCGCAGCAGTAGTCGATGCCCAGTTTTTCGAATTCCCGGGCAGCTACTGGGCTTTCAATCGCAATTTCCGCCACGGTCTTGGTTGTTTCTGTCGGCATAGTGTCGTTACCTCCAACCTGATCTCAATTTCCAACTTACGTTTCTTGCCGCCAAGCCACTATGACTTCTGTCACGCGCTATTCAGAAAACCAAAGGCCATCGTTTATAGTTCCATTCTGTCGCACTGAAGTCTGATCGGAGCCTGATGTCGCAAGCCGCAAGCCACAACTCCAAACCGGCGGGACTGCTGCGTGAGCTGGGAGTCAGCCAAGCAAGTGCGATCGTGGTCGGAACCATCATCGGGAGCGGCATCTTCCTCGTGCCCGCCGAAATGATGCAGGCCGTCGGCTCGGCTAAGCTGGTGTACCTGGCGTGGGTCGTGGGCGGTCTGCTTTCGCTTGCCGGTGCAATCACCTACGCCGAACTTGGAGCGATGAAGCCGCAGGCTGGCGGTGAGTATGTGTATATCCGCGACGCCTACGGGGAACTGCCCGCATTTCTCTACGCCTGGACGTGGTTCATTATCGCCAAGCCCGGCTCCATCGCAACCATCGCCACCGGAATCGTGCGCATCCTCGGAACCTTTCCGATGCTTGGATTCTTCAATCAGGCTGCCGTTCGCCTGCCGTTCGTTGTTACCTATGGGCAGCTTGTGGCCATCGCTGCCGCTGCGCTCATCACCTGGCTGAACTACATCGGCGTGAAGAAAGCCGGTGAGTTCCAGTTGGTTTTTACCATCCTCAAAGTGGTGATGATCGTTGGCGTCGGCGTCGTGGGATTCACGGCCGCCAGCGGCACTTGGAAGAATTTTGGTACTCACTACGCAGGGGCCGCCGGAGGCGTCGCGGGATTCATGGCAGCGCTGGTTGCGGCGCTCTGGGCTTACGACGGCTGGAACGACCTGAACATGGTCAGCGGCGAGGTCAAGCAGCCGGAGCGCACTATTCCGATCGCGCTCATCGCCGGTGTCGCGGTGGTTGCCGTGCTGTACATGCTCAACAACGCAGCCGTGCAATACGTGTTGCCGGCGTCGCAGATCGCGGTGGCTGAGCGGCCATCCTCCGAAGCAACGGCGATTGCGGTTGGAGTTTGGGGAGCAGCCGTCGTCTCCGTCGGGATGGCGCTGTCCATGCTGGTCGGGTTGAATGGCACAATCATGAGCGGCGCTCGCATTCCGTATGCGGTGGCACGCGATGGATACTTCTTCAAAGCCATGGCTGATGTGCATCCGCGGTTTCATACGCCTTCGGTAGCCCTGATCGTGCAACTCGTGCTGTCGATCGCCTTGCTGCTGTTCGGCGGAAACTTCCGTCAGCTTTTTTCGCTCACGATTTTTGCCGAGTGGCTGTTCTACATGATCGCCGCCAGCACCGTTTTTGTTCTGCGCTGGAAAGAGCCCAATACGCCGCGCCCTTATAGGACCTGGGGCTACCCGGTGGTTCCTGCCGTGTTCGTTCTGGTGGCGGCGGTGCTGCTGTACTTCACCTTCACTCAGAACCTGCGAAATTCCATCTGGGGTTGTGTGCTCATCCTGTCCGGGATTCCGCTCTTCGCTTACTTCGCGCGGAAGCGGGCGCAGTAGGCCTTGCTAGGTCGTACCCCCCTCCCCACCCCCTATTTTGTTTTCAAGCACTTGTGAGGGATTTTCGGTACAGCCTCGGGAAAACAAAGGGTTTATAGGTACATAATAGAAAACATTGGAGTTACGGGAGCCCCGTCGACCTGAATTGGTCTCAGCGGGGAGGGCGGCGGCGGCGAGATCCATGGCCCAGAGCATCAAGCGGGCGGTGGCGAAGTCGACAGCGCCGGAGTTCACGACGCGAAGGACTTCCAAACGGTTCAAGGTGAGGTCGTGCGGGGTCATGGGCACGCGAATCCGAGGGATGGAGGCAAGGCGGCGGGCGCGGGCCATGTTGTGGAGGCGGGTGCGGACGTCGAGGTGATGACGGCAGCAGGCGCGTCCGCGGACGGCGGGGCCGTGACAGTGGCGGCCGTCGGGGAAGGTCTGGCGGCAGATACCGATGATCAGAGGCGAGTTCATTGCGTCCTCAGCACTTTGAGATAGTCAGAGGTACGGTAGGGCATGTGGCCTCCTGGGACGGGCTATCGCTTTTCGCCCTTCGCTATTCGCGAAGGCCAAGCGGGAATAGATACAGGCCGTCGGTATACCTCTGGCAAGGTCGAACAGTGTTCAAGCAGAGTGAAGGTAACCTATTATTGGTTACCTTGCGCCCATTGAGTTTTTGGTGTCAAGAGAAAAGTGGCAGAAAATGTGAGAGGTGTTCCCAATTTGGGAAAATTATGATTCATCAAGGAGGCACGGAGTACATGTCGGCAGCGCGCCGATGGAAGAGCATTCTTATGTGCGCTCCGCCTGCAGCTGCGCGCAAGCCTTCGGCAGAACGGAAGGGGATTTCGTTATTCGCTTTCCCAGCGATGAGTCGCTGGGCTTTCTTTTACCGTCCCGCGAAGCGGGACTGCGCAACCGAGGTTAGCGGCCAACAGCAGGGCGCGAAGATGAGGCACCTCCGGATGTTGATACCTGGGCCACGAGCGTTAGGAATTCCGATTATTTCGCCGAGCGCCTAGTAACGGAATTATTGCTTTGAACTGCCACATAAGTGACGGTCTTATAGGATATTAATGTTGTGCAAATTTGCACAGACATCCGACGCGGCGTCGTGCAAAATATCCGCATGTTAACCGGCGAAATTATTGAAAGACAGGCCGTTAAAGTGCGATGTCCAACTTGTGGTGTCGGCCCTGGGACGCGGTGTGAGCTCGCCATTGGAGGGCCACGCCCGAAATCCCATTTGGAGCGGAGGCTAATCGCTTCGGATAGGGTCAAGCGTACGTTGAAACCTGTTATGCCTTAGGGGCTCTCCAAAGAAGGCATTTTTGAATCCGTGATTCTCAAGCTC
>Ga0302322_100005724_pt1 | contig 10925 bp, 13 predicted proteins | sample Fen_T0_2_FD_203757 | JGI IMG/M metagenome (GOLD analysis project Ga0302322, IMG submission 203757) | Peat permafrost microbial communities from Stordalen Mire near Abisko, Sweden - Fen_T0_2 | ecosystem: Environmental > Terrestrial > Soil > Wetlands > Permafrost | place: Sweden: Abisko... | reverse complement strand
ATCAGCGCCAGTGTCGGCCGCGTCACGACCCCACCGCCCGCCAGGCGCGTCCCGTGCGGCCCCTGCTTCGTCGCGGCAGGCGCCGGGCCGGAAATCAACCCAATTGTCGGGATCTTGCTAAACGGATTGACCGAATTAATCAGGTTAATGGCATCATTGGCGAGGCCGATAACGTGGTTAAGGCCGCTGCGAATGATGCCGCCGAGCCAGTCACCAATGCCGCCCACGATCCCGGTGATGCCGTCCCAGATCGCGCCGCCGATCGAGCTAGCGATACTGGCCGCGATCGAAACGTACCCCTTCAGGACCGACCAGATGTAGTCGAAAATCTCGCCGGGCAGTTTCTTGATCTCGGCCCAGGCGGCGCCCCAGTGCCCCTGCAGGAGATCGCCCACGATCTTAAACACCGAGACGATTACGCGCAGGCCGTTGCGGATGATCGGCTCGAGCACCGAGAAGAGCTTGCGGCCGATCTTGATAATGTCGTCGCCCCAGCGCGCCCAGACGCCGCGCACGAATGCCACAACACCATTGAACACGTCGGAGACCTTCTGCGCCGCGATCGGCACCCATACCCCGAGCCAGTCAGCGAGCTTCATCAGCGACGGCATAAGCTTCGCGATCACGCCGTCCGTGAACTCAAGGAAACGGCCCTTCAGGATCGCCATTTTCCCGCCGAGCGTCTCGCCGGCCGCCTTCGCCGACCCGCCAAACTCTTTTGTTAGCTCCTTCAGGATCACGGCTTGCGCCTTCGCGCCCTTGCCGTGCGCCTCGTAGCCCTTGATTAACGCTTTCTGCTGGGCGCTGAAACTCACGCCTACCCGGCTCAGGGCGGTAATGCCCTTGACCGGATCATTCAACGCCTTCCCGAGCTGGATGGCGGCAGACTTAGGGTCCTCTCCCAGCGCGACGCTCATATCGGTCACGGCCTGCGTCGCCTGGTCGAAGGTCTTATTTACCCCGGCATTCTTGATATTCGTAAACGTCAAGAGCAGGTTCTCAACATTCTTGGTTGCGCCCGCCTCTACCCCACTGACGCCCTCGATCGACGATGCGAGGGCGTCGACGTGCGCGGCGGTAACGTGCGCGGCGCCGCCCGTCGAGGTAATCACGGCGTCGGTCTGCTTCGCAAGCTTCTCGTGCTCGAGGTAGTGGCCGCTCACGGTCGTGATCGCACTCGACATTCCCTCGAACCCGGCCGATCCGAGCGCGAGCCCGGCGCCCATCTTCGCGAACCCGCCGAGCGAGCTAGATATCTTCGCGTGGAATCCCTCGGAGGCGTGCCCGGCCTCGCGAAACGCGCGCTTCGCGCTCTCGGCGTTCCCGAGAATATCGACCTTGACCGATCGCGTGCTCACCTCGAGGCGTCCTTCGCGGCACGATTCTTCGCCGCGATATCAGCGGCGATCGCGGCGTATTCGAGGCTCGACAGGTCGGCCATGCGCCACGGCGGGATGCCGTAGACCTCGCTCAAGACGGGCCGCCAGTACCACCGGGGATCGTCGAGGTACTCGGGCTGGTAGCCGCGGGATCGGCGGCCGCGGCGCTCGTAGGAGGGTCGGCGAGGCTCGTCCAGTCGATCTCGAGCTGCGCGCGGCCATCGAACACGGCGTCCGCATCGACGCTCGAGCCGGCGCGCTCGGCGGCGACCACGGCGAGCGCCGCGATCACCTCCACGTCCAGCACCTTAAGCGCCTCGAAGATGTCGGTGCCGGCGACGCCGGACGCAAGGCGCTTGAGCCGGCCCAGCTCGCGCGGGGTCAGCCCGAGGTCGGGGCGGGCGTGAATCGCGAGCGAGAAGGGTTGCGCGTCGATCTTGACGCGCAACACGATCACGGGGTCCGCTACCGCGGCCATTCGCGCTCGATCCAATCGAGGACGTGATCGGCGGCGCGCTCAAGCTCGCCCGAGTCGCGGAAGCGCCGCACGGCCGGCCGCAGAAAAGCGCGGACGCCGCCGTGGCCGTACTCGATCACGCGCGCGTAGCCGCGCGGCTCACCCGGCGACGGGTTGAGGGCCGGCGAGGATACGACCGAGACCCGGCCGCCGCGAACGCTCGCCTTGATCGACCGGCGAAGGGCGCCGGCCCGGACCTTGCCGTGGCTCGGCCCGGAGGGCGCCATGATCCGCGCCATTGTCACGACCGGCGCGGCGACCTCGGCCTTGAGGACGCGCGTGAGGGCCTTGTTCATTTCCCGGTCGATGCGGTTTGCGGCGCGGCGCAGCTCGGCCAGGCCGATAATCTTTTCTTCCGCCATCAGGCCGCGATATCCGTTGTGCGGTAGCGGATCGTGAGGGGCGCATTGGTGCCGTCGTAGAGGGCCTGGAATTTGAGCACGATCGGCACGATGTCCTGGTCCTTGACGTCGGGGCCGTCGCCGTCGAATCGGCAATTTGGGAGCGTGAACAGGACCCCGAAGCGACCCGTTCCGACCGTTAGCGGCTCGATCGTGGAGCCCTCGAGCAGCAGCGTGATCGGCGCAAGGGTGCCGTTGACGTAGCGCAGGTACTCGGTCAGGCCCGAGAATTCAATTTCGATCTCGCCCGAGACATCTGCGAAAGCGTTCGCGATCGGCTGCTTTTTCAGTGCCCCGGCGGCCGCCGTCGCGCTCCGCAAGAAAAAGCGATCAATGTTGTAGGACTGCTTGCCTACGAGCTTGAAGCTGCGAACGTCGATGTTGGCGCCGCCCAGCGTTGCCTGCGCCTGCGTCCAGTAGAACCCCTCGAAGGCCGCGGCGTACGAGGCCGCGGCGAGCGGTATCGTCGTGGTCTCGTCCATCGCGTCGACGGTGCCCTTGGCGGTCAGCATCGCGTCGCGCTGCATGTCGAATTCCCAGTCCGTATACTTGCAGCCCGAGTACGTGAAGGGCTGCACGTTGCCGGTCGAGCCGGTCACGTCGGGGACGCCAGACTGGAGCGTGAAGCTGCGGTTCGTGGCGTCGCCGACTACCACCGTGAGATCGCGCGTGAGGGTGCCGCCGGCCGGCGTCGTAATTACCGGGTCGGACCCGAGCATCTGCCCGAGCACCATTCCAAACCCCTTGGACGGGACCTCGAATTCGACCGAGCCCGTCGCCATCCGCTTACCGGCCGCCCAGTGGTCGGTGCGAAGGAAGCGGTTCGCGGATCGCAGCGCCTTCGACTCGACGCGCGCGATAGTGAGCTTGACCGACTCGTTCAGGAATTCCAGAAAACGGGTAACGGTTGCCGGCGACCCGTAACCGGCGCCGGGGACGGGCATCGCCGCCGTCAGGCCGGCAATGCCGGTCTGGATCGTCACGAGCGCGACGGCGCGCGCCGCTACGAGCGGCCCCGAGAATGTCACGGTGACGGCGCCCGGGAGCGGCCCGCCGGCCGCGGTAACGCCGGTTGCGCCGATGTTCGGGAGCGCCTGCAGCGCTGCTGCGATCTGGGCGCTGGTCGATGCGACCGCGAGCGTGCCGGTCGTGGCGCCCTCAAACGTGAGCGTAAACGTCCCCGAGGCGGTCCCGGTGAGGGTCTGCTGCGCGTTCGTATAGACCTCGTTCGCGGTTGCTAGTTGTGCGCTGATGCCGGAGCCGGTGGGCACGGGTCAGCCCTCCTTCGCCGCGTGAGCGGCCTTCGCGGGGTGCGCTTTCGGCGCCTCCCAATTGGCGGCCTGCTCGAGCAGCGACGCCCCGAGGTCGTCGGGCACCTCGCAGGTCTCGCCGCGCGCCACGGCGACCTCGATCCCTGATGGCATTGCGATCAGGACCCGGTCGTGCGCGCCGATATACCGTACGTTCATCGCTGCTGCTCCTTAGATCCTTGCCGATACGGCTAGCTCGATCGTTGCCCGCGCCTCGCGCTGCACGTCGCCGAAGTGCTGCGAGAGCTGCACGGCGTTTACGAGCACCCATCCGAAGCGCGCGCCGAGCGGGAGCGTGATTCCCGCCCACGGCGTCGCGCCGCCCGCCCAGCCCCGGACGCTCGCCTCGATCACGCCCGCGATCGCCATTGCCCGCTCCTCGATCACCTGCTGATCGTTCAGGTTGCGGGTAATCACCGAGCAGACCAGCGCCGTGATATAGCGCTCCTCGCGGCTGCGTTGGCCGATCGCGGCGCTCGACTGGCCGCCGCCGAACATCCCTGCGAGGTTCGTGGCGCCGCTCGAGCTATCGCCGATAATGACCAGCTCGGCGGCTGGCGCGGCCGGGAACGGGTGCCCGATCACGACCTGGACGCCTGCGAGCAGGACGTCCGCCTCGAGGCGCGCGAGCAGCGCCGCGCGGAACGCCGGAATCGTCGAGACGCTCACGCGACCAGCCGCACGTACCGGGTTAGGAGCTGGCGCGTCGACCACGGCAACCACGCCCCGGCCGAGAGGGGCTGCGTCTGGCGGCCATCCTCGGCCGTCGGGATCGCATAGGCCGCCGCCGCGCGATCAACGAACGCCGCCGCCGCGACCGTCGCCGCCCACTGCACGTCCTCGGGAATCACCGGCATGCCCCACGTCCCGGCGACGTCGACGTAGGAGTAGCCGAAGCGAATAGCGACGATCGCGGTGCGCACGAGGATCGGCGAGAGCCGCAGCGTGTAGTACGTGCCATTTGGGCTATTGCCCGGCTCGAGCACGTAATCGGAGTACCGCGTGAGCGTGATTGGCGACCCCGCCTCGGGGTTGAGCGTGACAGCCGTGGGCGTCTCAAGCTCCCACGGGTCGAGGTTCACGATCCCGCGCGTAACGCCGACCGAGTAGCGCCGCGTCGAGTCGCCGCGCGTCACGAATTGGCGATTACAGTAATTCTCGCAGGCCGCCGATGCCGCCGAGATCGCCGCCGTGATCTGGCCGTCCTTCGTCGTATCGTTCACGATCCCGAGGTAGCCCTTAACGAGCGGTAGCGTGGTGAGGTCGTACAACGGGGCTAGCTCGAGGGCCGATCGGAAGGCGGCGCGTCGCGCGTCGCGCGCGGCGCGTCGCTCGAGCCGCTACGGGTCTGCTTGCCGGCGCCCTTGCCGGTTGCGGCGGCGATCTCGGCTCGTACCTCGCTTGCGCGGCGCTTGCCGGTGTCGTCGCTGCGCGCCTCGAGCTGCGCGAGGTTACTTTCCATCGACGCGAGCCACTCCGCGCGGGCCTCGTCGGAATCAAATTCGAGCATGGTCTAGCACCCCTATTCTGGGCCGTGGTTTGCAGCGTTACGTGGTACAAACCCCTCCAGGCCGCGCCCGGCCTGGAGGGGTTGACGTTCGGCTAGTAGCCGGCGAGCGGGATCAGGCCGGTGCCGGTGACCTTCGCGAGCAGCTTGGGCTGGCGGCTCATCACCGCGTAGTAGTTGAACATCACGAACTGGACCTGCAGGGTCGTGATCGAGGTCTGATCGGCGACCTTGAAGCGTGGCACGCCCTCGTAGATGTCGTATCCGCGGCGGTTCACGGCGATGATCGCCGTTTCCGTGCCGCCCCCGAGCGTCTTCGGGATGTTCGCGTCGCAGACCACCGGCAGGCCGGCGAGGTTGCCCACGAGGCCCTGCGCGGCCCACTCGAATCCGGCCGCGGCATTGAAGGCCGCCGAGTCGGTGCTGAGCGCGAGCGGCCGGCCCTGCAGGTCCATCGCCGCAAGGAAGGCGTTCCAGACCGACGGGTGCAGCGCGAGAAACTGCGGCGAGCTAAACCCGTTCGTCTCGATCAGCGACTTTGCCTGGAACATCGCCGGGTAGGCCTCGGCGAGCGTCGGGGTCGTATCGACGTAGGTCGCCGCGTTGATCCCGACCACGTTCAGCAGGCCCTTCGCGTTGACGACGGCGCTATTGATCGCCGCGATGTCGAGCTGCTGGTTGAGCGACATCTGCAGGTCCTCGAACACGACCTTATCAAGCCCGATCGACGAAAGATCGAGGATCTGCTGCGATGTCACCGTGCGCCCGGCGATCGTCTGCACGGCCGCCGTTACGGCGCCCGTTGCGAGGTCGGTGTTGGATACCGCGCCGCCGTCGGTCTGGATCGCGACGGTGGAGGCCGTCAGGATCGCGGGGAGGTTGATCGAGTTGGTGCCCGGCGGGAGCGGCTCGGTGCCGATCGCGTCCACGATCGCGCGCCCGGCCCTGAGCTTCGGGGCGTACTCGGCGAGCCAGACGGGATAGGAGAACTCGCCGCCGGACGTGCCGGTCTGGTTGACGCCTGCGCGCTGCTGGATCTGGTCCCACTCGCGGTTATTGCGCTCGAGCCGCTCGTAGGCGCGGATGTCGCCGCGGCCGGCGTCGCGGATGTCGCGGAAGAAGGACGTGCCGGTGTCGGGCCGGTACACGGTCTCGGACTGCATCGAGCCGCGCGCCTGCGCCGGAACGGGCGCCGCGATCGACGCTGCGAGCAGCGCCTCCTGGGCGATCCGGGTCTGGTAATTCTTGTTCGTGCGCTCGACCTCGATGATCGCGTCGTCGAATTCTGCTGCGAGCGCCTCGAGGTCGGCCGCGGCATCGGCGGTGTCGATGTTCGTTTTGGCGGTGAGCGCGCGCTTGTGCGCCTGCTCGGCCGCCGTCTTGAGCTGCTCAACGGTCACGGTGCATACTCCTTCAGGGTGAGGGTGCTGCGCGCGCGTGCGCGTAGCTTGGCCAGCTCGCGCTGGCGGTCCGCATCGCCCCGCGTGTATGCGGTGACGGTGCTCGAGCCTCCCGGTACGGGTTGACTCGGGCTGGTAAGGCTGATCGCGAGCGCTACGATCAGCTCGCCGACCTCCTCTGCCAACGTGGACGGCGCCTCGCCGGGATCCGGGGGCGCCATCAGGGCTGCAAGCTCGGCCGGGTACTCGCCGAGCAGGTCGGTCAGGCAGGCGATCGCCTCGAGGCGATCCGATGCAAACGTCTCGACCGGCTCGGCGTCCTCGGCGACGTCGAGCGCGTCCGGCGATGGATCAGGACCGGGATCGAGCATCCCGCCGCCGAACGGCCCGTCACCGGGTAGCACCCGGATCGACTGGCCGATCGAGCGCAGCGTTGCGACGGTCTGCGGGTAGGCGCCCTGCGGCGTCACGCAAACGTCCATCAGCGAGCGTACCTGCGTGATCCGCAGCGTATCCTCGGTGCGGCCGTCCTCGAGCGTGCGCGAGACCGGCTTCTCTTCGGCGCCGATCGTAAACGCGAACGAGGCTTGCCGCGCGACGCCGCGGCTCATCTTGACGGCGAGCGCCTGCGCGTCCGGGTCAGCGCGATCGACGCGCGCGAGAAAGCGCAGCCCGACGGCATCGGCGCTCAGCACCAGCGACCCGATCTCGCCCGCCGGGACCTCGGTCGACGCTACCGCGCGGTTCATATCGTGCCCGACGTTCAGATGCACGAGCGGCCCCGAGCGGAGTACGGCGTCGAAGGCGCCGGGCGCGATCGACTCGCGCACCGTCCGGTAGTCGCCATCGTAGAGGGTCGTGGTCTGGTCGAAGACCGAGGCGTAGCCCGAGATCGTCCATGATCCGTCGTGCGTCGCGGCGGCGTCGCGGAAGTCAACATCGGCGATCGGTGCGACCGCGAACCGTAGTTTGCTATCAGTGCTGGCGCTCATTCGTGCCCTCCTCGTGGTCGCGGCCATCATGGGCCGCCCGTTGCTGCGGCGGCCTTCGCCTGGGCGTCGCCCTCGCCGTTCGCGGCGACGCTCGTGGCGGGATTGGGCGCGCCGCCAACCGGCGTCAGCTGCAGCTGATCGCCGCCCGGGAGCGGCACGAGCCCGACCGATGCGCGCCACTCGTTCGCGGTAATCCGGCCGCTCATTACGCGGTCGTGGCCGATCGCGTCCTCGGTCGCGACGTCGCCGCGAAGGACGCCGTTCGTCTCGAATTGGAATTCGTCGCGCGCACCCGAGCCGAAGAAGGCCGGATGATGGTTGATCGCCGCCTCGAGCCGGCGCAGGCGCGGCGCGAGGCCGAACCGCAGCCAGCGCGTCATCTCGTGCTCGGGCTTGATCCCGGCGAGGTTTTTCGTATCGGCGCCGAGCAGCGACGCGGTTACGTTGTAGATCCGCGCGACGTCTTCGACGGTGAATTGCATGCCCTCGATGAATTGCGCGTCGCGCAGCGATATCCCGATCGTCTGGACGGTCGCGCCACCACCGAAGACCCGCACCTTGTGGGCGTTCTGGACGCCGCCGTGCGTATCGCGCATCAGCGACCGGTAGGCCTCTACCTGCTCGGCGCTCATCGAGTCGGGGAAGCTCACGGCGAGCGCCTGCCCGAGCCCGCGATCATAGAACCCTGATTCGTAGCGCTGGCGCGCGACGGCCGACCCGAGCGAGTCCACGAACACCTCTACCGGGTTCGGCGCGGCCGCCTCGCCGGGGCTCCCGGTGCCGCGGAAGTGCAGCACCCGCGACGCATCGACGCGCTGCAGACCCGTGCGCGTGCGCACGTCATAAACCTTATTTCCCTGGTCATCGCGCTTTGGTTGCACGAGGCCCGGATCAATTACCTGCACGCTTCGCACGCGCATCGCCGGGTCGTACGCGAGCCACCAGTAGCCGTTATTTTCCGCCGTCAGGCTCGCCTCGGTCTGCGACCAGACCGACTCCCACGGGTCGTCCTCGTTCGGCTGGTCGGCGAAGAATCGCGCCTGCCACGTCGACGTAATCGGCATCCGGTCGATGCCGTCGCCGCGATAGACCCCGGGCGTCATCCCGGCGACCTGATCGGCGGCGAGCGAGACCGCGCGGAACGCCGCCGGCACCCCCTGGGCGTCCTTGCGGCTGATCCGGCCGCCGCTCCAGCCCGGCGGCGGCGGCGACCCGTTCCCGCCGACCATGAAACCCGGCCAGGTCTCGCGATCGCGTAGCTCGACGTTCCCGATAACGCCGCGCGGGGCCGTCAGGATCACGGCCGCCTCAGGATCTCGTAGAATGCGACCCGCGACTTTTCGATCACGACCGCCTCCGAGCCGAGCGCGTGACGCTCGCTCGCCGTCTCGAGCAGCTCGGGGACGGCCAGCTCGAGGTAGTCGCCGCGACGGCGCACAAGCACCCCTTCGACGCTCGCAGCGAGCCCGACCATATGCACCCGTACCCGGCGGCGCGCATACACCTACTCCCACTCCATATAGAACGGGGTCGCGGCGTGCGCGGTCATCGAGCAGCGCCAGACGGCGAGCACAACGGCGATCAGCGCGTCGATCGGCCGCGCCTGGTGACGCTTTCGCACGATCCAACCCTTCTCGTCCTGCTCGGCGCGCGCCGCCGCGACGTGCGCCGCCAGCACCGGGTCGCCGTCGTGCACGATCCGGCCATCGACCACGAGCTGATAGAACGTCGCGAGGGCGTCGCGCATCAGCCGGCTCATGGGCTCGACCTCGGCAATACGGCTCCCCGGCAGGCGATCGCGCAGCAATTGCACCGATCGCACGAGATAGCGCGGGTCGTAGGCGCCCTCCAGGACCGTAAATCGGCCGAACAGGTCGCGCTCCACGTAGCGCTCAAAGCGCGCGAAGTCGATCTCGCCCGGGACGTGCTCATGGTGGGGCGCCTCGCGCCGCGTCGACCAGACGTGCGACTTAACGGCGATCCGGCCGTCCGGCATCAGCGACGCCCACGCCGCTACGGTCGTATCGTAGGTACGGGAGCCGTCGAATCCGATACAGACCGAGGCGCCCGGCTCAATCACGCCCGCCACCGGGTCGCCTAGCTCGCGCCACCGCTCGAGCGTCACGAAAGCGTCATCGCTCGAGGCCCAGACGCACCCGTGAAGCTGCAGGACCTGCGCGACCGACAGGCTCGGGTCGGCGGCCTGCCGCTCGAGGTAGGCCTCCGTGATCCAACTCGCCGGATTCGCGAGCTTCATTGCCGCGACGTCCTGCGGGTCGGTCGTCGGCGCCGAGTAGTTGTAAACGATCGTGCGCGCGGCATGGTTCCGGCTGATCGTGAGCCCCGGCACGGCCTCGGTCTCGCCGTCGCGCTCGTTGCGGTCGACCAGCATCCCGAGGATCGACGTCTCGCGCTCGTCGCCCTCGCCAGCCGTGGTAATCGCGAACATCTGCGTTCGCTTGCGGGCGCCGCCGGCCGTCATCATCGCGCCGAAGGCCGACCGCATCGAGGGCGCCGTCCAGGCGTGCAGCTCGTCGATGATCCCGAGCGACGGGTTGTAGCCGTGCATCGTGGCGGCTTTCGTCGCCATTCGCAGGATCTTCCCGCCGCCATCGGCCCGCGCGATCTCGCCGATATAGTCGCGATAGACGAAACGGTCGCGCAGCTCGGGCGAGCGGCGCAGGAATCCCGAGGCGCCATCGTAGAGCCGCCCAGCCTGCTTGTCGCTCGCAGCCGCTAGCAGGACCTCGGGCTCGTCCGTCTCAATATCAAGCTCGTAGCCGGCGCGCGCCGCGAGCATCGTGGTCTTACCATTCTTACGCGGCACGAGCAAAACGACAACCCGCCAATACGGCGCCTCGTCCTCGTCAACGGCCATCGCCTCGGCCATAAACCGGAATTGCCACGGCTCAAGCTCGAGCGGCTCGCCGGCAAATTGCCCGATCGACTGGCGGCAGTGCTCGCGGCACCAGCTCGCGAAGTGATCGACGCGCGACCCGGCCGCGTACTCGTAGAGCGCCGCCGGGTAGGTCTCTACGGCGCTCACGAGCCGGCGACCTTCAAGCGCGTAACCTTCGGCACCTGCGCGACGCGATCAGCAGCGCTCACGGACCCGACCGGCCGCCCGGCGCCGGTGCGCGCGGCCTGCCGGGTCGCCGTCAGCCCGAGGTCGGCGCGCCGCGCGGCCGCCATCTTCTCGGCCTCGAGCAACGCCCGCCAGTCGTCGCCGCCCGCGACGCTCCCGGTAGTCGCCCACTGCGCGGCCGCGTGCGCGGCGAGGGCCTGCGCTAGCGTATAGGCGTCGATCGCGTCTACGAGGCGCTCAGCGGCCGGCCCGAGGGCCTGAGCGATCTGGTCGCGCGTCACGCCGCCGGCCCCGACCGAATTTCCGTCCTAGAAAGTGGATGAAGCGGGGGCCG
>Ga0302322_100005723_pt1 | contig 10925 bp, 9 predicted proteins | sample Fen_T0_2_FD_203757 | JGI IMG/M metagenome (GOLD analysis project Ga0302322, IMG submission 203757) | Peat permafrost microbial communities from Stordalen Mire near Abisko, Sweden - Fen_T0_2 | ecosystem: Environmental > Terrestrial > Soil > Wetlands > Permafrost | place: Sweden: Abisko... | reverse complement strand
TGGCACCGTGATCGTGTTCGTGTTGAGTGTCTTCACGATCATCTCCAGCGGAACGCTTCCGCCCATGGTCGGCAGCTTCACGACCGGGCCACGTGCGCTCTCGACGGCGGCGATCACCGCCTGTGCGATGGGCAGGTCCATCGGAGTACGCACGGCGTTGTAGCCGACCGGATCGCGACCAACAAACGCCACTCGCGGATGCGCCATCAGCATTGCCTTGTCCGGCGGCGCATCGGTGACGAAATATCCTTGCGAGGCGATGTAGTCCACGACCCGCTGCTGCTGCGTTTTCCAGTCGAGCCCTTTCACCAGACGCAGGTCGATATCGGCAGTCGCAGTTGACGGCACAACGTTGTTCGCTTTCGCTCCCACACGCGCCGAAGCGAATCCGTCAATATTCAGCGTCGGCTCGTTCAGCAACTCGAGTAGTGGCTTGCCGCCGCCATTCGCGCGTCCCAGGCCGAACTCTTTCATCAGCAGTTCGCCATTGTTCGGAGCCTCGGCAATCGCCTGCTTCTCCAGCGTGCCGAGCGGCGCAATGCCGTCATAGAAGTGCGGCACCAGCACGTGGCCATTTGCGTCTTCCATGCTGCCGAGCAACTGCGCCAGCATCATCGCCGGGTTGGGAGCCCAGTTGCCATAGTGCCCGCTGTGCAGTTCACGGTTCGGTCCGTACAACGTGACGGCGACGTGGGTCACGCCGCGCGCGCCGAACACCACACTCTGGCGTCCGCTCTGGTCTATCGGACCGTCGCAGATCAGCCACACGTCGCCACCCAGTTCATCCTGATACTTCTTCAGCACCGCTTCCAGGTTGGTCGAGCCGGCTTCTTCTTCCCCTTCCCAAACAAATCGCAGATTCGCTTTGATCGGAATCTTCGCCGCCTGCAATGCATCAAGCGCGGTGAGTTGCGCCACGATCGCGGCCTTGTCGTCAGACGCCGCGCGCGCAAAGATGCGCGGCTCACCATTCACCATCTTTGTCGTGGGCGTGAACGGCGTCCCAGTCTCCCAGTCGGCGGGGTTCACTGCCTGCCCATCGTAGTGCGCGTAGAACACGATGGTGCGCTTCGCTCCCGGAGTTTTGATTTCGCCATACACAACCGGGTTCGATCCCTCAGCCGTGAGTTGTTTGGCGGCAACGTGACGCTTCGCTAGCGCCTGCACCAGCGCGTCAGCATTGCGCTGAATGTTGGCCTTGTCGCTGGCGACATTCGGAATTGCCAACAATGCGGCGAACTCCTGCAGAATCTGCGGTTCGTGCACAGCCCGCCACTGTTGGGCTGCCTGTTTGGGTGATTGGGCGATGAGTCCGGTGGTTAAAACACACAGGGAGGCGAGGACAAGCGGGCGCTGGAACATGCGAAGACTATACGCGATGTCTCCGCGTGTTCACCGGCGTCGCCGGACCCTCAGCACAGTGTTAGAAGCCCACCAGGCTGCTAGCGATACCCCACTTTCGTTGGTACACTCTCGTTCTGACACCTAAAAGGAGGCCCCTATGCGGTTCATCAGGCGCTATTCGCCGCTGATTGTCGCTTTGCTTCTTGTCGGGACTCTGGCAGCTCAGGTACCCGCGAACGGCGCGTCTACTGCCAGTATTGAGCAGCTGCAGCAGCAGATTGCCGAAGCGAAAAGCAACGCCGACAACGGCTGGATGCTCGTTTGCAGCGCGCTGGTGCTGATGATGACTGGCCCCGGCCTGGCGCTCTTCTACGGAGGACTCGTCCGCCGCAAGAACGTCTTGAGCACGATGATGCACAGCTTCGCCATGATGGGCATCATCACAATCCTCTGGGGCGTGGTCTTGTTCAGCCTTTGCTTCGGCTCAGGCAATAGCTTCATTGGAGGCTTCAGCCACCTGTTCCTCAACGGCGTGGGAGCCGCGCCCGAACCGGCGTATGCGCCCACCATTCCGCTGCAGACTTTTATGATTTACCAGCTGATGTTCGCCGTGATTACCCCGGCGCTCATCAGCGGCGCCTTTGCCGAGCGCATGAAGTTCAGCGCCATGACCGTGTTCATGGTGCTGTGGTCCATCATTGTGTACGCGCCCATGGCGCACATGGTGTGGGGTAAAGGCGGATTGCTGAACGCCGCACTTGGCGGACGCTTCCCCACGCTCGACTTCGCCGGAGGAACTGTGGTTCACATCACCTCGGGAGTCTCCGCGCTGGTCTGCGCAATTTACCTCGGAAAGCGCATTGGCTATCCGCGCCAGCCGGCACCACCGCATAGTGTTGTGTTGAGCTTCATAGGCGCCTGTCTTCTCTGGGTCGGCTGGTTCGGATTCAACGCCGGTAGCGCACTCAGCGCGGGCAGCCTGGCCACCAGCGCCTTCGTCGCCACGCATTTTGCCGCGGCGGCGGCAGCCATCGCCTGGGCGGCGGCTGAGTGGATGCACAATGGCAGGCCCAGCGCTCTCGGTGCCATCTCCGGGTGCGTCGCCGGACTGGTGGCGATTACTCCGGCATCTGGATTCGTCGGCCCAATGGCGGCCATCGTGATTGGGCTCATCGCAGGCGTGGTGTGCTTCGCCATGGTGGTCAAGGTGAAATCCCACTTCGGCTACGACGACTCGCTTGACGCTTTCGGTGTCCACGGTGTGGGTGGCACTCTTGGCGCGATTCTCACCGCAGTGTTCGCCACCAAGCTCGTCAACCCCATCTTCAAAGACGCCCAAGGCGGGGCGCTCGGCTCCGGCATGGTGGACGGCAACTTTTCGCAAATCTACAACCAACTTGTGGGGGTCGGGGTGGCCGTGGTGCTGGCGGTCGTGGGCACGCTGGCGATTCTAAAGCTGGTCGATATGGTCATCGGCTTGCGCGTTTCTCCCGAGCAGGAGACTCAAGGGCTCGACGTCACACTGCATGGCGAGGAAGGCTACAACTGGGAGGGCGGCGTGCCGTAAACCAGTGGATAGTGGCTAGTAGATAGAAAGCCGACCATCAGGCACCCAAGACAACGACAGCGTTAAAGGATTAGCGATGACCAAGCTGGAAGCCATTATTCAACCGGGCAAGTTTGAAGACGTGAAAAACGCGCTGCTCGAAATCGGCGTCGAAGGAATGACCGTTATCGAAGTACGCGGACACGGCCGCCAGAAGGGCCACACCGAGTTCTATCGCGGACGCGAGTACGCCGTGGATGTGCTGCCCAAAGTAAAGATCGAAACCGTGCTTGCCGACAACATGGTCGACAAGGCCGTCGCCGCGATCACCGCTGCTGCGCGCACCGGCAAAATCGGCGACGGCAAAATTTTTCTGACCAAGGTTGACGACGCCATTCGCATCCGCAATGACGAGCGCGGCGAAAACGCGTTGTAAGCGGAAGGCGTGCCAACCCAGCGTTTGCGACGCCGCCTTACCCGCCCACAGCTCCGGGGCCGTAGGCAAACTCCATGGTCTCGCAGTACATCTCGGCGGTTACGGTGCGAATATTCTCGCTTCTTGCTTCGTACTTGTCCGCGGCTAGCCGAAAGATCCCGAGGCTGTGGAACTTCAAAGTGAACAGCACTTCTTTCAGGTCGGGGCCGAGCATTTCCAAGGTCCCTTCCTTTTCCTGGCTCTGGTCGTTCTTGCCCATGATCACGAAGGAGGTGTGCCAGTCGATGAACGATTGGGCGGCTTGCTCACCCAGAGTCACCACCAGGTTCGGGAATTGCGAGAGGCCTGCCTGCCGGTCAGGCTCAGCGTGCTCGCCATGCCTTTCGCTCACCACGTCAGTCGTCAGGCTCAACGCCCCAATCTTGCTGACCCGCGTGCAGTCCAGCCCCGGAATCGTCAAACGGAAGTTGGACGTGAACCACTGTTTTGGCTTGCCGCTGGAGCCCTGCGACAACTTGCCGCTTCCTACCTTCACGCGTGTGTACTCGGGCGAGAACGTGATCGTCATCTTGCCCACCTCCTTTGAAGCCGCATCCAGCCCCGGAAACGCCACGCCGGTCACGAGGGCTTGAAACACATCCATTTCCCAAGTCACGTTCTGGTTGAAGTCCACGCGCTTGAAAGCCATGTCTTTGCTAATATGCTGCTGGTCAAACCCCGTCTTCACGTACTCGTACAGGTCTTTGCCCATACCGGTGCCCACAGTCACCGTGATGTCTTCGTACTTCACGCCCGCGAGGTGCTTATGCGCGATGTGGTCGAGGCCGACCTTTTCTACGACGACGTCCCCAGTGGCCGAGCCCCCTTCGAACGACTGCACGGATCCCTGGTTCACTCTCGCCAGTTCGAGGATGAAACTCTGGACGTTAAGGCGACCTACAGCTTGTGAATCTACCGGCATGTTTCCTCCGTTGCTTGCCGCTCTCACTGCAATTCATTTGTCGGCGTGGAACGCCATTAGACCTCACCAGCGCTTACCTTCGCAAGCTTTGTGTTCCATTCGTGTGAACACGCCTCTTCACGTCGCGCCTGCGGCATAATAGAAGTACCTCGTAAATCTCAGTGGCTCACCATTGGGCTTCGTGGCCAAATGGATCGCCGCCGGAAGAATAGAACGAATGACAGAGAAGAAAAATTATCAGGGAGTCACCATCCACGGATTGCCCGTGCGCGTGGAACTGGAATGGCCGTATCACCGCTCTGCCGGCGGCAGCGACTGGCACGTGGCGCACGGCCGCCTCTGGCTCGCCGATGGTGGCGAGCTCCACGCCGACATTGCGCTGAACCTTTCCGAAAGCATCAACGAAGTGCTGCCCTCGCGCGATGGCGAACTATCCCTTTGGGTTTCGATCAACACCGCTCGCAAGGCGCTCGACGACCACCAGTTGCAGCTGTTGCGCTCCGGCAAACGCCAGCCGGTTCCGGTCTCGAGCCGCTGCTACAGTTTGAAGCGCGAGCAGTTCACTTTCTGGCACGTCAAGCCCGAGGAGATCGATTCTTTCGTCGCCCGCAAGATCTTCTGGACTGGCGGTATCGATCGCCAACCCGTACTGATCGCCGATCCCGTGGATGCGATGTATCTCGACGCTTCCGATGAGCAGATGAAAGACAAGCTGCTTGAGGCGGCAAAGCGCCTCGCCAGTGAAGGATTGGCGGAATCGTCGGGCGACTACGCGCGCGCAACCGAGGCGCTGGTCAGCCGAGCTGCGGAGTTTCATGCGGCGAAAGAAAAGGCGCTTGATACTTTGCACGCCAAGCATGCCTACGAACGGGCGTAGCAACCTGGCTACTGGCTACTGCTTTTCACTCTTCGTGCAGCAGCACCAGCGGGTCGGCTGCTAGTGCTCGTTGCGCGGGAATCCACGTCGCCACCAATCCCAGCAGCAGCATGGCCAGCACAACGCCCGCCAGCACCAGCGGATCGCGCGGCGTCGCCTGATACACAATCGACGCAAGCACCCTTGTCGCCATCAGTCCCAGCACCAGGCCCGCCACCGACCCCACCGCCAGTAGTTTGAACGCGCGTCCCAGTGCCGGCCGCAGCACTTCTTTGCGTTGCGCGCCCAGCGCGATGCGAATCCCGAACTCCCTGATCCGCTTGCTCACCGAGTACGCTGCCATGCCGAAAATCCCGGTGATCGACAGCATCGCTCCCATCACGCCGAGGATGCCCAGCGACACTGTCGCCATGCGCATCGGGAACAGGACACCCTGAATTTCCTTGGTCCACGGCTGGATGTACACCGGCAGTCCCGAATCCAGTTCGCGGAGCTTTTCGCGAACCGCCGGAATCATCTGCTCCGGATCGCGACTGGAGCGCACCGCCATCCAGCTCTGGCTCATCGGCGATTGCAGGATTGGCACGAACAAGGCCGCCTCCTGGTTCTCGGTGAGGTTAAAGTATTTCCCGTTCTCCACTATCCCGACCACCTGCACGCGCACTCCATCCTTCGTCTTGTAGTAACGGCCCACACTATCTTCTGCCGAGCCCAACACTCTGCGCGCAAACTCCCGGTTCACCACCGCCACGCGCGGCGCGTTCTCGTCGTCGTGCCACGAAAATGTTCTGCCAGCCAGCACAGTCGTCCCCGTCGCCTCAAAGTAGCCAGGCGAGACGTTGAACAGATACGGCTTGGCCGCGGCATTCGATGGCCTCAGGTCCGTCTCCTTGTCGGAGTACACCGTACCCGTGCCCGAATCCATGTTCAGCGGCACGGTGTTCGACAACCCCACCGACTGCACGCCCGGAATCGTCGCCACCGCATCAATCATGCGCTTCTGCATCACCGGAACTTTGTCTCCGCTGTAGCCCGCCATGCTCAGCTCCGACTCCGCCAGCACTACATTCTCTGGGTCGAACCCGAAGCTGCTGTGCAGCGAACGCATCAGGCCGCGCACGGCAACCATCGAAGCCGTCACCAGCACCGCGCAGATGGCGATCTGCACCACCAGCAGCACATCACGGGCTGTGATTCTCCGTCCCACCATGCCGGTCGATCCCGCCTTCACAATCTCGTACGGACTAGTCCTGAACACATGGCGCACTGGCACAATGCCGAACAACAGCCCGCTCACCAACGCCAACACCAGCGCTACCACATAGACTTTTGCGTCGGGACTAACGGGCACATGAATCGGAAACCGCGGGAACGGCTGCCACTCACTCAACTGCCGCAACATCGCAATACTGCCCACCAGCCCAAGCGCGCCTCCCATGAGCGCAATCAGGGTCGCTTCGGTCATGAGCTGTCGCAGGATCCGACCGCGACTCGATCCCAGCGCCAGCCGGAGAGCCACTTCGCGCGAACGATCGGCCGCGCGCGCCGCAAACAGGCTGCCGAGATTAGCGCAGGCGGCCAGCAAAATCAGCCCCGCCAGCAGCATCAATCCCGCAACGAACGCCTTCACCGGGCCGCCCAGAAAACTCCCATAAAGCCCCGGCCGACCCAACGCAAAACTGATATTCCCGTCTTCCTTAGGATAGGACTCCTCCAGATAAGCGCCGACCGAGTTCAAGTCAGTAACCGCCTGCGCTGGAGTGACCCCCGGCTTCAGGTGGCCCAGCAACTCAAACACCCAGCGCTTCCCGCGATCATTCAACACTCCCGGCCCGCCCAACTGCTCGTGGTTCACAATCGGCACAAAAATGTCGGGCGAGAAAAATAGCAGCGTGCCGTGAAACGCCGGAGGCGCTATGCCAACAATCGTGTACGGGTGCTTGTTCAACTGCACCGTCTTGCCCACCACGCCCGGATTATCCTGAAAATGGCTGTGCCAGAATGCGTGACTCAGCACGATGTACGGTGCGCTGTTCTCGCCGTGCTCATCCGAGGCGTGAAGCACGCGCCCCATGTGCGGCTGCACTCCCAACGTGTCGAAGTAGTTGCCGCTAGTTTCGTAAACCCACACCGGAGCCGGATCTTTTCCTGTGTCCAGGCCTGCTTGCGTGATATTGAATGCCGCCAGGCTCTCGAAGCTGCGGTTACGATCTCGCAAGTCGAGATAGTCCGGATAAGACTCGTATCCCGAGCCACCTTTGTCCTCGATTCCGTAGAGGCTGTGCGCCTGGGGCAAATCCAACGGACGCAGGATAAGCGCGTTGAGCACTGCAAACACCAGCGCGTTCGCGCCAATGCCCAACGCCAGCGTTACTACCGCCACCAGCGTGAAGCCCGGAGACTTGCGCAGCATGCGCACCGCGAGCCGCAAGTCTTGTCCCACCGACTCCACAAACGTTCCGCCCGCCTCTTCGTGACACTCCTCTTTTACCCGCGAATAGCCGCCGAACTCGATGCGCGCCCGTCGCTCTGCCTCGGCCCGCGGCAGACCTGAGCGCTCCAGGTCGTCGGCGCGAAGTTGCAAATGCGCGCTCAGTTCGTCGTCCATCTCGGCGTTCACCTGCGAACGCCGAAAAAGCGCATTCATGCGAAAGCGAAGTGAGTTGAGGGGTTTCATGCTTCCTCCGCCTGTGGAGCCAGTGCGGCGCCAATCGCGGTCACCAGCCGGTTCCAGTTGTCGGTTTCTTCCTGCAAGCGCTCGCGGCCGGCGGCCGTCAGCTCGTAAAATTTGGCCTTCCGATTGTTTTCCGAGGTGCCCCAACTCGCCTTCAGCAGTCCTTGCCGCACCAGCCGAAACAATCCCGGATACAGCGCGCCCTGTTCGATCAACAGCGCGTTGCCGGAGATCTGGCCGATTCGTAAGAGAATCCCATAGCCATGCAACGGCCCAAGTGAAACGGCCCGCAATATAAGAAGATCCAGAGTTCCAGGAAGGATTTGAGCTTGGTCGGTCACGCGCACTCCTAAGTTGATAAGGAGAGTACCGCCCGCTCTCCTAAGCTGTCAAGGAGAAAGATTGCCCGACATGCAATCCATTCTCAAGAGTAGCTCAGTCTTCCCGCTAACCTGCCGATAGATATTCCATGAAGACGCGCGTACTCGTTCTGTCCGTGTTCGTCTGTGCCTTGCTGTACGTTGGCACTGCCGCCGCGGATCCTATTCCATTCGCTTACTCCGGCCCGGGAGTTTCTGTCGCAGGAACCTTCTTCGGCAGCAACAATCACGACGGTTCCTGGACGATTACCGGCATCGACGCAACCTACAACCAGCTTGAGGTGTCAGGAATCGTGGCCCCTGGCCTCGATCCTCGCTTCCTCTATAACAACCTTTATTACGACACCGGTTACGCACCCTATGCCGTCGATTATCTCGGCATCGTGTTCAACGTGCCCGGGCTCGGCGACGTCAACCTGTGCAGCTACACTGCGTCGGGCGGCTGCGGTAACGGTGGGTACGCCTCCATTCTTTGGGACGGCGGCAGCTACCAGTACACGCAGGTCAACTTCACGGAGGTCAGCCAGACCAACTCCGGCTCGGTGGTGCCCGAGCCTTCCACCTTGGCCCTTTTGGGCGGCGGAATGGCTGCCGCGGGAATGGCTGCCCGCCGTTTTCTGCGGCACTGACAACGATTGCCGCGCCGTGCGGTGACGGCGCGGCGGTTGTCCCCTCTGCGGTACACTTCTCTCCAACGTCCTTTTCCGCTCCCATGAAGCGTCATGTCCTCATCTATGGACTCGTCGGCGGCATCCTCATCACCCTGCTGCAATGGACGCACTATCACTTTCTGGTCGTCGAACATTCTGTCGAAATCTATGCGGCACTCATCGCCGCGGGCTTTGCCGCTTTTGGAATCTGGCTTGGACTCCGCCTCACCAAGCCGAAGACCCAAGTCGTCATCAAAGAGGTTGCGGTTCCCGCCACCGTACCTTTCGCCTCCGACGACCGCAAGCGCGAAGACCTCGGCATCACACCTCGGGAGCTCGACATCCTTGTTCTTATCGCCAACGGGATGAGCAACCGCGAAATCGCCGAAAAGCTGTTTGTCAGCGAGAACACCGTCAAGACCCACTCCAGCCGCGTGTTCTCAAAATTGGGGGCCAAGCGGCGCACCCAGGCCGTGCAACTCGGCAAAGAATTCGGCCTGCTGCCCTAATCGCTCCCTCAAACGGATGCTTTTCAACTTGTACGCGTAAAATCACCCGAAAGGATGACGACAGCGCTCCGCCACACCGCTACCGTTACACCCGTCAGCCAAAAACTTTTCAGGAGATCCGCATGAAGAAAACGATTTTGACTTTCGGTCTGATTTCCGGCGTCATCATTTCCGTTCTGATGATCGCCACTGTGCCCTTCGCCGACCGCCTCGGCTTCGGCCACAGCTATCTCGTTGGCTACACCACCATGATTCTGGCGTTCCTGCTGGTGTACTTCGGCATCCGCTCTTACCGCGACAACATCGGCGACGGCCACATCTCGTTCGGCAAGGCTTTCGTCATCGGCATCTCGATTACGCTTATTTCCACCCTCTTCTACGTGGTGACCTGGGAAATTATCTACTTCAAGTTCATGCCCGACTTCATGGACAAGTACGGCGCTTACGCCATCCAGAAGTTGCAGGCTTCAGGCGCTAGTGCCGCCGCCATCCAGGCAAAAGTTGAGGAGATCAAGCGTTACAAGGTGCTGGAAGACAACCCCTTGACCAACGCTGCCATGACTTTCCTCGAGCCTTTCCCCGTCGGACTCATCATCACGCTGGTGTCCGCCGCCATCCTCCGCCGCAAGCCCAACGCGACGACGCAGCCCACGCAATCCCCGGCCGCGGCAACCAACTAACTCGGAACAGCCAGCGGAGTGGCATTGGCCGGCACCCCGCTCGCTGTCGTCTATACTCGCCAGATGCCGCTCACTCGTCGCGAGCTCATCTCTGGACTGGCCACCGCTGCCGCCGCCTCTGCCATCACTGACTTGTCGTTCGCCCAAGGCGCGCCATCCGTTCGCATCAACGCCGCCCGCTTGCAGCAACACCTCGAAGAGCTCAGCGTCTTCGGCCGTCCCGCTGGCGGAACTTTCGCCGACGGCGTCAGCCGCGTTGCCTACTCTGACGCCGATGTGGCGGGCCGTAAGTACGCCATGGGACTCATGCGGGCCGCCGGACTCGATCCCCACATTGACGCCACTGGAAACATCTCAGCAATACGCCCTGGCACCGACGCCTCGTTGAAGCCCATTCTCTTCGGCTCGCACATCGACTCCGTCCCCAGCGGCGGAAACTTTGACGGCGACCTCGGCTCGTTGTCGGCAATCGAAGTGGTCCAGACGCTGAATGAACACAAGCTGGCCACGCGTCACCCTCTGCGCGTTGTGATCTGGCAGAACGAAGAGGGCGGACTGATTGGAAGCCAGGCCGCATTTGGCACGGTTCTCGACTTCGAACGTCAGTTCAACGGAATCAAGCTGGCCGACGGCCTGCCGAAGATCGGCGGCGACCCCGCACGAATCGCTGAGGCGAGAATCGCGCCCGGCTCCTTCGAGTGCTACCTGGAGTTGCACATCGAGCAGGGCGGCCATCTGTATACAGCCGGAATCCCCATCGGCATTGTCGAGGGCATCGTCGCCATTGACGAGTACGACGTTGAGATTCGCGGCTTCGCCAATCACGCCGGAACCACGCCCATGGCCGAGCGCCACAATGCGCTGCTGG
>Ga0302322_100005721_pt1 | contig 10928 bp, 10 predicted proteins | sample Fen_T0_2_FD_203757 | JGI IMG/M metagenome (GOLD analysis project Ga0302322, IMG submission 203757) | Peat permafrost microbial communities from Stordalen Mire near Abisko, Sweden - Fen_T0_2 | ecosystem: Environmental > Terrestrial > Soil > Wetlands > Permafrost | place: Sweden: Abisko... | reverse complement strand
GAAGATGAACGGCACGCCGGCGTCGTGCATCTGCTGCGCGTGGGTCCACATGGCGTCGCGGCCATCGGGCGCGATGATGCCGACCTTCAGGTCATCGCGATGCGGCACCACCGTGGCATGCGCGTTCTGCATCGCGCCGGGGTGGAAGGCGGTGATCTGGTTGTTGTCCTGGTCGGTGATGATCATGCACTGCGCGGTGTAGGTCTCCTGCGCCAGCAGCACCTGGCTGGTGTCCAGGCCCCAGGTCTTCAGGCGGGCCAGGTAGTCGCCACCGTCGTTGCCCAGCGCGGCCATCACCAGCGGCTGGCCGCCCAGCAGGTGCAGCGTGTAGGCGATGTTGCCGGCGCAGCCACCGAACTCGCGGCGCATTGTGGGCACCAGGAACGACACGTTCAGGATGTGCACCTTGTCCGGCATGATCTGCTGCGAGAACTGGCCCGGAAAGTTGGTGATGGTGTCGAAGGCGAGCGAGCCGCAGATCAGAACGGACATGTGTTGTTGCGCCGGCCACGGCGGCCGGCTCCCAAAGGGTGAAGGTTGAATCAGGGGTAGAACAGCTCGAGCGTGTAGCCGTCCACCCGTTGATCGCCGGTGGACAGCAGCACCTTGATCGGCAGGTCTTGGCCACGGTCGAGCACGTCGCGCGGGATGCCCAGCTCACTGGCCTGCAGCACGCGCCGCGCCACCAGCTTGCCCTGATTGTCGGTCAGGCTGAGCTCCAGTGCCGGCAGCAGCAGCGGCGTGTCGGCACGATTGCGCAACACGGCCGCAAACCGGTACAGCGGGCTGCCGTCCAGGCGGTTCAGGCCCGAGCTGTCGACACTGATCTGCTCGATGCGCCGCAGTGGCTGCACGGCGCAGCCGCTGAGCTTGCACAGCCCGCGCAGCGCTGGCGCCAGCGCCGGCGCGTGCGCGGCCAGCGGATCACGCCACAGCAGCCCCAGTTGCAGCACCAGGCTGACGGCCAACACAGCCGTGGCGCCCAGCAGCGCGCTGCGCAGCGCCGGCCGGCGCCAGAAGGCGCTGCGCTGGGCGGCGCGCACAAAGCTGGGCGCGTTGGGGTCCTCGGCCGGCGTGGCGGTGGCGGTGCCGGGCTGCTCGGCGCCCTGGGCGTCGGCTGCACTGCGCTTGCTGGGCCGCATCCAGCCCAGCATCTGGTGGCCCACGTCCTCGTCGGCCTGCACCGAGGGGGCCTTCAGCAGCGGTCCGGGGCTGTCCTGGCCAAGAGCGGTTTGGGCCGCGGCGCTGGCCTGGGCGCTGGCCTGTGCAGCGGCCTGGGCGCGGCGCTGCTGGTGCTGCGCCCAATCGGCGGGCACCACATGGGCCAACGGGTCGCGGTCGGGATCGGTGCGCCGGCGCTCGTCGGTGTCGGCCCGCTCGGGTTCGTGGCGCAGGGCATCGTCGGCCTCGTCCATCGGACGCTGGCTGGTCGCTGCGCGGGCCGCGGCGGGCTCGTTGGAGGGTGTGGCCGGCGGCGTGGCGCTGGTGGCCAGGCCTTCCACCACCAGGGCTTCGCCGGTGTCGACGTCGAACAGCGCGTCGGCGGCGTTGAACACCGCGTCGCAGCGGCCACAGCGCACCCAGCCTTCGGAGACGCGCAGCTGGTCCAGCACCACGCGGAACACCGTGCCGCAGTGGGCGCAGCGCGTGGCCAGGTTCATGCGGTCCACCCTGTGCAGGCGCGCGCAGACCGGGGCAGGAACGGCAACATCATCGTGGCCGCCATGATGCCATGGCGCCGCCCGGTCCTGGCCTGGCCAGGCGCTGCGGATTCAGCGCTGCCCGACACGCCAAGCGGGCAAGCCACGGCCGTTCAGCGCGCCCGCTGGGCCGTCATCAGGATCCAGCCGTCCTCGCTGTCGGACACGTCCAGCGCCAGCCAGGGCGCGTAGGCCGCCTTCAACTCGTCGGCCTGGCGTTCCAGGATGCCGGCCAGCACCAGGTGGCCGCCGGGCGCCACATGGCCGGCCAGCAGCGGGGCCAGCAGCTTCAGCGGTGTGGCCAGGATGTTGGCCAGCACCAGCGGGTACACGCCACCACAGGCCTCGGGCAGGCCGGCGTTCAGCGTCACGCCATTGGCCTGGGCGTTGGCCCGCGTGGCAGTGACGGCCGCCTCGTCGATGTCCACCGCGTCGATGCGCTGGGCGCCGTGCAGTGCGGCACCGATGGCCAGGATGCCCGAGCCGCAGCCGTAGTCGAGCACGCGGGTCCAGCCCGGCGCCAGGGCGTCGGCCTGGCGCGCCGTCCAGCGCAGGCACATGCGGGTGGTGGGGTGGGTGCCGGTGCCAAAGGCCAGGCCCGGGTCCAGCCGGATCACCTGCTGCGCCGCGGCCGGCGCCTCGTGCCAGCTGGGCACGATCCAGAAGCTGGGCGTGATCTCCACCGGCGCGAACTGCGATTGCGTCAGCCGCACCCAGTCTTCGTCGGGCACCTCGCGCAGGGCCTGCAGCGTCACCACGCCGCCAGCAGCCCAGTCCTGGGCCAGCACCAGCGTGGCGGCCTCGGTGGCCTGGGCTTCGTCGGCAAACAGCGCGGTCAGGTCGCTGCGCTGCCAGCCGTCCTTGGGCGGCGGCATGCCGGGTTCGCCAAACAGCGCTTGTTCGTCGGCGGTGCCGGCGTCGGCATCGGCCACCGAGACGCTGAGCGCGTCCAGTTCGTCCACCAGCGCCTCGCTGACCGACTCGACCAGCGATTCGGGCAGCCTCAAGACCAGTTCATGCATGTCGTTCCTTTGTGCGGGGACGCTCCGACCACCGCCGGCCACAGCCCCAAGCGCGCGGCCGCTGCGGATCCGGCGCCGCCGGTCCGCCAGCGGCGCCCCCTGGGGGGGTGGGGGAGGCGCCTTGGCGCCGCCGGGGGGGGGGGGGTCACCGCTTGTGGCGTTCCATCCACCCCTCGAGGTAGTGGATGCTGGTGCCACCTTCGATGAACTTGGCGTCGGCCATCAGCTCGCGGTGCAGCGGGATGTTGGTGCTGATGCCTTCGATCACCGTCTCGTTCAGCGCCGTGCGCATGCGCGCCAGCGCCTGCTCGCGGGTGTCGCCGTGCACGATGATCTTGCCGATCATCGAGTCGTAGTTGGGCGGCACCATGTAGTTGGCGTAGGCGTGGGAATCCACCCGCACGCCGGGCCCACCGGGCGGGTGCCAGGTGGTGATGCGGCCGGGCGAGGGTGTGAACTTGTACGGGTCCTCGGCGTTGATGCGCACCTCGATGGCGTGGCCGCGCATCTGGATCTGGCGCTGGGTGAACGGCAGTTTCTCGCCGGCGGCCACGCGGATCTGCATCTGCACGATGTCGATGCCGGTCACCATCTCGGTCACCGGGTGCTCCACCTGCACCCGGGTGTTCATCTCGATGAAATAGAACTCGCCGTTCTCGAACAGGAACTCGAAGGTGCCGGCACCGCGGTAGCCGATCTTCTTGCAGGCCGCGGCGCAGCGTTCGCCGATTTTCTCGATCACGCGGCGCGGAATGCCCGGCGCCGGCGCTTCTTCGATGATCTTTTGGTGGCGGCGCTGCATCGAGCAGTCGCGCTCGCCCAGCCACACCGCGTTCTTGTGGGCGTCGGCCAGGATCTGGATCTCGACGTGGCGCGGGTTCTGGAGGAACTTCTCCATGTACACCGCCGGGTTGCCAAAGGCCGCGCCGGCCTCGGTGCGGGTGGTCTGCACCGCGTGCAGCAGCGCTGCCTCGGTGTGCACCACGCGCATGCCCCGGCCACCGCCGCCGCCGGCGGCCTTGATGATGACCGGGTAGCCGATGGCCCGGGCCGCCTGCACGATGGCCTTGGGGTCGTCGGTCAGCGCGCCTTCCGAGCCGGGCACGCAGGGCACGCCCGACTTGATCATGGCCTGCTTGGCCGCCACCTTGTCGCCCATGATGCGGATCGACTCGGGCGTGGGGCCGATGAAGGTGAAACCGCTTTTCTCAACCCGCTCGGCAAAGTCGGCGTTCTCGGACAGAAAGCCGTAGCCAGGGTGAATGGCCTCGGCGTCGGTCACCTCGGCCGTCGAGATGATCGCCGGCATGTTGAGGTAGCTGAGGTTGCTGGGCGCCGGACCGATGCACACGGCCTCGTCGGCCAGCTTGACGTACTTGGCCTCGCGGTCGGCTTCGGAGTACACCACCACCGACTTGATGCCCATCTCGCGGCAGGCGCGCTGGATGCGCAGCGCGATCTCGCCACGGTTGGCAATGAGAATTTTCTTGAACATGGTGCCGTGCCGGTCGCCGGTCACTCGATGATGAACAGCGGTTGACCGAACTCGACGGCCTGGCCGTTTTCGGCCATCACCTTGGTGATCGTGCCGGTCTTGTCGGCCTCGATCTCGTTCATGATCTTCATCGCCTCGATGATGCAGATCGACTCGCCTTCCTTCACCGTTTGGCCCACCTCGGCCAGCGGCTTGGCGCCAGGGCTGCTGGCACGGTAGAAGGTGCCCACCATCGGGCTCTTGACGATGTGGCCGGTTTCCACCGGCGCGGCGGCCTCCACCGGCGCCGCAGCCACGGCGGCCGGCGCGGCCATCTGGGCGGGCTGGGCCATCATCATCGGCGCGGCGGCCAGCACCTGGGCGCCGGCCTTGGTGGTGTGCGGCCGCCTCGGGGGCAGTCTGGGGCACACTGGGTGCGGCCGTGAGGGCCGCTGGTTCATGGGATCGCTGCCGTCCCGGGTCCGCCAGTCAACAGGGCTGAACTTCTGTCAGCGTCCAGCAACATGGCGGGTTCAGCGCTCAAAGGTGAGCAATTGTGGCATAGCGCACGCCGCGTGCTGCGCTTTTGTCATGTTGCTGAAAAATTTGATGATCTTGCGCGATTGACGGCGATTGCTGGTCGATCAGCGCGCGTAGCCGGCCAGATCACGGCAACTGCCGAAATCAGAGTGCTTTCAGCCAGCTGCTCAGCTCGGTGTAGCTGGTCTCGCCCATCTTGCGCTGGCGCACGCCGCCGTCGGCGTCAATCAGCACACTGAACGGCAAGCCGCCCTGCAAGTTGCCCAGCTGGTGGACCAAGTCGGTGCCGTCCAGCCCGGCCAGGCCGACCGGGAAGCTGACCTTCACCCGGCCCAGAAACTCCCGCACGGGTGTCGGCCCATCCACCGCCAGGCCCACGACCTGCAGGCCGGAGGCCTGGTGCTCGTGGAAGAAGCGCTCAAACTCGGGCAGCTCGCGCACGCAGGGCGCGCACCAGGTGGCCCAGAAGTTGATGAGCAGCGGCTTGCCGCGCAGGCTGTCCATGGCCAGCTCGCCGCCTTCGGGGCGCTCGAAGCGCAGCGTCCACATCGCGCCCAGCTCGGCGGCGGCACGGCGCTGGCGCCACCAGGCCAGGCCGGCGCCGCCGGCCAGGCCCGCTGCGGCCACGCCGCCCAGCAAGGCGCTGCGGCGCCTCATGCGGCCTCCGCATCGGCGGCCATCAGGCGGCGCAGGGCGGCGGCGTCACCGCGCCAGCTGCGGCCACGGGCATCGGGCTTGAGGGCACCGCGCTGGTCGTCGTGGTCCAGCACGGTGAGGAACAGCGTCACCGTGTCATTCAGCGCCGGGCAGCGGGCGGCGATGCTCAGCACGTCCACCTGGCCGCCATGGCCGTCGGGGCGGCTGCCGACGTCGAAATCGATGCGGCGGTTCAGCAGCGCGATCTCGGTGCTCTTGGCGTCGTCGCAGTACAGGTCGAGGTGGATGGCCGACAGCCGCGTGGCGGTGCCGCGCCACACCGCGCCGCCCAGGTGCGGCCGAAACTCGGCCAGCCGTTCCATCCACACCAGGGCCAGCTCGCGCAGCGCGGCCAGCTCGGCCGGCTGGGTGTCGGCACAGAACAGGGCCAGGTAGGCGCGGACCTCGTCTTCCACCTGCTCGTTGCTGGGCAGCTCGCCGGCGCGGCCACCGTGGCGGCCCAGCTGGCGCGCCGCCTTGCGCTTGGCAGCGGCATATTCCTCGCCCTCGTCCACCACCAGGCGGGCGGCGGCGGCGGCGATCTCGTCGGTCAGCGAAGCGGCCATCATCAATCCATTGTAGGAAGCGCGCTGCCCTTGCGGGCGGCGGGGCCATCGCTGGCCGCTGTCAGGGCAACGCCACAGCCCCCATGCGGGCGCTGATGGTGGCGGCGCGGCCCTGCACATAGCCCGAGCCGGGGCTCTTTTCGAAGCGCTTGGGCGCCGGCAGCATCACTGCCAGCCGGGCGGCGCTGGCGGCGTCCAGCCGCGCCGCGTCCAGCCGGAAGTAGTGGCGCGCGGCGGCTTGGGCGCCAAACAGGCCCTCGCCCCACTCCACGTTGTTGAGGTAGATGGCCAGGATGCGCCGCTTGCTCAGCAGCGCCTCCAGCGTCAGCGTGATGACGAACTCCTGGGCCTTGCGCAGGGCCGTGCGCTCGCCCGACAGAAACAGGTTCTTGGCCAGCTGCTGGGTGATGGTGGAGCCGCCCACCACCTTGGGCTCGGCCTTGTGCGCGGCGGCCGGTGCAGCGCCAGGGCGGGCGCTGGCGGCGCGCTTGTCCAGCTGGGCGTTGCGGCGCTCGGCCTGGGCCTCGGACTTCTGGTTTTTCTGCCAGGCTTTTTCCAGCGCGTCCCATTCCACGCCGCTGTGCTCGACAAAGCCGGCGTCTTCGCTGGCGATCACCGCGCGCTTGATGGCCGTGCCCAGCTGGGCGTCGTCCACCCACTGCTGCGACCACGCGAGCCGGTGCTGCTCGGTCAGCAGCCGCCAGGCCTCGCTGCGCTGGAAGCTGGTGGACTGCGGGTCGACCACCACCATCAGCGCCACCCGCGCCACAAAGTACAGCTGCAGCGCCACGGTGCACAGCAGCAGCAGCGCGGCCCCGCGCAGCGCGTGGCCGCGCAGCGTGGCGGGGCGGCTCACGCCGGGGCGGCCAGCCGCGCGCGCAGCGCTGCCAGCACCGGGGCGGTGGCCGGCAGCACGCCGCGCCACAACGCAAAGGCCTCGGCCGCCTGTTCCACCAGCATGCCCAGGCCGTCGCGGCCGGTGGCGCCGTGGGCGGTGGCCCAGTCCAGACACGGCTGCGCCGCCGGGCCGTACATCAGGTCGACCGCCAGTGCGCCGGGCGCCAGCACCTCGGCGGCCACCGGCACCGCGGCGCCGGCCAGGCTGCTGGCGCTGCTGTTGATGACGATGTCAAAGCCGGTGCCGCAGTCGGTCAGGCTGCTGGCGCGCAGGCGCACGCCCTGGCTGTCGGCCAGCGCGGCGTGGCGCTGCACCAGCGCGGCGGCCTTGGCCGCGGTGCGGTTGGCCACCACCACCTCGGCCGGCCAGGCGTCCAGCAGCGGGCCCAGCACGCCGGCGGCGGCACCGCCGGCACCGATCAGCAGCACGCGCTTGCCGGCCAGCGGCACGCCGGCGCCTTGCTCGATGTCGCGCAGCAGGCCGATGCCGTCGCTGTTGTCGGCCAGCCAGCCGTCGGCGTCAAAGCGCAGCACGTTGGCGGCCTGGGCCAGCTGGGCGCGGGGGGTGACGCGCGCCGCCAGCGGCAGCACCTGGAACTTGAACGGCACGGTGATGTTGCAGCCCCGTGCGGGCCCCAGGCCGGCGGCGTTGGCATCGGCCTTGGCATCGGCGTTGGCATTGCTGCTGGCGCTGGCGATGAAGCCGCGCACGCTGGCCTCGAAGCCGTCCAGCGGGCATTCGATGCGGCCATAGGCCAGGTGCTGGCCGGTCTGGCGCGCAAATTCAGCGTGGATGAACGGCGACTGGCTGTGCGCCACCGGGTGGCCCAGCACGGCGTAGCGGTCGGGCGGCGCGGCGGGGCGGGCGGGGGCAGTCGGGTTCATGGGGCGAGGGGAGGACAGGGGTCGGGCGCGTTCGTGAGCGTGCTTGAGCGTGAGGGTGAGCCTTGGCGCTCAGGGCGGCGTGGGCGCGGCGCTGAGCGTGGTGGCCAGGCTGTCGTCGCGGGTGAAGCGGAAGCGCGAGGTGACGATGATCTGGTCGGCCTGCTGGCGCATCTCGGGGTTGAAGCGGCCAAAGGGCGCGGCCCCGCGCACGATGGCCACGGCCCGGGCGTCCAGCACCGGCGTGCCCGAGCGCTGCACCACCTCGGCCTCCAGCACGCGGCCGGCGGCGTCGATGGTGATGTTCATCGTCAGCTCGCCGTAGAGCTTTTTGCCCTGGTATTCGGGGAAGTCGCGCGTGCCGCGTTCCTCGATGCGCCGGCGCAGGCCGTCGTAGTACAGCGCGTAGGCCATCTCGCGCGTGGCCGGGCTGACGTAGCGGCGCCGCGGCTGGGCGTTGGTGTCGTTGATGCGCTTTTCGATCTCGGCCAACTGCTGCAGCAACTGGCGGCGGCGCTCTTCCTGCTCGCGCTCCTGCGGCGTGCCGTCGTCGCGGCGCGGGTCAGGCGGGCTCAGCGTGGCCATCTCGCGGCGGATCTGCGCCAGCATCTGCTGCTGTTGCTGCTGCATCTGGTCGAGCCGGCGGTGGGATTCGTCGCTGGCGTCGCCCATCTCGGCCTGGGGCGTGGCCGGCAGCGGCGAGGTGGCGCGGCCGGCCTGGGCCTCGCCGCCGCCCACCAGCCGGGCCTGGGCGATGGCCTGGGCCGTGGCCGGCGCCTCGTCGCTGCGGGCGTTGACCAGGATCACGTCCAGCGGCGTGTCGCGGAACACGCGCTCAAAGCGGTCGGGATCAACAAAGCGGAACACCAGCAGACCGCCGTGCAGTGCCAGCGAGGCCAGCAGCGCCCAGGCAAGCAGCGGTGGCCGGCGCCAGTCGGTCATACCGGGTGGGGCGCTCAGGCCGCCGGGGCGGCGGGATGGGCCGCGCTGGTGCCGTCGTGGCCGGCGCCGGTGGTAGGGGCGCCGCTGCTGGGGGCGTCGGCGCCCGGGCCGGCCGGCTCGCCCAGGTCGATGGCCAGGGCCAGCGGGCTGGCGGCGGCTGCGGCCTCGTCATCGTCGCTGTCGTTGTCAGCCGCGCCCTCCGTGCCAGCAGCGCCTTCGGCCGGCGCCACGTCATCCAGCCGGGTGGCCAGGCTGGCGTGCAGGTCCAGCGTCAGCAGGTCGATGCCGGTGATGCGCACGCGCACCCGGGCGCCGCGCGCCAGGCCGTCGCAGCCCAGGGCCTTGAACACCAGCGGCAGCGTGTCGGCGCGCACCAGGCCATCTTTCAGTACGGCGGCGTCCAGCTCGGCCGTGCCCTGCTGCTGCAGCCAGCGCAGCGTCCAGAAGCGCTCGATGTCGCGCTGGAAGTCGTTGTAGGCGGTGTAGGCGGCGTCAAACTGCGAGATCACCGAGAACAGCATCGCGTCCTTGGGCTTGAACGGCGCGGCCAGCGCGGCCGTGGCGCCATGCCGGGCGCAGGCGATGATCTGCCACTGGTTGACCAGGTCGACATACCGCCGCAGCGGGCTGGTGGCCCAGGTGTACTGCTTGACGCCCATGCCGGCGTGCGGCGCCGGCTTGGTGCCCATGCGCACCTTGATGCCCGGCGCCATGCTGGCCTGGCTGCGGTAGATGCCGGGCACGCCGCACTCGGCCAGCCAGCCGCCCCAGTGGCTGTTGGCCAGGATCATGGCCTCGCTGACGATCAGGTCCAGCGGCGCGCCGCGGCGGCGCTCGGTGATGAGCACGGTCTCAAAGCCCTCGGGCTCGCTGCGCGGGCTGGCGCCGTTGGCATCCTGCAGGCGGAAGTTGTAGTCGGGGCGGTTGAAGTTCTCGGGCTTGCCGCGCACCACCTCGCGCTGGGCCTTGAGCTGGCGCGCCAGGCGGAAGCAAAAGGCCAGCTCGGGCGCAAACGGGTAATCGGCCACGGCCTCGCCGGTGAGGCTGGCCTCGGTGACGTCGGCGTCCAGTTGGTCGTGGCGCAGGTTGGCGGCGATGGGCACCCGCTCCAGCGCCGTGCGCGTGGCGGTGACGGCCAGCGTGGCTTCATCGAGCGTGAAGTAGACGCTGACGGCCGGGCAGTCGCGGCCCTCGATCAGCGTGTAGGCCTGCACCACCTCGTCGGGCAGCATGGTGAGCTTCCAGCCCGGCATGTAGACGGTGGACAGGCGCTCGCGGGCCACCTTGTCCACCGGCGAATCGGGCGCAATGGCCAGCGCCGGCGCGGCGATGTGCACGCCAAACACCACGCTGCCGCTGCCCAGACCGGTGACGCTGAGCGCGTCGTCGATCTCGGTGGTCTGCGAGTCGTCGATCGAGAAGGCCTGCACCGGCGCCAGCGGCAGCTCGTCCTTGATGACCGGGGCGGCCAGCGCCGGAAAGCCCGTGCCCTTGGCAAGGGTCTCGAACAAGAAGCGCCGCCAGTGGAACTGGTAGGGGCTGTCGATGGCGCCGCTGTCCTGCAGCAGCGCCAGCGGCGCCTTTTGCGCGCGCTTGGCGGCCTCGACCACGGCCTTGTACTCGGGGCCGTTCTTGTCGGGCTTGAACAGGATGCGGTAGAGCTGCTCGCGCACCGGCGCCGGGCAGCTGCCGGTGGCCAGCGCGGCGGCCCAGTCCTCGATCTGCGCGGCCTGCTGGGCCTTGCGCTCGATGGCCAGCAGCGCGGCCTGGATGATCTCTTCGGGCGCCTTCTTGAACACGCCCTTGCCGGCGCGGCGGAAGTAGTGCGGCGCGTCGAACAGCGCGAACAGCATCGCCGCCTGCAACTCGGGCCCGGCGCTGGCCGAGAAATAGTCTTTGGCCAGCTCGGCAAAGCCGAACTCGCCCTCGGGCGCGAATTCCCAGGCCAGGCTGAGGTCGATGCCGGCGGCCTCGGCCTGGGCGGCGCTGATCAGCGCCGCCGGCTCGGGCTTGGCAAAGCGCAGCAGGATGTTGGCGGTCTTGACCTTGACGCGCTTGCCCGAATCGAGCTCGATCTGGGCCGAGGCATCGGCCTCGGACATCACGCGGCCGGCCAGGAATTTGCCGGCGTCATCAAACAGGGCGTACATAGGTGGGCAAGAGTGAGGGGCGATTGTCGCCGGTTCGGCGCCGCCGGCCGCCCGCCCGC
>Ga0302322_100005720_pt1 | contig 10928 bp, 10 predicted proteins | sample Fen_T0_2_FD_203757 | JGI IMG/M metagenome (GOLD analysis project Ga0302322, IMG submission 203757) | Peat permafrost microbial communities from Stordalen Mire near Abisko, Sweden - Fen_T0_2 | ecosystem: Environmental > Terrestrial > Soil > Wetlands > Permafrost | place: Sweden: Abisko... | reverse complement strand
TAGCCCGTGAATAGTAGGAAAGGCACTTATGAAATCATAATTTACTAATTTCATAAGGATGACTTAGTTCAAGAGCATACCGAATAAAATCTAAAGTGGTACTTACTTCATTTCGTTCCGCTATTTGCTGTACTTTGATATCTGGATTTGGACGTTCTTCCCATGCACGTTTAATAAGATCAGTCCAACGATTGTCTAAAGCGTTTTCTGCCCATTGCGCAGCAGATAGTTTTGATTCGATTCTTCCAGTATCAAGTGTGTGCAACATACGACAATAACTCAGAACTGCAAATGGTTGCGCCCACCGATTATTCATTCTCCATTTGTCAGAAAAAATATCATCTGCCCAATTATGCATAATAGTTAATATTTCCTGACGAAGACTATCGGTAGATACAGGGTCAATCAACTCTTTAGAGTCTAAGCCTGCTAAGGTAATCCCGTGTTCACGCAAAACCCAACGAACGACTAAAGAATTATCATGATTTGACATGATTAACTTGTCATGCGCATTATCAAGATATAAAAGTTCATTTTTTGTAAGGTTGGCACTATTCAATATGTTTTTTGGAAAGTAAGACCCTTCAAGGTGTTTAGCCCATTTGGATTCTGAATTAAAGATTCTAGCGTGCATTGCCTGTAATGCCGATAAATCTATGTCGGACACTTCATTCTCGACAACGACTGTAAAATCCACGTCGCTGTCATTATCCCAATCACCAACCGCAAACGAGCCTTGTAGATAAGCAGAAACAAAATTGTTCTCCAAAATTTCCTGAACGTTTGTTACAAATTCTTGCAACACGGCGTTTAATTCTGTATCAGATGTTGGAAACATTATATTCATTGATTCCTTATTGTGCAAAGAACGGGCTAACGGTTTGCGTTACTGGCGCTGGGGCGGGTGTGGATTCTGCTTGGGAGCAGGAAAAACTCGAAGCCAGAAAAATACTTGAAAAGCCGTACCGTACCCCAGCGTCTAGTGCACGCTTTGTTGGGCGCGGTTTGATGGCTACGATTCCACTTCCAATCATCATTTAATTTCGCTGTTAGGATTTAAATTGGAATTGCCAGTTTGCAAACTCGGCTTAATCGCTTTAGTATATTTAATGATTTCTGGGCTAAAACCATGTTTTTCATATACATGCTGAGCGTGCCTATTGCCTGCGAATACATGTAATGTGAGTAAGCGATAACCTTTTTGAAGCGCCCATTCTTCGGCTTTGCTTATTAAAATGCGTCCGATTCCTTGACCTTCAAAAAACTTATCAACGGCTAGGTCGGAAATGTAACCATGTTTTTCGCCGTTGAAATAATCTGTCTGGGTTTGGAGATGCGTAAAGCCTGCCAGTCTTCCATTTTCATCTTCGGCAACGAAGATAATCGAGTCGGGTTCAGGTTGTTCCATCGCTTTTTGCAATAGAATTCGATTGGTGTCGTCAATTTCGTTCGTTACTCGCCATTCGGGAAGATCAAATTCTGAAAAGCGCGTAACTAATGAGGAGATAAATTTACTATCTGAGGACTTGAATGTTCTGATATGAATCGTCATGAATTATAGACCTGTACTGTACTGAATAGTGACATAGAAGCGCCCAACGGTTTGCGTTACCCGCGCTGGGGCGGGCAGCGGAACGCCGTCCGACTGGGAAAATGATAAGGCGTAGAAAAAGGCTTAGAATCGCGCCAGACTCCCCAGCGTCGGGTGCACGCTTTGTTGGGCGTTTTTTGTTGTGCAAGACTTGCTGGCTGAAAGAAGACAACTCCGCCAAATTTCTTAACCACAATGTTGAGCAATAATTTCGACTCGTGATACGGGAGTTTTCATCAGCAAATTGACAAAAGATGTCGAACGGAATTTCTCTTCTCCACTTTCAACGTCATTCGGAGTTTCAATCCATATATCATCACTATTTTCTTTTTCTTCTGTTGACCCATAACATAATGTAATGCTCATTTGTATCGCCACATCATCAAATTCTACATCCTTGTCACCAAAATCTGCGACTACTTGGCGAGTAAAGTTCAGATATTGGAATCTCGAACTAGAGAATTGTATTTTTTCATCGCCGATGCCGCGCAGGTCAGTCGATTTGAATATGTCGAGGGGTCGAGTTACACCCCACTGGAGCAGGAGCATGTCTCCATTCTTGATAAGTGATGTGCCAGTTATACGATTTTCCCTGTACCACGCAAATAATTCACTCAAAACATTTTCACCAGTAAGCGGTTGCAAGGATTGCAATTGCTGTCCGAGTTTCAAGAAGTCGTTGATGGATGTTTCTAAATCAATCGTTTGCATTAATAATCACCAGGTTTGAAACGCCCAACTAGGGGTTATGTGGCGGCGGTATAACGGACTATGGGCAGTCTGGCTGCGCCGCAATACGTCCTAAATCGTTTCGGACGTTATACCGCCATAGATTAAAGCCTGATTAAATTATAGCATTTCGTACACAGAAGAATAACTTTGCGTTTGTACAATTTAGTCCGCCATTATCTCTTCTCTGCCAATCTTTGCAGATAGATGATGACGAAGAGCTGTAAAACGATCATCAACACTGTGCCGTAGGCTGAGATCACATGGGCATTATGAATTGTCCGCGCAAACTGTGATTGCAGTTCGGGTGTGGCGGTGTTTTTGATAAATCGATCTGCAAGTGGGATGATGTGGAAGACGCCGTTGACAACGAGTGGGGCATTTGTCAGAAAAACTGTCCAGCGGATGTACCAGGGAATCTCTGTGACGAAAAGTTGCAGGGTCATGGTGAGGAACATCAACAGGATGAAGATCTTGATCAGCCAGGTCAACGGTCCAAAGACAATGGTGTAGTAGCCGATGATGGATGCAAGAATGGGCGCGGGGATCACGTCCGAGGTGACGCCTGAAGCGAGCGTATCTGCCATCAACAGAAACCAGTGCATACAAAGAATGAAACTTGCGGAACATAAGAGCAGGGGTGGAACGATATAACGAATTGCCGACTTGAAATTATTTTTCATTGATGAATGTCTCCCGATTCAATTTTTGATATGTATGCAGAAGTGCGGTGCACTGCCGCAATATTTACATTACTGATCCGCCACGTGGATTGATAACTCTGCGACTGTCATATTTGACCCATTGAGTGCGGCAAAGGATAGCGTGGCGGGGTCAAGGTTTGGATGTTTTGCGCACAGACGTTTGAAGAGCTGATGATAACTCATGGAGATGGCGGTATCCCATTTCAAATGGAGTTGATCGGCAACGGCTCGAATGGATTCTGCTGACTCGCCTTCGATCTCGACGAAGTGTCCGTAGGGGAGTTCGTCGAGCATTACATGCAACGAGACTTCGGAAGCCTGAATGTCATAGGTCGTACGATATTTTTCATAATAAAAAACGGGTTGATATCCCAACGCTTCTAAAAAGTTTTTTGCCTTCTCAAAATCTTCAACAACGAATTCGATCTCGGTGCGGTTAACAACGCCTTGCTCACTTTTGCCCGCATCCTTATACGTGAACTTCGCTTCGGTATCCTGTCTCAGACGCAGCACACGTCCTTCGGAGCCGAGGCCACCGTCGGGTAGGTCGAAGCGGATGTTCTGCTCCAGCACACGTGCTTGAATCAAACGCGCCTCCAATTCATGGAGACGCGTCCTGATCTTTTCCAAATCAAACACAAAAAATTTGGCTTCAATTTCTTTCATGTTTAATGAACGCTGAGCAGGGGTTGTTTTTGCTCGACGCTTTCACCGGCTTTGACTTTGACGCGATTGACAACACCATCGCGCGGAGATTTGAGTTCGTTCTGCATTTTCATCGATTCGAGGATCAGTAGAACCTGTCCCTTTTTGACTTCCTGTCCTTCAGCCACGGGCACAGCTACAACCAAACCAGGCATGGGCGCCTTGAGATGGAACTCGCCCGATTCTTCCACGCCTCCGCCGCCTGCCGCGCGCAAACGTTTTTCGCGTTCATCCTCAACCGTCACTGGGAAGAGACGTCCGCGCAAAAGGACCTGCCAGTTATCATCGCCGCGTTGCACATACGATTCGTGTGACTTGCCATCCACGATCAGCGAATAGACCGGTTGCCCGCTCACGGCTTCAAAATCAACGTGATATTGTTTGCCATTTACACTGATATGTTTCTCGTCAATGATCTCAACGAGAAATTCTTTGCCTTCAACAGTCGTTATATATTTCATGAGCGCTTACCTGTGCATTCTTTCCCAGCGACCGACCCACTTCCAGTTGCTGGTATCGCGTGCGTTGCGGTTGACGATCTGCGCGGAGTGTTCGGTTTCACGGTGAGCAACCAGAGTGGCAAGGATGGCAGCCACCTCAGTGCTATCGCGACGATGTTCCTCGGCATCTTCCATCGAGAAGCGTTCCTCTACAAAGCGTGTGTCATATTGACCGCCCATGAAGCGATGTGAATCCATCATGGTTTGATGGAAGGGTATATTCGTTCGTACACCCACAATGCGATATTCTTCCAACGCGCGGCGCATCCGTAGAATGGCTTGCGCGCGCGTCTCGCCCCACACAATTAATTTTGCGATCATCGGATCGTAGAATGGTGTGATCTCAAAGCCGGGGAATACGCCAGTGTCAATGCGTACGCCGGGTCCGGTGGGGAGGATGCTATGTGTGATGATGCCGGTGGATGGCATGAAATTATTGTAGGGGTCTTCCGCGTTGATGCGGCATTCGATCGCGTGCCCGTTGAAGCGCACATCTTCCTGCTTGTAACTGAGTGTGCGTCCGCGCGCAATGCGGATCTGTTCTTTGACAATGTCAATGCCGGTCACCATTTCAGTGACGGGATGTTCCACTTGCAAGCGCGTGTTCATTTCAAGGAAGAAAAAATTATTATCTTTATCAAGCAAAAATTCGATCGTGCCTGCGTTAATGTAATTCACCGATTGCGCCGCTTTGACCGCCACTGTGCCCATGCGATTCCGCAACTCTTCACTCAACGCCGAAGATGGTGCTTCTTCCAATAATTTTTGATGACGGCGTTGCAATGAACATTCGCGTTCGCCCAAATGAATCACGTTGCCTTGTGAGTCTGCGAGAATTTGGATCTCGATATGTCGTGCCCCTTCGACGAGTTTTTCCAAATATACATTCCCGTCGCCGAAAGCGGATTCAGCCTCACGCCTCGCGGACGCAAGTAGAGTTGGCATCTCTTCCAGGCTTTTCACTTCCCGCATGCCTTTGCCGCCGCCACCCGCTGTGGCTTTGATCAACAATGGGAATCCGATCTGCGGCGCAACGGCGAGTAGTTCATCATTGGAAAGCGCGCCTTCACCTTCGGTGCCTGGCACTACTGGCACGCCCGCCGCAGCGACTGTATTACGAGCTGTCATCTTATCGCCCATTGCAGCAATGGCAGATGGTTTTGGTCCAATGAACGAGATGTGATTCTGTTCGCACGCCGCAGAAAAATCTTCGCGCTCTGCTAAAAATCCGTAGCCGGGATGGATCGCATCCGCGCCGGATTTTTTGGCGACATCCAAAATTTTATCCATCCGCAAATAGGATTCGCGCGATGGGGCCGGACCTAAAAGATAAGCTTCGTCCGCATAACGCACATGCATGGCACGCCGATCCGCTTCTGAATACACAGCTACGGTTTCGATTCCCAATTCACGGCACGCCCGAATAATGCGGACTGCGATCTCGCCACGGTTTGCAACTAATACTTTTTTAAACATGGCGCTCCTATAACGGAATATTCCCGTGTTTCTTGGCGGGATTCGAATCGCGTTTGTTGCTCAACATTTCCAACGCATTGATCAAGCGCGGACGTGTCTCTTTGGGTTCGATCACATCATCAATGTAACCGCGCTCCGCTGCCACATAAGGATTGGCGAATTTCTCGCGATATTCCTCGATCAGTTCTTTCTTTTTCTTGTCAGGGTCTTTCGCGGCTTTCAATTCCTTACTGAATACTTTGCCCACTGCGCCATCGGGACCCATCACTGCGATCTCAGCGCTGGGCCAGGCTAAATTTAAATCACCGCGGATGTGTTTACTGCTCATCACCAAATATGCGCCGCCATACGCCTTGCGCGTGATGACTGTTAATTTCGGAACAGTCGCTTCACAATAAGCATATAACAACTTCGCGCCGCGTCTGATGACGCCGTGATGTTCCTGATCTGTACCAGGTAAATATCCGGGTGTATCTACGAATGTCACGATCGCAATGTTGAACGCATCACAAAAACGGATGAAGCGTCCAGCTTTTTCAGAGGATTTGATATCTAACACGCCTGCCAATACATCAGGTTGATTTGCCACAACACCGATCGTATGACCGCCGAGCCGCGCAAATCCAATGAGGATATTGCCAGCGTAGCCTTCTTGAATTTCCATGAACTCGCCCTTATCCACCACCATGCGGATCACTTCGCGCATGTCGTAGGGTTTGTTTGCATCGTCAGGGATGATTGTGTTTAACGCTTCATCGGTTCGAAGGGTGTCATCGCCACTATTCACAAAGGGCGCATCTTCCATGTTGTTTTGTGGCAGGAACGAGAGCAACTTGCGGACGAGATATAACGTATCCTGTTCATTATCTGCCGCAACATGGCAAACGCCAGATTTTTCCGCATGAATGGATGCACCGCCCAAGCCTTCAAAATCCACTTCTTCATGCGTCGCGGCTTTGACGATATCAGGTCCAGTCACGAACATGTAGGAAGATTCGCGTGTCATAAAAATAAAATCGGTCAGGGCGGGGGAGTAGACCGCACCACCGGCGCAGGGTCCCATAATGACGCTGATCTGTGGGATCACGCCCGAAGCCATGGTGTTGCGTAAAAAGATATCGCCATAACCTGCAAGTGAAACTACGCCTTCTTGAATACGTGCGCCGCCTGAATCATTTAAGCCGATCACCGGCGCGCCGTTCTTCATTGCCATATCCATGATCTTGCAAATTTTGGCGGCGTGCACTTCACCGAGACTGCCACCGAACACGGTGAAATCTTGTGAATATACATACACGAGTCGGCCTTCAATGGTGCCCCAACCGGTGACGACTGAATCGCTCATGTATTTTTGTTTGGCAAGTTCAAAATCATGGGTGCGATGTTGAACAAACGCATCCATTTCATGGAAAGAGCCTTTATCCAATAAAAGGTCAATACGTTCACGCGCAGTCAGGCGACCCTTTTTGTGTTGCGCTTCCATGCGCTCGGCACCGCCACCCAGCCGTGATTTGGCTTTTTGTTCATTAAGAACCTGGATTTTCGTTTTGTTGCTCATACTCCTCGCTTCTGGTAAAAAAATCTTGAGTGCTTTTGTGTAAAGTGGTGATCAATATGATAGATAAGCTCACGATCGAACCGACTATGGCAAACAGTACATTGGCATGCGGCGCCTGATAAAAGATTCGTTCGAGCCAATATTCTATCAGCCAAATGGACATGGATGTAAGAATCGCCCGATGTGTCCACTTTTTGCGGAGGAGGATGCTCACTAACAGAACGCCTCCTGCTATGCCCCAGCCTGCTCCCGTTATGGATAGATACGCCGGGCTGAGGCTGGACTTAAATTCGGCGAGCACGCTCCACCAACGCAGGGCTGCATATAAACGCAACACACCCCACGCTAGCAAGGTTAACACCATCCATATCAGTAGGGTTACACCAAAAGTTCGTTTTCTTAGCATGGATTTATTTTCTTTCAAGTCCAGAGTTGGGGAGTGATAAAACTGATCGTGACTGAATCAACTTTCGGCTTTCATGAAGCGGAAGCGTGGTCTTCATTCAATTAAGGGATACGATAACGGACGAGGTCTTTGCCGCCGTAATGAACATCCATCCATTCGATGTAAGGCGCAAACTGGCTTTTGTAGGGGAGTTGATCGAGCAGGTCGCTATTCGCAAGGATGTAATCCATGCCTTCTTTTGCCAGCAGGTCCCCGGCTTTTCTTTGTTTCAAGAGTTGGAAATATTGGTTGCTGTTGATGAGCCCGTCCATGTTGATAACGATGCGGTCATAGATGAAGTAACCAGCATTGCCACCGCCAGTCATGCCGATGATACTGCCAGGCTCGGTATGGGCTTCAAGAAATGCGGCGATATCATTATCGGGATCGGTGGCTTGCCACTCATGATACGTCATGTTATCTCGAATAGCTGTCCAAAATGGAGGCAACATATACAAGGTAATGCCAATTGCAAAGATCCAAATTACGTTTTCAGCAAAACGAATTTTGCGAATGACCTGATATAACATTCCGAAGATCAGGCTGACTGCCAGCATGACCAATACTAACTGACTGACCCAATACCATGATTTATATGCAGAGTAGCCGAGTGCATGATAATACAGCACCTGCATCCATGCGCTGGCAAAGAGTGGAACTATGCTTAATTGGGCAATGGCAGATTTTGCTTTTTGTTTGTTGATGAACAATAGACTGTAATAGAGCAGAGCGAAAACAAATAAGACGATGAGGTAGTGATATACATCGGGCGTGTCTGTGCCAGATATATTTTTCAGCCAGTTTCCTAAAAACGTTGAAGCAGGATGCCAGGCATTTGCGTTGCTTTCATAGTTGATGCCAAAAAAGGATAAGGGATTTGTGACTGACCCATCATAGACGCGGCCTGAAAGTGAACCCCACCATCTTTTGATCTGTCCGCTGACTGGCGAGAAGGTGCCGAAGAAGATTTTGTTCGAAAGCATGTAGAGCGCCAGCCCGCCGCCGAAGATGCCGTAATAGAATACTCCTTCAGTTAACCATTGTTTCCAATTCTTTTGTAAATATTCCATGGATGTAAGTTGAGTGTTCGTTGTAGATTGATTCGTTCTCAACCCCAATGCGCCGAAGCGACTGAGCCCAAAGTAAAGTGCAGTGAATAAAAGGTCATATACAAGAGTGATACGTGGAAAACCCTCGAAATGTTCGAGTTTTGCCAAAACAAGCATAAGGATGGTTGTAAGTGTTGTACTAATCGCAAGAAATAATACCAAACGCTGAATCAGTTTTGAGACTTTAGAAAGAATCGCAGGTTGATATAAACCCATCAAATATGCACTAATGATTTTGATTACCAGACTCGCCGCTACCATACTGATGGCAGCATCTACAAAGCGGTAATAATCAGATAACGACAGGCGGACAAGAAAAGCTAATAAGACTGAAACAAGAATCGCAGCAATATCCAGAGGTAGAAAATGGCGCAGTGGCGAATTACGGAAGATGATCCATATTCCCACCATGCCAGCGAGGAACATCAGATCCAACCTGCTTAATGTAGTCAACAAGGCAATAAGACCTAATAATAATAACTGTTTGTTCGTAACCTGCTGTTTGCGCCAGTTTGTTTCAAACTCAAATAATTTATAAACCAGCAAGACTACAAAGAATACCGCAATGCCGGTTTCCAAACCCGGTTGATAAATACGTAAGAGTATGTCGTAACTAAATGCCCAATATAAGGCAACGCTTGCGCCGATGGCGGGTGTAAAGATTCTTCCAATGAGGCGAAAAAAGAGAATCGCAGTTGCGGCGGAAAAGCCGCCCATCACCAATAATAATATTCGTAGCGGTAGGATCAGATCAAAACGCGCCAATGCAAAGATGGGAATACAGACCAACATCCATAGTGGGTGATAGCCGTTTGATGGGTTGATGCCATCGAACGTACTGCCATGTCCCTCACTGATGTTTTGTGCTACTTTGAAATAATAGTATGCATCATCACGCGTGAACCAGCGATTGGATAGGTTTTGCGAATCGGATAGAGCCGCATACAGGCTGATCGCCATGATCACCAGTACTAATAAAATTTCGAACCAACGATATTTTTTCATCATTCCTTTTTGCTTATCCTTTGAAACCTAACTCGCTGCGTGAGATCACCAAGCGTTGAATCTCGCTTGTGCCTTCATAGATTTCCGTGATCTTTGCATCGCGGAAATATCTTTCGATGGGCAATTCCTTGCTGTAACCCATGCCGCCATGAATTTGCACTGCCTGATGAGTTACATACATGGCGGTTTCACTTGCAAATAATTTTGCCATCGCGGCTTCAAGTGTATAGCGTGCGCCAGTCTTTTTGGATTTTTCTCTGGCGAGCGCCGAATTATAAATCAACAAACGAGATGCTTCGATGCGGGTCTTCATATCGGCGATCTTGAAGCCCGTCCCTTGAAAGGCTCCGATCGGTTGACCGAACGCTTCTCTCTCAGCCGCAAATTGTTTCGCTGCTTCGTAAGCCGCTTCTGCAATTCCGAGCGCTTGTGCCGCAATGCCAATGCGTCCCACATCGAGTACGTTCATGGCGATCTTAAAGCCTTCGCCTTCTTTGCCCAACAAATTCTCAGTGGGGATTCGACAATTCTCGAAGAGCAACTCACTCGTTGCTGAGGCGCGGATACCGAGTTTCGATTCCTTTTTGCCGCGGGTGAGTCCGGGTGTATCCCCAGCTACTAAAAATGCACTAATGCCTTTTTGCTTTTTATCAGGGTCTGTCATCATGAACACAACGAAATAATTTGCAACGGGTCCGTTTGTGACCCAGGATTTGCGTCCGTTCAAAATGTATGAATTGCCATCACAGATGGCGCGCGATTTCATCGTCCCGGCGTCTGAGCCGCTTTGTGGTTCTGTCAGCGAATAAGCGCCGATGGCTTTTCCCGATGCAACCGGCGTGACAAATTTCCGTTTTTGTTCTTCAGTACCAAATTCCATAATGCCGTGACAGTATAATGAATTGTTCACCGACATGATGACGCCATGCGATGCATCGGCTTTGCTGATCTCTTCGAGCGCCAACACATAAGATAATGTATCCAAGCCTGCGCCGCTGTATTCTTCAGGAATCTCAATGCCCATGAAACCCATCGCGCCCATTTGTTGAATGGTGGCATAAGGGAATTCTCCACTTTCATCTAATCCTGCCGCGATGGGGGCGATC
>Ga0302322_100005719_pt1 | contig 10928 bp, 5 predicted proteins | sample Fen_T0_2_FD_203757 | JGI IMG/M metagenome (GOLD analysis project Ga0302322, IMG submission 203757) | Peat permafrost microbial communities from Stordalen Mire near Abisko, Sweden - Fen_T0_2 | ecosystem: Environmental > Terrestrial > Soil > Wetlands > Permafrost | place: Sweden: Abisko... | reverse complement strand
GCCACGTCGGTGGGGGCCGCATCGGCGGCCACCAACAGCACCCGGTAGGCGGCGGCGCCCGCCGGCAGCGCCGGCAGCGGCAGCTGCAAGGGCAGCTGGTCCAGCCGGTTGGCCAGGCCATCGATCTCCGGAGCCGGCAGCAGCGGGCGCGGCGGCAGGCTGCCGCTGGCCGTGGCCACGCTGCCGAAACCGGCGTCCAGCGCCTGTGTGCCAAAGGCCACCTGGCCACGCAGCACCTCGCCGGTGGCGCGGCCGTTCTCGAACCGGGTGCGGAACTCGGTGCCGCGCACCGCCAGGTTGACCACCGGCGTCTGAATCTGCAGCCGGGGCAGCGCCCCGGCCGGCGGCACCTGGGTGTCGGTGCTGCCACGCTCCAGCTGCAGCCGGGTGTCGACCACGCCACTGCCGCCCAGGGTGCCGTGGGAGGCGATGCGCAGCCGGCTCTCGGGGCCCAGCAGGCTGCGGCTGCCGTCGGCAAAGCGCAGCGACGCAAACGACTGCGCGCCGGTGACCACCTGGTCCTGCCCGCGCAGGGCCGTGGCCGCCGACAGCGGCTCGGCGGGCCGCCCCGCCCGCTCCAGGCTGACCTGGCCGTGCACATGCAGCACCTCGGCGGCCACCGGCTGGGGCCGCAGCAGCACCAGCGGAATCTGCATCAGCGAGCCGGGGACCAGGCGCCGGGTGCCCGGCTCGCTGATGCGGTTGAGCCGCTGGACCACGCGCCAATCGGCATCGGCGCGCATCCAGCGTGCATGCAGGCCGATCAGGGTGTCGCCCCGGACGACGCGGTACGCCCAGACCGGCTCGGCTGCGGCTGGCGCGGCCGGTGCCGGCTGCCGGGCGGCGGCGCCGGCCATGGTCCATGGGCCCAGCGCAAGCACCGCCGCGGCGCCGGCCAGCTGGCGCCACCACGCCTGGATCAACTGCAGCTGCACGGTGAAAACCTTCCCGACGATCGGGGCCGCCTCCGGCGCCCATGCACGGTGCGGGCGGGGCCAAGCGGCCGCATTTCGCCGCAAAAACCGAACACTATGCCAGCTTGTTGCCCCGGCACGTAACAGGCCCCCATCAGGGGCGCATCCGCCCCCCTGAGTGGGGGCCGCTCAGCCCTGGCCGCGGGCCAGCAACTCCACCGCTTCCACCAGGCGCTCGGCCTGGTCGGCCAGGCTGCGGCCTTCGTCGGCGGCCAGCTTGTGCAGGCGCTCCAGGGCCTGCGCGCGCTGCAGCGAGTAGCGGTGCATCAGCACCCCCATGGCCATGGGCACCAGCTCGTTGCCCGGCGCCGGTGCCACCGCCGCCGCAGGCCGCGGCGCAACCACGGCCGGCGCCGGAGCGCCCGCACCGGCGCGCGCGGGCAGGTTGGCAAAGGCGGTGTTGACGGTGGGCAGGATCTGGCCGATGTCCAGCGGCTTGACCAGGTAGGCCACGGCGCCCAGGGCCTTGACCTGCTGCACGGTCTCGTCGTCGGCAAAGGCCGACAAGAACATGAACGGCACGTGCAGGTACTCGCGCAGGTAGGCGGCCACGTCGAAGCCGCTCTTGCCTTCCATGCGGATGTCCAGCAGCGCCAGGTCGGGCTTGTGCTCGCGCGCCAGCAGGATGGCGTCGTCGCCATTGTCGGCGTCGATGACCTCGTAGCCGGCCTGGGCCAGCCCGTGGGTGACGGTGGCCAGCACCAGCCGGTCGTCATCGACCACCAGAATCTTGCCCTTGTCGGCCATGGTCTGCGGGGTTCTCAGCGGTTGTGTCGGGGGCGATTGTCGCTGCTGCACGGCCTGCGTGGCCTGTAGCGGCCAGCAGCGACCTACAGCGGCTCCAGCAGCGTGATGCTGGGCGGCACCAGCACCACCTTGGCCTCCACTTCGACGCCGGCCTGCACCAGGGTCAGCGTGGCGGTGCGCCGGGGCAGCAGCGCGCGCACCAGGCCCAGGCCGCTGACGCCGGGCGGCACCTGGGCCAGGCTGAAGCCCTCGCGCAGCTGGCCGGGGTTGTGGACGCTGATGGCCAGGCGGGCCTCGTCCAGGTGCAGCACGCAGCGGATGTCGCCGGGCGTGCTGTGCTTGATGGCGTTGGTGAGCAGCTCGTTGATGGTCAGCGCGATCGGGATCGACTCGGCCTCGGGCAGGGCAAAGCGGTGCGGCGCCAGGCCCAGCACCTGCACGGTGATGGCGCGGCCAAAGGTGCGGGTGACGCTGGCGGTGATGGCCTCGACCAGCGGCTTGATGCGCAGCGGCCCCGACACCCCCACCTGCAGCCCGTGCACCTGGGCAATGGCCTGCACCTGGCCGACGGCCTCGCCGATCAGGTCGGCCACCTCGGGGCGGCGGGCGGCGGTTTGCTGAAGCAGGCCGGCCACGCCCTGCAGGTTGTTCTTGATGCGGTGGTGCACTTCCTTGACCAGCATCTCGCGCTGCTGCACCGCGGCCTCAAAGCGCGCCTGCTCGGCGGCGCGCTGCTCGGTCACGTCGCTGGCCACCAGCAGCAGCTGCGGCTCGGCACCGGTGGCCTGGTTGTCCAGCGAGACGATGCGCATGTCCCACACGCGCAGCTCGCCCTCACCGTCGCCGTCGCCCTGGGCACGTGCCGGGCGCGGCCACTCGCGGCGCAGCACCTCGCTGCGGGTTTGCGCGGTGTGCAGGTCGGCCAGCAGCTGGGCCGCGTCGGCGTCGGTGAACCAGTCCTGCGGCGCGCGACCCAGCACGGCCTCCACCGGCCGGCCGAAGAACATGGCCGCCATCTGGTTCAGGCGCAGCACGCGGCCGCTGGGGCCGTCGAACAGCGCAATGGCCAGCGGCGCCGTCTCGATGATGCGCTGCAGGCTGGCCTGGGCCTGGGCGATGGACACCTCGGCCTGGCGCCGGCGCTCGATGTCCAGCAGCGCAAACGTGACCTGGCTGCCGTGGCCCACGGTGCCGGCGCCGTCGCCGCGGCCGGTGACCACGGCATTGCCCACCACCCAGAATTCGCGCCCGTCACGCCCGCGCAGCTTGCACTCGAAGGTCTCGGCCTGGCCCTCGGCGAGGTGCTGCAGGTAGTGCGTGGCGCGCAGCGGGTGGTCGGCATCGGCGGTGGCCACGATGGCGATGGGCTCGCCGACAAAATCGGCCAGCTCGCCGCCGAACATGCGGCGGGCCGAGCGGTTCATCCACTCAATGCCACCATCGCCCACGGTGACGATGCCCACCAGCACCGAATCGAGGATGGCGCGCGTGCGCTCGGCCTGCAGCTGCACGGCCTCGCGGGCACGGCGGCGCTCGTCGATGTCGACATAGCTGGCGATGATGCCGGCCCGCGCACCGCCGCCCTCGTCCACCCGGCGCTTGCTGACCTGCACCCACGACAACCGGCCGTCGCGCCGGCGCATCCGGCGCTCGCCGCGCCAATGCCCGGTGGTGGCCAGCGCCGCCTGTTGCTGCGGCCACAGGCTGCTGTGGCTGGACTCGTCCTCGAACAGCGCGGCCAGCGGCATGCGCGCCAGCTCGTCCACCGAGTAGCCGGTCAGCCGGGCCAACGCGGCATTGGCGCGCTCGATGCGGCCCTCGTGCAGGTAGGCCACGCCCACGTCGGACAGCGAGAACATCAGCTCGCGCTCGCGCGCCAGCGCGGCCAGCTCGACCTGCTGGGCCTTCAGCCGCGAGACGTCGGTGAGTACCACCACCAGCTCCACCTGGTCGGGCGCGTCGGCGCTGGCCGGCGCGCGGCTGACCGACAGCGCCAGCCACTGCGGCGTGCCGTCGGCGGTGCTGCGGGCCAGCTCGGTCTCGTGGCGGCCGTCCTCGGTCAGGGCCTGGCGCAGCAGGGCCTGGGCGCTGGGCTGGTCGGCCAGCAGCTCGGCCACGGCGGCGCCGGCGGCGTGGCCGGCGGGCAGGCCCAGCATGATCTCGAAGCGCCGGTTGCAGCGCACCAGGCGCTCACCGCGCAGGTAGGCGATGCCGGCCGTGGTGCCGTCCAGGATGGTGGACAGCTCGCGCAGCAGCTGCTCGCTGCGGCGGTGGGCTTCTTCTTGCTCGGTGACGTCCAGCGTCACCACCGACAGCGCGCTGCGGCCGCCGGTCAGCTCGCCGGGCTCCACCCGGGTGAGCAACCAGCGCGTGCCCAGATCGGGCACCCGCACGGCGTAGCGCACCTGGGCCCGCTGGCCCTCGCGCAGCGCGCGCTGCAGGCGCTCGAACTCGTCGCGCGAGCCGGGTTCCACCTGGTCGCGGCCGATGGCCTGCAGCCCGGCCGGCAGGCCGGTGGCCACGCCACTGCGGCCGGTACCCTCAGCCCCGGCGGCGCCGGTGCCGCGGGCCGGCCGGCCGGGCAGCCAGCCGCGCGAGGCCTCGTAGGTGGCCACGCCCATGCCAGCGGTGTCCATCAGCGCGCCGATCTCCAGCTGGGCCAGCTCTTGTTCGTCCTCCAGGCTGCGGTCTTCCACCACCGCCATCACGCGCAGGGCCTGGCCGCTGGCGGCGGTGGCGTCGGGGCTGGTGAAGCAGCGCAGCCGCGCCCGCAGCCGCTGGCGCCGGCCATCGGGCAGCACCACGGTGGCCCGCACCTCCAGCGGCGGCGCGTCCAGGCGCAGCTCGGCGTGCGGCGCGTCGCCCTCCCAGGCCAGCAGCTGGCAGACATCGGCCGGGGCGTCGCGCAGCAGCACCGGCGCACAGCCCACCAGGCCGGCAAAGGCGGCGTTGCTGCGCACCACCAGGCCGCCGGCGTCGTAGACCAGCATGCCGATCGGGCTGAGGTCGAACCACTGGTCCAGCTGGCGGTCGCTGTGCTCGGCGGCGGCGCGGGCCTCGTGCTCCAGCGTCACGTCCTGCAGGATGGCCAGCAGCAGCGGCTCGCCGGTGTCGGCGCTGACCCAGCGCGGCACCAGCCGGAACCAGCGGGCCCGGCCCAGGGCATCGACCATGCGCCGCTCCAGCACCTGCTCGGGCTGGCCACCGGCTTCCAGCGTGGCCAGCAGCTGGCTGCGGCCGGCCTGCATGGCCGCGTGGTCGGGTTCGGCCACGTAGGCGATCGGGTCCTGGCCCAGCGCGGACTCCGGCGTCAGGCCAAAGGTGTCAAAGTAGGCCCGGTTGCCGGCCACCAGCGCAAAGTCGGTGTCCTGCACCGTCAGGGGCATGGGCGAATCCCACAGCATGCGCACCAGCTCGCTGGTGGCGCCGGGCGCCAGCCGGGGCAGGGGCTGGGCCACCGGCACCAGCGGCGCGCGCAGCGCCCGGGCGCCGCCGCTGAGCTGCACCACGCTCAACCGCAGCCGCGCACCGTCGCCCACGCGGGCCAGCACCGGATCGGCCGGCACCGGCTGGCCCGGCCGCAGGCCGGCCAGCACCGCCCGGCGCGCCGCGTCGTCCAGCATGGCCAGCGCGCCTTCGGCCGGCTGGCCAGGCTCACAGCCCAGGTGGTGCTGGGCGGCGCGGTTGCAAAAGCTCACCCGCTGGCGGGCGTCAAACAACACCAGCAACTCGTCCACCCCTTCCAGCAACGCCGACAACTGGGCGTTCGACGGCAGGGTGGGCGGACGGGTCAGCAAAGCCATCCGGCCAGTTTAGCCCCGGGGTGTGAAGCGGCCGCCGTCGGCGCGACGGCAGGTCTGCTCAGTCCAGCGCGCGGGCGTTGGCCAGAGCGCGCAGGACCGCCCGGTTGACGGCGCCCACGCCCATCAGCAGGGCATCGGCCGAGGCCCGGATGTCGTAGACCGAGGCCGACTCGATGGCCCGCACCAGGTCCAGGCTGGGCTTGTACGGCCCGCTGTCCTGCTGCAAGGCCTGGCGCACCGCGTCGCTGGTGGGGATGGTGTCCAGCAGCTGCGTGAACGGCTGCTGCAGCATGCGGTCGAGCAGCGAGAACACGCCGCAGACGAACATGTCGCCGCGCTGGGCGTCGTCGGCGCCGCTGTCGCGGCCCAGCTCTTCCATCAGCAGGCCGCGCCGCACCGCGGCATACACCAGCGGCTTGTGCGTGGGGTCGCCCGTGCCCGAGGCCAGCAGCAGCGCCAGCCAGCGCTTGAGGCGCTGGTAGCCCAGCATCATGATGGCGTGGGCGAAGCTGGTGATCTCGACCCGCAGGCCAAAGGCCGGCGAATTGAGGTAGCGCATCAGCCGGAAGGCCAGCGTGGGGTCGTTGCGCATCACCGCCTCCAGCCGGTCGATGGACTCGGCGCGGTCCACGCGGTTGATCAGCTCGACGATGGTGGAGATGGCGGCCTGCGGCTGGCGCAAACGCCCGGCCGGGGCGGCGCCCGTGGGCAGCTCGCCGGTCTCGATCGGCCAGCCCAGCACGGCGATGGCGCCGCGCGAGAAGGCCTCGGCCATCTCGGCCACGGTGCGCACACCGGCCTGCACGTGGGGGATGTTGCGCGAGACGCCACCGGGCGGCGGCAGGCCGTCGCGGCGCTCGTCGGCCAGGTCGATGATCGAGTACGCGAAGCAGGGCAGCACCTCGCGCGACAGCGGCGCCGTGGGCCGGCCCTTGATCAGCAGCGTGGTGCCGCGGCCGTGCAAGGCCTGCAGGGCGTCGGCATGGGCCAGGTGGCTGGCCATGAAGGCCGGCACCTCCAGCATCAGGTGCGGCGGCAGATCGGCCTGCAGCACCTGCTGCAGCAGGTCTTCGCTGGCGATGTTCAGGGACAGACGGCCGGCCTCGGCGGGCCAGGCCTGCGCCAGCATCGCCAGCAGGGCCGGCGCATCGGGCCGGGCATCGGCAGCTGCCGGAAACACCGTCAGGCGCAAGGCCGTGATCGCGCGGTGGCGGTCCACCATCGGCGAGTAACCCAGCGCCACCTGGCCCAGGATGTTGTGCTCTGCAGTCATGGCAGGAGTGTGCCCCGGTTCAAACCGGCGCCCTTCACTTGATGTAGTCGAACAGCGACATGCGCTGCACCGTGGAGTAGACCTGCAGCGCCGCCGAGTAGCCGGCCTGCTGGTTCTGGAAGTTGGAGATGGCCTGCACCATGTCCAGGTCCTCGGCGTCGGACTGCACGGTGGTGGTCAGCAGCTTGCGGTCCTGGTTGCGCTGGTCGATGGTGTCCAGCCGGGTCAGCGTGGCGCCGGCCTCGGCGCGGGCGCCCTGCATCTGGCGCATGACCTGGTCGACATCGCGCAGCCCGGTGGACACGGCCTGCGCCACCTGGCTGTCGCTGGCGTTGGTCTGGCTGATGACGCCGATCAGCCGGTCCAGCGCCTGGAAGGGGTTGAGGTCGCGCTGCGAGGGCTCGACGCTGAAGCTGTCGCCGTCGGCCGGCTGGCCGTTGATGTTGAACGACATGCCGTCGATGCTGATGGCGCTGCCGCCGGTGTAGGGCGCATCGGTCAGTGCGGTGGGCGCGCCGTTGCGCAGCACGGTGTAGGTGGTGCTGCCGCCCGACACGCTGAACTGCAGCGAATAGCTGTCGCCGGTGACGGCCGAGGGGTTGTCCACCGTGCCGGGGTTGACCCAGGCGTGGCCGGTGTTGGCCGAGCCCGGCGCCGTGACGAACACGCCGTTGCCGCTGGGCACCGACAGCCACACCGCATTGCCGTCGATCGAGGTGGGCATCTGCTCGGTGGGCGAGAGCTGCATCTGGCCACCGGTGTTGGTGGAGATCACGCCCGTGGGCGTGTCCAGGAACGGCGCGCTGGTGGCGCCCTGCCCGCCAAACACAAAGCCGCCGGCGCCGTCGCCCTGGTTGGCCAGCGCCAGCAGCTGGGCCCGCATGCTCTTGAGCTGCGCCACCTGGGCGGCGCGCTCGGTGGCGGTGTAGCTGCCGTTGCCCACCGTCACCACCGTCTCGCGGATGTTCTGCATCGTGTCGCCGATCTGCCCCAGCGTCGATTCACCCAGCCGCATCGCCGCCCGGCTGGCGTCCACCGAGCGCTGCTCGGCGTCGATGCGCTTGCCGGTGGTGAAGGCCCGCTCGGCGCGGGCCAGCGCTGTGGGGTCGTCGCTGGGCTTGGCAATGCGCTTGCCGGTGGTCATCTGCTGCTGCGTCTCGCTGAGCGCCTGCTGGCGCCGCTGCAGGCTGTCAACAGCGTTCTCATAGCGGTTGTAGGTCGAGACTCTCATCGTGGATCACCCCTGGCTGTCGGTCGGTCTCGGGATCAATGCGCCGCCAGCTGGATCACGGTGTCCAGCATGGTCTGGGCGGTCTGCAGCACCTTGGCCGCGGCCTGGTAGCTCTGCTGGTACTGGATCAGGCGGGCAGCTTCCTCGTCCAGGTTGACACCGGTCTCGCCGGTGAGCTGGCTCTTGGCGCGCTGCAGGGCGATGCCGGTGTTGCTGGCCGAGGCCTGGGCGCTCTGCGTGCGCACGCCCATGTCCGACAGCGTGGCGGAGAAGGCATCGGCAGCGGTCTGCCCACCCACCAGCTTCAGCGCGCCCATGCCCTGCATCGTCAGCGCATTGCCATTGCTGGACGAGATGTGCACCGTGGGCGCGATGTTCACCTGGTCGCCCTGCTTGGGCAGGCCCGACAGCGACACGGCCATGCCGTCGTAGGTGATGGCCTGCCCGGCGGCGTAGGTGCCGGTGGACAGCGACACGCCTGCGCTGTCCTCGATGGTGTAGGCGCCGGCATCGTCGGTGAAACGCAGCGTCAGCGGCGCGTAGCCGGCACCCGGCGCGGCCGTGATGTCCACCTTGGCCACCGCCAGCGTGCCGACGTTGCTGGCCGCGGCATTGGCCGTCACCGGGTTGGCGGCGGCCACGCCCTGCGGGTTGCGCAAGGCCAGCGTCAGGTTGCCGGCGGCGCCAGCCACGGGCTTGAACAAGAAGCGCTCGCCGGCGCTGGGTGGCACGTCACCATTGTTGATCTGGAAGCCGTCCACCACGTCGCCACTGGCCACACCGCTGCGCACCACGCCGTCGCGCTGGCGGGTGACGATGTAGGTGCCCGGGTTGTCGGCGTCGGCCTGCACCACGTAGTCGCTGGCCTGCAGCGCCGTGGGGTCGGTGACGTTCATCGTCATCGAACTGACGAAGTGGCCCGAGCCATCCTTTTCGTTGGTGGAGGCCGAACTCACGGCCACGCTGCTGACGTTGAACAGCGGTGAGCCCAGCCGCCCCGTCAGGTCCATGCCCAGCTGCTGCTGGTTGTTCAGCATCATCGCCACACTGGTCACCAGCTGGCCCAGGTCGTTGCGCGCCGCCACCAGGTCGTCGTTCTGGATCTTCAGCAGGCCGGGGATGCGCCCTTCGCCGTTGGCCGATCGGCTGAGCAGGGTCAGCCCCGTGTCCAGCTTGATGCCCAGGCGCAGGCGGGTCGAGTCGACCTGGTCGGGCAGCGCCACCATGTCGTTGGAGTCATTGCCCACCACCAGCGCCTCGCCCGAGGCCAGGAACACCGAGGCCTGGCCGTCCGGGCCCATCACCGCGTGCACCTCCAGCTGCTCGGACAGGCGGCCGACCAGCAGGTCGCGCTGGTCCAGCAGATCGTTGGGCGCATGGCCGCCGTTGGCGGCGTTGGAGATCTGCACGTTCAGCTTGGCCAGGGCCTTGGTCGTGCCGTTGACCTCGGCCACGCTGCTCTTCACGTCCTCCTGCATCTGGCCCTGCACCTCTTCCACGCGTTGCGCGGTGGCCCGTGACAGCGAGGCAAAGTCTTCCAGCCGGCCCATCACCGCCTGCCGCGCCGACAAATCGGCCGGCGCCGCCGCCAGGTCGGTGTAGGCGCTGAAGATCTGGGTGGCGGCATAGCCCAGGCCGCTGTCGGCCTTGCCAAACACCTGCTGCAGCTGGTTGAGCAGATCGGCCCGCACCGCGTCGGTGGCCGAGGCCGAGGTCAGCGCATTGGTCTGCGCGGCCAGAAACTGGTTGGTGGCACGGGTGACCGTGCTCACCGTCACGCCGCGGCCGATGTAGCCGTCACCGGTGAGCTGGCCACCCGCTGTCTGCAAGGCCACCGACTGGCGCGAATAGCCCTCGGTGTTGGCATTGGAGATGTTGTTGGCGGTGGTCTGCACCTGCCGGTAGGCCGAGAAGATCGCGGCGGTGCCGGTGGACAGCAGGGCTGAGGCGCTCATGCCATGGGCTCCTGACCGACAAGCGGGTCAACACGGTTCATGAGGTGCTGCCCAACGCGCGTTGGGCCGTGGCAATGGCCTTGCCCAGCTTGTCGGCATAGGCCGGATCGGTGGCGTAGCCGGCCTTTTGCAGGCCCTGGGCAAAGGCCTGGGCGTTGCCGCCAGCGGCCACCACGTTGGCATAGCGCGGGCTGGTGGTGATCATCTTGGCGTAGTCGGCAAACGACTCGGCTTCGCTGGCATAGGCGCGGAACTTCTGCACCAGCTTGCGCGGCTGGCCACCGATGTACTCGGTGGTGGTCACGTCCACGGTGGCGCCCTTCCAGTTGGCACCCGCCTTGATGCCAAACAGGTTGTTGGACACCGAGCCATCGTCGCCGTTGACGCCCTTGCGGCCCCAGCCGGTCTCGTGCCCGGCCTGGGCCAGCATGAAGCTGGCGGGGATGCCGCTGCTGGCCGAGGCCGCCTGCGCCGCCTCAGCGTGCTGCTGCACGAAGTCGGCCGCGCTGGTGGTGGGAATGCGCGGCGTGTTGGCCGGCGTGGTCACCAGCGGCAGGTTGCGCAGCGAGCCCGGCGTGGCCGGGATCGGGCCCGGGCTGATGCCCATCTGGCGCTCGAGCTGGCGGGTGATCACGTCGGCCAGGCCGCCGGGCCGGCCTGCCAGCTGGGTGCTGAGCTGGCTGTCCAGCAGCTGGGTGCCCAGCTTGGTGCCTTCGTTGTCGGTCATCGTGCCTTCGCTGGAGGCGCGCATGGTCTTCAGCAGCTCGCTGGTGAACAAGGCCTCGAACTGCTTGGCCGCCTCGCGCACCGCCGACTTCGGGTCCTTTTGCGCGCTCAGGCGCAGCGCGTCCAGGCCACGGCTGTCGCTGGCCAGGCTGGCGCTGGTGCTGGCCGTGGCGGCAGTGCTGGAGACGGTCATGTCAGATGACTTCGATTTCGGCCTGC
>Ga0302322_100005718_pt1 | contig 10928 bp, 12 predicted proteins | sample Fen_T0_2_FD_203757 | JGI IMG/M metagenome (GOLD analysis project Ga0302322, IMG submission 203757) | Peat permafrost microbial communities from Stordalen Mire near Abisko, Sweden - Fen_T0_2 | ecosystem: Environmental > Terrestrial > Soil > Wetlands > Permafrost | place: Sweden: Abisko... | reverse complement strand
TTAAAAAAGTATTTGGAATTTATGAGGTAGAATATAGAATTGTGTTAACTCGTTAATTAGATTCGCACCTCAATCTCTTCACCATGACAATTCATAAAGAAGGACGCTTTTTACTTTTTGTTTTACTTATCGCTCTAGTGGGTGATATTTGGCTTGCTGATTATTTCTTTCATGAGGTGGAGATAATCCGGAATATCATCATCGCGACATCGATGATTCTATATATCTTGTTCTTGCAATTCTTTCGTAGTCCTTCATTTGAAATCAAAAGAAACGAAAAACAAGTATTGGCTCCAGCCGATGGCAAAGTCGTTGTGATTGAAGAGACTGAAGAAACCGAGTATCTGAAATCCAGGCGTAAACAAGTTTCTATTTTCATGTCGCCAGTTAATGTGCATGTCAACCGAATGCCAGTAGGAGGATCAATCTCTTATTTTAAATATCATCCCGGAAAATATTTAGTAGCCTGGCATCCTAAGTCGAGCACTGAAAATGAACGCACCACAGTAGTTGCTAAAATGAAAAACGGTACTGAAATTCTTTTTCGCCAAATAGCCGGTGCGCTTGCACGAAGAATCAAGTGGTATGTAAAAGAAGGTCAGCCCATGCAGCAAGGCGAGGAATTTGGCTTTATTAAATTCGGTTCGCGAGTAGACATTTTTCTTCCTCTTGATGCAAAAATAAATGTCACCATTGGTGAGATCACTAAGGGCGGTCGCACCGTTATTGCTGAATTAGCATAAAATATTAAGCACTCCTGAAATTTAATCCACTGCTAACAATTGTTATAAATATTGGAAAGCTTACCTTTCAGAAAAAGCCAGCATTCAAGACTGCTATAATAACCACCTCGCATGAATCTTAATCTCAAATTTGCACCTGGTAAAGCGGATTTCTTTTCAACGTTGAGCCAACGAGTCAACTCCTATTTTAAAAATAATAGCATTGAGCGCACAGCCAATTCTGAAATGATAGTGAAGACCATATTTATGTTCTCGTTATACTTCATTCCATATTTTATACTTATTGGTGGTTTCGTAACAAATCTTTGGGGCATGTTGGGCCTTTGTTTTGTTATGGGATTGGGTACTGCCGGTATTGGCCTCTCGGTGATGCACGATGCCAATCATGGATCCTATTCATCCAAAAACTGGGTCAATAATTTACTAGGCATTTCATTGAATATTGTTGGTGGTCATGCTATCAATTGGAAAGTGCAGCATAATGTCTTGCATCACACTTACACAAACGTTCACGATGTAGATGAAGACATTAGTCCTCGTGGTGTGTTGCGCATGGCTCCGGGATCAACATGGAAGCCAATGCATCGCTACCAACATTTGTATGCATGGTTTTTTTATGGACTCCTCACCATTGTGTGGATTGTCGCCAAAGATTTTTCAAGATTGATAAAGTATGAGCGTGAAGGATTGTTGAAAAAACAAAAAACGACCGCTAAAAAGGAGTGGATAATTTTAATTACTTCGAAGGTACTTTACATCTCGTATGTTTTTATAATCCCCTTGATTTTACTTCCCGTAACCTGGTGGCAAGTTTTGATTGGCTTTTTTGTAATGCATTATGTTGCTGGGTTTATTTTGGCAATCATTTTTCAACCTGCCCACGTTATTGATGGAACCGAATATCCAGTTGCTGATGAGCAAGGAAACCTGGAAAACAATTGGGCCATCCACCAACTTCGCACCACCACGAATTTTGGACACAAAAATAAAATACTCTCGTGGTATGTGGGGGGATTAAATTATCAGGTTGAGCATCATTTGTTTCCTAATGTGTGCCATGTGCACTACCGGAAATTAGCACCAATCGTTGAACAGACTGCGAAAGAATTTGGTCTGCCTTATAAATCAAAGGACACATTCACTCAAGCGGTTGTAGCACATGCAAAGCTAATGAAGGAATTGGGTGTTAAGCCCCTCACACCATCAATGAGCGTTGCTTAATATTATTCTTGAGGCTTCAAGCAGATTGTCCACTCGATGATCTGCTTTTTCATTTTCGTCTATTTCATCACCGATTTGAATTGTTCGAATGCCAAGAGCTCGGGCTGGAATAATGTCCCGTCCTCTGTCGCCCACCATCCAGGATTTCTTTATGTTGATATTGAATTTGGAAATAGCTTTTTCAAACATCAGCGTGCTGGGTTTCCTTGATAACGAGGCGGTCACTGAAGGATGATCTGGCGAAAAGTAAAAACGATCAATCATGTTGCCACTTTGCTGTTGAAAATATTGGTGACACTCTTCCATTTGTTGCTGTGTATAAAATCGTTGAGCAATGCCCGATTGATTGGTGATCACAACCAACAGGTATCCATTTTGTTTTAATTGACGAAGAGCATCAATTACTCCAGGTAAAATTATAAACTCCTCAGCCCGGAAAGTGTAGTTCGGATTATCCTTATTGATTACGCCATCGCGATCGAGAAAAATACATGCATTCATTGTTGAGCAATTTGATTAGGTTAAAACATCAATTCATGAAACAGGGGAAGTAGTTATCCTGAATAAAATCCGAAAACAAATCCATGGCGATAAAGATATTGACTGAATAGACATCTCCGGAAAAAATCTTTCAATTTAATGTGCATTGTTAAGGAACAAAAATGATACTTTAGCTTCTTTAATCACTTTCCGTGAGCAACGCACTTGTCATCGTACCCACCTATAACGAAAAGGAAAATATTGTCCAGATCATAGAAGCGGTAATGAGTCAGCCCAAAGACTTTGATCTGCTAATTGTTGACGATAATTCCCCTGATGGCACTGCAGCTCTCGTCAAGGAAATGCAGAAAACTTATGACACCGGCACAGAAAAAAGACTTCACTTACTGCAACGAACTGGAAAATTAGGGTTAGGCACTGCCTATATCGAAGGATTTAATATTGCATTGAGAAAAGGCTATGACTACGTTTTGGAAATGGATGCTGATTTCTCGCACGATCCTCGTGACTTAAACAGACTTTATCTCGCTTGCGCTGAAAATGGATTTGACCTGGCCGTAGGCTCCCGCTATTCTTCAGGTGTTAATGTAGTAAACTGGCCTATGAAGCGCGTCCTCTTGTCTTATTTTGCTAGTCGTTATGTCCGATTCATTACTGGAATTCCCATCCACGATACCACAGCCGGGTTTGTTTGCTATCGAAAAGAGGTACTCCAAAAAATTCCACTCGATAGAATTAAATTTGTGGGCTACGCCTTTCAGATTGAAATGAAATTTTTAACCTGGAAGTATCGATTCAAAATCACTGAGGTACCCATCATTTTTACCGACCGAACACTCGGGCAATCAAAAATGTCGGTTGGCATTTTTAAAGAAGGATTCCTTGGTGTACTCCAAATGGAGATAAGAAGTTGGTTCAGAAGGTTTGATTAAAATTTGCCCCTGGAAAAGGCATCATGAGGAGAGTATTTTTCCCTCAACCGCCTGGACTAACAATCAGTTAATTCTCCATTTTAAGCTATTCTCTTCAATAGCATAATACATTGGTGCAACGCACACCATTCAAATTGTACTCATCAGTCGGAGGGTTCGGATCATTTTTCTGGTGCTTTAAGTCAACTCTGATCAATAATTCCAAGCGACTTTATCATCTGAAAAGATAAAGGCAAACTACGAGGTGTATAAGCCAAACCAAAAGCTAGATAGGTTATGTTTTTACCATACTTTCAAAATAATCAACTGTTTTTTTTGATTATTAGGTATAATATAACGCAGTTTCAATCGAATTCGGTAATTTATTTTAACAATTGCTTCAAATTAAACCATACAATTAAAATATTTACATAGTTATTTAACCCTATAAACCATAAAACGCATGAAAAAACCAGTTATCTATTTAGTACTTCTACTGGCGATCAGTGTGCTGGCTTTATTTATTCCAGCCGTACCTGGTCCGATCATTACTGAAGGCATCAACTCCGGAGATACAGCTTGGATGCTCACCGCCTCCGCTCTTGTATTGTTGATGACACCAGGTCTTGCCTACTTCTATGGCGGTATGATCGACACCAAAAACATTATCTCTACCATGCTCCAAAGCTTTATTGCAATGGGCGTGATAAGCGTAGTGTGGATTGTTGTGGGTTTTAGCCTCGCCTTTGGTGAATCCATGGGGGGCTACATAGGAAATCCATCTACCTTCTTCATGTTTCAACATGTGCTGGATGGAAAACCTTGGTCCCTTGCCCCCACAATTCCTTTGGCAGTGTTCGCTTTTTTTCAATTGAAGTTTGCGATCATTACTCCTGCTCTTATCACAGGTACGTTTGCCGAGCGTGTTAAATTCAAATCGTACATTATTTTCTTAGTGTTGTTTTCGCTTTTCATCTATGCGCCTTTGGCTCATTGGACATGGCATCCGGACGGATTCCTTTTCAAATTAGGAGTTCTTGATTTTGCCGGTGGTACAGTAGTTCATATGTCTGCGGGCTTTGCGGCATTAATAGCTTCCATCTATTTGCGCGATAAGTCTGTCAAAAAAGAAGCAATTTCTCCCGCTAATATTCCTTTTGTTTTGTTAGGCACAGGACTTCTTTGGTTCGGATGGTTCGGATTCAATGCAGGTAGTGCGTTAAGTGCAGGAACTTTAGCTGCTTCAGCTTTTGCGACGACAAACACTGCTTCGGCTGCTGCCGGACTATGTTGGGTCCTCTTTGATGTGGTTCGTGGTAAAAAACCTTCTGCCCTTGGATTTTGTATTGGCGCGGTTGTAGGCTTAGTAGCTATTACCCCGGCAGCTGGGTTCGTCACCATTCCACACAGCTTATTTATTGGAACGGTAGCCGCCCTTATTAGCAATATTGTTGTTCATTGGAAATCCAAAACTTCATTGGAAGATACACTGGATGTATTCCCTTGCCATGGTGTAGGTGGTTTAGTAGGAATGATCATGACGGCTTTGTTTGCCAACGTTGCAGTCAATTCAGCTAACACAACAGGCAACGGATTGTTCTTTGGTGAGACTACCCTTTTCTTGGTTCATTTGAAAGGCTTAGCGATCGTGATCGCCTACATCACAGCAGGATCATTCATCATCCTGAAACTTACCGACCTAATATCCAACTTGCGTGTGAGCAGTGAGGAATTAGTAGTGGGAAGTGATTACAGTCAACATGGTGAAAAAATTTAACACGAAATGAGGAAGAGAATCACAATCACAACTCTTCCTCATTTTAATACCGTCATTTTACTAAACATAGTTTAAAACCATATCCCTAAAACATGAAAAATACATTACGAGCAATTTCTTTTTTTGCCACCATAGGGGCAGCTATACCAGCCTTCTCTCAGGAAGCCGAAAAAAAAGAAGAAGAAAAACCTAAAATCACCATGTCAGGATACATTGATTCCTACATCCTGCATGCATTCAATAATCCAAAGTCAGGGACTTTAATGGGCAATCCAGCGGCTAACGGAGGATTTCCTGTAGGTCGTGCATTCGACAGGCTCAATGATCAATTTTCTTTGGGCCTTGTGCAAACAAAATTTGCTTACTCCGATAAAAAATCTGATTTGGTAATTGATTTGACCTTTGGTCCGAATGCCGAGTTGGGTAACTTTGGTAATACTCCGATACATATAAACGGTGGTGGCGCTGGTGGAACCACTACATCGTTATGGACGCCTTCTAATATTTATGTATCTCAACTATACGGAACATCGGCTGCCATTAAGCAAGCTTACTTTACTTATAAAGCAACAGAGAAATTAAGCTTCACCGTTGGCCAATTTGGAACCCACATCGGGTACGAAGTAATTGATGCTCCAATCAACTATCACTACTCCCTCTCAAACCTTTTCAATAACGGACCCTTCTATCATATAGGCATGAAAGCTAGCTACACGTTCTCCGACAAGGTGACTTGGATGGCAGGTTTGGTGAATAACTGGGACAACCTTTTCGATAATAATTCCCAAAAATCATTCATTAGCCAACTCTATCTAAAGCCTAAAGATGGATTCAACATCTACTTGAATTACATCGGTGGGTATGGCGATGACACTTATCTGACAACAGTAGCAACTTCAACTGGAAATGCTTATTTGGAAAATTATACACGCCAATTGTTTGACTTGACAACTGGCTACCAAATTACTTCCAAATTTTATCTTGGTCTTAATGCTGCTTATGGCTTTTACAATTTCAAAGCAACAGGAGCTGATGGCGATGCAATCAAAGCTCAATATGGTTCTTCCAAACCAGCTTGGGGCGGTGTAGCCTTGTATTCCAACTATGCAATTAGTGACGTCTTAGGTATTGGGGTTCGCTATGAATATTTTGATGACGAAAATTATGTGCGATACATTGGTACAAAAAACACTTCGATTACTGTGACCGCACCAATTACTTTAGCTGATGGTCATTTGATCGTAAAACCAGAGCTGAGACTTGACAACGCCACCAACACAAAAGTTGGAGACGTTAAATATTATGAGGATAAGGATGGCAACGGCACAAGTACTCAACAGACATTTGGAGTAGCCTTTATTTACAAATATTAATTACTCATTGGTCATTCGACATAAACTGTCGAATGACCAATCTTCTTAAACTTCATTTGATGAAAACACTTTTTCTAGTTGCGATAATTGGGTTAAGCCTTCAAACAAATTGTGACGGTCAATCCAGCCTCATGGACTTTTCGAATGTGGTTGTGGCTGATTCGTTATCAAAGCAATCTCTGTTTAATAACGCATCGCACTGGTTAAGTGGTCTAAAAAACAGCGATGAAAAAACAACGCTTTCACAAAAAGATTCTATACTCGGTAAGATAGAAGGTGAGAGTTCGTATTTAGTCTACACACAGCAGGCGGGCATGTTAAAAAAATTATCGGGAAGAGTGAGTTACAAGATTTTCATCGAAGTGAAGGATAGTAAGTATCGGTATCACTTTAACTATTTTGTATTTCACTATTATAAGCAAGATCGGTTCTATAACATGGTAGAAACAGGAAAGATTAAGTCCTTGAACGATCCAAGTGCTTCGGGCTGGCAGAAATTATGGGATAGCCATCGCTCGACTACCAAAAATAAAATGAAGGAATACTGCAAGCAACTGGAACTAAAAATGGTAGAGAAGCCAGAAATCCCCAGTGAAAAAATTATAGCGAAAAAAGTTGAATGGTAATTGACTACTAGTAACATCAATAAAATAAAATTTAACCACTATGAGCAAAACAAAATTAGAGTACATCTGGTTGGACGGATACCAGCCTACTCAATCCCTTCGTAGTAAAACAAAAATTGTTCGCGACTTTGATGGCACCCTGGATGGTTGCCCAGCTTGGTGCTTTGATGGTAGTTCTACCGAGCAAGCACCAGGAGGATCATCAGATTGCTTGTTAACACCGGTTGCTCTGTTCCCGGATCCAGGAAGAAAAGATGCGTTCTTAGTAATGTGCGAAGTTCTGAGTCCCGATGGATCGCCACATCCTTCTAATGGTCGTGCACTGATTGAAGATGATGACCGCGATTTTTGGTTTGGTTTTGAGCAAGAGTATTTTTTGTGGAACCCTGCTACCGACAAACCACTCGGCTTTCCTGAAAACGGTTACCCAGGGCCACAAGGTCCTTACTACTGCAGCGTAGGAGCGAAGAATGCTTTCGGTCGCCATATTGTAGAAGAACATCTGGATTTGTGCCTCGAGGCTGGAATTAATGTAGAAGGTATCAACTCTGAAGTCGCTACAGGCCAATGGGAGTTTCAAGTTTTTGCTAAAGGTGCTAAAGAAGCCGGTGACCAAGTTTGGGTAGCTCGTTATTTGATGGAGCGCACCGCAGAAAAATATGGGGTTGCCATTAACTGGCATTGCAAACCGCTTGGAGCAACCGATTGGAATGGTTCAGGCATGCATGCCAATTTCTCCAACTCGTTATTGCGTGAATGTGGCTCCAAAGATATTTACGCACAAGTATGCCAGGCTTTTGCACCGCTGGTGAAGGAACACATTGCTGTATATGGTGCTGATAATCATCTCCGTCTCACCGGCAAACACGAAACGCAATCCATTGACAAATTCTCTTATGGAGTTTCAGATCGTGGTGCTTCTATACGCATTCCGATTGCAACAGTTGAGAATGGCTGGAAAGGCTGGCTGGAAGATCGCAGACCAAATTCTTCAGCTGATCCTTACAAGGTAGCTGCTCGAATTATTCAGACGGTAAAGTCTGTTTCAGACTATGCGGAAGTGCTAGTGAAAGTGAATGGGAGACAAAAATAATTTGTCATAAAACAAATTTTTTATGGATACTACTGACATAGAGAAAGAACATAGCTTCTGGCGCGAGCACAAAGACACTACCATCGGTGCAATGATCGGATTGTTGGTGTTACTCTTTTTTTGGATATGTCTTAAATACGCTTAAAGCCACAATTTTTCATTTAATCCAAGTATTATGGAAACATCAGAAATAAAAAAAGGACACAGCTTCTGGCGTGAGCACCGGGAGACGATCATCACGATTGCAATCATTTTGCTGATCATGTTCTCTCTAAAGTATCTTTTCAAACTTGCTTTGCATTCACACTTGGTATAGAATATAAATTCTATTAATTATACTGAGGCTGCCTCCACAAAAGAGGGCGGCCTCTTTATTTTAAAATCAATTTGATTTTGGCTTTAACTCGTTGCGAAAAAATCCCATTATCTTCGGGAATGAAATTACTGATTGATATTATCGGATGGATCGGTTCCGTTGAAGTAATCGCTGCCTATGGCCTTAATAGTTATCAAAAAATAAAATCCGATTCTCTCTTATTTCAGACGCTCAATCTCACTGGTGGTATTTTTCTAATCATCAATACCATTTACTATTGTGCCTATCCCTCAGCTTTCATTAATGTGGTGTGGGTAATTATTGCTTCTGTGGCTATTATTCAGTTTTTCAAAAAAAGGAAAAAATCATAAGCTGATTGCTATCAATTTTACGAAAGCAAAATAATTTTACCCAATCTCAATCACCACATCATCAGTGATCGGGTGACCGACACAGGTGAGCACATAACCTTCGGCCCGCTCGGATTGCGAAAGACCTTCCTCCTCATCTAATTTCACTTTTCCCGAGAGCGCTCGTCCACGACAAGCTGTGCAAAGTCCACTCTGGCAGGAATAAGGAAGATCTATTCCCTGGTCAAGTGCTGTTTCTAAAATTGTGCGATTTGGTTCTACAACGAATTTATATTCTTGACCGTCATAACGAACGGTCACCTCGTGAGCGGTGTTACCACTTTTAGCCGCTGCCTTCTGTTCTTCTTTCTTCTCTTTATCAATAACTCCGGTAACAAAACTCTCCTTGAAAATCTTTTCTTTTGGAATATGCAGTTTCATCAAAAGTGTATCGACATTCTTCATCATTCCTTCTGGGCCGCACATTAAATAGGTCGTCTTATCAAGACCCCAGTCAGGAATACGCTCGAAAAGCTTAATGAGCATTTCTTTATTAAGAAGACCTGAGTAACCTTGCCAATTCATCGGAGCATTATCAAGAATGTGGATCACATGAACGCGTCCTTCATAATTGGTTTGCCATTTATCCAATTCATTTTTAAAAATGATACTATCGATATCACGGTTACAATAGATCAATGAGCAAATGCTATCAGGCTCTTGTGTTGTAGCACTTTTCAAAATAGAAATCATCGGAGTTATTCCACTGCCACCGGCAAACATCACGAGGTGTCGCTTTTTGTCTTTGGCAAATTCCGTAGTGAAATTGCCCATCGGCTCAAGCACCTTGATCTTATCACCTTTCTTAACATGATCAGGAAGCCAGTTACTCATCAATCCGTTGTCGACTCTCTTCACCATCACGGCCAGATGATCATCAAGATATGGAGAAGAACAGAGTGAATAAGCCCTTCGCACTTCCTTACCCTGAAAGGTAGTAATCAATGTCAAAAACTGTCCTGACTTGTATTCTAATTTTCTGCTTGGTTGCTCAAAAAGTAACGAAATTGAATCCTTCGTTTCAGGAATAATATCTTTTACCGTCAGTTCGTGATAGTGATGATTGGAAGTCTCTTGTTTCTTCTCGCTCTTTTTAAATAAACCAAATGCCATGACAGTAATTTATAAGATGATAAACACCAATTGAGGCGCAAAGTTAAGGAACTATCCCAAAATTTGGCATTATTAAATCAAGACCGAAATAGAGGCTTTATAAGTTGAATCAGAGATTAAGCCAATAGGTCCATTTCAAAACTAACGCACGGTTCCTTGATTGCAGATGGTCGGAAAAATAGTTCTCTGTATAAACGACAAAAAAATCAGAAGCTGGCTTGTAGCGCCATTGAAAGCGGGCATTGAGTCCAACGTTGTCATAGCGTGTATTGTATTGCACAATGGTGGTAAAAAAAAGTTTAGTGGTGAAAGTCAAGTCTATTCGTGGGCTGATCAATAAAAATTTTGCACTACCATAACTTAGCCGGATATCGTTGTAATCGTAGGTCACGGCAACGTTCCCGTAGGGTTGATAGCGATAAGAAAGCGTGCCACTCAATGCTTTTCTATCACCATCATAAAATTGACCTCCTGAAGCCTTTACTGAATATGTAAATAATTTTCTTGAATCGGAGCCATACTGAACATTGAACTCAGTCCATTCAAACTGATCTCCTGCTTGGTAAGAACCATTACTTTTTGGATCAAGAGGATTGAAGCTTTGCGGCAGGAGTGAAAAGATGCGTTGCACGGTTCCAAACAATCGGCCTGTATTTTTATAGTTAATGGAATAATCCGCAATAAAAGCTTTATCGGTCATGGTTCCATTAAGGAGTTGTGTTCGATCAAATTCAAGTCCTGGCCCCATGTTGGTTATCGACCCGTGCCTAGGATAAAACCTCCCTTCCACACGATTAAAACCATTGATGAATCCATGGTATACGGATTGTGCGGGCACAAAACC
>Ga0302322_100005717_pt1 | contig 10929 bp, 12 predicted proteins | sample Fen_T0_2_FD_203757 | JGI IMG/M metagenome (GOLD analysis project Ga0302322, IMG submission 203757) | Peat permafrost microbial communities from Stordalen Mire near Abisko, Sweden - Fen_T0_2 | ecosystem: Environmental > Terrestrial > Soil > Wetlands > Permafrost | place: Sweden: Abisko... | reverse complement strand
AGCCCTGGCAGCACGACGCCCTACCGGCTGCAGAGCGAGATCTGGCTCGCGCGCGAGGAGTTCAGCCTCTCCGGAGCTCCCCAGACAGGTGCCAGCCTGCGCTGGACGGTCGACAACAAGGCGACGATCTGGATCAATGGTCACGAGCTGGTGACCAACGCCGGAAGCTGGGCCTCGATCACCACGACGCCGGTCCCGGCGGCCTGGCTCCAAGGTGGGCAAAACACGATCGCGGTCAAGATCACCCAGGACAACAACACGAATGACTGGTCGGTCAATCCCACCATGTTCCAGGCTGAGCTCACGTTGCCGCCCCAGGCGCCGTGAGCAGGACATGCTGATGTCCCGCACCGTGGCTCGCCGACTCACCGCCGCCCTAGTCGTCACGATCGTCGTGGCGGGATGCATCGACCGTGGCCCTCCGTCGACCGAGGACCAGATGCGCAGCATGGGGCTGGCGCCCGACATCCTGGTCACGATCGACGAGCGGACCGAAGTGACGATCCGCTCGAACGATGGCACGCCGGAGCTGCTGGTCTTTGTGGCGGACGTGTTCGGAGGATCGCGACTCGGCGTCAACCCGGCATCCAGGCCAACTGTCGGCGCCGGAATGGTGGGAGATGCCACCAGTCCGGGACCCAGACCCGATGGACTGCCGGGACCGGCGTACCAGTACCTGTTTGGAGCCGACCAGGGCCCGATCGCCAAGGTCGAGACAGACGAGCCCGAGGCACGCATCGAGCTCGTCAACCCCGACATCGACGGCTGGCTGATCGTCGTGCCCGAGACGGTTGGCGCCGACTACGTGCCATGGCGACTGGTGGGGACGGATGGGGCCGTGGTCTATGCCAGCGCCGGCATCGGCATGCCCGACTTCGGCCTGGAGGTCGATGCGCGGACGAAGGTCTTCGAACGCAGCCGTGACGGCGTTCCCGAGCTGCTCGTGTACACCCCCAATGCGTTCGGCGGCGCCGATCTCGCGGTGACTGGCGCCGACACCCTCACCGTCAACGGCGGTCTGGCAGGCACAGCCACGAGCCCGGGCTATCGCTACCTGTTCGGGGCCGGCCAGGGCCCGCTGCAGTCCGAGCGTGGCATCATCGCCCAGCCCTCCGACCGCGCCGAGCTGCTCAATGCGGTCGACTGGGGCTGGGTGATCATCGTCCCCGACTCGGTTCCCATCGATGACGTGCGGTGGCGGTTGATCGACCCGGACGGCATTCCGATCTACGCGGCCACAGGCCTGACGCCCGAGCGGTGACGATCGCCTGTCGCACGAACCCTCGGGGCCGAGCCACTCTCGCTCACCTAGCGGCGGGTGCGGGGCTGGGACGTCGAGCCCACCCCGGTGCCTCGCGCCGTCGCCACCCGAGCCGCCTGCTCCCCCGCTGCTCACGCCCATCGCGGGTGAAGCGGGCCGCCCGCGGCGCGGCCCGGCTATGGCGCTGTGGGCGGGTTGTCGCGCTGCGGGCCAGACCGCCAGATTCGCCGGGAACCGAGGGCGCGGACCGGGCCGGCCCGAGTTCAGAGCACTGCGCTCGCGAACGGGAGACTTGGAAGGCTGCCGCTCTGCCAGCTGAGCTACTCCCGCTCGGTCTCGTGCTCTGCTACGAGGTCTACCTGAGTTCCGGCTTGACCACAGCGCTCCTGCAGGCGTGGTCTTGCGCCGAGGACGCAGGACCCGTGGTCAAGTCGACGAGCACAGGCACCACTATATCGGAGGCGACCGGGGCGCCATGCCTCAGCCTCCGTCCGCCATCGGCACGCGCGATCGCAGGCAGTGATGTAGACACATCAATCTGGTAATGTGTCCACATGGCCGATGTCGGGATCCGGGAACTGAAGCAGCGACTCTCCGAGTACCTGGACAGGGCGGAGCGGGGAGAAGTCCTGCGAGTCACTGACCGCGGGCGGCCGAAGGCGGTGCTTGGTCCGGTGCCGGGCCGAGCGCGTATCGAGGACGGGATCCGCGCCGGCTGGATCACGCCGGGCACGGGTTCGCCGCTCGGCCCGGCGCACCGGTCGAGGGCGTCGAGGAGGGTGCTCGACGTGCTGGCCGAAGACCGCGGCGAGTGAGCACCTACGTCGATTCGAGCGCCCTGCTGAAGCGCTACGTGGAGGAGGTGGACTCGGCCGCCGCGGACACGCTGTTGCAGGCCGATCCCGGGCTGCTGACCGCCCGGCACACGATCGTCGAGGTCCGCCGCAACCTCGCTCGGCTTCTCTCCGGACGCGACCTGTCGGCCGCGCGGGCCACCTTCGCCGACGATCTGCGCTCGTTCTCCATCATCGAGCTCGACGCGGCGACCTGCGAGTCGGCTGCCGCGATCGCGGAGGCTACCGGCGTGCGAACGCTCGACGCCCTCCACCTGGCAGCCGCGCAGCGGATCGCGGCGCCCGGGGTGCTCTTCCTGACGTTCGACCTGCGCCAGGCGCAGGCGGCCCGCGCACTGGGCCTCGCCGTCGTGACCGCCTGAGGCAGGCGATACGCCGCGAGCGACGGCCCAGGGCGCGCGTGGCGCGCAGCCTCACGTGGTCCTGGCCGCCGCATGAAGACGGCCATGGCGGACCGAGATGCCGTTCGGCCAGGGGACCGCCTCGTCCGGCGCACGCCCGGTGCCGGCACGCCGCGCGGTGCTGCACGCCCAGATGACACTCGACCTGCTCCCCGCCGACACCGATCTCGTCGCGCGTCCGGCTAAGGTGCAGGGACATCAACGCCAAGGGTCCGCGATCGACGTCCCGGTCGCCTCTCAGGTCACCGCACCATGGACACCTCGTTCGATCCGACACCCGTCCTCGCCACCGCGCTCCATGATGGCGTGTGCTCTGGTTCCCACCCCTGGATCGAGCCCGCCGACTGCGTCGTGGCACACGGGGCCGCGACGAGCCTGCGCGTCCGGCTCGCGGAGGAGGGACTCGTCCTGGCGCCCTCGCTCGTGATCAGCTGGGCGCGTCGCATGCTGGCGGGCGCCTCGGACGGTGAGGTCGAGGTCGATGAACCGCCGGCCGCGGCCGGATCGTCGGAATCGCGCGCGCGAGCCATCTTCTGGATCGAGTTCCGACACAACGATGGCCGCAGGAGCGCCGAGGGTCCGCACCAGCGGTGGCTGGCCGAGCTCGTGATCGGCGAGCTGGCCTGGTTCCGCAGCGATCCCTCGATCGTGTCGGCGAAGCTCGTGCCCGCGTGGGCCGGCCTCAGCTGACCTGGATCGTCCGCCGGGCATCCGGCGGCCGTCGGGACACGTCAGGCGAACTTGCGGGCCGCCTCCCGCCGGTATGCCCAGGCGGCGAGTCCGAAGAATCCGACCGTGAAGGCGCCCATCCACGCGAGCGTGACCGGCAGGTCCTCGGTGGCCGCGCCGATCGCGCCCCACGCGAGCTGCGCGTAGTGGTACGTCGGCAGGAACGGCGCGATGGTGCGCAGGACTTCCGGCATCTGGTCCAGCCGCACGAGCATCCCGGAGCCGAACGCCATCACGATGTACAACAGGTTCGCCACGGCGGGGGCCGCACTCGGGCTGCACAGGTAGGCGATCGCGAACCCGAGGCCGATGAAGGGCACGGCACCCACGGTCAGCCGCAGCGCCATCACCAGCCACGTGACCGGCTCCAGCCGGATGCCGGCCACAATGGCGATCACGAACAGCAGGCCCAGGGCTAGGATGCCGAACGCGAGGGCGGTGATCGTCCGCGCGAGCAGGAAGACTCCGCCCGGCAGCGGCGAGGCCCGCATGAGGACGTCGACCCGCTGGCCGCGGTCCAGGGCGATGGTCACGCCGTAGTTGAACACCATCATGCTGCTCATCGCGTACGCGGCGAACGAGGCCAGCATGAACGTGCCGAGGTCGACCCCGGGCAGGTACGGCGTGCCGATCGCCGGCAGGCCGAAGAAGACGAACAGCATCACCGGCATGGCGAAGCTGATCACGCTGACGGCGGGCGTCCGGAGGAACAGCCGCGCCTGCGCCGCGGACTGCCGGCCGAGCATGGGCAGGAGCGGCGCGAGGCGCCGGTCCGCGGCCCGGGCGACCGTGGTTTCGGCCAGCGAGCCGCTCATGCCGGCACTGCCGCTGCTGCGTGGTCGAGGGACCCGGTGAGGGCGAGGAACGCCTCCTCGAGGTCCGCCCCGCCCACCTCCAGGTCGCGCATGACCGTCCCGCGCCGGAACAGCTCCGCGAGCACCGGCTCCGGCTGGTCGGCGAGGAACCGGACCTCGTCGTCGACCATCCGCAGCGCGCTGACGGGCAGGCCCGCGAGGGCCTCGCGAGCCAGGGGCCCCTGCGTCCGGAATCGGACCCGGCGACCCGCCGCGCGCGCCTTGATCCGGGCAGGCGTGTCGTCCGCGATGACCCGGCCACGGTCGATGACGATGATCCGGTCGGCCACCCGGTTCGCCTCCTCCATGACGTGCGTCGTGAGGACGACGGTCCTGCCCGCGGCCGCGTAGCCCGAGATGGTGTCCAGGAAGGCGATCCGCGACGCGACATCCATCGCGACCGTCGGCTCGTCGAGGAACAGGATCGGCGGGTCCCCGCACACGGCCAGGGCGAAGTAGAGGCGCTGCCGCTGCCCGCCCGAGAGCTTGCCGGTCGCCTGTCCCGCCTGGTCCCGCAGATCGGCGAGGTCCAGCGCCTCGTCCAGCGGCAGTGGCGCCGGGTAGTAGGAGCGGAAGAGGTTGACGACCTCGCGGACCGTGAGGGCCGCGGGGATCCCGGAGTCCTGGAGCATGGCCCCCCGCAGGCTGCGCGCGGCCCTCGACGCCGGGTGCAGGCCCGCGAGCCGCACGCTCCCCGCGGTCGGCGAGCGCATGCCGAGCATCAGGCTGATCGCCGTGGTCTTGCCGGCCCCGTTCGGGCCGAGGATGGCCACCGCCTCGCCCCGTTCGATCCGCATGTCCACGGCCCGCAGGGCCACGAGCGACCCATACGACTTGTCCACGCCGCGGAGCTCGACATCGGGCCCGCAGCCCACCTCGTTCACCCGACCGTCATCCTTCCCTGGTCCGCCCGCCGCGCGCGGGCCGTCACTGCTTGCGTATCGTCGTATAGTTCCTGTGATGCGAGACGTGCCAAACGTACTGAATCAGTTCCCGGACGATCCCCGGCTCCTCCTGAGCGAGCCGTTCCGTGCGGTGCACTTCGTGTACGGCCTGTTCCACCCCGCCATCCCGGCGCTGCCGGGGCGGGCCGTCCTGGGGGCGCTCGCGGCGCTCGGGTTCGGCGACGAGGCGGCCCGGGGCATCCTGCTGCGCCTGCGCCGGGGAGGGTTCATCGAGTCCACGCGGGCCGGCCGGACGGCGGCGTATGCACTCGCACCGCGATCCGTCGCGCTGATCGACGAGATCTCGCGCCGGACGACCGAGCCTCCGCCGCCCTGGGACGGCACGTTCGACGCCCTGCTGGTGCGGATTCCGGGCCGTGACCGGGCCTTCCGGGAGCAGCTGCGGCGCCACGCCGCCTTCGCCGGGTTCGGCTCGCCGGTTCCCGGCCTGCTGCTCTCGCCCGGGCCGGGGCCGATGACCATCCTCGAGCCGCTCCTGGCGCTCGCGCCGTCCGGCGCCGTGATCGTCCGGGCGCGGCTGACCCCGTCGCCGGACGATGCCCGGGCGCTGGCCGGCGACGCCTGGGACCTGCGCGGGCTCGGCACACGCCTCCGGGCCGAGACGACGAGGCTGGAGCGCGCCGCGACCGAGGCGTCGGCGCTCGACCTCGAGGGGGGCGCGGCGCTCGCCCGGCTGTGGGACACGATCGGCCCCCTGTTCGAGCTCCTCAGCGAGAACCGGCCGCTCCCGGCCGCGCTCCTCCCGGACGACTGGCCGCTCGACGCGGCGCATGCCGCCTTCGTGCGGGTCGCGATGGTGCTCGCGGGGCCGGCGCGCCGCTACGTGGAGGACCTGGCCGTCCCACCCTGATCGCGCCCGCTCCGCCTGACGGGCCACGGCCGGAGCCCAAGACGCCGCCGCGCCGGCTTCGCGCGACGGGCAACGGGGTCAGGCCACCGCGACGTCGTACTCGATCGAGCGGATCGTGAACTCGCCGTAGGTGAACAGGCCCCCCGGCCGGGCGTAGACCGCCTCGCCGTACCCCGGCAGCCGGAGGCCGTCGATCACCCGGTAGCCCGAGATGGGCGTGCTCCAGCGCCGCGCGACGAGGCCGCCGTCCGCGCTCTCCGGCCGGTCGTCCGACCAGAAGTCAACGAGCTCGTCGCGCTCGTTGAACAGCAGCGTGGCCCGCACGGTCCAGCGCCCGTTGGCGAACACCACCGCCGCCGTCCGGTCGTCGATCGCCTCCCACGCGAGACGCGGGTCCACCATGGCCCCGGGCGCGAAGACGCACAGGTCGTTGAGCACGGTCACCGTCTCGCCGCGGCTGATCGGGTCGCCCGCCATGTCCACGATGGTGGCGAGGCCGGCGACGCGCACCTGGAAGGTCGCCGCGTCGCCCCGGTACAGGTGCAGGGCACGCACGGGCAGCCCGTACATGCGCGCCTTCATCAGGAACAGCCGAGCCGGCCGCGCGAACCCGTTGAGCTGGGTCGACGTCGATTGCATGCCGGTCTCGCCGGGCCCGCGGCGCATCACGGCATCGCAGTCGACGCGCACGTTGCGGGGCACCGGGCGACCCACGGCGCCGGAAGCGGTCACGTAGCGCCGCACCGGTGCGGGCAGGCCGGCGAGGTCCGCCTCCGCCAGCGCGGGCGCAGGTGTCCCGGCCCGCCCCGCCGCCTCGGCGGCCAGCTCCTCTTGGACCGCGTCGGCCCACCGCTGGTCGAAGGATCGTCGCGCCATCTCGGGGTCTCCTCTCGATCCTTCGACTCAGGCACGAGCGACGGCGGCCGCGGTCCGGCCGCGGCCGAAGGCGACCCAGGCCAGGGCGGCGAGGATGCCGAGGTTCACGACGATCCCCGCGCCCGTCTCGGGCAGGCCCAGGACGCTCACAACGATCGATGCGAGGGCGAGCAGCGCGGTGAGCGCCGCCGCCCACGACACGCCGCGCAACGTGGCGACCGCCGCGACCACGAAGCCGATGGCGAGCACGAGCCATGCGAGGCCCACCATGCGGGCGCCGACGTCGCCGAGCGCCAGGACGCCGCCGAGCGCGGTGGTTCGAGACGCGAACCCGTCCACGACGGCGAGCCGCCACGGGACCACGAAACCGATGAGGTGGATGAGCCCGTGGGCGGCCAGGACGGTGGCGCCGAGTGCCCTGATCATCGAGAAGCTGCCTTTCCGGGACGCGCCTGCGGGGAGGATCCGCGCGGGACGCCGGCCAGCCAGCGCCCCACGAGGCGGCGGAGGTCGAGCACCTCGTCGCGGGTCAGGCCGTCGAACGCGGCCTCGATGACGGCCCGGCCGCGGGCACGGCCCTCGGGCTCGTCGAAGATGCGGACCCGGTCGGTGATCTCGAGGCGGGTCGCTCGCCCGTCGCGGGCGTCCGGGACGAGCCGCAGGAACCCGCGGGCCTCGAGACCCAGCGCGATCTGCTTCACGTTCTGCCGGGAGCTGCCGTAGGCCTCCGCGGCCTCGGTCAGCGACGGCGCTCGGCCCTGGAACCCACGGGTGAGCACCGCGAGCAGCAGCCACTGGCGGGTCGTGAGCCCCCAGTCCGCCAGGCCGTCGTCCGTGAGCCGGGTCAGGTGGCCCGCGATCACGAAGACACCACCGAAGGCGTCCGAGGCGGCTTGCAGGAGGTCGTCGTCCATCACACTGCGTAATATATTACGTATCTTCCCGCTACGTCAAGCCCGGTACCCTGCACATCGGGTCGAGTCACGACACCCGCCTGGAGCCCATCCCGTGAGCCTTGCCGCGATCGCCTCCCGTGTCGACCGCCGGAGCCGCCTGATCATCGGCGGCGCGACCGGCGCGACGGTCGTCTCGGCCGTCGCCGTCGCCGCCGGCCTGGCGGGCGTCCCGGTGTTCGCGGCGACCGCGATCGCGCTGGCCCTGCTCGCCGCGGTGGTCGGCGAAGCCACCGACGAGATCGGGGCCAGGCTCTCGCCGGCCGCCACCGGGATCCTGCAGTCGGCGCTCGGCAACCTGCCCGAGCTGTTCATCTCGCTGTTCGCCCTGCAGGCCGGGCTCGTGGCCGTGGTGGTCACGGCCCTCGTCGGATCGATCCTCGCGAACATCCTCCTCGTGCTCGGGATCGCCCTGTTCGTGGGCGGCCGGAGGCACGGACGGCAGCACTTCGAGAGCCGCGGCGTCCGGGACATCGCCATGCTCCTGCTGCTCGCCGTCGCCGCGATCGTCATCCCGACGCTTGCCACGGCACCGGGGGCACCGGACGCCGGCCACGCCCAGGACCTCTCCGTCGTGGTCTCGATCGTCCTGCTCGTGATCTTCGCGGCCTCGGTCCCCTTCGCGGTGAAGGCGGGCGAGAGCGCCGCCACCTCGCGCGGCATGGCCGAGGGCACGGAGCTCGGCGCCTGGCCGATGGTCCTCGCCGTGGTCGTCCTCGCCGTCGCGGCGCTGTGCGCCGCGTTCGTCGCCGACTGGTTTGTCGCGTCGCTGCGCCCGGCGATGGCGGCGCTCGGCATGAGCGAGGCCTTCGCGGGGCTCGTCGTGGTCGCGATCGCCGGCAACGCCGTCGAGAACGTCGTGGGCGTCAGCGCGGCCGCCCGCAACAAGGTCGACCTCTCGCTCGCCCTCATCCTCAACTCGGCGCTGCAGGTGGCCCTGGCGCTCACGCCCGCGCTCGTGCTCATCAGCATGGTGATGGGCGGGGCGACGCTCACCCTCGTGGTCAGCCCGCTGCTCGCCGGGGCCCTGGTGTTCTCGGCCCTCCTGGCCACGATCATCGTGTTCGACGGGGAGAGCAACGCGCTCGAGGGGCTCGCCCTCGTCGGGCTCTACGTCATCATCGCCGCGTCGGTCTGGTGGGGGCCGGCGATCGGGACCTGAGCCGCTTGCGGCACGGCCCGGCCGACCAAACGCCCTGCCAGGATCACCGAAGCCGAGGCGCCCGTGACCGCTCCCCTGCTCTCCACGCGCACCCTCAACCGGACGCTGCTCGCCCGCCAGCTCCTGCTCGAGCGTTCGGCCATGGCGCCCGCCGCGGCGCTGGAGCACCTCGTCGGCCTCCAGGCGCAGAACCCCGGGTCCCCGTACCAGGCCCTCCACGCGCGCCTCGCGGCCTTCGACCCGCTCGCGCTCTCGGGGCTGCTGGCGCGCCGCGAGGCCGTCCGCATGGTCCTGATGCGGGGCACGATCCATCTCGTGACCGCGGGCGACGCCGCGCGGCTGCGCCCGGTCGTGCAGCCGGTCCTGGACCGGGAGCTGTTCGCGAACCGGACCTGGGCGCCCGGGGTGGCGGGCGTGGACCTGGCCCCCGTGCTCGCCTACGGCCGCGAGCTCGTGGAGGAACGGCCCCGCTCGATGGCCGAGCTGCGCGCCGCGATCGCCGCGCGCTGGCCCGACCGCGACCCGGCAAGCCTCGCCTACGCGATCCGCAACCGCCTGCCGACCGTCCAGGCCACGCCGCGCGGCCTGTGGGGCCGGACCGGCGGGGTGACCCTCACCACGCTCGACGCGTGGGCCGGCCGGACGATCGAGGACGACGACGCGCCGGACGCGATGCTCCTCCGATACCTGCGGGCGTTCGGGCCGGCCGCCGTGGCCGACGCCACCGCGTGGTCGCGCCTCACCGGCCTGCGCGAGGCCTTCGAGCGCCTCCGGCCGTCGCTGCGGACGTACCGCGACGAGCGCGGCCGCGAGCTGTTCGACGTCCCGGACGGGACCGTCGAGGACGAGGACGCCGCGGCGCCGGTCCGCTTCCTGCCGGACTTCGACAACGCGCTGCTGGGGCACGCCGACCGCTCGCGGATCGTGCCGCCGCTGCCGTGGCCCAGCCTCGGGGACAACGTGACCACCCCGACGTTCCTCGTCGACGGGTTCGTGGCCGGGATCTGGAAGCCGGCCGGGAAGGGGGCGGCGACCTCGATCGAGCTGCGGGCGCTGGCCTCGATCACGGCGCTCGACCGGCGCGCCGTCGAGGGGGGCGCGGCCGCGCTGCTCGCGATGCTGGAGCCGCGCGCGGATCCGGGCGCCATGCGCTGGCTCGACGGGGAGTGAAGCCGACCGGGTCAGCGGCGAGCCGGGAGTTGACGCGGGAGCCGGCGCCGTCGAGGACTACGGGTCGACGGGCTGCGACCCCTCGAGCTCGCAGCCGGCCGCGGCGCAGTCCTCGGCGAACCGCTCGAGCGCGCCGTCGTCGGCGGCCGAGGCCACCAGGAGCGTCATGACCCGGTCCACGCCGGCGTCCGCGTAGCGCCGCAGCAGGTCAACGCGCCCGCGGCCCTCCGGCGCGGATTCCTCCCGGCCGATGTTCACCGAGATCCGGAGCGTCGTCGGGTCCCGCCCGATCTCCTCGCAGCGCGATGCGATGACCGGCCGGCCGGCCACGATCTCCGCAGGCGTGAGCCAGTCCAGGTTGAGCTCGTCCGCGTAGCGGGCGGCCAGGCGCCAGGTTCGGTTGGGGCCGTTGCCGCCGACGAGGATCGGGATCCTGGGCTCCTGGAGGCCGCGCGGCACGTTGATGGCGTCGTGGACCCTCGCCGCGGGGCCCTCGTAGGTCGCGTGGCCGCCGCCGAGCATCCGCGTGGCGATCTCGAGGGCGTCCTCGAGCGTCTCCATCCGGGCCCGGAGGGGCGGGAACCCGAAGCCGTACGCCCGGTACTCGTCCTCCTTCCAGCCGGCGCCCAGCCCCAGCTCGGCGCGGCCCCCGGAGACGACGTCGAGCGTCGAGATCATCTTCGCCGCGAGGGCTGGGTTCCGGTAGCCGGCGCACAGCACGAGGTGGCCGAGGCGAACCCGGACAGTCTCGGCCGCGAGGGCGGCCAGGCCGACAAAGGCCTCGAACGTGATCTCGTCGGTGGGCACGGGCTCGGTCTGGACGTGGTCGAACATCCAGATGGAGTCGAACCCGA
>Ga0302322_100005716_pt1 | contig 10930 bp, 11 predicted proteins | sample Fen_T0_2_FD_203757 | JGI IMG/M metagenome (GOLD analysis project Ga0302322, IMG submission 203757) | Peat permafrost microbial communities from Stordalen Mire near Abisko, Sweden - Fen_T0_2 | ecosystem: Environmental > Terrestrial > Soil > Wetlands > Permafrost | place: Sweden: Abisko... | reverse complement strand
GGACTGGAATTTTTCGCCGACAACAAAACGGCTTTGACGAAGGGCGATTGACATGGCAAACGGCAACTACAAGACGATCATGAAGGACGGCCTGTGGGACAACAACGGCGTGTTCAGCATGTTGCTCGGCATGTGTCCGTCGATGGCGATGACGACCAGCGCCACCAACGGCTTCGGCATGGGGCTGGCCACGGCCGTGGTCATGGCGGCCTCCAGTTACCTCGTCGCCGTCTTTCGCAACCGGATCACGACGGAAGTGCGGATTCCGGTGTACATCCTGATCGTCGCGGCCATGGTCACCGTGGTCGATCTCGGCATGAACGCCTGGATGCATGAGTTGTACAAGGTGCTCGGCCTGTTCATCCCGCTCATCGTCTCCAACTGTCTGCCGCTCGCCCGGCTTGAGGCCTTTGCCGCCAAGCAGCCGCCGTTCCCGGCTTTCCTCGACGGTCTGTTCATGGGGCTGGGCTTCACCATTGCCCTGACCCTGATCGGCGCGGTGCGCGAGATCATCGGCTCCGGCACGCTGTTCGCCGATGCCTCCCTGCTCCTCGGGCCGAGCTTCAAGGCCATCGAGTTGCGTCTGCTGCCGGCCGACATGGGCGTGCTGATGATGATCCTGCCGCCAGGTGGCTTTATCGTCACCGGGTTGCTCGTTGTCGGCAAGCGCCTGCTCGACCTGCGGGCCGGCAAGGAAATCCAGATGGCTGGCGCCCACGCCGTTTGATCATGAACAGCCATCACCTGAACCCATCGCCAGAAAATTCGACCGCCAGCTTGCGCTCGGTTGAAGGCATCGCCCGCGTCGTGCGCGTCGACGGCGATCAGGCCTGGCTTGAGCCGGAGCAGACGACCAGTTGCGGCCACTGCGCCTCAAGCGCCAGTTGTGGCGTCAGTTCGCGCGAAGAAGCGGGGATCGGCACGGTGACCAGCCGCCTGCAGGCGCGGCGCTTCTATCTCGACAATCCGGAAGGTTCTTCGGGGTTTCATGAAGGTGAACGGCTGGTCGTCGGTGTCAGCGAAAGCGCACTGCTGATGGCCGCACTGACGGCCTACGGCGTGCCGCTGGTTTTTGCCCTGACGGCCGGCTCGCTTACTCAGGCTTGGTATGGCGATGACCTGGCGACGATGCTCGGCATGGCTGCCGGGCTGGCGCTTGGCCTGCTTGCGGCGCGCTTCAAGGCGCGTCGTCTCGCGGCGAAGGGGGCGCTGGCCCCGCGCTTCCTGCGTCGGGCACGGCCCGACGAAACCTGCGGCACTGTTTAGGAATAACGATGAAAGAATTTGCCCTGATGATGATCGGCGCGGCCCTGGTGAACAACGTGATCCTCGCCCGCTTCCTCGGTCTCTGCTCCTTCATGGGCGTGACGACGCGGGTCGACACGGCGGCCGGTATGGGGCTGGCGACGACCTTCGTCATCACCGTCTCGTCAATGGCCGACTGGGCCGTCCAGACCTACCTGCTCGACGCCTACGGCCTGGGCTTCCTGCGCACGGTGACTTTCATCCTGGTCATTGCCAGCGCCGTGCAATTTACCGAGATGACGATCAAGAAAGTCTCGCCCAGCCTGTTCCAGATGCTCGGCATCTACCTGCCGCTGATTACGACCAACTGCGCGGTGCTTGGCGTCGCGCTGCTGCTGGTCGAAGGCCGGATGGGCTTCCTGAACGCCACGATGTTCGCCTTCGCGTCATCGGTCGGTTACAGCCTGGTCATGATTATTTTTGCCGGCCTGCGCGAGCGCCTTGTGCTGGCGCATGTGCCGCGACTGTTCGCCGGCCCGCCGATCGCCTTCATCGTCGCCGGCATGCTGGCCATGGCTTTCATGGGCTTCTCGGGCATCGCCACGGGCTAATCGTCAAAAATTGGGCAGGAAGGAGTTCAGCATGTTGATGTCGGTAGGAAGTCTTGCGGCGATGGGCCTGACCCTGGGCAGCGTGCTCGGTATCGCCTCGCGTTACCTGGCCGTTGAGGAAAATCCGATCGAGGCCGAATTGCAGGCCATGCTGCCCGGTTCGCAGTGCGGCCAGTGCGGCTACGTCGGTTGTGCCCAGGCCGCGGTGGCGCTGGCCAAGGGCGAAGCGCCGGTGACCCTGTGCCCGCCGGGCGGCAAGGCGACGGCCGAAGCACTGGCCGCCAAACTCGGCGTCAAGGTCGATCTGTCCCAGGTCTCCGACAGCGGCCCGCAGATTGCCGATGTCACCGAGGAGATCTGCATCGGCTGCTGCCGCTGCATGAAGGTCTGTCCGACCGACGCCATCATCGGCGCCGCCAAGCAGATCCACAACGTCATCCGCGAAGCCTGTACCGGCTGTTCGTCATGCATCGATGTCTGCCCGACCGAAGCGCTCGGCATGGTGCCGATCCCGGTCACGCTGCAACACTGGACCTGGCCGAAGCCGGCGTCCGCCCACCACTGAGGACAAGACGATGGGCTTTCTCGACCGCTTTCTGAATACACCGAGCTGGGGCGTCCACCCGGAAGACCACAAGCGTCCGGCCGCCGATGTGCCGCTGCGGCTGTTTCCCTCGCCGGGGCGCGTTTTCATGCCCTTGCACCAGCATGTCGGCGGCGCTGCCCGGCCCATCGTGCTGGTCGGCCAGAAAGTGCTCAAGGGGCAGTTGATCGCCGAGGCGCAGGGCAATATCTCGGCACCCATCCATGCGCCGGTTTCCGGCACGGTGAGCGCGGTTGGCGACGTCACGGCGCCGCATCCGTCCGGCCTGCCATTCAAGGCAATCACCATCGATTCCGATGGCGCCGACCGCTGGCTGGAGGCCGAGCCGCTGGCTGATCCCTTTGCCGCCGCACCGGAGGAAATCGCCCGGCGCGCGGCACTGGCCGGTGTCGTCGGTCTGGGCGGGGCAACTTTCCCGTCGGCCGTCAAATTTGCGTTGGGCAAGCGCCTGAAAGTGTCGACGCTGATCGTCAACGGTGGCGAATGCGAGCCCTATCTGTCGAGCGACGACCGAGTCATGCGCGACTTTCCCGACATGGTGGTCGATGGGGCGCGGCTCATCATGCATTCGATCGGTGCCAGCGAGGCGCTGGTCGGCATCGAAGACAACAAGCCCGAGGCTATCGCGGCCATGCGCCAGGCTGCGGTGCCTTATCCCGAGGTCAAGATCCGTCCGGTGCCGGCGCGCTATCCGATGGGCTCCGACAAGCAACTGATCCAGACGCTGACCGGCAAGGAGGTTCCCTCCGACGCCCGTGCCGCCGAAGTCGGCGTACTGGTCCATAACGTCTCGACCTGTGCGGCGGTCCATAAGGCCATCCGTCTGGCTCAGCCGCTGGTCGAGCGCATCGTTACCCTGAACGGCGGCGCCATCGCCACACCGGGCAACGTCTACGCCCCGCTCGGTACGATGATCAGCGAACTGCTCGCCTTCGTCGGCCTCAAGGAAGCGCCGTCACGCCTGATTCTCGGTGGTCCGATGATGGGCACGCCGCTGCTCCATGACCGCATTCCCATCGTCAAGGGGGCTTCCGGCATCCTTGCCTTCAATGCGGCCGAGGCCTTCGTGCCCGATGCCGGCCCGTGCATCCGCTGCGGTAGCTGCACCAAGGCCTGCCCGATGGGTCTGCTGCCGCTCGAAATGGCGGCCCGCATCCGGGTCGGCGATCTCGAGGGGGCGGAAGCCTACGCGCTGGGCGACTGCATCTCCTGCGGCTGCTGCGCCTATGTCTGCCCTTCGCATATTCCGCTTGTCCAGTATTTCAGCCACGCCAAGGGCGAACTGACGGCGGCCGAGCGGACGAAGCTGCGGACCGATGCGACCAAGCGGCTGGCCGAAGCGAAGTCCGCCCGGATCGAACGCGAAAACCGCGAAAAGGCCGAAGCTGCGGCCAAACGCAAGGCCGAGCGCGAGGCGGCAAAGGCCACCGCCGCGCCGCCCAGTCCCGTCGTCGAAAAAACCGAGGGAGCTTCAGCATGAGCCAAACATACGGCAACCCCGTCGCGGCACCGCATACCACGACGACCAACAGCCCGGCACGCATCATGAGCCTGGTCATGCTGGCGCTCGCCCCGGCCACGCTGTATGGCTTCTGGCTGTATGGCTGGCCGGCGGTCTATCTGTGGTTGATCACGGTGGGTGCCGCCATGCTCGGCGAGGCCTTTTCGCTGCGCCTGCAGAACCGCCCGGCCAGGCCGGTGCTGCTCGATGGCTCGGCCGCGCTGACCGGGTGGTTGCTGGCCGTTTCCCTGCCGCCCTGGGCGCCCTGGTGGATCGGCGTGTTTGCCGGCCTGTTCGCGACCATGCTCGGCAAGCAGGCTTTTGGCGGGCTGGGCCAGAACCTGTTCAATCCGGCCATGGTGGCGCGGGTCGCCGTACTGATTTCATTCCCGGTCCAGATGACGGCGTGGGTCGCGCCCTTGCCGATGTTCAGCCTCGGTGCGCCGGGGCCGCTCGAGGGCTTGCTGATTATGCTGCGCGGCGTGCCGCCGGCCTTCGATGCGGTGACCAGCGCGACGATGCTCGGCTACGCCAAGACCGAATTGTCACGCGGCATCGACCTGTTCGAGTCGGGGCTGCATGCGCCGGCGCTCTCCTTCATCGGCAATCGTCCCGGTAGTCTCGGCGAAACGGCGGCCTGGCTGATCGCCGCTGGCGGTGTGGCGATGATCGGCTTGCGTCTGATCACTTGGCATATCCCGCTCGCCATGCTGGCCGGCATCGCGATTCCGGCGGCCATCCTGCACGCGGTTGATCCGGCGCGCTATCTCGACATGGGGACGCATCTGCTGTCGGGCGGGGCACTGCTCGGCGCCTTCTTTATTGCCACCGACTACGTGACCTCGCCCAATGCGCCGCGCGGCCAACTGATCTTCGGCTTTGGCTGCGGCGTGTTCACCTACATTATCCGGACCTGGGCGGGCTATCCCGAGGGCGTGGCCTTCGCGGTGCTGCTCATGAATTCGATGACACCGATCATCGATACCTATTTCAAACCGCGTATTTACGGTCGTGACCGCAAGGGGAAACCTTTGCAAACGACCAACTGACGGAGGTAAGACGACATGCAGATCGGTGTTGCCTATTCCGAGCCGGGCCAGCAGATCTGGCTGAATATCGAGGTGCCTGACGACTCGTCAGTCAAGCAGGCCATCGAGCGTTCCGGCATTCTCAAGCAGTTCCCGCACATTGACCTGGCGGCCCAGAAGGTCGGCGTCTACGGACGCCTGGTCAAGCTCGATGCGGCGCTCAAGGCGGGCGACCGTATCGAAATTTATCGGGGCATCATCGCCGACCCGGAAACCGTGCCGCGTCGGGACATGAATGAAGACGAGTAAGCCGCTGAGCGCATCCCGCCTTTGAAGGCGATGGTGTAGGCAGAGGATTTCCCTAATCGACAGTTTTTGGGCCGGCGGTTATTCTGCCGGCCAAATTCGTCCATTTCGAGAAATCGATGCCATGAAATACGGAAAAATCCTCGCCCTGTTTGTCCTCGCTTTCTTGCTGAACAACAGCGCCCCGGAAATTCTCGAGCACTTGGCTGATCTGGGCGGGACCGAGGCGGCCATCGCCAGTTCATTGTGGTGCCTGGGGCTGTTCCTGGTATTCGGCTGGGCCTGCAGCAAAGCGGCGATTTTCCCCAACTTCACTTTGCAGCTTCTGGTCGGCATCGTCCTGCATGATGCCTTGGCGCCGATTGCGCCGCAGATCATGATCGCGGTTGTCGTGTGTACCGCGCTCGCTGCGATCATTCTGAAGGGCGGTGGAGACGAGGTTGACCGGCTTGATTTCGTCAAGATCGCCTTTCCGACCTTGATGATCGCCATCCTTGGTTATCTGATTACCTTCTTCGTCATGTTCCCGATCTTGATGCTGCTCGGGCTTGATGGAAAAACGGCAGCCTTGCTCTCGGCCATCCTCGGCTCTACCGATCCGGCGGCGCTGATTCCGACCCTGAAAAATATTGTCTTCAAGGACGAATACAAGCGCCTCAACGATATCGCGGTGGCCGAAAGCGCCCTTAACGATGCAGTGGGCGCCATCTTCACCGCTGCCGTGGCGGCCATGGTTCTGGCCGGCACCTCGGTCGATTCGCTGGGTTCGCTGGCGGCCGGACTGTTCAGTGCAGAAAACATGCAGCTCCTCGGCAAGCAGTTCCTGTTCGGCTCGATTGCCGGGATGGTGGGCTGGGGGGCAATGCATGGCTATGGCGTCTACAAGTCACGGGACCACGAACGCGATGTCGGCGAAACCACCTACGATTTTGCGATTGTGCTGGCCGTCCCGCTGGTGACTTTCCTGCTGGCCCAGTTCATTCATGGCAATGGCTTCCTGGCGGCTTTCGTTGCCGGCCTGATGGCCAATTACAACCATGGCGAGAAATACTTCCACACCACGCTGCGTACCATGGAGATCAAGGTCGAGAGTATCGCCAAGCCGACCATTTTCATGATGGTCGGCCCGTTTGTCGCCCTGGATACACTCTGGCATACGGCTGTCCTGGGTCTCGTCGTATCGCTGGCGTTTATCCTGATCGCCCGGCCCGTGGCCGTCATGCTATCCATGCTGCCGACCAACCTCAACATGAAAGACAAGCTTTTCCTCAGTGTCGTGCGGGAAACCGGCGTCATCCCGGTGGTGCTGGCCGTCATCACCGTGGCCCAGTTTCCGGAGCTTAAAGTGCTGATGCCGCTGACCGCCTGGGTGGTGATCTGGACATTGACCTTGCTGCCGGCGATTACGCCCTGGTGGACGAGAAAGCTGGGGGTCGCGCAATAAAACCGAGGCCAGTTTCACTGAATAATCGGGCGACAATCTCGTCGTCGTTCCAATAAAATAAAACGCGGACATTTGTCATGTAAACGACAAATGTCCGCGTTTTATTGCACCATGTCGGTGCCTGTCAAAATAAAACTAAGCGTATGATATGAAAAGGAAATTAGACCTTATAATGCGCGCCAGTTTCCACCCCCAAACAGGCTGAATACATGACTAATATTTCCAATCACGGTTATCGTTTCGACGGTGATTTTGTTTATCTCAATGCCGATGTGAATTTCTCCGATGCTGACCTGGCATCTGATGGTGCATGGTCGCTGCAGCTTTGGGCCAGCGAAAGCGGTTTTCCGATAGAGCAGCTGGCCGGCGTCAAGGTTGCTGAAATGGCGATTGAACCGATGCTCGGCGGAATTGCCGCGACAGCCTGTTGTGCCGCCATTCCGCCAGCCGGCGCGGCCGATCAGGTGCTCGCTCTGGCGCTGGTTTGCGTCGCATCCGACGGTCAGATCGAGGTTCGCGACCTCGGTGTTTACGAGGCCCCCCAGAATTTCTGCCAGCCCTGCATGCTCGGCGATGTCCGCTGCACGCTGGCTGATGGCGCGGCAAAACTGACGATCGAGGCAATTGCCAACCCGCGCGCCGAAGACAACCTGAGCGGTACGCTGGCGCTGGAAGTCTGGGCGCTCGAGTCGCCGTATGTCGGCGGTAGCTGGACGGGCAGCCCGGTCGCCAGCGTCATCGTTGGTATTCTCGGCGGCGGCAATCAATGGACCGACTGCTTGTTCGACGTGCCGGCCGCACTGCCCGCCGAAGGCGCTGCGTTGACCGTGATGCTGCGCGAATGGACGCTGGCTGGTTACGTGACCCGCGACTACCGCAATTTCGCCGCTGCACCTGCCAAGGCAAAGCCGGCCCCGAAAGCCAGGGCCGCCGCCAAGCCGAAAGCGGCCGTTGCCGCTAAGCCTGCTGCCGTCAAGGCACCGGTCGTTGAAGTGAAGGCCGCCACCGCGAAAGCAGCAGTGGTCAAGCCGGCCAAGAAGGCTGCCAGCGTCAAGGAGGCCGCCAAGCTGGTCTCGATCAACAAGGCGAGCGAAGATGAACTGGCCGCCATCAAAGGGCTGCCGCGCGAAGTTGCCCGCGCCATTGTTGCTGCCCGCCCGTACGCCTCTATCGAGGATGTGTGCAAGGCCAAGGGGATGGGCCTCAAGAAGCTGGAAAAGCTGCGCGCCCTGCTTGCCCTGTAAGCCGTTCTTGTAGCACCTGAAAGAGGATTGTTGCGAAAGCGACAATCCTTTTTTGTTATTAGTCCCTATAAAACAATGAATTGAAGGTGGCACCCGTCTTGCTAATTGCTCTCCATACCACTGGAGAACAGCATGAAAGCCAGCGACATCCAGGCCCTGCTCGACGAGCCCGCCTGTAGCCACAATACGAAGGAAAAGTCCGGCTGCGCCAAGCCCAAGCCGGGCGCCACCGCTGGCGGCTGTTCTTTCGACGGCGCGCAGATCGCGCTGCTGCCGATTGCCGACGTTGCCCATATCGTGCACGGCCCGATCGCTTGTGCCGGCTCCTCCTGGGACAACCGCGGGACGCGCTCTTCCGGCGTGACGCTGTACAAGATCGGCATGACGACCGACCTGTCGGAAACCGATGTGGTCATGGGGCGCGGCGAAAAGCGGCTGTTTCATGCCATCAAGCAGGCCATCGACAGCTACTCGCCGAAAGCGGTCTTCATCTACAACACCTGCGTCACTGCCCTCATCGGCGACGACGTCGGTGCCGTCTGCAAGGCCGCTACCGAACGCTGGGGCGTGCCGACCGTGCCGGTCGATGCCGCCGGCTTCTACGGCACGAAGAACCTCGGTAACCGGCTGGCCGGCGAGGCGATGTTCAAGCATGTCATCGGCACCGCCGAGCCGGCGCCGGCCAAGCCGCGCGCCGACGGCCTGCCAACCTACGACGTCAATCTGATCGGCGAATACAACATCGCCGGCGAGTTTTGGCATGTCGCGCCGCTCTTCGACGAGCTCGGCCTGCGCATTCTCTGCACCCTGTCCGGCGATTCGCGCTTCCATGAAGTGCAGACCATGCACCGGGCCAGGGTCAACATGGTGGTCTGTGCCAAGGCGCTGCTCAACGTGGCGCGCAAGATGCAGGACAGCTTTGGCATTCCGTTCTTTGAAGGCAGCTTCTACGGTGTCCAGGATGTGTCCAACGCGCTACGTGACTTTGCCCGGCTGATTGGCGACCCGGACCTGACCGCGCGCACCGAAGTGGTCATCGCCCGCGAGGAAGCCAAGGCCCACGCGGCGCTCGAACCCTGGCGCGCCCGCCTCAAGGACAAACGCGTCCTGCTCTATACCGGTGGCGTCAAATCGTGGTCCATTGTTTCGGCGCTGCAGGATCTGGGCCTGAAGGTCGTCGCCACCGGCACCAACAAGTCGACCGAAGAAGACAAGGCGCGCATCCGCGAACTGATGGGCGAGGACACCAAGATGATCACCGACGGTAGCCCGAAGGCGCTGCTGGCGACCTATCACGAATATCAGGCCGACATCCTGATTGCCGGCGGGCGCAATCTCTACACAGCCTTGAAGGCACGGATTCCCTTCCTCGACATCAACCAGGAACGCGAATTCGGTTACGCCGGCTATGACGGCATGGCCGAACTGGCCCGTCAGCTCGCCCTGTCGATGGAAAGCCCGGTCTGGGCTGCCGTGCGCAAGCCGGCGCCGTGGGCCAGACAAAGCGGCCCCGGCACCGTGCTGGCGGCGTAAGGAGAACGACATGGCAGAAATTGTCCATTCCAAGAAAGCGCTGGCGGTCAATCCGCTCAAGGTCAGCCAGACCATCGGCGCTTCGCTGGCTTTCCTCGGCCTTAACCGCAGCCTGCCGCTGATGCATGGCTCGCAGGGCTGCACGGCCTTCGGCAAGGTCTTCTTCGTTCGCCACTTCCGCGAGCCGATTCCGCTGCAGACGACGGCGATGGACCAGGTGTCGAGCATCATGGGTGCAGACGACAATGTGATCGAGGCGCTGCGCACGCTTTCCGACAAAAGCAAGCCGGACATCATCGGACTGGTGACGACCGGGCTGGCGGAAACGCAGGGCTGCGACATCCGTCGCTCGGTGCGCGATTTTCGCGTGGCGCATCCCGAATTCGCCCATGTCGCCGTCGTCCCGGTGAGTACGCCGGATTATGTCGGTTGCCTGGAAAGCGGCTACGCGCTGGCCATCGAAGCGCTGATCGAGACCCTGGTGCCGGAAAGCAGTTGCGCCGGCAAGCGGCCGAAGCAGGTCAATGTGCTGGCCTCGGCCATGCTGACGCCGGGCGATACCGAGGCGATCAAGGAGTGGATCGAAGCCTTCGGCCTGCGCCCCATCGTCGTGCCGGATATCGGCGATTCGCTCGATGGCCATCTGGTCGAGGCCGAAACTTCGGCGCTGACCATCGGCGGCACGCCGCGTTCGGAAATCGAGATCATGGGCGAGTCGACCGCAACACTGGTGGTCGGCCCATCGCTGCACAAGGCGGCCAACCTTCTGAAAGCCCGGACGGGTGTGCCCGACTACCACTTCGCCGGCCTCATGGGTCTCGACGATTGCGATGCTTTTACCCAGGCACTGGCCGAGATTTCCGGCAAGCCCGTTCCCGAGAAGATCGAGCGCCACCGCGCCCAGTTGCAGGACGCCATGGTCGATAGCCACTTCATGATCGGCTTTGCCCGCGTCGCGCTGGCCGGCGATGCCGATCTGCTCGGGATGCAGGTGCGCTTCCTGAGCAGCATGGGGGCCGAGATTGTCAGCGCCGTGTGCACGCACAAGCATGAAAGCCTGTCCGCACTGCCCATCGCCAAGGTCATCATCGGCGATCTCGAGGACATGGAAATAGAAGCCAGGAACAACGGCGCGCAACTGGTCATCGCCAATTCCCATGCCGTCGAAACCGCTGCCCGGCTAGGCTTGCCCTTGCTCCGCGCCGGCTTCCCGCAATACGACTACGTGGGCGGTTACGCCCGCACCTGGGTGGGCTACCGCGGCACGCGGCAAGCCCTGTTCGATCTTTCCAACCTGATGCTGGAACAACACCATGAACTCGCACCCTATCGATCAATCTACTGGGCCGACGACCGCGATGGCGCCGGCAAACAACATGTCATCTCGTCGGCTGCAACTGGTCTGGTCCATTAG
>Ga0302322_100005715_pt1 | contig 10930 bp, 8 predicted proteins | sample Fen_T0_2_FD_203757 | JGI IMG/M metagenome (GOLD analysis project Ga0302322, IMG submission 203757) | Peat permafrost microbial communities from Stordalen Mire near Abisko, Sweden - Fen_T0_2 | ecosystem: Environmental > Terrestrial > Soil > Wetlands > Permafrost | place: Sweden: Abisko... | reverse complement strand
GACCTCGTAGGCACGAGTGGTCGTCTGCTGGCTGCCAACATGGAAGGACAAGCCATAGGGATCGAGGCCGAGATCGCCCGCGCGCAGCATCAGATCCCGCGCCCGGTCAACGCTGGTCCCGAACTTGCGCGACAACGGCCAGTCGGCGCCTTCGTTTTCCACCAGGATGCGGCAATAGACCCGCGCGCCAGGCGCGTGCCGGGCCAGCTTCTCCAGCTCTTCCGCGGAATCGAACGCGAACATCGTCACGCCACGGGCGAAGGCGCCGCGGATCGCGGAGACCTTTTTGATGGTATTGCCGAAGCTGATCGCTTCCGGACGCGCTCCGGCATCCAGGCACGCGCTCACTTCCTCGTAGCTCGCGGCGTCGAAGAAGCTGGAAAGGCCGACCAGCCGCTCCAGGATCTGGGGCGCGGGATTCGCTTTGACAGCGTAATAAATACGCGCCAGCGGCAGCGTGCTTTGAAGCGCGCGGAAATTGGCTTCCACACGGTCGACGTCGAGCACCAGACACGGCGTGGCCGGCTGTTGCTCAGCGAGAAAACGGGCGATTTTGGGCGTCATCGCACCTTTACCCCCTCTGATAAGCGCCCACCTGTCAAGGCGATGGGCGGAGTTGACGAAACGGTCGAACGAACCAGCGACCAAACGATTGCCAGAACGCTTGACGTCGTTGCGTAACCACTAGGGGCCAGAGGCACGTGCGTTGCTGCGTGGGGGGTGGAGATAGGACCCACACCCCCCCAGCGCAATAGAAAATTACTCTGCCGGGTCAGATTTTTTTTCAGGGGGTCGCATTTTTCCTGAACCGTGCCACGCTACGCGGCAGCGGGGAGCACGCCAGTGAGCATCGCACAGGATCGTCAGACGCCGGACGCCAGCCCCACCGTCACCCTTCGCGGGCTTTCCCTGGCGCTTTTGGCGGCGATCCGCGCCAGTGCCACCGATCGCGTCTCGCTACCCGCGGCCGGTTGCGCGTTTTACGCGACCCTGGCGCTGTTCCCGTCGATCAGCGTGGTGATTTCGATCTACGGGCTGGTGTTCGACCCAGCCAGCGTCGTCCCGCACCTCGCGGTAGTGCGGGAACTCATGCCCGACGCGGCGTTCATGCTGATCGAGGAGCGCGTGCTGCAACTGGTCAACCATCAGGGCGACCGGCTAAGCCTGGGCCTGCTGATCAGCGTCATGCTGTCGTTATGGAGCAGCGCCTCCGGCACCAAGTCCTTGCTGGCGGCGCTTAATCTCACGAACGATCTTCGCGAGCACCGCTCCTTCACGCGATATCAGGTGACCGCCCTGGCCATGACTCTGATCGCCGCTGTGTGCGCAGTGATGTCCATTGGCGTATTGTTGATACTCCCGCCCGTTATCGCCTTCACGGGACTGAGCCAGCATGGCGCGGACCTGATCGATGCGGGCGGCATGGCCGCCCTGATCCTGTATTTCACCGCCGCAATGGCGATGCTGTACCGCCATGGTCCCTGCCGGCCGCCGCCGCCGGCGCGTTTCATCATCCCAGGGGCAATTCTCGCCACGCTGCTTTGGCTGGCCGCGTCCGAGCTGCTGTCATTCTACGTCGCGCGAATTGCCAGTTTTGGTGCCACCTATGGTTCCCTCGGCGCGGTTGCCGGCGTGATGTTGTGGTTCTATGTTTCGGCCTATGCCATTCTTTTAGGCGCTGAATTGAACGCGCGGCTGGAGCATCCCGCCGGTGGCCAGAGAATCCAGCCGCCACCGGCTTAAATCGACTCTTTCATTGATGGGAAAACACCGGAATGGCCGCCTGGGACGATGGTTATGTCAGCGACGTGGTCTACACGAGCAACTTCTATCGCGAATGCACACCAGCCTGGATGTCCGCCGCGGCTCTGCTGCTCGGCCATCGCCCGCCCGATCTGGCCCGGCCATTCCGTTACGCCGATTTCGGATGCGCGCATGGCTTCACCGCCGTGGCCATCGCCGCCGCCCATCCCAACGCCGAGGTCTGGGGATTCGACTTCAATCCGGCACATATCGAAAGTGCCCGCGATCTCGCCTTCCGGTCCGGCCTGAGCAATGTCCACTTTCAGGAGGCATCCTTCGCCGATATCGCGGAGGGGACCGAGATCGCCGGCGGCACATTCGATTTCGCCGTGTCGCACGGCGTGCTCAGCTGGATCTCCACGGAGAACCGCCAGCACCTTATCCGCGCGATCGGGCGTCTGACCAAGCCCGGCGGGCTGGCCTATCTCAGCTACAACGTTCTGACCGGCTGGCCGGGAATGCTGCCGCTTCGCGCGTTGATGCGCATGCTGGCGAAGGCCAGCCCCGACCGCAGCGATCTCGCGGTCCCTGGAATCCTCGACTTTATCGACCGTCTGAAGCAGGGCGGCGCGCTATTTTTTCAGGCCAATCCAGGACTGGAGACCCGCCTGGCGGAAATCCGGCGGCAGGATGCGCGCTATATCGCCCACGAGTTTCTGAATGAAGACTGGCAGCCAGTGATGTCGGCCGAGGTCGCCACCGCGATGACCGAGGTTAAATGCGGGTTCATCGGCAGCGCCACGCTGCCGGAGAACATCGACACGGTGTCGGTTCCGGCGGGACTCGGAACCATGATGTCGGAAACCCGCGATCCAGTCCTGCGGGAGACGCTGCGTGACTTTGGCGCGGGTCAGGGGTTCCGCCGCGATCTGTTCCGCCGCGGCGTGAACACGATGCCCACGGGCGAACATCAGGCGCGGGTTGACGATCTGACCCTGGTTGGAACCGGGCAAGCGGCTGGCGACCAGATCACGATCCCGACCTCGATCGGTTCCGTCACCGGACGGCCGGAGATCTACGGCCCGTTGCTGGCCATGCTCGCGGACGGCCCAATGACGGTGCGGCAGGTGCGTCAAAGGGAGCCGTTCGTGAGCCGCCCGCTGGTGGAATTGCTGCAGGCGGTCGCCCTGCTGTTCGCGGGCGGCTACGCGCATCCCGCGTTTCCAGGCGTGGCGGCCGATGCGGTACGGGCGGTGGCGCGGCTGAATCAGGTGATCGCGGCGTCGAACGCGGGTGGCGGGGATCAGCCACGCCTGGTGTCACCGGTGATGGGTTCGGCGATCACCGTGGATTTCCTGGAGACGCTGGCGGTGGGGGCCCTGTTGGGCGGACACGGGCTGGACCTGGATGCTTTGACCTCGACCGTGCTCGGACAGCTCACGGCGGCCGGGCGCGCGGTGCAACAGGAGGGCCAGGCCGTTCAGGATCCGGCCGAGGCCCGGCGGATTGTCACCGCACTGATGCGGGGATTTCTGGATAATCGGGTGCCGGTGCTGCGCCATCTGGGCGTCCTGGCGCGTTGAGTCAGCTTATTGAGTTGGATGGGCCATAAAAAAACCCCCGCGCCTGATGGCGCGAGGGCTGGCGGCGATCGGCCGCCGGACTTGTAAAGTCTTCCGACAGCGTTATCGCGCGCGGCGGCGAATGGCCAGACCCAGCAGCCCAACCCCGAACATCGCCAGGGTGGCGGGCTCCGGTATCGCATCCGGAACCGGCGGCAGATCGGGGGGCGGATCGATGCTGGTCCCTTGGCCGCCGCCACAATCGACATATGCCGTATCCGACACACACATCTGGAAGGCAAAGGGAAGGCTGGTGCCATTCGACGCCTGGACACCATTCTGGAAATTGCTGCCGCCGGCGACCCCGGGCAGGCTGGCATCGGCATTGGTCAGCCAGTCGATATCATTGACTACCTGCGAGGCATCCTGCACGACGACCCAGTATTGGGTATTCGCGCTCAGGGCGAGATCCTGAAACAGGTCTTCCTGCGTTGGAAACGCCTGTATGTCACCGGCATTGAACGTCATTGGCAAGCCCACGACGCCACCCAGCAAGGGGCCACCGGCGTCCGGAACGATCGTGACAATGAATGTATCAGTAGATCCGGACACATTGAGCATGTTGAGCGATATCTGCGCGACAATCCCGGTGGATCCGGTAACAAAACTGGCCGCCAGCGGCCCATTCTGACCAACCGACACACCACCAGACGAATTGTCATCACGATTGTCATAAAGAATTGTCGCGTGCGCGCCGCTCGACATCGCCGTGGCGATGAGGCCGGCCGCAATCGCGGTTGTAAGTTTCGCCATATTAAAAAACCTCTCTTCGCGTTCCCCGGCTTACGACCCGGCCATCGTCGTCATGCGGTGACACTAGCAGCAATCTTCGTGCCATCGCAAGGATGAAAATGATTCCAACGAGTTGTGTTTCATCCCAGCTGATCATCTCGCGGGATTGTAAATATTCCCGACACTCCGGCGGCCGTGTCACCACGCCTCCGGGTTTGGCGCGCACAGACCTCGTATGCAAGCGTGATGAACGTCAAACTCTGGGACTGGATTCGTACAGCGCGTCATAGCGCGGCCGGATCGTGACAAGATTTATTTTATTGACGGCAGCGGCCATTCTGGCACAACTTCTATACGAGTTACCATACATAAGACCCGCCGCTCGCGTCAGCGACGGCGGCAACCGGTGGGTGTGTCATCATAACGCGGGCCTCGGCCCGGCGAGAATTGGAGCTGAGGAACATGGCGAGTAATAATTGGAAAACCGCGACATCAGGCGTCTGGAGTGCTCCGGGGCAGTGGTCCACGGGATCGATCCCGGTCGTCTCAGACGACGTGTTTCTGAACCAGGCGGGCGTTGCCCCCGGTTACGTGGTGACATTCGACGTCGCGGCGGCGACAATCAACAGCCTCACGTTGCAGGCGGCCTTTTCAACCCTGAAGTTCGGTCCCAGCCCGGCGACGCTGACCGTCACCAACGCGGTGACCGTTAACGCGGGGAACCTCACCAACGCCACGGCCGGAAGCACGCTCAACGCCGGGTCGGTCACGGTGGCTGGCGGCAGCGTTCAATGGGGCGCCGGCAATCTTAATGTCTCCGGGGCGGTTTCCGTCTCCAGCGGTTCATTCAGCATCAACGCCAGCTCTGGAACGATGACGGCGGCGTCGCTGTCCGCGACCGGCGGTGTGTTCTCGATCTTGGGCGGCACGGTGGCGGTTGCCGGTCTCGCCAATTTCGCGAACGCCAACTACTCGATCCTCGGATCGCTGCAGGCCGGGACCATGACCTTGGGCGGCGGCGATACGCTGACGGTCGCCGGGGTGAGCACCGTGAAGGTCACTGGTGCCGCGGCCAACAGCCTTCAGGTGACGGCGGGCACGAAACTCAGCCTTCAAAGCACCAGCGCCACGGTCGACGCATCCGCCGGTGGAATCAATCTGCTTGGCACGATTGGCGGATTCGGCACGGTCAAGGGACCGATTAACGGTACCGGCTCAATTATCGCGGGCAATGCGAGCGCCGCGTCGGGAACCCTCGATATCGTGGGCAACATCACCAAGGGGGTTGTCCTTGGGATCGCCACGAACGCAACAAAGGCATCGACACTGCTGCTCGATGGCACGGCGGAGGCAGCGTCGGCGCTGTCGCTGACCTCGAGTTCGCAGAACCTCCGGATCGGCGCGGCCGGCGCCTTGACCATCGATCAGGCGCAGACGGTCGCCGCGGCCACGATCGCAATGGCCGGCGGCAGTCTGACAGACGCCTCCGGCATCGTCTTCGGTGCCGGCGCCACCGCGGGCTTCATGCAGGGTTTTGGCACCGTCAACGCTAATCTCACCAGCGGCTTAGTCAGTCCGGCCACGGGTGGCAGAATCGCCGCGGATGGCGGCGTACTGGACCTCAAGGGGAGCGTCGGTAGCAATCTCCAGTTCCAAATCCTGGATACGGCCGCCACGGCGCTGAAGATCGATGGCACCGCGACGTCAAGCTTCGGCATCGGCAACGCGGCCTTCACCGATATGCGGAGCGCGAATCAGACGCTGGAGGTTGGCGCCACGGGCGCGCTGACGATCGCCCAGCAGCAGCAGGTCTCCAATGGCCTGATCAAAATGAGCGGCGGCTCGTTGACCGACACCAAGGGCATCGTCCTCGGCCGGCTCGTCGACAGCGGCACATTGTCCGGCTTCGGCACGGTCACGGCGAACCTGACCAGCAGCGGCACGGGCACGGCGAACGATATCATCGCCTCAAGCGGCTCGCTGTCGATCGTGGGCACCATCGGCACCGGCCTGAACCTGAAAATCGACAGCACCGCCGGCTCCACACTAAGACTCAGCAGCACCGTCGGCGCCGGGGACGTGGTCACGTTCCTCAACACCACTGGCAACAGCGGCACGCTTTATCTGTCGAACGGCACCGCGATCTCCTCTTTCGGTGCCAATGGCGCGGTCGCCAACATGGCGGTCGGTGTCGGCGGGGCGGTGACCGACCGGATCGACTTCGCGTCCATTTCGTTCTCGACGGTTCACTCCACCACCATCGCTGGCAGCACCGTGAACTTGTGGACCGGCTTCGGCGGCGCTGGATCGCTGCTGGCTTCCTTCAACCTGACCGCGCCGGTCTCCGTCGGCGTCACCGCGGGATTCGCCAACGACGGCAGCGGTGGCACCGATGTGTTCCTTGTCTGCTACGCCGCCGGGACCGCGATCCGGACCCAGACTGGCGAAACCGCGGTGGAGACGCTTCTGCCCGGCGACATGGTGGCTGTGCTGAATGGCGATCAGACCGTGTTCCAGCCGGTGAAATGGGTCGGCGTCCGGCATTTGGACCTGACCGGCCATCCACACCCCGAGCACGTGGCGCCCGTCCGTATCCAGCGCGGCGCGATCGCGGAAGGGATGCCCGCCCGCGACCTGGTCCTGTCCCCCGATCACTGCCTGTTCCTGAACGGCGGACTGATCCCCGTGAAGCTGCTCGTGAACGGCATGACCATCACGCAGGCGCGTGATGCCCAGGCGGTCAGCTACTTCCACGTCGAGATGGAGCGGCATTCCATTCTGCTGGCCGAAGGTGTGCCGGCGGAATCCTACCTCGATACCGGCAACCGCGCATTCTTCGCCAACGCCGGGCTCGCGCTGATGCTGCACCCGGAATGTCATGTGAACGCGGGTCTTCGTCACTGGGAAACCGACGCCTGCGCGCCACTGACCGTCAGCCAGGCGCTCGTCGCCCCGATCTGGCACGAACTCGCCGCGCGGGCGGAAGCACTGGGACATACGCCGCCGGAGTTCGCGACCACCGATGACGCTGACATTCATCTGATGGTCGATGGGCGGGCGGTTTACCCGATCGCCGTCAGCGGCGGCCGCCACCGGTTCGCGCTGCCGCGCGGTGCACGCTCGGTACGGCTGAAGTCCCGCGCGGACATCCCTGGCGATCTGATCCCCGCCCTGGACGATTGGCGCTATCTGGGCGTACGGATCAGCCAGATGACTCTGCGCTCCGGCGATGAGTATCAGGACATCCCCGCTGATCATCCCGGCTTGCGCCAGGGCTGGCATCCGGTGGAGCGGGCTGCTGGCGGCTTCTGGCGCTGGACCAACGGCGATGCGCTGCTGCCTGTCGCCACGGGACATCAGGCTGGCGTGCTGGATATCGTCATCGACCACACCATCAGCTACCGGATCGATGGCGCGGCCTCCACACAACGTATGGCGGCGTAAACCGCCGGCAAACAGGCGAAAGGGCGCGCTAGACCACCGGCGCGCCCAGTTCGCGGCTCATCTTTTGCCGCATCGCCTCCGCGAACCCCGCCGCGTCGCGGCAGGTGACAGCGAAGGCCCCCGGACCGCCAATGACCTCCTCGGTGTAGGAAGTCAGAAGATCCGGTTCCTCGTTCAGAATACACAGACCATTGATCGTGATATCCGCCGCCGCCATCCGGTCGCGGATCGGCCCCGGCGCGATTCCGTCGTTCGATCGCCCATCGCCGATAACATCGACGATGCTCCGGACCGCCACGGCCGGAGCCCGGCCGAGCAACGTCAGTGACGCGAGCAGCGCCTCTCCGATCGCGGTCTGACCCGCCCGCACGATCCGGGGCATGTTGTCCACCCCATCCGCGAACGCCGCCAGCGCGTCCGGACTGTCCACCAGCGTCCAACCGGTGATCACGGCCTGCTGCCCCGCTCCAGACCACAACAATAGAGACAGCAGACTGCCACTAGCCGGTCCCCGCAGCAGGCCAGCCACGACGGCCGGATCCCGTAACGCCGCGGCCATGCCGCCCGCGATCATGCCGAATTCCTCGTATTTCACGCTCGCCGAACCATCCACGGCCAGCACCATCGCGACGTCAACCCGATCCATTTTCACCTCGTACCCCCCGAGTGGTCTTGAGCGATCCGCGTTTGAGGCCGAGTATCATCCCAACACCTCAGGAGGACCAAGCAATGCCGGAGAGCCCCGCCGACAAGGCGCAATTCGCCGACAGCCAGACCCGCATGCCATTGAACGGTATCACCGTTCTGGACCTGACCCTCGCCCGCGCGGGACCCACGGCGGTTCGCCATTTCGCGGACTGGGGCGCCAACGTTATCCGGATCGAGCCGCCATCCGACGAAGCGGAGGGGGTGACCGGCCGCCGTCATGGCTTCGATTTCCAGAACCTGCACCGCAACAAGCGCGCCATCACCCTGAACCTGAAGACGCCGGAAGGCCACGCCGCGTTCATGCGCCTGGCGAAGACAGCCGACGTGGTGCTGGAGAATATGCGCGCCAATGTGAAGCACCGCCTGAAGGTGTCTTATGAAGACGTGAAGGCGGTGAACCCGCGCATCGTCTACGGCAGCATCTCCGGCTTCGGGCAGACGGGCCCGTATGGTCCGCGCGCTGGCGTCGATCAGATCGCGCAGGGCATGGGCGGGTTGATGTCGATCACCGGGGAGCCGGGCCGTGGCCCGATGCGTGTCGGTATCCCGATCGATGACCTGACGGCGGGCAATCTGCTCGCGCTGGGCTGCATGATGGCGCTGTACGACCGGGAGCGGACGGGCGTTGGGCGCTGGGTCACGACGTCGCTGCTGGAAGCCCAGATCTTCATGCTCGACTTCCAGGCGAGCCGCTGGCTGATCGAGGAAGAGGTCGCGGGCCAGGCGGGCAACGACCACCCGACCGGGATCCCGACGGGCGTGTTCCCAACCAGTGACGGCCACATCAACATCGCCGCCAGTTCGGCGCGCGTGTTCACCCGCTTCTGCGAAGCGATCGAGCGCAAGGATTGGCTGGAGCGTGACGATTGGAAAACGCAAAGCGGCAGAAGCAAGGACCGCAAGGCGATCAACGCGGCGATTGGCGAAATCACCAAACTGAAACCCGCCAATCATTGGATCGATCTGTTCGAGGCCAACGGGATTCCCTGCGGGCCGATCTACACCATCGATCAGGTGTTCGCGGATCCGCAGGTGAAGCACCTCGGAATGGCGACGCCCATGACCAGCCCGTATATCGGGGTGAAGGAGGTTGTGGCCTCGGCGATCAACATCTCGGGTTTCTCCAAGGCGATCCGCCAGTATACGCCCGATCCCGGGGAGCATCAGGACGAGATCCTGAAGTCAGTCGGCTACACGGACGCCGAACTCGCGGCGATGCGCGCGAAGGGAGTGATCTGAGATGCTGGACAGGACCGGAATACGGGAATTCGCCGGTGGCAGGATGCTGTCGGAGAAGCAGGACGGCATTGGGTTCGTTACGTTCAACCAGCCCGAAAAACGCAACGCCATGTCGATCGAGATGTGGATCGGCCTGGGTGAAATCCTGACGGAATTTCAGGAAGACCGGTCCGTCCATGTCGTTGTGATGCGCGGTGCCGGAGACAAGGCTTTTGTTTCCGGTGCCGACATCAGCCAGTTCGAGAAAAACCGCTCGAATGCCGATGCGCAGCGGGAATACGACCGGGTTACCGGGATCGGGCGGGAGAAGTTTCATAACTACCCGAAACCGGTCATCGCGCGCATACAAGGCTTCTGCATGGGCGGCGGGCTGGCGATCGCGATGGGCGCCGATTTGCGTATCGCGTCGTTCGACAGCCAGTTCGGCATTCCGGCGGCGCGGCTGTCGATCGCTTACGCATCGGATTCGGTCAGGAAGCTGATCGATCTGGTTGGCCCGGCGCACGCACGCATGATCCTGTACACGGCACGGCGGATCAACGCGGTGGAAGCGGAACGGATTGGCCTGATTAATCATGCCGTCCCGATCGAGGACCTGGACCTGACCGTCCTGGATATCGCGCGCAAGATCGCGGACAACGCGCCGCTGTCGGTGGCCGCGTCGAAACTCACCATCAACGAGATGTTGAAGGACGAGAGCAGACGCGACATGGCCGCGATCAAGGCCATGGGCGAGCTGTGCTTCAACAGCGCGGACTACAAGGAAGGCCGCACGGCGTTCATGGAGAAGCGGCAGCCTGTCTGGCGCGGGGAATAACCGGCGGCATCAAGCCGCCGCCACGGTTACGCCGAGCGCGGCGGCTGCCTCGGCCATCTTCCGGTCAAACGTCGCTAGCGCCGCCCCAACCCGGCGGGCGATCGCGATGTTGATCGCGTCCGGGGCGCGGAGCGTGAGATCCAAGCGACGCACGAATACCGTCGCGGCGTTTATGTCCGCCGATTCGGTTCGCAGTAAGGCCGCCATCCGGCCGGTCCAGTCGTCGTAGTTGGTAAAGGCGGCCCGCGCGCCAGCCTCGGTGATCGCGCCGATGCGGACCCGGTGTGCAATCGCCGATGAAAATTCGGCGGAAGCGAAGTCGCTCACGAACAACACCGGATGGGTGGCGCGGAGGAACGCCATGGCACGCTCCTTCAGGCTGTCCTGGACGAACAAGGCCACCAACACGCTTGCGTCGAGATAAACCGTCAGCGCGCCCACTCGTCGCGCATCCGGCTGACCAATGTGCCGGCATCTTCGGTGGCCGTGCATTCGACCCGATTGGAGTCCAACCAGTCAATCGCGGCCTCGCTGACCGCGCGAGGCGCGGGCGTTACCGGCCGCAGTTCAACCACCGGGGTGCCATGGCGCGTGATCACGACTGTCTGCCCGTCCAGGGCAAGGT
>Ga0302322_100005714_pt1 | contig 10933 bp, 10 predicted proteins | sample Fen_T0_2_FD_203757 | JGI IMG/M metagenome (GOLD analysis project Ga0302322, IMG submission 203757) | Peat permafrost microbial communities from Stordalen Mire near Abisko, Sweden - Fen_T0_2 | ecosystem: Environmental > Terrestrial > Soil > Wetlands > Permafrost | place: Sweden: Abisko... | reverse complement strand
CGGCCGCGGCAACCCGATGTTGGCCGTAATCGTTGTCGCCCCAAACCAACAACGGGGAGTAACTGAGCACGGCCACGAGACTGGTGATGGATCCCGAAGCGTTGGACGCCACCGCATAGTAGTCACCCGTGTTCGCAGCCTGAAAATTCGTGATTGAACAGGAAGGCGACTCGCGACCAACCAGCAGAGTCCCGTTGCAATACCATTGCCAAGTGATGGGTTCGGAGCCAACCGCGGCGGCAGCAAGTGGAACAGTGGCCCCCCACGGGGCTGCGCGGCCCAGCGGTTGCAGGGTAAGTATTGGCCGCCTCGGGAGCACTGTAAGGGTCGCCACCCGGCTTGTCAGCGAGCCGAACTGATTGGTGACGACCAGTGTGTAATCGCCAGCGTCCTTCGCCTAGGCGTTGGTCAAGGCAAGCACGGGGCCGCTCACCGCTGGGAGGTTGGTTCCGTTCAGGAACCAGAAATAACTCATCGGCTCTACTCCGGCAACCGGACCCGCCAGCGCCGCCGGTTCGCCGGCAGCTACTGTTTGATTGGTCGGCTCGCTAAGGAAGGCCAGGGAGTTCGGATTCACGAATGCGACCTCATCCAACCACGCCGAGTTCTGGTACGCGCCGTTATAGTAAGTCCCGTCAGGAACAAACCGCCATATCAGCGCACGCTGCCCTGCCGGCACCAGGAAACTGCGCCGTTCCCAAGCCACTTCGCCTGTGATAGACGCCCGCTTGACACCGTCCACATAGAACTCCAAGGACCCTCGATTCACTGGGATCGACAACTTCCACCAGAAGGCAATCGCCTCCCCGCCGCTTGCCAGTGCCAGAGACTGAAGCGAGCCTCCAAGGTACACGGCTTGGCTGCGCTCACAGACGGCCGCATCTACACCGTCGTGCGCGATGTTGGTCTGCCCGGTCCAACCGCTGGTGGTCCACGTCAGATTCGTGGTGTCCAAGGCCTCAGCGAGATCAAGCGCCCGCACTTCGTCGGCTGTGCCGAGCGAGAGTGAAACCAACAGGAATCTCAGCACGGTCCGCCATGCCACCCCTCGAAGCACCCGCGAGTAACTTTTCATATCAAATCCACGTTTGGGAGTAGGGTAAGCCTCACCATTCGTCAATGGCTTTCGCGAGGTTTGCGGCTTAGCGGTCGTGCTCCGTCAATGCGTCCGTCGCATTGGCAGTGTCGCCGGCCAGCCGTGGTGCGACGGGCGGGCGGAGGTTCACGTTTGTTTGGGTTTGATCTCGCCGCTTAAGAGCCGTTCCAACTCGGTGGCGAGTTTCAGGGCCTGTGCCCATTGCCGCAAGTAGTGGAGGTCCAGGGCTTCGGCTTGCACCGCCACCACGCCCGCCGCGTCACCCAACTGCCGGTCGGAAGGAGTGAGGCGATTCCAGACGAGCTTGTGGAGGATGACATCCTCGGCGGTGGCAATCCAGGCTGGCTCGCCGAAGAGCGTCACCGCCAACCGGCGGCGAAGCATTTCCCGGTCGAACGCTTCGGATTTGGGCAGCCAGAAATCCACCTTCAAGGCGGAGCGGGTATCAATGGCGTTGAATTGGTGGGGCGGTCGGCAGGCCGCGCGCACGGCGGCTTCCTCAAGGTAAAAGTCACCGCAGAATTCCTGAACGATGCGCGGCACGGCCGCAGCCGGCAGTTGCACGACGAAATCCAGATCGTGAGTGGTGCGCGGAATGCCCCAGTAATTGCTCGCCATCGAGCCGGTCAGGTAGTAGGTCACGCCGCTCCGGTTCAGGCGGCGCAGGCAATCCACGAGCAAGTCGCGTTCGTTCATGCCGCGCGGGCGAGTTCCAGCCGGCGATGCAGCCGTTGTTCCACTTCGGCTGGGTTCGCCCGGGGATGTTGCCGGCGAATGCCCTCCCGAGCGATGTCGCAAGACAGTTCGTGTAATGCCAGCGCCACAGCCAACCGCTGCTCGCCGGTCATGCGCCGGTAGCGTTTGAGTTGGTGGTGAAACGCGGTTTCTGCCGTCATGGCTGGGTGTGGAATGGGGAGTTGTGGTCAGGCCGCGCTCTTACCGGGGGAGGCAGGGGCTTGACGATTGAACGGTTCCTGTTCCCTCAACGCCTCCAGCACTTTGGCGGTGTCGCCCGCGAGCGCCGCCTCGGCGGACAGGCGCAGGCCGGGAAAGGTGCGGCTTTGGAGCACGCCCTGGGAGTCGGGGGCTTGCGGCACATACTCGTCTTCCACAAGACAGAACCAATCCAGTTGGTTCTCGACCACCCGCCACACGAGGTATTCGCGCACGCCGTTGCGGCAGTAGGCGCGGCGTTTGTCGCGCAGGTCTATTGAGGCGGAACTGGCCGCGACTTCCACGACCAATTCCGGCGGGCCGGCCAGGTAGCCTTCGTCGGTCACGCGGGTGGCACCGCCGTGTTCGGGCAGGCGGCGCAAGAGGGCGTCGGGTTGGACGGTGTTCTCGGCGTCGAGAATGACAGTGATGTTGGTCAGCGCCTCGGTTTCGGGGTGGCGGCTGGCGTAGGTGCCGAGCCAGAGTTGAATCAAGCTGTCGGGTCTGGCGTGGCGAATACTGACAGGTGAACCCATATAGACGACTCCTTCGATCAACTCGGCTTTCTTGACCAGCGGCATTCGCTCGTAGCCGCGCAGGAATTCGCGGGAGTGCATAAACTCCCCATTTTCCAACGGCAGCGGAACGCGGGCTGGATTGCCTGCCGCACTGGATTTCTTTTCAACGGCCAACATACGCAATGGAATCTAGCCGCGCTGGAGGCCGGTTGGCAAGCGGGCCATTCGGCGCGATCTCGTCCGGTGACCAGATCATTGAGGCGGTGCAGATGCGCAAGCTCGAGTGACGGCGCGGAGGGGAAATGGGGATGGAGCCAGCGCGATGGGAGGCAGGGAGCTATTCCTGACTCCCATCGTTCCAGCTTCGAAGAAGAGGGTGAGAAGCCGTGGGGCCAGTCAGGCCTTGGCTTTGCCGAGCTTGCGGATCTCGGGCCAGAGTGGTTCGAGATCCTGGTCGCCCAGCGCCATGTCGCAGAGGCGGGGGGCGTCGCCCATCTTGAGGGAGCGATGAAACCAGTCGCGAGCCTCGTCAAGCTTGCCCATCTGGCAGGCGTAGCAGGAGAGGTTGTAGGGGATGATCTGCTCCTGCGGAAACTGCACGTAGGCCGGCAGCAGCGCATTCCAAGCCGCCTCCACGCCCCCGCCCTCCGGCAGTCGGCGCAACGCGTAGGACCGATGGAGCCAGCCCGCGGGCAGGTTGGGCGCGGCATCCAGCAATTCCTGGGCGACCCGCACCGCAGCGGACCAGTCATCCTTGCCGGCGCACACCACCCAGCGCACGTCGAGCACATCGGGATGTTGCTGGAACTCCGCGCGGATGGCGTCCAATTCCACCTCGGCTTCGCGGGGATTGCCCAAGCCGAGCCAGCCGGCGGCGGCGGCAAAGCAATGTGTGTCCGGAGGCTCCAGCGGAGGGTGGGAACTCATGTTGCGAAAGCCGGAGGAATCAAGCCGCCGCCTGCGCGGTCCGGCGGCGCAGCATGGGCGAAACTTCGCCGGCCACGACGGCGCGGTTGATCGTGATGGCGGCAATGTCGGCATCGCCGGGCACGTCGTACATCACATCAAGCATGAGCTTCTCGAGCAAGCCGCGCAGGGCGCGGGCGCCGGTGCCTTTCTTGAGGGCTTGCACGGCCAGTTCCCGCAGCGCGTCGGGCGTGAAATCCAGTTCCACACCCTCCATCGCCATCAGCTTGGCAAACTGCTTGGTCAGCGCATTCTTCGTGTCGGTGAGAATCGCCACGAGCTGGTCCTCGGTCAGCTCCGATAGGACCGTGAACATGGGCAGCCGGCCGACGAACTCCGGGATAAAGCCGAAGCGCAGCAAATCTTCCGGCTCAACCAGGTCCAGGACGCGGGTGCGGTCGGCGGGCGCGCGGCGCTCTTGTTCATCCACGGCGGCAAAGCCCATGACTTTGTGGCCGAGGCGGCGCTCGACGATCTTCTCCAAGCCGACGAAAGCTCCGCCACAGATGAACAGGATGTCCGTGGTGTCCACGCGGATATACTCCTGCTGCGGGTGTTTGCGCCCGCCTTGCGGCGGCACGGCGCACACGGTGCCTTCGAGAATCTTCAGCAACCCCTGCTGCACGCCTTCGCCGGAAACGTCACGCGTGATCGAAGGCCCGTCCTGCTTGCGGGTGATCTTGTCGATTTCGTCGATGTAAACGATGCCGCGCTGGGCGCGCTTCACGTCGTAATCTGACGCCTGGAGCAGGCGGAGAATGATGTTCTCCACATCCTCGCCAACATAGCCGGCCTCGGTCAGCGTGGTGGCATCGGCGATGGCGAAAGGCACGTCGAGGATTTTCGCCAACGTGCGCGCGAGCAGCGTCTTGCCCGAGCCGGTCGGGCCGATCATGAGGATGTTGCTCTTCTCCAAATCCACGTCCGGGTAGGGATCGTCGGGGCGGAGGATGCCTTCGGTGACGGCGTCATCCTGGAGCTTCTGTTTGCGCAGGATGCGCTTGAAATGGTTGTGGACCGCTACCGACAGCGTCTTCTTCGCGTGCTCCTGGCCGATGCAATGGACATCCAGTTGTGCCTTGATGTCAGCGGGCTTGGGCACCGAGGTGATCGGCCGGGCCTTGGACTTCTCCTTGAGCATCGCCGCCTCGGTGTCGAGGATGTTTTTGCAGAGGACAATGCAGTTGTCGCAGATGTAAACGCCGGGGCCGGCGATGAGCTTGCGCACTTCCGCGTGGGACTTCCCGCAGAAGCTGCAAAGGGTCATGCTGGTAGGTCGTGCAGCCATGTGAATCGGAGTGGCGACTTACGGAATGACAGACGTCTTCTCCACCATGCCCGCGACGTCCTTGCGCGACTTCACGACGGCATCCACCAGGCCGTACGCCTTGGCCTCGTCGGCGGACATGAAGTTGTCGCGGTCGGTGGACTTGCCGATTTCGTCCACGGTCTTGCCGCAGTGCTTGGCGAGGATTTCGTTGAGGCGGTCCTTGAGGCGCAGGATTTCGCGCGCCTGAATGCTGATGTCGGTGGCCTGGCCCTGCACGCCGCCCCAGGGTTGGTGGATCATGATGCGGGCGTTGGGCAGGGCATAGCGTTTGCCCGCCGTGCCGGCGCACAGGAGCACCGCGCCCATGCTGGCGGCCTGGCCGATGCAATAAGTGTTCACATCGCACGTGAGGAACTGGAGGGTGTCGTAGATCGCCAACCCTGCCGTGACGCTGCCGCCAGGGGAGTTGATGTAAAGGTGGATGTCCTTTTTGGCGTCGGTCATCTGCAAGAACAGGAGTTGGGCGATGATGAGATTCGACACCATGTCGTCCACGGGCGTGCCCAGGAAGACGATGCGATCCACGAGCAGTCGCGAGTAAATGTCATAGCCGCGCTCACCGCGACCAGTTTGCTCAACGACCATCGGAACCAGAAAGTTATTTGTTTCCATAGTAAAATGCCTTTGTGACGGCTGGCGGAACGTAAGGGAGGGGTGGGGGAGCGTCAAGCGCGTCGGGTCTGGTCGCGAATGAGAGAGGCCACCCCGGTGGGCGGAAGTTTGACGGCGGGCGGGGGAACGGGTATTCCTACGACGACGTGAGAATCGTTTTTTCCATGATGCGAAAGTGCTCCAGGGTTTCCTGGCCGGCGGCGGGGCTGCGTCGGTTGGGGCTGGCGGGGCTGGCAGTGGCAGTGTGGCTGCCCGGCCAGGCGGCCGAACCGGTGGTGGTCAATTGTGCGGCCCCCGCCGATCCACCGCTGGTGCGGAAGTTCGGCTTCGCCAACTCCTGCGCGGTGCCGGTCAGCCGTTATGTGCGCGATGAGCCGGCGCTGGATGCCCTGCGGCCGGACTCGGTCCGGGTGGAAATGGGACTGGGCAAGCCGGACGCGGGCTGGACCACGCCGATCGTCGGCGGCACGCCCGGCAACATCAAGTATTCCTGGGAGGAACTGGACACGCTCGTGGACCTGCTGCGGACCAACGGGGCCTGGCCGGTCATCAGCCACTGCTACACGCCCGTCGTGATGCAGCGCGAGGGCTGGAATTTCCCGCCGCCCAGCTTGCGCCAGTGGGCGCAGGGCGTACGCGAAATGGCCTACCACTACCGCACCTCCGGCGTGCGTCTGGGCGGGCATGAAATCTGGAGCAGCCCGGACCTGCCGGCGTTCTTCGACGCCTCGCGGGGCATCTATTTTCAGATGTATAAACAAACGGTGTTGGCGCTGCGCGAGGGCGATCCGGACGCGGTCATCGGCGCGCCGGCGATCGCGCAGCGAGCCGAATGGGTGGCCCCGTTCCTGGGCTTCGTCGAATTTGAAAAGTTGCCGCTGGATTACTTCGCGTTTCAGGCCGTTTCGCCCAGCGGCACGGAGCAATCCTGGGGATTGGCCGGCAATCGCCTCCGCGATGTCCGCAAGGCGCTGGCCGCCTCGCCCCGGCTGGCCACGACGGAAATCCGCCTCGTCGCCTTCAATCCTCTGGCCCGCGCCGAGTGCCGGCCCGGCGGCGCGGTGGACCAACCGGCGCTGGCCGCGACGGTGCTGGACTCGATGGCTGAGTTTCTCGGCGAAAACGATCTCACCGCCGTCAACTGGGCCAGCCTGATGGATGCCGGCGGCAAGCAGGACACCTTGGGCGTGCTGGACGAAAAGGGCAATCCCCGCCCGGCGTTCGGGGCGTTCGCATTCTATGCCGACATGCCGGTGGACCGTCGCCAGGCGGCGGCGCCCGCGCCCTTGCGGGTGCTGGCCTCGGCCAACTCCGGCCGCGCCTGCGCCCTCGTGTGGAATCCCTCCGGCGCCACTCAACCCGCTCGCGTGCAACTCGACGCGCTGCCCTTTGCCGGCGGTCAGTTGAAAATCCACCTGCTCGACGCGGGCCATCCGCTCGCCTTGACGCGCTCCAACGCGTGGAGCCTGGCGCCGCAGGAAACGCGGCCCATCGAAGGGACCAACGCGGTCTGGACGGGCGACCTGCCGGCGGGCGGGGTGGTGTATCTGAAGGCCGAGTCGCTGACCGCTCCGCCCCTTGCCGCGGGGCTGCCCCGTGCGCAATTGGTGCGCCTGCATCGGTATTTTCCGCAGCGCGGCACGAGCAGTTACGCCGACTTTGACCGGGCCGACTGGACCGCGCGCCTGGGCATGGGGAGCGAGGATCGGGGCGTCTCGATGATCGGCGTCAACCTGGCGAACTGCCCGACGAATCTCCTGGTGACCGTCGAGACGAGCGGTTCCCCGCGCAAGCTGGACAAGGATTCATTGCTGGCCGTGCGGGTGGACATCTTCGACCGGGGCAGCTTCACGAAGAGTTTGCTGCTGCACGCTGGATTGTATGATCCGACTCGCGACGGACGACTGTCATGGGGGACATTCAAACCACCCGAACAGGTGGTCAAAGTCAGCGCGGACCAGCCGTGGTCCCTGGATCTGGCCGGCCTGGCCACACCCAATTGGGGACGCCGTGCCATCGTTACCTTCCTGCTGCAAAACGCCGGCGCTGGCGCGCGGGCGAAGTTCACGCTGTCCACCCAACGCTGAGGTCGAAGCGGGCCAGAGCTGGGTGTTACTTACTTTTGGACGTGTCGGTGGCTTTGGCCGCTGGCGCGTTAGTTGGCAGCGCCTTGGGATCAAACTTCAAAGACGCCGAGTTGATGCAGTAACGCAGGCCAGACGGTTGGGGGCCGTCGTCGAAGACGTGCCCCAGATGCCCACCGCACTTGGCGCAGAGGACTTCGGTGCGCTGCATGAAGAGACTGGAGTCTCCCTGTTCAGCCACGGCGCTGGTGGATTCGGGTGCGGAGAAACTGGGCCAGCCGCAGCCGGAATCAAACTTGGCGTCGGAGGCGAACAACTCCTGGCCGCAGCCCGCGCAGCGATAGACGCCCTGCTCGTGAGTGTTCCAGTACTCGCCCGTGAAGGGGCGCTCGGTGCCTTTCTGGCGCAGGACTTCGTACTGCGCGGGGGTGAGGGTTTGTTTCCACTCGGCTTCGGTTTTGATGATCGGGGGTTTCATGGCGTTGGTAATCGGGGTTGAAGTCGCGGGCCGGGAACTCGGCTTTGCCGCGCTGACGGCCTCCGTCTGGGCACGACCGCAACCAGCGCAGGTGAGGGTGAACACCAGCGCGGCCAGGGGCAGAATACATTTCATCGTAGCGCAACCACGCTCAGCCGCCCCGCCGCCACACGGCCGCCGGGATGACTCAAGCTGGCGCGGAAGATAGCAGAGAATTCACCGCGACAAAACGTGGTTGATCCCGGAATCCTCACCAGCCGGGTGCCCGCGCCACTGCGGGGGCCAGGCACCGGTCAGATGGCGCTTGTCACCGCCCGGCTGCTTGCGACACCTTCGCCCCGTTGGTTCGCGGCGTTTCCATGAAAATCGCATTGGCCCAGATCAATACCACGGTTGGCGACCTCCCCGGCAACGAGGCCAGGATCCTTGCCGCCTACCGCCGCGCCGTCGTCGCCGGCGCCGACCTCGTCGTCTTTCCCGAACTGGCCACCACCGGCTATCCGCCCCGCGACCTGCTCCTGCGCCCCCGTTTCGTGGCCGGGAATCTCGCCGCCGTGGACCGGCTTGCCGCGGTAGCCGGCGAAGCCGCCATGGTGCTTGGCTTTGTCGCCCGCCACGAGCCACGGCCCGGCCGCGATTTGACCAACTCCGTCGCCCTGTTGCACCGCGGGCGCGTGGCTGCCGTCCGGCACAAGACACTGCTGCCCACCTACGACGTCTTCGATGAAGACCGCTATTTCGAGCCGGCCACTGGGAACGCGTCGATCGAGTTCCGAGACGGTGCGCTGGGGCTGACCATCTGCGAGGACATGTGGAACGACGAGGATTACTGGGACGAACGCCGCTACCGGCGCAATCCCGCCGCTGACCTCGCCGCCGCCGGCGCCCGGATTCTGCTCAATTGCTCCGCCTCCCCCTGGCATCTGGGCAAGGGGCAGGCCCGCCACGCCATGCTTTCCCAACTCGCCGCCAAGACCCGCTGCCCGGTGATTTACTGCAACCTCGTGGGCGGCAACGACGAACTTGTCTTCGATGGCGGCAGCCTGGTATTCGACGGCCAGGGCCAGCTTCTGGCGGAGGCGCGGCGCTTTGCGGAAGACTTGCTCCTGGTGAACCTCGACACCGCCCCGCCCGTCCGCCCGGCGGAACCGCCACCGGAGGAGATGATCTTCCGCGCGCTCACCTTGGGCTTGCGCGACTACGTCCACAAATGCGGTTTCAAGTCGGTCGTGCTGGGCCTGAGCGGCGGGATTGATTCGGCGCTCACCGCGGTCATCGCCGTCGAGGCGCTGGGGCGGGAAAACGTTCACGGCCTTTCGCTGCCCTCGCAGTTTTCCTCGGCGGGCAGCCTCGACGACGCCCGCCGGCTGGCGCAAAACCTCGGTATCCAATACGACGTGGTGCCCATCGAGCCGCCGTTTGCCGCTGTGAAGGAGCAGATGCAAGCGGTCTTCGCGGGCCGCGCGGAAGACGTCGCCGAAGAGAACATCCAGGCCCGGCTGCGTGGCGTGATTCTCATGGCGATGTCGAACAAGTTCGGCTCCCTGCTCCTGACCACTGGCAACAAAAGCGAAATCGCCGTCGGCTATTGCACGCTCTACGGGGATATGTGCGGCGGGCTCGCGGTCATCGCCGACGTGCCCAAGACGATGGTGTACCGGATCTCTCAATGGGTGAACCGCGAGCGCGAGACCATCCCCAGCGATTCCATCACCAAACCGCCTTCCGCGGAGTTGCGCCCCAACCAGACTGACCAGGACTCGCTGCCGCCGTATGAAGTCCTCGACGCCATTCTGGAAGCCTACGTGGTGCAGTTGCAAACGCCGGCCGACATCATCGCCTCCGGGCTGCCGGCTGACGCGGTGCATCGCGTAGTCCGGCTCATTGACCTCAGCGAATACAAGCGCCGCCAGGCCGCGCCGGGCCTGAAGGTGACGACGAAAGCCTTCGGCATGGGCCGCCGCGTGCCCATAGCACAGCGCTACCGGGAAGTTTGAGGCGGAAGCCCGAAGTCCGAAAGCCGAAGAAACCCCGAACCTCGAGTTCGGAGCGGCTTTTGACGATGCGCCAGTCCGGGGAGGCGAGGCCATTGGCCACGAAATGTCTTCAATGTCCCCTGATAGACGAACGTCTTGCCCCCTGTGCAACTATCTCTTCACGGGGGTGGACTGCTTGGCCTTCTCGATGTCGTAAACAAAAATGCCGTGGCCAACGCCAGCCGCCTCCCGCGAGGTCGCCATCTGAAACGCGATGAATCTGCCATCGTCGCTCACGACCGGGTTCGAGGCTTTGTAGCCCGGAAAATCGCTGAAGAAGGTGAGCCGCTCGTAAAGGCCGCTGCCGTCAAGTTTGAGCTTCCAGAGATCCACGTAACCCGGGCCTTTGTGATTCTGCTGGTCGCATTCGACGAGCGTGAATTGTCCGTCGGGATAAATGCCTTCCGGCTCGTCGTATTGGCCGGGCGAGTCGGAATAGTTCGTCACCTTCTTCGTTACCAGGTTGATGCCGCACACATCGGTGCCCTGATGACCATAGGCGCTGAAGGTCAGTTCCTTCTCGTCGGGTGGACGGAAGTTCTGCGTCTCCAACGTGCATCGAAACGTCAGGTCGCGGCTCTCGATGATGGGTTTCTGGTTCATCAAAGTCGGCTTGCCGTCCACGAAGACGAGGTCCGCCTCCTGCATCCTCGAACTGCCGGCGGGCATTTCGTCAGGATACTCCGCAGCGACGTGCGTCCAGGCAAGGTGCGCTCGCTGGCGCGAGACGGCCGGGCCTTCACTGCACTTCGTGCCGAGCGCAACGGCGGGTCGGGTGCCGCTCTGGTCGAGAACAGAGAGCCAGCACTGCACGCGGGCTTCACCGATGCGCTTGGGGTCGAACTGCTCCGGGCCGGACAGGAGAATGTCCCCATTCGTC